>Ga0210049_1000253_pt1 | contig 41483 bp, 30 predicted proteins | sample CryGeyCG2014_300_2_FD_183964 | JGI IMG/M metagenome (GOLD analysis project Ga0210049, IMG submission 183964) | Groundwater microbial communities from aquifer - Crystal Geyser CG06_land_8/20/14_3.00 (SPAdes) (version 2) | ecosystem: Environmental > Aquatic > Deep subsurface > Groundwater | place... | reverse complement strand
ATAAACATTTCCTATCAATTCATCCACTTATCAACCCATCAACTATTCAACTTATCAACTTTTTGTGTCTTCATGCCTTTGTGGTGAGTAGTTACGAATTTACATTAATTAGAGGAGGATTATTATGAACATAAAAAAGAGATGGCTTCTTGGAATATTGATTGTGTTACTTCCTTCTATTTCTATGGCAAATTTTCTTGATCTTGAGATTGGTGCCAGACAGACAGGTATGGGAGGGGCGTTTGTTGGGATTGGTGATGATGCTTCTACTGTTTATTGGAACCCTGCTGGATTGGATGAGCTGAAGAGTGTAGAAATTATCTACGGGTATGGCCGTCGGCATAACAAGGGCAGCATTAATTGTTTTAGTCTTGCCCAACCAGCAACATTTCTTGCTGGAGGAACATGGGGGTTGTTTGGTTTACAAGAGGATGTTGTGGAGATTAAGGATGATACCATTAGAAGAAAAGGGACAGATGAAACGACTATTGGTCTGGGTTGGGGAAAGAAAATGAATGGCGGTTTTGAAAATATGCCCTTTGGTCTTTTACTTGGGGCAACCCTGAAACTTTTGAAAGCAGAGGAAAAAGATGCTACGAATAGGGGGGCAGCGATTGATATTGGTCTTTTGTTGAAACCAAAAGAGATACTTCCGGGTACAAAGGAGATTAAGATAGGGGTTGTCCTGCGAAATGCTTTAAGAACAAAAATGTCTGAAAAAAAACCTGCCTCAGGATTTAATCTTGGTTTTGGTATCTTAATGGATAAAAAAATAACCCTTGGAAAAGGGATCAATTTGAATAACATTATCCTTTCTGCTGATGCAGACCATCCAGAAGGGGAATCCCTCAGGATTAGACTTGGAACAGAAATGCTTGTCAACCAGAAACTCTTCTGGAGAATGGGCACAAACAATGGGGATCTTTCCCTTGGAACTGGAATAAAATCAGGACAATGGCAGATAGATTACGGTATATCCCTTAACTCTCCAAAGCCAAGCCAGCAAATATCGGCTATGTTAACATATTAATCGCTGTAAAAATGTTTACTTTTCCCCCCCATTTCCTTCACCCTTCGTCTCAACACGCCCTCAGCATCAACATTTTTTTGTCTTGCCAGAGAGACCAAACTGAAGAGTAATGTACCAATCAATTCCTCAAAGGTATTCAGATCACCCTCTTGACACACACTTTTCAGCTTATCAGTATCAGCAGTTAGTTTTTCCAGTATCTTTTGTTCCTCTGGCCATTTATAGCCAACTCGTTCTATTTTATCCTGAACACAATGAGCAAACAGGAGTGATGGTAGGTTTTTTGGTATGTTGTCTATGACTGAGGTTGTGGAGATGTCATTAAGGGTAAGTCCTCTTTCCCTTCTCTTAATTGTCTCCCAATGAACCATTACTTCTTCCACGCTATCAAACTTCAAATCCCCAAACACATGTGGATGTCTTCGGACGAGTTTTTCACAAGCCATATTCAAGACATCCACAATATTAAATAATCCCTGTTCAGAGGCAATTTGAATATGAATAAGCAATTGGGCAAGCAGATCACCCATTTCTTCCTTTAGATGTTCAGGGTTACCCCCATCAATTGCTTCCAGAACCTCATATGTTTCCTCAACAAGGTAAGGCTTAAGGGTTTGAGTCGTTTGTTCCCTATCCCAGGGACAACCCTCTGGCGAACGGAGTTTAGCAATTATCTCAACTAATCTATCCAGTGGGTGTTCCATTACGGCTTATCCCCTTCTTAAAATTATCCTTATTGCTTTGTGGAGCAATCCCTTTTTTGGGATTGAGCAATTCTAAATTTTTTGTAATCTTTGCCTGTTTTTCCAACCCCTCGACCCATTTTTCAAAATAACTATTTTGTTTATCCTGAAGGGCTATCTCTTTAAGTTGTCCCTTTATCTCATTAAAGCTCTTTCCCTGAGCATATTGCTGTATTTTTTCTTCATTTGCCTTATAATAATCTGCCACCTCTTTATCACTTATTGTTGTTTTCTCAAGAACATTCAGCTTGATTATCTCTTGAACCATTAATTGATTATTCATGGCTTTTATTTTTTCTAAAATATCAGGTCTTTGCCCTATTTTAGCCTTTTTTGCCTCTTGAAGAAGAATCCTTTCCTTGATTAATCTTGTGAGCAATTTTTCCTTATTTGCCGGATCAGCAAACATTTCACGATATGCAGGCGGCATTTCCTCCATTTGTTTGTCCATATCTGCCGCAGTAATTTTTTCACCATTTACTGTGGCAATGACTGGCGAAGAATTACCCTGTTGCCCACAACCTGAGAAAATAACACAAGCACCCATAACCAGACCGAAAAACCGTAACCCTTTCATTAAACCTCTCCTTTTGTTTTTATAAGTATTTAGCCTTCAGCCATTATCTGAATAACCATAGTATTATCTTATCATATCTGAAGGAAAAAATCAAGTATTTTTTCGGAATATTTTTCTTATCTCTTGTAAAAATAATTGACAAAGATAATTGCATGAGGTATACTTGTAATACAATGTCAAATGGGACTATGGACTCATGACATCTATCTTGTGGCAAAGGAGGTTTTTATGGCAAACAAGGCAGTATTGGTTGGTGTCAATAAATACAAGATGTCAGGATCGGATTTGAATGGTTGTGTGAATGATGTTACCAATGTGAGGGATGTACTCTTAAAACACCTTGGTTAAGACCAGCAAAAACCGCAAATTATGCCTCATTTGGGTATATGTCGGGTATGTTAGGGGCAAGACATGCCTTGCCCCTACTGGCTGGCTATATTTCTCACACAGAGACACAAAGCACACAAAGGACAGAAAAGAAGAAAAATCTCATATATCTTTGTGATCTCTGTGGCTTTGTGTGAGAAATAAATGAGTCTTGTGATCTTTGCGCAATCTTTGTGTTCTCTGTGTTAAAAAACTCGATTGCACAGCTCAAACAGTTTTGAACCATGCCAAAAAAGGAGCAATATGCCTGAAACACTACTGGAAATCAAGGGATTAAAAACACATATTCATGCCTCTGAAGGGATTGTAAAGGCTGTGGATGGCATAGATTTTAAGGTAGATACAGGAGAAATTGTTGGCATCATTGGAGAAAGTGGCTGTGGAAAGTCTATGACAGCTTTATCAATCCTTCGATTACTCCCTTCTCAGGCAAAGATAGCAGGTGAAATACTGTATCAAGGGAACGATTTATTAAAATACGACCCTTCTCAGATGCGGGAGATTCGAGGCAAAGGAATATCCATGATATTTCAGGATCCGACTACATCCTTGAATCCTGTTTTTACCGTAGGCAATCAAATCTGTGAAGCAATTACCCTTCATCAAAAGATAAGTCAGAGGGCAGCCGTTGAAAAAGCTATTGAGATATTAAGATTATGTGGATTGCCATCCCCTGAAGAACAATTCAAACGATACCCCCATCAATTAAGCGGGGGTATGAATCAACGAGTCATGATTGCCATGGCTCTTGTTACTCATCCAGAGCTACTTATTGCTGATGAACCAACTACTGCTTTAGATGTAACCATTCAGGCACAGATATTGGATTTAATCCAGAACCTTCAAGCTAAACTAAATATGTCTGTTTTGCTTATTACCCATGATTTGAGCATTATCTCTACTATTACCAGAAGGGTTATCATCATGTATGCGGGCAAAATTGTTGAATATGCTCAAACAGATAGTCTTTTTGCTTCTCCCCTTCATCCCTATACTAAGGGATTGATAAATTCCATACCAAACATAGAGTCCACAGAAAAACGGCTCAATACTATCCCGGGTGTTGTTCCAAACCCCATGAATCTTCCATGCGGATGCAGATTTCATCCAAGATGTCCTGAGGCGACCCTAAGATGCTTCGATGCTGAGCCAGAGATTCGCTTGTGTGGGGAAGGGCATGGGGTACGATGCTTTGGAGTACGGCAGCCTGTGAGTAGTTACGATTGAAACATAAAAGAAAAGTAACCGTTCGCAGCCTCTAAATGACAGCCGCAAGAAGGACAATCTTCGTGCTCCTGTGAACGGTTACAGCGATTGTAACCATTGATGGGGATTGTGTGGACAGCCCTCACTACATTCAAAAGCCATTTACACAGGAACCGGACTGGGCTGTTACGGCGATGATGTATAATATCGAACAATTACTGGAGAAGTCTCATGGACAATCATAGGGTATTTATTAGTAGCGTTCAGAAGGAACAGGTGATGTTGTTTGCGGACAGGCTTGAGGTCTGGAATCCAGGAACGCTTCCTTCAACACTTACGCTGGAGAAATTGCGGCATTCTCATGGATCGGTTCCAGGAAATCCTTTATTGGCAGAACCGCTTTATTTGACAAAATATATTGAAAGAATGGGAACTGGCATTCTTGATATGATTGAACTTTGCCGTAAAGCCGGTCTTAAAGAGCCTGAGTTCAAACTAACAGATGGGTTTGTTACTACTATTCGGCGTAAGCCAGAACGAGCGATTGAGATCGTCACAGGGCAAGTCACAGAGGAAATTCGTCGTGTTGTTCTTGCGTTGCATGGAGATATGAGTAGGAAGCAGATTCAAGATATTCTTCGTCTCAATAGCCGCGAAAATTTTGAGGAACGATATTTGAAACCTACCCTTGAGTCAGGGTATATAGGAATGACTATTTCCGATAAACCTAACAGCCTGTCGATCAATTGCAGGCAAGGCAGTCGTCCGATGCGTGTAATGAGGCTGATAATGCTATTTTGAGGATGGTGCAGGAGCTTCTGACTTCTGACTCCTGAATTCTTTGAATGAGGTGCAAGAATATGCCCACATTTATCTATAAAGCAGCCGATAAAGACGGCATTATCCGTGAAGGGATTAGTTCTGGAGAAACAGAGTTATCCGTTGTGGAATCCCTCCGACAAAAAGGACTTTGTCCAATAAAGATAAAGCCCAAAAAGGACAATACCCTTTTCAGGCTTAAAAGAAAAAGGCTGGCTTATTTATTCGGGCAACTTTCCAGTCTCCTGAATGCAGGGATGAATATTGATAAGGGGTTAGACATCCTTATTAAAATTACTGAACACAGACAAACAAAAGAGGTTCTTTGTCAAATAAAAGAGAATGTCCAAAAGGGCAACAGTCTTTCTACTGCCTTGTCTGCCTATCCGCACCTTTTTTCAAACCTTGAAATAGTTATGATCCGTATTGGAGAGGCAAGCGGCACCCTGAATCTGGCTCTGGAAAGAATAACAGAACTTTTCAAAAAACAGGAGACATTAAGATCACAAATAATATCCATGCTAATCTATCCCTTTTTGATGATTAGTGTTGGAGCAGGAGTTATTGCAACTGTTTTGATTTTTGTTGTTCCAAGATTTGCCTCTATCTTCCAGCAGATGGGAGAGGCTCTTCCTGTTCCAACCCAGATATTATTATGGATAAGTCACGCCATGAGTGGTTATTGGTGGATATTTGCCTGCCTTCTGGTCGGAGGAATTATTGGGTATAGGCTTGCCCTGAAAACAAAAATTGGCCGTAGCATATTTGATGGATGTCTTTTAATAATCCCCTGGATTGGATCTTTGATAAAACTATCTATTGCCGCCAAATTTTGTAGAAGCATGACAACCCTTTTAGATGGAGGGATAACTATTATTGATGCGGTTAAGATTGCCAAATATAGCACAGCTAATAGTATTGTGATTAAACGAATAGAGATCGTTCAAAACAAGATACAGGAGGGATCCGGAATAGCCATCCCACTTCGAGAAACAAAGATATTTCCAGAATTAATGATTCAGATGGTTGCTTGTGGAGAGGAAATGGGCAACTTGAAACAAATGTTGATGACCGTAGCAGATACCTACGATACTACCTTACAGAATCAAATATTTCGCATCGTTGCCTTTTTGGAGCCAGCCATGATATTGATCATGGGAATAGTTGTTGCAGGAATCGTATCAGCCATTCTTTTGCCAATCTTTGGTATGAGCCAGTTGCCGGTATGACACTACTGTTATTTGTCAAACCTTCTCATTCTCTGCCATCAATCGAAGACCTTCCTGTATCAGTTCCGGGCTAATACTTGGCGGAATGTTACCCTTGAACGGATAAATAATAGTTGTCATCTCAAAGGGCAATTTTACCCTTGCCTGATACCTTAGTATTGGGGCACGAATCAAGAAACCATAGCCAGGTGCTATCCAACCACCATCCGGAATATTTCCGGTATCAATAATATCCACCATCATAGCTTGATGAGGAACTATTGTTTGAATCAATATTCCTGCTTCCGCACTACTCTGGGCAACAATATCCCTTCCCTGAATATTCAGGGCTATACCATGTGCAAAATGAAAGAAGCTTTCTACAAGATGCTCCCTATTTCCATCAAGATAATCCCGAATAATCCAATATTCAGGCGATAGAGTTGCTCCCTCTTTTTTGAACAAGATAGCCCTTCTGTGAATTACAGGGTCAGCCAGTCTCTTGTATCCATCATGAGAGCCCTCTACAAAATCAAAGTCCTTATTGCTTATCCATTTCTTCGGATAATGGTCAGGTGCATGGGACCAGCTTAGTTTCCCTGCCTCTTGAGCCTGAGATTGTCCATCAATTGTAATAGTATTATGTGCCTTTGTTTGTCTGAAATAATAATGCAGTCGTTCAGCCCCATGATAGGTATAAAAGCCAGGGTCAATAATCATAGGCCGTCCAAATGCAGACAACTCAAATGATAATATATCCGCATGACCGTGTGCTGCAGAGGGTGTAGAATCTTGAAACAGCCCTACTGCTATCTCTCCGCAATCAAAGCAAAGGTAATTGCTATCCCTCATCCAGTTGCTTCTCATGATGTAATATCCGCTCTCATCCAATGCCTTTGAGGTAACCTCTGGATAAACACTATCAATTTCCTGATATTTTTTCATGCCATCTATCCCAAGCAACCACAAGGAATCCTCATCAAAACCTTTACCCGAGGATAGCTCTTCCGCAACCTTTTTCATATCACCACGATTAAAAAGCACTGTTCCGGTAGATAAAAAAGCACGAAAATCCCACATGGGAGGGTTTTCAATATAAATTGAACGAGCATTATCTATATCACCAATCATGGGAAGTAATCCATCTGGTCTGGTCAGATACATGGAAGATTCCATTGCCTTCTCAATTATATGCCACACCTTATCTGACCCCTGTTGCTCATTCATCTCCCTTAACAAGGCAACCATGAGATAAAATCCAAGGGTAAAATGCTGGTAGAATGTTGCCTGCTCCACAATGATGCCATCCTGATAAAACTGTTTCCCTGCCTCATTCTTGAGTATTTTCCAGCTTTTTTCTCTCCAAAGGCTGGCTCTTTTGAACTCAGGGAAGACAGTGGCTATTATAAATAAGGCTGATAATTCTCCAATAAGATGATTATATGGGCTGGAGTAAAAAGAGAGGTGATTTTCGAGGTACTCAGCATGCTGGTAAATGGATTTCAATATCTTCAGATTTGTTTCCTGCGTCAAAGAGGACGAAAAAAGGCAAAAATGATATGCCCATATCCAGGAGATACTTCTAACAGCCACTTCCAGAGCACTGGTCCAATTTACCCCCATTTTATAAGGGTTATCATCTATCCAGCTATTAATTAGTCCAAAAAACTCTTGAGCATATCGTTCATCACCAGAGAGCCAGTATGCCTTACCCAAGTCTACGAAAAACTGATGGCGGTTTAGCTCCCAAACATACTTAACATCCCCAATTTCCCTATCAAAGATATTTACATCTGCGTAAAACTTCTGGAGCCATTTTTTCGTGCTGACAGGGTCACTTGTCCAAGGTATCTTATCCTCATAGTTAACCTGAATACCCAAAAAAGAAAACTCATGCCTGCATATCTTGTTCGCTTGTTCTCTTGCTTGCTGAATAAGCTGCGGATACTGCTTGTTTATTGTCTCAATTGTGGCTTGTTTATTATGTTCATCAATAAAAAAAACGACATTTTCTCTTTTTCGGATATAATTCCATAGGGCTTGTGAGGATGTATCTTTTACATTCAGGGCACGGAAAAAGGCTCCATCAGACAATGGACCCGAGTGCTTGAGCCTTTCAAGTTGTTCGTAGACCAATCCTCTACATCTAAAGGTAATCTCCTGAGGAGACATCTTGTTAAGTTTACGAAAAATATGCAACAAACTCACAAATTACCCCCTTGATGACATTACTCTAATAGCTGACAAAGATACAGAAAATAGGAAGAAATGCAAGGGACAAGGGAACAACCCACAGGGGAGATGATAGCGGGATCATTATTTCTTTCTCTGTGCCTTTTGTGTTCTTTATGCTGAATATTTCTGATTATTCTGTAGTTCTTGTACCACTTGGAATTTTTAATTCCAACATAGGAAAGGACAGAGCAATAGATTCCATCTTTGTTTTAGCAGATTTCACCAATTTATGCTCAGGATACTTTGTGACAAAGCTCTTATAATATCCAAAAGCCTGCTCAGGTTTTTTAAGGGCATCCGAATACATTGTGGCTATTTCGTATAAGGCAACAGCTGCCCGATTACTTTCAGGATGAGCATCTATTATTCGTTGCAATGTTTCCAATGTTTTATCATATTGTTTTTGCTTTTTATAGATATCTATAATAAATTCCCATGAAACCAATTCTACTTGTGTTCCCACATAATCATGAATAAGTCGCTCATAATGATTAATTGCCTGAGCATAAGCCTCCTGTGCCTTATCATCCTGTTTATAGGCATCATAATAATCCCCAATATATCGCAAGAGTTGCATTGCTGGATAACTGACAGGATAGTCTGTGATGATCTTTTGATAGCAGGCTAATGCCTTATTCCATTTCTTTTCCATCTCATATGTGCGACCAATAGCTATTTGAGACTGAAGACACATATTTATCTGCTCTGGGTATGTATCCTGTAATTTTCTAAATTCTTTTCTTGCCTGTGGATATTTTTTCTTTAAGAAATAGATATTAGCAATATTAAACTGAAGTTGAGAAGCATTATCCCATTCCGGATAAGCTCGTAGGATATCCTGAAAAGCACCTATGGTCATTTTTGTCTTGATTTCAGAGGCTTTATCCGGATTTTTTATAATCTCAGCATATAGCTTATTAGCGTACCAATACATCCTTTCGGCCAGATATTCCTTGCTACAGCCGGACAATATTAATAATCCTATAATACAGATAAAAACACGACTTGTAATACCCCTAAAAACATTATTCATTTAATCCTGCCTTTTAATCAGAAATAATGCGGTCAAGGAGGTAGTTATCAACACCCCGATAAATAGTGTCAAAATAAACCCACCAACCATTACACCCAGAACGCTTTCTGGTAAAAGATTGATAAAAAAAGAAAGCATTTTTTGTTTGACCAGAACCAGACAAGCACCTAATAAGGTGGGAATCGCAATCAACACAAGGGTTGGAAGATACAAAGACCAACCAACAATTAGTCCCTCTTTTATGGCTGAAAACAATTTCTTTTTTTCTAATATCAATACAGGGATGCTATAAGCCAGAAAGGGCTCCACCAGTAAACAAATAAACAGACTTAGGTATTGGCAAATTGTAAACATCCTCCATGAAGGTATATGAAGAACCTTTGCCATGGCAGGTGGATAGCATTGTAATGCTAAAAATTTAAGAAATAGGAAAATGCCAATATAGATAATAAGCACAATTATCCATAAGGATAAAGAGGACATATACTTTTTCATACCCAACCCAAGATTTTTTCCGAAACTTGCCTTTTTCCCATTGACACTACGAGCTACCATTCCTACTGTTACTGCACACATTAATGGCATCAGCAACAGGGTTAAGGGTAAGGATACATATTCAAATAATGTTGGAAGTAATGAAAAATTATAGGGATAATGCAGAAACATCTCCCCAAAAAATTTCCGTATGGGTGGACAAAGCAAAGGTTCCAGTATCGGATGGGGTGAGAGCAATAAAACAACCAAAAGGAGTAGTTCACACAGGGTAATAATAGCAAAGGGTAGAAATATAGCTGGACATTGCCACATGCTCTTAAAGGATACTTTCCAAACCTCACCACAAAAAAACAACTTATCAGTAAAACTTTCCTTCATTTTTTTATTAACTACAGATGGAAACAGATAGTAGAACAGGCATTCCTGCCTGTTTACCCTTGCTTGCCAATGAATTATTTTTCTGTAGTCTTTTTCCCCTTTCTTTCAAAAAGATGTTGTGATAAAAACGGACTTAATTCCTTTAAGAACCGTTTCTCTCTTTCCAGCCCTGTTTTAATATCCCCTTTAATCAGCGGGGTTGAAACACGGATCATGGCTCCAGGGCTATTATGGTTTGTTATCTGTTTCAGCACAAAATTAAGTTGATGAAGATAAAAATTAGATGCAACCATTGTGCCGGCCATATACCAATTAAGAACCAATTCATCTTGATCATCTTTTTTTATATGCATCAAATGGGCATTAAGCTTAGAGAAAGGCTTTTCTCCACCCAAATCGATTTCCTCTGTTTTTTCCTCAAACAACTGTGACCCAGCACCACCATAGCAAAGCTCAGGGGGATGAAATGTCTCTCGATTCTCAACACTTACCACAACATACAAAAGGATGCTCTCCCCTTTAGGGTTTGTATACTGACGCATCAATAAGTCATCTGGACTAAGCATATCATAATCCCGTTTAGACACCTCTATGTTCTGTCCAATCCAATCACCAATCTCGAGTGGAATCCCTGCCAGATTAAAATCCTTATGAACCTTGGAAGGCATAGCCAACACCATAACTATTGGCAACAATACAACCAATAAGAGAACAACTTGCCAGTACGGTTGTCGAAAAATTGATTTTTTCCCACACCCACAAATCTTCTGCACTATTCTCCCCCCTCACTGCTACTTGCCACTTTAGGGGATACCATATTTCCCACACCATAAAGACAGCCAAAGGCTATAATAAACACAAGAAACCCTGAAAAGTCATGAAAAAACCCACCGGGCAATGCTGCCTCTTTCCCATAGATATGTGCCACCAGACAAAGCAATGTTAGTCTAATAACATTAGACAATAAGGCAATAGGGATTGTCGATAAAAAAACGATTGTCCTTCTTGTTATAGAAATATTAAGCAAATAAGCAAACAATGCCCCAAGGGCAAGCAAGGAGATAAGCGACCTTATCCCACTACAAGGGGCACCAACCTCCAAAAATGTATCTGGCAAGATTATCTTTGCCCCTTCTGCAATACAAGGGATACCAATAGCATTAACCGTTGCCACTGCCCCATGTGTAGCCATAATCTTTAGTTTGTATGTCAAGAATATGGTAAAAACATCCGGGAATGGGATCATGAAAAACAAAAACCCTACTGGAAAAATCAAAACCCTCATCATTTTCCAGCCAAATAAATGCAGGATAATACCAACAATGGTCATGAGCATAGAAAGGGCAGAAATAAAATCTACCTTAACAGACAATGCCAGCACATGGATAATCAATCCTGCCCCCGTCATCCAAAGACCACACTTAGCCGATTCAATTACCATATTCTTCAAATTATCCCGCATCTGCCAGACAAGCCATAAACAAACAATGGGGATCAGGAAACCATGAGAATAATTCGAATCATCAACCATAAACTGGGCTATCATCCAGCAAAATGTAGGAAAATAAATCCCTACAAAAATTACACATAATAAAATTATCTTAAGTAGTTGATTTTTCTTAGTCATTTAATATCTTTTCTATCTCTTCCTTTTTCTCAAAACAAGGATAAGCCTTCAAGACATCTTCAAGCATCTTCCTGGCCTCATCTTTCTTTCCCATCTTATTATAACTCATTCCCAAATGATAAAGGATAAACGGATTATTAGCACTTAATTTATTTGCTTTCTCAAGCATTTCAGTAGCATTTTTATAATCTTTATTCTTATAATACACCCACCCCAATGTATCAACGATTTCTGGACGATTTGGAGCCAATTTATTTGCCTTTTCAGCCAATTTCAATGCATCTTTTAAATCTCTTCCTTGCTCAGCCAATAAACATGCCAAGTTATTACACGCTGGAACAAAATCTGGATTTATAGAAATTACTGTTTGATATTTTTCTATTGCCTTGTCATATTCTTTTTGAACTTCAAATAAGTTGCCTAATTTATAATGTACCATACCCAATCGCGGCTCTGTTTTTAAGGCTTCCTGATAATATTTTATTGCCATTTGATAGTCTTTTTGACTGACATATATATCCCCTAAATGTTCATATGCTAATGGATATCTGGAATTAATCTTTATAGATTTCAAGAACCACTCTATTGCTTTTTCTGTTTCACCACGCCTTGATAAAACTATTCCCATCAAATCATAGAGTGCAACATTTCCACTATTAATAGCCATGCAAGCATTTATCTCTTCTATTGCCCTGTTGTAGTCAGTATTTTCCATATAAATACCAACTTTTTTAATTCGCGGTTCTATATTCTTTGGTTCAAGCCTTATCACTTCATTATATTCTACCATAGCCTTATCCTTTTCTTTTTGACCATAATATACACCTGCTAAATTATAATGTGCAGATGTAAAGGATGGCTCAATCTCTATAGCTCGCTGAAGATGTGTAACTGCCTTTTTAAGATCGCCCAATTCAATGCAAATATTCCCAAGCACACTATAAACCACAGGATTATTAGGATTAATCTTCAATGCTTTCTGACAGTTTTCTTCAGCAGAATCATAATCCTTTTTAAGCATATTCACCTGTGCTAAAAGTATCCACGCATCAATATAATCAGGTTTAATTTTTAACAAATCTTTAAGCGTTATCATTGCTTTATCAAGCATATTATTTTGCAGATAAGTCTTGGATAGTTTAATATAAACCTCTGGAGATTGTGGTTGTTGCTTTACCTCTTTTTGTGCTTTTTCAATAGCCTTTACCTGAGCAGCTTTTGCCTGTATTCCTTCACCTTTTGTTTGTGTTTGTGGCATAGCCGTTACATCCCTGCCACACCCTGCTGGAACTTGTGAGACTAAAAACATCAATATTAATATTAATTTAATAAACATAATTCCACCTTTTTTCTAAAAATAACTATTATTGTAACCGTTCACGGGGGCATGAAGGCTGTCATTCCCGCTCCCGTTTCCACGAGGGTAAACTCCGGCGGGAATCCAGAGTTATGCCAAATTGTTGCACCAATCACACCAAGTGAGGATTTTCTGCTCAACAATGTGCTGGATTCCTGCCGGAGTTTACCCTCGTGGAAACCTTATCGTGTCCCACAAATACTGCTGGACAATTGAATTAACATAACCTATGCAGTTGTATACAGTTAACAAATTGCGATTAACTTTGCCTTCTTGGGAGTATGGCAGCTTGCTACTGGATATATATGCATTACCTTGATAGTGTACATATATGCACCAGCAGAATACTGCACTTCTATGAAAGCAAGATTAATCACAATTAGTATGACTGCATAAGTCAGCAGATAGAACATGCGTAATGGTAATGACTTATCCCCATCTTAAATTGTCCAGCAAAAGATGTGGGACACGATAATCGCGGAAACAGGGGGCAGGAATGACGATTCTCTTAACCGTTCACGGGAGCACGAAGATTGTCCTTTTTGCGGCTGTCATTTAGAAGGTGTGAACGGTTACAAATTACTATATCACATTACCTACTCAATACCTGCTCCATGCTGAGAAAGAGCCTAATTTTATCATTTCTTCATATCGCTTCCCATATTCCATGCAAGAACTTCTATTGTTCTCGAATCAGCCGTACCTTTTCCAGACCCACTATAAGCTGGTTTAATAATCGAATTTGTTGCTGCTCCACCACGATTTAATGGATCCTCCTGCAATAAAACACTATCATAACCGCCAAAAGTACCATTGCTCAGACCATTATTCCACTGATTGCTCCAGGCAACCCCTTCTTTCCCCCCAATTGCCCCTCTCATAGCAAAATCCCCTTGTATTAATACCTGCTTTTTGGAAGAAATAAATCCTCTAAATCTTGAAACCCCTTCTTCTTTATTTCCCCACTTATTGCTAAGAATCACATTATTGCTGCTTAAAAGATCCAATATCCCTACCTTATCACTCCAGAGAGGCTCTCCCCATCCGGGAGCACTAACGATAGCCCCATCTTTGTGCTGCATTACATAACTCAACAGCTCACCATTAGCCCCATATGCTCCATAAACATTATAATCTCCCGTTTTTGTTATATCATCCTTATTAATACCAAGCTTATAATCGGCAAGTGTTTGGTTGCCTCCTTTTAATATTCCTTCAATAAGCTTCGGTCCACCTACAGAATGAATCTCTGCTCTAATATCTATGCCCACATTAGATATTGCATCTTGTGAATTTCCATAGGCTGTATTACCTGTGCCTGTAAAAGATCCTTCGCTAACAATAATTCCATGTACCCCATTTTCTACAAATATCTTCTCGCTAGAAGTTGTCCCGCCATGCCGAAATCCTTTTCCCGGTGGGATATAGATAATAATAACCCCATCAGGAGCACCCTTAGCCCCATCTTTATATACATATCGTCCAGCTACAGAGGTCATAGAAGAGGTTGCACCAGCCAGATACATCTGTTCATCCTTGGGTCGATAATATGTCCCTTCATCTATCCATGCACCTGATGCCACTAACTCTGCAGCCGTATAATCAGCCGTGCTGCCATTATTTTTCCCTTTAGTAAGGGTATCAAAATCAAGGTCCAAGAAATCCATCTGCACATCATTTTGTATCGTTAATTTATTATTTTTAACCAAATTCTTCCATGTTTGATCACTATTCATGCTTCCAGTCGTCACATTCGTATCTTTTTTTAATATAATATCTGAGTTTGGGCTCCAACCTATTCTGCTTCCTCGGACATCATGGTCAGGGTTACCATCATTATGTACATACATAAAGTTTCGTTTTGTATATATATCTGCAGGACTACTTACTCCATCTTTCATTGCTGCTACATGGATATATCCACTTTTATAATAATCAATTTTATTTACCCCTTGTTGAGAATCATCACCAATATAAATAGCAGGCACATCGGGTTTTCTTTCCACATTTCTTCCCAATCTAACTAGGATATCTACTCTCTTTATCTCTTTGGCACTTCCTTTATCAGATAAAGCAAACCTCGTTGCTCCAGCACTACAAATCAACCATTCTTCAATTTCAGTATTTGGGTCATCCTTTTTCACCATCTTTACTGCATATATTTGAGAGGCTTGATATTCCGTTGTGCCACCTACCTGCCCATTCAACTTAACCCCATAAGCTGCATATTTATATCGCTCGTTCCAATTTTTAACAAAATTATCATAATCACCCATCAATGATACACTATCTGTTAATGTCCCAGGAAGCCATTCAGGATTTGAGTCTAACTTTTCCTGTACATACCAAACCGCCCTTTCTGCCCCTCCCTCAGCTATTTCAAGCGAAACAAGCCCTGCCCAATTTTTTTGAGAATGATTAGCTGCATTCCTGCTGAAAGTAAAAAATGCCATAGATATAAGAAGTAGAAAAACAATAACAAAAATGGTTACAATCAAAGCTATTCCTTTTTCATTTTTTTGTTGAGTAAACATCTTCTTAACCCCCTTTTTTAATTGTTTGTAAGCGTTCAGGTGTTTACATCTAAACGCTTACAAACAAACAAAAGCCGATCCCTTATCGAAATCGGCTTTTGTTAAAAAATTACTTATTCTTACCTCTTAACCCTTAACTTCTCTTTCTTCTTGCTCCAAACAATCCGAGCAATCCTGCTCCCATCAATGCCATTGTGCATGGTTCAGGAACTACATCCATTCTCAACTCCAAAGCACCGACCACTGCTGGTACTGGAACATTTCCCAAATCACCTAAAGCCCAATTCATTGTGATTGTTTTTGGTGGCAGAATGTTCCTATCGTCTGGAATCCCAGGCACATAACCTTGAACCCTCCACGAATTCAAGTGTGCAGTATCCGTAGGATCTGTCCATGGACTTGTTGAACCCCAATCTGAAACAATTGGTCCTGTTGAAGCTTGCATGCCAGCCCAAAGTACAGGAGCAACAGCTGAACTTACCATTGTTATTTCTAACTTAACATCAAACAAATCAAACCCGCCATTCTCATCATACTCAACCCAATATCTCTGAGCCAAATATGTCTTATCATCCTCTAATTTTGTACTAACCTTAACATCTAAAGTATCTCCAGCACCTCTGGGAGCAATACGATAAAGAGATGCAACCTGCAACATATCTCCTGCTGCTTCTGGAGTAAGATCAGGGGTTTCATTTGTCCACAAATTGCTAAAATCACCACCTATACTCTTGCTTATCACAGCTCCGCCAGAAGAAAGACTATAGTAAATAGTTGCATACATGGTATCTACTAAATCATCACTTGTACCTGTTGCCTTCAAAACGCTTATCCTTCCATCTGCTGCTACTTCGGCAGCAATATCAGCATTTACAAATGAATATGCAAATGCTTGTGCTGTACACAGCATAACTGCTGTTGTTATTACCATTAATTTTATTAATTTCATTGTTTTTCCTCCTTTTATAAAATAAACATCATTCATCTATCTATATATTCCCTCAGCTTACTTTGGTAAGCCAAAGCGCTATCTTTTATTTCATAATATTAAATATACACTATTTTTTTCAATTTGTCAAGTATAAATTTTAATATATTTTGGTAACTACTTTGACTTTGTTAAATTAGATCATAACCCATCGATTCACAAGAAGTTACATTTTTAAGCTGAAAATTCCATAACTTATTGATATACAGGGACTTTCTGCCTAATTTAACAAAGTCAAACTACTCAGCTATTGTTATTTTGGACATATTTGCTTTTACTTTTCCGTCATTCTGAACTGCTGTGAGGAATCTTTCTTTCCGTTGTCTTAATCATCATCATTATTGTAACCATTGCATAAGGAAGATCCCTCAGTCGAGTACTCCTTCGGGAGGACATTTTTGCAAGAAAGCTGAGTAGTTACGCCAAAAGGTTAATTTCTGTGTTTCTCTGAGTTCTCCGTGTCTCTGTGGTGAGTAGTTACATGTTTTGTAATTTTCCAAGAAATCAGTTTTCATTAAATCTATGTACAATTGCTCTATTCTCTCCAACCTTACCTTAAAAGAAAATTTTTCACATATTATCTGCCTTCCCTGCTTTCCCATCTCTTTTGCTGCGTCCTTATTCTTAAGAAGATATACAATCTTTTCACTTAATTTCGAGGCATCTTGTGGCTGAAGGAGAAAACCATTTAATCCATCAATAATCACATCCCCATTCCCACCAACATCTGTAGCCACCACAGGTTTTGCCATAGCCTGAGCCTCTAACAATGTATTGGCAAGCCCCTCTGTTAATGAAGGAAGAGCAAACACATCAAGGCTATTGTAAATATTTTTGGCATCACTTCTATGTCCTAAAAACACAATATTTTTTTCAATCCCCAAGTGTTTTGCATAAGATTTCAGCCTATTCTCCTCTTCCTCCCCCTCTCCCTTGCCTGCAATTAAAAATCTTACCTCTGGCACCTCTTTTATTACCAATACTGCAGACTCTAATAATGTATCCAGCCCTTTTTCAGACGATATTCGTCCAATAGCTCCTACTAAAGGGGTATCTTCCTTTAACAAAAGCTCCCTTCTAATATCTTCTTCACCCTTATATTCCTTCCATTCATCAACATCTATGGCATTATAAATAACTGTTATTTTATTAGGATCTACTCCATGCTTAATCAATTTCTCTTTATTAGCCTCACAAACAGCAATTACCTTATGAAATCTTTTTATTGCTTGAAAATCCAGCCAATTATAGAATCTTTGTTTTATTGGACCAAAATCAATCCATCCATGTGCAGTAGTAAGCAATATTAACCCTCGATTCATCTTACTTAAAAAACACCCAAAAACATCAGTTTTGTAATCATGGGCATGGAGAATATCTATATTATGCTCCTTTATCAGATGATTTATCTTATTAATACTCTTAATATCTATCTTTCCTTTCTCATTCACTTCTACAAAATTAAGTCCCATATCCTTAGCCATCCCTGTAATCTTAAATCCAGTATCGTCTTCTCCTTTAAGATAAACTACTATTATATTAAATCGTTCCTTATTATGTTGCTTTGCAGACACAAGAATCGTTTTATCCGGTCCACCTCCAGTGGTATGGGTACTTCTAAATTCCATAATATTTATCGTTCTCATTTTATTGTAATTCTCCATAATATTTTAATAGCTAATTTCAACACAATATCTGTAAAATGATTGGTTCGTTCATCATTTTCCTTTCACAAGCCCTATGAATGTTCCAATCGTTCTGGCAAAAAAATATACACTATAAAATTTAATCGCTTCTCCAAAATGAATATGCTGTTTTTTGCCTATAAGATATAGCCGGGCAGCATAACACAACACTGGAAAAGCAACCAACATACATCCTATACAGGCAACCCCAAACCTTCCAACAATAGAAAAAAACAATGCCATAAATGAAAAAAAAGTCATCCAGAAAGGAAACAGAATGCTTGGCAGCTCTAAAAAAGTTACTTTTCTATTTCGCATAGAGGGTAAATTAGACTGCCCTCGCCATATCTCTTTTTGAAATACTTCTTTATAGTTTTTATCCTCGCCTAAGTGAATATGTGATGCCTTAGATGTTACATACAATTTACCAAACTGACGAACTTTTTGTGTAAAATAATAATCTTCACAGACAATAATATTCTCAGGAAATCCACCTGCTTGTTTAAATATCATTCGAGGCATAAAAAGATTTGATGTTCCTATGTATTCAACTTCCCTGTCAGCCCGGGTTATTTGGAACACAACCTTTATTTTTTCAATATTTCCAGCAGCAGGATTACATTGCTGTAAGGAACTTACCACTACTCTGTCTTGCTTGACATATAATTCATTCAACATGATCATAAGCCAGTTTTGCGATAGGTTAATATCAGCATCAATAAATGCCAGATATTCTCCGGAAGAATGAGAAACCCCAATATTTCTTAGCTTTGCAATTGTTTCATGTTCAGGACGGAAAATAATCTTGCACGGAATTCCAGATTGCTCAGCATACGAACATTCCAGCGTTGTATTTTGAGTAACAACAATTACCTCAATTTGACAATCATTATGCTCAATTTCAAGAATTGATTTTATTGTCTGTGCAAGTAATTCTTCCCGACCTTTATGAGGGATAATAAATGATACTCTCATAAATTCAATTTCCTCCCAGCTACTATAATGCTATTCTTAATGCTACTGTTGTGTCAAGTCTAAATTGACGCAACAGTAGTATACATTTTATGCACCAATAAATAATGACATCGTCCCTTATTTGTGGCATTACAAGCTTGACACGACAATAGTTACTCAAAATTTAGATGCGTTTGCCCTGAGTTTCACGAAAAGGGTTATTGATAATTGTTGCAGGCATACCTACCACAACACAATTATCCGGTACCGATTTAATAACAACTGCATTTGCTCCTATCTTGCAATTATTTCCGACAGTAATATCTCCAAGCATCTTTGCCCCAGCACCAATAAAGACATTATTGCCAATACTTGGAGCTTTTAAGGGATTCCCCCTGTCTCCTATCGTTACCCCTTGATGTAAGGTGCAATTTTCTCCAATTCTTGCTGCAGAATGGATAATAATCTCCCCAAAATGATGGATACGCAATCCTTTCCCAATCTCAGCATCAGCAGGAATAGAAATCCCTGTAGTAATCTCAATAAACCTCTCAAGTAAAAATCGTAATGGTTGAATAGGGATATGCCTTAACATACACCATCTTCCAAATCTATAGACTAAAATAGCCTGAAATCCCTGAGACAAAAAAGCACTGATAGCTATCGTCCATTTACTACGCAATTCGTCTTCAGCAGAGATTATTCTTCTAAAATCAGCCTTAATATTCTCAAACATTTTAACCCTCTATCTTGTTTAGAAATTGTTTCTCCCCTTCAATAAAATACCGATACCACATTTCAAATACCAACAGTTCCCATATCCGCATAGTATGATCTGCTGTTTTTTTCTGATGCTCGTTCCATATCTGCTCAATGTAATTAAAATTAAAATATCCCCTTTGCCGTGTTTTTGAATCAAAAAGAATTTCTTGTGCAAACCCCTTTAATTCCCCTCGAAGCCATTTAACAAGTGGTGGCTCAAACCCTTGTTTTTTCTTTTCTATAACATCTATAGGAACAAGATTTGAAATGGCTTGTTTAAGAATATATTTTGTATTCCTTCCTGTAGTCCCCTTGATCTTAAATCTCGATGGTATCCTTCCGACAAAATCCATCAATTCCTTATCAAGAAATGGCTTAATCGTCTCCAATCCCACTGCCATACTTGCCCTGTCTACCTTTGTCATCAGGTTATCCATTAAAAACATCTTTACATCTACATAAAAGATTTTATCCAGAAAATCTTTGGCTGTTGTTTTTTTGAAAAAACCTTCAGAAACACCTAAAGCACAGACAACCTCTTGGCTTTTGCGAAGATCATTCAAATATAATTCCCGTTTAACATCTTCTGTAAAATAAGCACCTCTTATTCCAAACTCTTTTTCCAAAGGATAGGACTCCATTTTTATAAGCCTTTTTATTCTATCCAGATTACTTCTATCCACCACATCTAATGGAAAATTAGAGGTAAGTTTAGATATAATTATCCTTAAGAAATCTGGAATAGGCAGATGTTTTCTTCTTATCTGCTCTTTCAAATGATGCCCGCTTCCCCCAAGGAGTTGATCAGGAGCATCCCCAGTAAAAACAGCCTTAACAGATTCTCTCGTTGCCTTTGAGCCATAATATGTAGGAATAGCAGAAACATCAGCAAATGGTTCGTCATAATGCCATACAAAATCAGGCAGCATAGATAATGCCATTTTTGTAGTTACCTCTACCTCGTGGTGTTCTGTTCCAAAATGCTTTGCAACAATTCGAGCAAAAGGAAATTCGCTAAACTCCTCTTCCTTAAACCCTACAACAAAGGTCTTGAGTGGGCGATCAAGCATGGTGCTCAACATGCCTACGATTGTGCTTGAATCTGTTCCCCCACTTAAAAAAGCACCAAAAGAAACATTTTTAACCCGTTCTAATCTGGTTTGCACAGATTTTTTTGTTAAGCTATACAAATGCTCTGCACAGTAAGATTCAGACTCCTCGGAAACTCCATACCTAAAATCCCAATATTCTAACACAGAGGTTTTTCCATTAGAACAAACAAGAAAATGCCCTGGTTCTATCTTTTTCACCCCTTTTAAGATACAATAATGGGTAGGAATATAGCCATAGGTCAAAAATACATCCAGTGACTCCATTGAAACCTCTGGGGTTATTCCATCACACTCCAATATTGATTTAAGTTCTGAACCAAATACAATCCTATTATTATCTAAAAGATAATAAAGTGGCTTTTGTCCCCCATGATCCCTTGCCAATAAAAGCTTTTTCTGCTTGCTATCCCACAAAGCAAAGGTAAAACCACCCTCTAATTTAGCCACGCAATCTTCGCCAAATTCCTCATAAAGATGCACAATAATCTCAGCAGAGCTATTTGTAGAAACATTATGCCTTTTTTTAATCAATAATTCTCTTATATCAACATAATTCCAAACCTCTCCATCAAGCACCACGCAAATAGATTTATCTTCATTATAAGCAGGCTGTTGAATGTTATCTGATAGATACAGACAATTCACGCCAAGACCAAGATTATCCTTCAAGTATATCCCGCTATAATCTGTTCCCCGATGTTTCATCACAGAAGACATCCTGCCAAGAACATCCTCATCTACCTTTTTCTCTCTATCAAAATTAAGCACACCACATATTGAACCCATTATAATTACCCCCTTCTGAATATATCATAAATTCCACTCATCTCCATAAGAAAAAGTGTTTTAGATGCTCTGCCAAACGGATCAATACACGCAGACTCTTCTATATCCCTTCGTTTCAATGCAAAAAGGTTGCATCCCGGCATATTATCCCCTGTAATCATAGAGCATGCCCCATAGAACCCACACTTTTGAGCAATATCCTTACATTCCTTATCAAATCGACCATCAGGGTAGGCAAAGCATAAAACTCGTTCCTTTAGATTTTGTTCAACAATATCCTTTGATTTACTAATCTCTATCTCTTTCACTGAGGGCGTTAGCATTGTAAGAAACCTATGCGACATAGTATGTCCACCAAAAGATATCCCACCTGCCATCATCTCTCTTATCTGTTCCCAGGTAAGCATCAAGGCATCCATTTCTACAGAATGTCCAATATTTTCTTTTAATCGAGCAATTATTGCGTTTCTGGTATCTTCATCCATCTTTTTCAATATTGAGATAATTTCATTTATCAGTATTGCCTTATTATCAGAAATTCCTATATCCTTTAATGTTTGAAATAATTCTGTTTGCAAAAATACATCCCATTTCTCCTCCAGAAGCATCCCAACCTCATCTGTCCACAATAACCTGTTGCTATTAATATAATCTGTTGCTAAGAATATAGTAGATGGCAGATTACATTCTTTTAAGGCAGGAAAGGCATTTTTATAATTATCCATATATCCGTCATCAAAGGTAATAACTATATAATCCTTCTCTAATGGTTTCTTTTTCCCAAGCAAGCTAACTGCATCCTCAAGAGAGATTATATTATATCTCTCCTGCAACATCTTCATTTGTTTCCTGAATACAGAAACAGAAACCGCAATCGCAGGACGATAATAATCTTTTATCTGCCCATCATCAAGCACCCTGTGATAGCATAAAATAGTAACCCTGCCTCTTTTCATCCTTCTTCTTAAAAATTCAATCAACCAGAGCAACCCGCTATAAATTATTATAAGTCCAACAACCCATTTAATTATCAATTTCATGTTAAGACTTTCTCCTTGCGATTCTTTCCATACCATGAAAGATATAATTCTTCATAAGATTTTACCATCTTCTCTATACTAAATTCTTTCCTTGCCTTAACAAAACCAGCCTCTCCCATTTTTCTTCTCTTTTCATCATCCTGCAAGAGGTTAATTATTGCTGTTGCCAATGCAGAAACATCCCCGGATTGAATCAAAATACCCGTCTCTCCATCTATTACCAATTCTGGATTACCCCCTACATTTGTAGCAATAACCGGCAATCTCGCAGACATGGCCTCCAGAATCGTATTTGACAATCCCTCACTCTTTGAAGGAAGAACAAACATATTTATAATTTTTAATAATTCAGCCACATCATTCCGCTCACCGAGAAAGATGACATGTCTACTTAAGCCCAATTCAGTTGCCAGTAATTCTAATTCTCCTCTTATGTAACCATCTCCAATCAACAAAAACTTAACCGTGGAAAATTCCTTCAGGACCTCTTCAGCAGCTCTAATAAAAACATCAAAATTTTTCACAGGATCCAATCTTCCAACCGTTCCAACCAAAATATCATTTTGCTCGACACCAATTTCTCCCCTCTTTTTTTCATTTTCTACACAAATATCAGGAAACTCAACCCCATTATGAATACAAACTATCTGTTTCTCGTTAAGCCTTGTAACTTCTATTAGTCCCTTCTTTAATTCCTCAGAAACAGTAACTATTTTGTCAATAAGTGGTGCTAATAATCTTCGTGTCCATACCCGTCTCTTTTTTATGTCATAAAAATCATCTATATTCTTCCCATGTTCACTATAAATAACCACTGGAACACCAGCTATTCTAGCACCAAGAACACCATCAAAAAGGGCAGGCCAACCCTTAGCATGAACTATATCTATCCTTTGTTCCCTGAACAGTTTTGCCAATCTTAGAAAAAGAAACGGTTCATGAGCCTCTCCTGTTTTCATGTCAAATATTCTTATCCCTTCTTTTTTGATTAATTTCAAAGAAGTGCCCAAACCTGAAAGACAACAAATAGATGACTCAAATATCTTTGGATTCATACTATTTACTAAAGTAGCTGTACCTTTTTCCAGTCCACCTGTTTCTAAAGAATGAAGCAGATGCATAATTTGAATAATATTCATTTCAATCCGTTACCTCCAAAGACTTAGTAATATTTTTTAAGGCTACACTTAAGGCATAAAAAAAATATGGCAGCACATAATATACTCTATCTCCAAACATCCAATACAATAAAAATCCATATAACGAAATCTCAAGAGCAAGTGCTATGTTTTTAATTTGAATTCCATCAACTTCGACAAGAGCATATCGTTGTCTTACAAACCGTAAGTCCTTAAGTATTAAAAAAATAAACAACATATAAAGCAAAAAGCCAATAATTCCTGTTTCACTCAAAAGCTGGAAATATGTATTATGAGATACCCTTGCCTTGCTTCCCGGTCCTTGATAATATTGTTTACATATATACCGAAAATTCCCTGGTCCTACCCCCAAAATTGGATAATCCTTCCACATGCTCCATCCAGCTTTATAGAGTTCTATTCTTGAAAATGCAGACTCTTCACTCTGACAGTTCTTCAATGTCTTCATCCTTTCCCAATATTGTGCTGGAGCAAAAGATAGGACTATCAGAACAGTGATTCCCATAAAAATCCAAACCCTTGAAGACAGTTTTGTCTTGAAAAGGATTAATATTATCATCAATGCCACCTGAAGACTTGCTCCTCTGGAACTTGCGATAACGATACAAAACATTATAGGAAAGATTAAAAGAGCAAATATTTTTTCCCATTTTTTCTTACTAAAAAACTTATAGAAAAGAAAAGGAATTACCATTGCCAATGCAGAGGATAATTCATTAGAACCTTTAAGCTGAGCTTCTCCTATATTTTCAAGCCTGTCATATCCTGTCATAAAAAAAGACCTGCATCCCTGAAGAGACAAATATCCACAACAAAGTGCAATAATCCAAAACACAAGATTTAACCGATTTGGAGAATTTATTAAATTAACAAATATAAAAAAGATCAGCATCAAGTTAAAAAAATCATTATTCAGCTTCCAGCTTACTGCAGGATATCCTGCAAAAAAAGAAGAGGAAATCATAGATAACAACATCAATATTAATATCCATACTTGAGAAGGACATGAAATAGACATGTTTCGGGTAGTTAACATCTTTAATAGCCAACATATTGTCGTAAGCACCATAAATACCAAAATTGGATGCATCCATTCCGAACCAGCCATATACCATGCACCACCAGGAAGAAAAAAATACACTAAAACAGTTCCCACTACCCCTATAAATGGATTAATAAAAATCCCTACAAGTCCTATAATAAATATAGAAATTATTAAGCTGCCGCGAATAGACTCCATGAATAATAGCATACATCCCAGTACCACAGAAATAATTATTAAAAAAACACCATATGCCCCCCATAAAGGGTTTTCTTTATTTTCCTCGTGCCATATTTTTATTTGCTCTAAGATACCTTTTATGGATTTACCTAACAATACATTTCTCCTCGTACTTAAACCATAATTCTTTTACCTTCTCTTTTTCCTTTTCGTCATAAAAATTAAAGAAATAGAGTAGAATCGGAAAGGTTATAGATAGTAAACTTTTTACTATTAAGGAAAACCAAATCGACATTTCAGGAAAAAAAAGACTAACCAAATATATTAGTATTGCTGCCAATACCATCTTCAAGATTCTCTTAAATTCATAAGAAATCGGATAAAACATTTGAGAGACAAACCAAGCTGTAGCTGCCATAGAAGAATAAGACAATATTTTAAGTATTCCTGCCCCTGTCATGCCATATTTAGGAATTATTATCCAGCTTAATATTACTGTAACGATAATGGGTCCCCATACTGTAATAGGAACCCATTTGGTTTTTTTCTCAAGATAGAGCCCAATTCTGAGAACATAATTTGCTCCAAAAAATAAACAGCTTACGGCAATTAAAGGAACTATTTTGTATGCCTCGAAAAATTCTTTTCCAGCTACAATAATTAAGATATCCTTAATTAAAAGAATCATCCATAATGTCAAAAATATCAATACAAACTCAAAATATGTTAAAATTCGAGCATATATCTCCTTAGCATCGTCCCTCCCGGATATCTTAAACCTAAAAGCAACCCAAATCATTGTAAATGGCTGACCTATTAAGGTGTTCACCATCATCCCAAACTTAGCTCCAAGGGCATATATTCCAACTATCCTTAATGAACAAAACTTATTAAGAAAAAATCTGTCAAGATAATTCAAGAGATACATTCCTAAATCAGCAGGTATCAAAGGAACACCAAACAGAAACATTTCTTTAAGCTTAGAATATGAGAAAGGAATACCTACTTCTCTAATCGTATAATAGATTAAATAGGCAGAAGAGACAACTCCTACAACCACTCCACTATATAAAACCCCCAATATCCCCAAATGGAGAAAAACTATAAAATATATATTAAGTACCAAGCCCAAAAACATCCGTAAGGTTGAAATTATAACATATAAAATTGATACCTCTTTAACCCTTAAATAAGCAAGCGGGGTACTCAAACAAGCCTCAAAAATCAGGGTAATAAAACTAAGCTGAAAATAATATGTATATATATCTGTCTTAAAGAATATCATGGAGAATTGTCTGCTAAAAATAAATAAGAGTAGACTACCAATCAAGCCAGTTAATACATTAAAGATTAGTGCTGAACTTACTACCTCCTTTTTATCATCTTCGTTCTTATAATAAAAATAATACTTACTTAATGCAGCAGCAAATCCGGCTATCAAAACCGTACTTATAATACAAACATTTAAGTCAAGAATTTCTATCAATCCATACTCTTTAGGATTCAAGTATCGGGTATAAATAGGAATCATTAAAAAACCCATTAATCTGCCTATAATACTTCCTATTCCATAAACAATAGAATGACCAAAAAACTTTTTTAATTCTTCAAACATACATATTCCTACTTCCTAATTATTGTACCAGTTCCACATATAGGTAAAAATTATCAAGTCATCAAAATTTACCTGTCCATCATGTTGTGCTGTCCAGTCAGACGGCTGTCCTGCGGGTTGTATGCTTGAGTTAGCAATATCTCCACGAAGATCTTGTGAATTTTTTTGAAAAGCATTCCAGTATAGGGTAAACCACAGCAAATCTTCAAAATCTATTCTATTATCAGGCTCTTCTCTATCTTTTCGACCGAAATCACATAGTATTCTTTGTGGAATAGGCTCTTCATATTTTTTATTGGTAACAAAGCTATATATTGGAGAGATTACGGCTGGAAAATTACGAAAATCCACATTAATCTGGTAATAATATGTAGTATCCGAGTCCAATCCCCTTAATACTATCCCCCAAGCACCATATTCTGTCTTTATTGAGTTAGAGAGGCTGCTGGAAGATTTACCGTAAGATATCGTTATATTGTAAAGAGGCTTACTATACGCATCAAACAAATAATATGGTCCCGGCCATGTAAGAAAAGTAAGGACAGCACTATTTCCATCTACAGGATATGCATTAACACTTGACACCCCTCCCTCAGTAGGAAAAGTATCATCAATGCTTGCTGAATTATACCCTTGTCCCTGACTTCTAATCCTAAAATGATAGCCTGTAGCCTTTTTTAAGGCTACAAGACAAACCTCATGATTCTTTACTTGTTCGGTAATCTTTTCAACATGTTTATATATTCCTGGAGATGCTATCCATTCCTCCTCTGTAGAATATTCTATAGCAGAATTACCATCAAAATCTGTTGTCCACTTTATCGTAGCTGATGTATCCGTTATTTTAGCTATAGCTACATTATCTATGCCGCCAATTGTCTTAAAGGTATACATCCATGTTTTTTTACCAGAATTGGCTATAAACTGAAAATAATATTTTTGACCAGAAATAAGATTATCTAATTCACAGCTATTGCCTGAAACATTTACTTCTATCCCATCCTTTACATTTCCATCAAACCTTTTCTGCCCATACACAAGTTTATTAACACCCTCTGAAGTTTCCCAGCTAATAAAAACTGCCTGTCGTTTGCTTGTATTTAATGTTACAGATTTAATCCCTATATCTTGATATTCCTTAAACATTCGCTCTGCTTGAGAATAATACCAGTTTCGTTCATTCCATGTTTTGTCAAGCAGAGAAGATATTAATCTATCCCAATCTTGGTTCCCCGAAAGCTTACGAATATATATCAAAGGATATGCCAGCCGACAATTAGTATAATTCATCTCCCAATCAAGGCAACCATCCTGTCTAAGTCCTATCTTTCCACCTTTTTCTGTTGTAAGATATTTTACGATATGTTCCATGCATTCAATCAACATATTCTCTACAAATACTGATTCCACAAAATTATAGTATTTATTTAACCCATCATATTCAACCAAAGGGACAAACATATACGCACTCATCCATGGAATAGCTATTCTACAATTTTGCTGATCCTTTGCATGCTTACAATAATTACCAAAATTATCCCAGTAATAACCCTTGCCTAAAAATTCTGGTCCTGTAGATGACTGGTGTTGCATCCAGAATCCTCTTTTATAATTCCCAATTAATCCCTTGATGCTTTCAGTCATTCCCTTCAAATACTTTTCATCTCCAGTAGCATTATAGGCTTGCATAGCTCTCCACAATTCTACTCCCCGCTCTCTTTCTTGCCCTACCTCTACTAAAGAATTCGTCATTCGATCTGGCAAATCTACCCAATTTTTATACCTACACTCACCACACTTTCTAATAACTTCCTCTGCCCATTTATCACCTGTAAGCAAATAATATACCCCGGATCCAGCTACTTGAGAATGACATCTATCATCAGCTCCACATACACCCCCACATCCTGTCTGATATCCTCTGCATCCGCCCTGAGTACTTATCTGTCCCCAAACATCAGGTTGTCCATATTCTGCATGAATTATATGCATATCAGCAGAATGCCAAAACCTAATCTCTCCTTTATCAAAAAAATCCCTGTTATTACTGTTCTGGATATAATACAAAAGATCTTGATTTCCTGGGTCATCACTTGTAGCCCTATGACACACTTCTGATGATTTCCCAAAATATTTATATCCATAAGTCTGAATATCAGGGGTAGGATCTCCCACAACATTTGGCAATATCTTGCCAAACACCCCTGAATCACAATACCATGTAGACGAAATTTTGGGGAATATATTATGCCTGAATAGAGATGCTAAATTTGTCACATCTTGATTAAAAGCCCCTTTATAAAAATATAACATTAACTTATGTGTCTTTGCTATACCAGCACCACCACTAAATTCTTCTGTTGCATTTTCTGGATGTAACCATATTGTCAGGGTATCTTTGTTTGCAACTAATCCCGCAGGATAATTTTGCCAGAAATATCGCACCTCAGATATTATCCCCATACTACCATTATTTACATCCATCCATCCAGAAGCTTGTGTTCCGTTCCCTATATTTCCTGTATATTCATTCGCCTTAGTCTGCCATAAATAATATTCCCCATCTGTTGTATTTTCATAATATCCTTCATTTTCTTTACCAAATTTATATATAGGATTAGACACCTTGTGATTTAATCGTATATTGTAACCTTTTATTTTCACCTCTTCCTTAGTAACAGAGGATTCATCTATTATTGTATGGCTCAATTGTAGATAACCCTTGCCTGCATAAGCATATATTCTTACTATATATCTAAAATTATTTGCAATATTATTACTTGCCACATATTTTCCACCTATCCTTATACATGCTCTGACAGGTCCACTTTCCTCTATTTTTACCTCATTGGCAGTATATTGATAATTCGATGCCTTATAACTTGTTCCGTCAATTCCTATTATTTCCATATCTCCACTTGTTGCTGCTTGTTCATTATTCAACCATATTCCGTCAAATAATTTTCCATACTTTTTGTTTACCCTGAATTTTAATACACCTGTATCAACCTCTATATATTCAAGTTCCTCCCTTACATTAATTGTATTTTGTGCCAATGCCTTGTTGGTTATCCCTGCTCCATACTCTATTTTATAATCTCCAGGTGAAGCCAAAAACTGAACAAGAGCAGATTTTATTTTATTATTTTCCCACTGACATAATTCATGAATCTGAAAAGGTATTGCCTGATTTCCATCAATTTTAGTAAGGCTTACTTCTGAAATTGAATCAAGACATTTTTCATCTTTTGGAAAGGGTACCCCTACTGCCACAGGATATTGAGTAAAACTTCCAGCCTCTATCACAAGAGGAATTGTTTCTGCTACCCCTCTTACTGAAATTAACAACATAATAATAAAGACTATGCACTGATATTGTATCATTATTATTCTATCCACCTTATTAGCTCAAATGCCTCAGCATACTCTAATCCAACCTTGCTCCCCCATTGTCTGGCAGTATTTTTTAATGTCTCAATAGATCGAGGATGTGGGAATTGGCGTAGTTCGCTCTCATAGCATCGAAAAGCATCTAACTTTTGCTCTATTGTATCCGTAATATCTACAAATACATTAGGGATAAATACCCTATCAGAGAATGGTGGACACCATTCTGTAGAGGATGGGGTTTCGTAGCACAATATTTTCTTAACCATACTTCCCTTCACCGGTCGAGCAGCCACCATGGTTGCCTCAAATACTACGCGATGGTCCTGATTTACATCCCCATGATGGTGAACATAGATTGTCTCTGGCTCAATCTGTTCAATCAACGATTCAATAGGCTGAATTACATCCAATAAGGCAATCCTATCCATTCTCTGATCCGGCATATCACAAAAATGTACCTGCTTTACCCCCATTACCTCGCCAGCCTTATAAGCAGACTCTTTCAGTTTATTTTTCATCCCATCCTCATACCGAGATGATGCACCCTCACTCATAATTACTACATATACCTCATGCCTATCCCTGACATGCTTAATTAATGTTCCACCCAATCCGAGAAGTTCATCATCCGGATGAGCAGCTATGACTAATATTCTCATATCTTACTCTCCTGCTTTCTTTTGATGTTTTGCAAGTATCTCCCAGAATTTTTCTACAATCTCTTCTCTCTTAACACTAATAGCCAATTTCTTCAACTCTTCAATGTTCTTTATCAATATACCCATATCAATATCTTCAGCTCTTATTTGGAATATTCTTTCATGTTTCGTAGCAACAGTTCCCTCTTGAGCAGTTAACAACTCTTCATACAATTTTTCCCCGGGACGAATACCAATAAATTCTATCGGTATATCAACATATGGTTCAAATCCAGAAAGACGAATAAGATCTTCAGCCATATCAAGCATCTTAACAGGCTCACCCATGTCCAACACAAACACATCTCCACTCTTACCAAGGGATCCTGCCTGAACAACCAACTGGGCAGCTTCAGGCATAGTCATAAAAAATCTTGTCATCTCTGGGTGTGTTACCGTTACTGGACCACCCTTAGCTATCTGTTCCTTAAAAAGCGGGACCACACTTCCCCTGCTCCCAAGCACATTACCAAATCTGACAATCATAAACTCTGTCCGACTTGTCCTTGAATAAGCCTGAACAATCATCTCCGCAATTCGTTTAGAGATACCCATATTATTTACACAATTAACCGCCTTATCAGTAGAGATACTTACAAACTTTTTTATCCCATACTTATCTGCTGCTGCAACTACATTCAATGTTCCAATGATATTGTTCTTAACACATTCCTCAGGAAAATCCTGCATCAAGGGCACATGCTTGTATGCTGCTGCATGAAAAACAACATTTGGTTGATATGCCTTCATCACATAATTTAATTTTACATTATCCACAACACTACAAATAATCGGCTCTATCTGAACTTGAGGATAACTTGCTTTAAGCTCTCTATTTATCTGATAGATACTATTCTCTCCATGTCCCAGTAGAAGTATTTGTTTAGGCCGTATTTTACAAATCTGTCGGCATAATTCTGAACCGATAGAACCACCTGCACCTGTAATCAAAACAACATTATTAGATAGATAAGCTAAGATCTTTTTCGAATTAATCGTTATTGGTGGTCTTCTAAGTAAATCTTCAACATCTACATTACGAATAGGACTAACATTTACTGTTTCACCAAGAATTTCAAAAACCCCTGGAACTATTTTATACTCTACATTACTACCCTCACATTGAGCCGCAATACTTCTGATAACATTCCCGGAGGCAGAGGGTATGCAAATAATTACCAGATCTATCATTAACTGCTTTACAACAGAGGTGATATCTATTATCTTCCCAATAACCTCTATTTCGTGAAATCTACGATGAATCTTTTTCTCATCATCATCAATAAGACCCACAAGCTCATAGCCTAATTCAGGATGTGATTGTATCTCTTTAACAACCATCCTGCCTCCAACGCCAGCCCCAACGATAAGGGTTTTGGCTTTTTTATGCTCAGGTAATTTTTTAACAAGTTTCATTCCTTATTCCTTTTCACTTTGATATTTCGTAACTACTCAGCTATTGTTATTTTGGACATATTTGCTTTTACTTTTCTGTCATTCCGAACTACTGTGAGGAATCTTTCTTTCTGTTGTCCCAATCATCATTATCGTAAGCATTGCATAAGGAAAGATCCCTCAGTCGACAGGCTGTTACGGAATAGAAATTTGGCATGAGAGGCACACAATATGTTGTCCACATTTCCTTGCCAGATACCATATGTGGTATGCCAGCACCCTTGATTTTTAGTTTCGTAACAGCCTGTCGAGTACTCCTTCGGGATGACATTTTTGCAAGAAAGCTAAGTAGTTACGATATTTCTTTCATAGAAACTTCAGAAACTATAAGTTGACATTTTCCCGATTGTTGTTTAGGAATTTCATCTACAAATTCAAAAACTATCTGCATTGTTTTTCCTGTGTATTTTTGCAACCGAGATCGCAACCTCTCCGCATCTTCTTCTTGAAAGCTAATATCTTTAACTGTTTTGATTGTTACCATTCCTTTTTCTTTTTGAACAAATTGCACTTGTTTAATTCCTGTTAAATCCATGATCAATGGAGATAGACCAGGACCTGAAATAAATTTATTTTCAGGGGTAACAATAAAATCACTTGTTCTTCCCTCAACCATTTCCATAAGCGGTAAATTTCGTCCACAAGGACAGATTGCACCCGAAGAAGAACCGACATCTCCAATCTTATATCGAATAAGTGGCGTAGCATAATTACACAAATCTGTTACTACAATCTCCCCCATCTCTCCATGCATCGCAGGAGTACCATCTTTTTTGACAAATTCTACGAATACATTTTCTGCATTAATATGCATCCCATTATGCTCCAAACATTCACTTGCAACCAATCCTACCTCTCTTGAGCCATATCTATTAAACACCTTACACTTAAATACAGACTCTATCAACTCTCTCCTTTCAGGATATAATACCTCACCAGTAGCTATAATGCCAACTGGCTTTATTCCTTCTATCTCTTTATCTTTCAAAAACTTAGCAAATAAATAAAGAGCATTTGCATAAGCAAGAATCATGGTTGGTTGATATTTTTTTAATTTTCCAGCAAACCTATACATATCTTCATTTTTTAATTCATATGCATTCATGATTAATAATCTATCTAATATAAGATTCCTTAGTTTAGCCTTGAGATTCCCAAATTCCACTAAATCCCTGGGTGCTCCCCATATCCACCCTATTCTTTCCCCAATATCCCAACCGCACCATCTATTATGCCTAAGAGGAGCGGCTAATCTCCAATCAGTTTTATTTTTATCTTCATAAAACATGACAGGACTTCCTGTTGAGCCACCAGAACCATTTTTTAGCAAATCCTCTTTTTTATAGTTTCCTGCTATCAACATTTCCAGATTGCCTCTAATATCATTTTTTTCTAAGAATGGTAATTTCTTCCATTCCTCAAAAGAGGTAACATCCTCTGGTTTTAAGCCAATTTTATCAAAAACATTTTTATAATAAACAACATTTTGATAGGCATGAGATAAAAGATTTTTCATTTTTTGCCACTGAAGTTCGTTAATCTTTTCAAGACTCCACCATTGAGACTCCTCTAATCCTTTCCAATACTTAAACCAATTGCTTTTATCCTTAAATGCCCAAAATGGATATAGTCCATATTTCACAATCTTAGAATATATTTTCATTGTTATTCTCCTACTTTTTCGTAACTACTCAGCTTTCTTGCAAAAATGTCATCCCGAAGGAGTACTCGACTGAGGGATCTTACCTTATGCAATGGTTACAATAATGATGATGATTGAGACAACAGAAAGAAAGATTCCTCACAGTAGTTCGGAATGACAGAAAAGTAAAAGCAAATATGTCCAAAATATACTCAAGTGGGGCATAAATTGCGATTTTTTCGGTGAGGATTAATCAAGGAGAGCAAGGCGTGAAGGTGAGCAATAGTGTACTATTGCGAACCTGAACAACACAGCTATCGTTGATTAAGACCAGCGAAAAACGCAATTTATGCCCCACTTGAGTATAACAATAGCTAAGTAATTACGATTACTGTTAATTCCTCTGTTTCTTTTTAGTCTCTGCGGTAAATTCCCCTTCCTGAGTAGTTACACTTTTTCAATATCTGCACCCAGTTCTTTCAATTTCTTTTCAATTTGTTGATATCCCCTATTAATCTGATAAATATTTTCTACCTCTGTTACACCGTCTGCTGCTAATCCTACAATAACTACAGCTATTCCCCCTCTTAAGTCTACTGCTTTCACTTTTGTCCCTTTTATTGGTTTATCACCTCGTACAACAGCACAGTTACCATAAGCCTCTATATCAACCCCAAATTTCTTAAACTCTTGAACATATTGAAATCTATCCATAAATCTTGTATCTGTAATGGTACTCTCCCCTATTGCTTTTAACGCCAAGGCTGCAAATAAAGGCTGCATATCAGAGTTTACTCCTGGATATGGAGCAGTAAACATATCAAAAGGTTGAATCTTTTCTTTAGCAGAAACATACACAGAACTACCCCATTCAAAGATTTCTATTCCTGCCTTTCGTAAATACTCCACATCTGATTTAATAAATTCCAAGGAAAAGTTTTTAATTACTATTTCTCCACCAGTAACCCCTACAGCAATAATATATGTTACAGCCTCATCAATTCCACTCATTATAGTATATTCTGTACCCTTTAAGCTATCAACTCCTTCTATCTCTATTACACGATTAGAAACAGTTATCCTTGCTCCCATGCTGTTTAAGAACCTGCACATATCTATCGTCTCTGGTCTGGTATTAGCATTCTTTAATACAGTTTTTCCTTCAGCAAAACATGCAGCTAAGATTATATTTTCTGTACCAGTTGTTGTTGGTAGATAAAACTCTATTTCTGCACCCCTTAATTTTTCTACTTCCCCATAGATATAGTCATTACCAACATCCATTTGGCACCCTAAAGCACGGAGACCATCTATATGCAAATCAAATTTCCTGTCTCCAATAGCACATCCACCAGGAAGAGATATTCTTGCTTTTCCCATCTTAGCCAACAACAATCCTAATAATAGCAAAGAAGAACGAATCTTTCCAGTTAACTCCAGCGGAAGACTCCATTTGGAAATACCCTTGCCACATATCCTTACGGTAGAACCTTCTACTATTACCTGAGCACCCAATTCCTTAAATAAAGCAAGCATAACCTTAATATCTTCCAATAAAACAGGAACATTTTTAAGCAATACCTCTTCTTCACTAAGAATTGCTCCAACAAGGATTGGAAGAGCAGCATTTTTAGCCCCACATAATTCTACCATCCCATTCAATTTTTTCCCACCATTAATCAAAAATTTTTCCATATCGTTCACCTCATTTTTATGATTTTTCGTAACTACTCAGCTATCTTGCAAAAATGTCATCCCGAAGGAGTACTCGACTGAGGGATCTTGCCTTATGCAATGGTTACGATAATGATGATGATTGGGACAACAGAAAGAAAGATTCCTCACAGTAGTTCGGAATGACAGAAAAGTAAAAGCAAATATGTCCAAAATAACAATAGCTGAGTAGTTACAATTTTTCCTTTTATTTTAGCCAATATTTTACCTATCATCATTGAAAAAATAATATAATCCACCAATATTCTGATTACATTCCATATTAAAAAACTAAAAGATTTTATCCTCACTTTCAAAGACACCTTTTCCATAGAAAGGATATTTTCATATATCTTTTCTATCTTTTCAATTCCTTGAACCACATCAATTTCTTGCTCAAGATATTCCCGTCCAAATCTACCTATCTTTAAGGCATACTGTTCGTCTTCCAATATCTTCCATATTACTTTTTCTAATTCCTTACAATCTACAGACACATCTACATTTCTTCCTGAAAAATTATAATATTCTAATTCCTCTACTGTTTTTTCTTCAATCACCCCTGCAAATCCATTCTCACCAACGATTATTGTTGGCTTACCCCAAAACATCCCTTCAAATGCACTCCGACCAACACCTATAACAATATCCCCATATTTTAATAATAAATTAGCATTTATCACATCTCCAGTTAAAATTATCCCTTTTCTCCCTATTTTATTATTTATTTCTTTAGTCAATATGTTTATCTTTTCATAAAATTGTCCATTCCCTATTAAAATTAAGGTTATATCTGATCTTAAATTCAAAATTCCTTCCACAGCCTTAAATACATACTCTATAGCCTTAATCTTTTCTCCACTAAATCTAGTTACCATCATAATATTTTTGTGTTGTGGGATAAATGGAAAATTACAAGTTTGTCCTACCTCATTTTTTACTTCCTCCTTAAAATTAATTCGATTTTTAATAATTACAACATCTTTTTTGTCCCATTTGAACTTATCTATCATCACCTTTTTATATTCTTTACTAAAGACAATCAGCTTCTGAAAGATAGGAAGAGGATAAACAGGACCCGGTCCACCACATATAGTTGTTACTGTAGGGATACCGGTAAATACGGTAACAAAATTAGCTACAAAAGAAGCAGGAGCATCAAAAGCATGAATTATATTTATCTCTTCCTTCTTTACTATTTCCATTACCCTTTTTATAGTAATCCATGAAAAAAAAGAAAAATAGGCATACTCTTGATTAAAAGCCTCAATAAAAAAAGGAATCTCGATATACTTTATTCCTCGTTTTTCTATCTCATCAGATAATTTTCCCTTACCTGCAGCAAGAACTACTTTGTGCTTTGCTAGAAGAGCACTGGCTATAGTAAGTGTAGAAATTACATGTCCACCTATTCCTGCTCTGCCAATAAGAACTAAAATCTTCATCATCCATATCCTGATTTTCTATCTATAAATATTTGATGCCAAAGTTCAATAGAAATTAATGACCATAATTTTTGGGTATGATCAATCCCTTTTTGATGTTCATCCCATAGCTTTTGGACTATTTTCTGATTAAAAATGCCTCGATTAATTGTCCTGCTCCCAAATAAAATCTGATAAATATCATCTTTAAGTTCGTTTCTAAACCAATTTCCTGCTGGTAATGAAAAGCCTGCCTTTTTTCTATTTATTATTTCAGGTGGAAGTTTCTCAGCGATCGCTTTGCGTAACAAGTACTTTGAGATTAACCCCTTAAATCGCAATTCACATGGAATGCTGCTTGCAAATTCGACAAGTTTATAATCCAAAAAAGGCACCCTGTTCTCAAGGGATACAGCCATACACATTCTATCGTAGATGTGAAGTATCCTGGACAAATAAGTTTTCATATCGATATATTGCATTTTATCTACAAAAGAACCACCTGTGTCTTTCTTAAAGTATTTCTCATATATTTCTATTACAGGATTATATTCCTTCTCCTCTTCTAAGAAATCTTTATTTAATAATTCATATCCTGTTTTTTCATCAAAATTGGGTCTAATCAAGAGAGAATCAATGCTCTTTGAGAAAAAACTAGAAATAATAGACTGTGAAAATCTTTCTCTACTATTCAATAACCTAAGATACTCAGGAAGCCAAGAAATAAGCTTTATAGTAGAAATCTTTGTTCCAATAAAATCCTTCCTATTGGAAAATGGAAAAAGGCTTGTTTCTACAAGTCGTTGAATATAGTGTCTATATCCACCAAGTATTTCATCTCCTCCTTCTCCAGAAAGTAACACAGTAACATTTTCCCTAGCATATTTTGCTACAAAATATCCTGGAATAGCCGTATCTCCACCACCGGGTTCATCCAAATGCCAAATTGCCTTTGGGATAAAATCTCCATATTCTTGAGGAGAAAGAAGAATCTCATAATGTTGAGACTTCGAAAAAGCTGCTACTTTTCTTGCATACATAACATCACTATTTTCTTCTTTTTCCCATCCTTTTGAACCACAACAGAATGTTTTTATTGGGTCAGCATTTTTATTCTCAGATGCGTATGCTACAATTGTACCGCTATCTAATCCCCCACTTAAAAAAGCTCCAACAGGAACATCACTTATTAAATGACTTGTTATTGCATCGTGTAAATGATATTGTAATTCTTCTATATACTTTTTTTCAGATTTATTGGTAATTGGGTTAAAAGAGATATCCCAATATTCTCTTGTAGAGAGTCTTCCTTTTTCCCATGTTAATTTCCAACCAGGAGAAAGATTTAGAACATTCTTAAAAAATGTTTTTGTACCAAGAGGATATTTGCATCTCAAATGATCAATTAATGCCTTATTATTTAATTCAGGCTTTACATCCTCTGAGACAATAACAGCCTTTATTTCCGAAGCAAATATTAACTGTTTTTCATCATAATAATAGTAAAAAGGTTTTATCCCCAACCTATCTCTTGCTGCAAATAATTTTCTTTGATTTTTATCCCAAATAGCAAAGGCAAACATTCCTCGCAAGGAATGAACACATTCCTCACCTATTTCCTCATAAAGATGAACAATCACTTCTGTATCTGTATTTGTCTCAAATTTATGTCCTTTTTGCAATAATTGAGTTCTTAATTCCTTATAGTTATATATTTCTCCGTTATAAGTTATCCATATTGTGCCATCTTCATTGCACATTGGCTGTTTCCCTGTTACTAGGTCAATTATTTTCAACCTCCGATGTCCAAAAGCAATCATAGAATCATTGTAAAAACCTTCACCGTCTGGTCCTCGATGACTTATAATATCACACATCTTTTTTACTAATTCTGTTGATGGACTCAGTCCATCTATTCTTAAAATTCCCGCAATTCCACACATTACGAAACCCTATCTTTTTGCAAACATATCTTTTCTATTACACTATGCAATTCATTAATTTGAGCATCCCAATTATAGTTCTCTTCTATTAATTTTCTTCCATTTCGTGAAAAATGATCTCGTAATGTCCTGTTTTGTAGAATCTCTATAACCCTCTCTGCAAAATCATCAGAAGTATCAGCAACAATTATATCCTTTCCGTTCTCAGCCTTTTCTATCCCCTTAAATCCAAAAGAAGTAGTTACTACTGGAGTTTCCATAGCCATTGCCTCTAATATTTTATTTTGTGTTCCCTGAGCAACCCTTAATGGTACTACACAAACAGCAGCTTTGCCTATATAAGGTCTGGTATCATCTACATATCCTGTAACAATAATGCTTTTATCTTTTGCTAACCGTTGCACCTCTTGTGTTGGACTACTGCCCACAATATACAATTTAGCATCCGACAATTTTTCTTTTATTAATGGAAAGATTTCTTTACAAAAGAAAACCATAGCATCTATGTTGGGAAAATAATCCATTGCTCCTGTAAAAACAATTGTATTGGGTATATACTCTTCAGTAAGTGGCTTAAAATATTCCCCATCAACCCCCATAGAAATAACATTTATCTTATCTGGATATGGAGAAAACGAAGAAAACACCCGTTTTTCTCCCTGATTTACCACTATAGAGCTATCGAATCTCCTATTAATATCTATCTCGTATTTTCTTAATCTGTTAGCTTCCAAAGAATATACCCATGAATAAGGGAAACAAGTACACTTAACATATTGAATCCACTTTTCAGAATCTATATCCATTAAATCAATAATCTTGGGAATATCATTTCTTTCAAATACATATTGAGCCATTGAAGAACAAACAACAAATACCAGATCAAATTTTTCATCCCTTATCTTCCTCTGAATCATATTCTTTAGCTGTTTTGAATAATACCAAGGTAATGTGAGTGGCTTTGAGGAAAATACCCCAAAACATGCATTTAGCTTTGACTTCCATTCGCTTAACATGCATACATCTACAGAGGTACAATATTGTTTTAATGCTTCTACATCTGGCATCTCTTTAGCTGTTCTAACAAGACTTACCACAGATATATCATGTAGTTTAGAAAGCCCTCGTATTATATTAAATGTCCTTATCTTATCTCCACGAATCGGTGGATAAGGAACCCTCTGGGAAATAAATAATATCTTCATTCTTTCTCTCCATAGATAAGGATCTGTCACGAAATAACTATTACATTCGGTGTGATACATTTATTTTAGGACAGACTCTTATTTACTAATTTTCATTACCAAACTTTCTTCCTACCGATACTCTCATCGCATTTCCCAACTCTTCATACCCTTCATAACTATAATCAAACCTTATCCCATTTCGTATCTTTATCCCAATCCCGACACTCATACCCATATCCACCTGATCCCTTCCATTAAAACCTGCACGGAAGGCTATATTATCAGTTACACGATACTCACCACCAATGTTTAGATATACTTTATCCTTTATTGGTTTATTCAAATCTACGGCACATAATATCTTATCACCCAATATTCTGCTGGAAACTCCAATCTTGAAAATTAATGGCAGTTTATATTTCTCCCTCACAAATCCTATCTTTTCACCAATATTTTGGACAACCGCACCGACTGTATAAGGGCAATCCTTGTAATTGCCCTTGTATAATACGCCTATATCGCAAGCCATCCCTGATGCTTTTTCTTCTGCTATTTTTTGGTGTATCCATTTAATACCCAGACCCACACCCAATCTCATATCCTCATCCATGATCTGGCTAAAGGAAAGGGTAACAAGGATGTCTCCTGCATCAGGGGTTGGGATTTTATTTCCATTATTATCCATGCCTATTATCTCACCCACTCGCAACGAGGCTACATTCAACCCCACGCAAGCCAATATATCTTCCACAGGGTATATCCCACTGATGCTCTCAACTCTAATATCCTGATAATAATTATCATGACCCAAGGATATTTCTTTTTTGTTCAACCAAGCAATGCCGGCTGGATTCCAACAAATGGCATTAATATCGTCCGCTACTCCACAAAATGCCTCACCCATGGCTGTTGGCCTGACTCCTGAGCCAAATTCAAGGATATTTGCCGCAGTGCTTTTATCTGCCCATGCGTTTCCAAAGCAAGCGAACACCCCACCAACTAATAGTAATACTATCCACTTTGCATTTCTCATTCCTGCTTCTCCTATCATAGATAACAGGGCAACCACAGGGGGGTT
>Ga0210049_1000250_pt1 | contig 41575 bp, 34 predicted proteins | sample CryGeyCG2014_300_2_FD_183964 | JGI IMG/M metagenome (GOLD analysis project Ga0210049, IMG submission 183964) | Groundwater microbial communities from aquifer - Crystal Geyser CG06_land_8/20/14_3.00 (SPAdes) (version 2) | ecosystem: Environmental > Aquatic > Deep subsurface > Groundwater | place... | reverse complement strand
TGGCACCTGAAAATCAGGTTGGAAAAAAAAAGCACCCTCTATTACGCTATCGCAGCTTAGGGTCCTGCTCGAAGTCATTCTGCCAATGAAGCGCCACACGCTTGCAATGCTTATTGGACAGATAATTTGGATACAAGAGCGGAACCATCGCGCCTATTTATCACACAGGCGAAAACGGATGCGAAAGCTTCTCAAAGAGCAGTAAGTAACGTTGTAGGGTTAACTATTACAAGACAGGTTCAATTGCATGCGGTCTGACAGCCGCATGCCTTGCCCGCTGCTTTGTGAAATGCCTCGCGGCCTTCCCTAAGCGAAAGCCATGCAATGCCTGCCGCACCGATTGAATCAATACCTCCAATACCCGTAAGTTCATAACCTGCGCTTGCTAAAAGCAGGATTAAAGAAAGCTGGATGCAAACCTTTGTGCAGGCGGCATCCGCCAGTATTGCATGGGAATTAAGCTGCCTGCCGATTCTGATCTTATAATATATCAATGCCCACATAGTAAAGATTGAGACAACTGATATTATGACGCCCCATAAAGTAGTTTCAGGCTTATGTCCCTGGTATAGATTTACCGCTGATGTAACTATTAATCCAGCGGCAAGAAGATAAAAGGCTGTTCCTGTAATCCTCAGTGCCTGTATTTCAAATATGTCAGGATTCTCATTGCCGTTTTGTCTCAACCTTCTAACCATGTGCCATATCCCGACACCTGAGATTACCTCAACGAAGGAATCCAGACCAAAACCAAACAGGGCAATGGTTTCATCCTCAAGCCCAAAGTAGACGGAGACGATCCCTTCGAGGATGTTGTAAAAAATAGTAATCAGGGCTAATACTGAAGCCCATTTGTACAGCGTATTATTTTTCTGCGCTAAACCGAATGTCAATGTTGCCATTTTTTATTTTAACAATCTTTTGGATTATAGAGGTAATTGCAAAAGTCTTGAAATTAAAATGTAGCCGCAAATTTTAGTTTGCGTGTTTTCTTTGTTTTCAATATGTTACAAAACGCAGGCTAAAGCCTGCGGCTACCAGAATTGGACTTTTGCAAGAACCTCTTATTTCTTCTTTGCATCGCATGTCCCTGAATCACATCCCGGGCAGTGACCTTTTTTCTTCCATAGCGAGCGGTACAAAAGATACACTGTTCCTGCGCTGATAACAACCATCAATGCTATATCAACAAATCCCATGTTAACCTCCTAATCCCATCAACTTCCCTCCCTGATAAATCGCAAATGCCACAACCCACGCCAGCGCCATCTGATATGCAAAGGCTATCCCGAACCACTTCCATGTGCCGAACTCCTGCCTCATTGCTATTGCAACAACAACGCACGGCATATAGAGAAGGACAAAGGTAATAAAGGCATAAGCGGAAAGCGGAGTAAATTTGTTCTTGATTACGTCCCTGAGAGGCGAGCGTTCTTCTCTTTCCTCTGTGGATTCCTCGCTGCTCATGCTCGCTACTCCGAAAGTGGAAATCACATTTGATGCAGAATTTTTGACGGCGTCTGCAAAGGATATTCCTATCTCTTTCAAATCATCCGTTAATGGCGGCTGCTCTTTTTTTTCATCTTTTTTCTGTACATATATCTCGCCCATTGTTCCGACTACTATCTCCTTGGCGATCAAGCCTGAAACCAGCGACGATGCGGCCTCCCAGTTTCCAAATCCGATAGGCTCTAACACCGGCGCAATCACCTGCCCCATTTTGCCGAGATAAGAGTCTTTCTTATTTTCGACGCCCCACGGCAAGTTAAGGAAGAACCATACGAGTACAGAGACCGCAAGTATATATGTTCCTGCCTTTATGAGAAAGTGTTTTCCTTTTTCCCATGTATGGATCATGAGGCTTCTGAATGAAGGCATCCTGTATGGAGGAAGCTCCATTATGAATATGGGAGATTCGCCTTTAAAAAGCGTCTTTTTGAATATAATCCCCATAAGCACCGCAAGGGCAATTCCCATCACATACAATGACCATAGAACAGTTCCCGCATATGCAGTGAAAAAAGCCCCGATAAAGACCACATAAACAGGGAGTCGCGCCCCGCATGACATTAACGGAATAAGCAATGATGTGAGCGCCTTATCCCTCGGATTTTCAAGCGCCCTCGTCGCATAGACAGCAGGAACATTGCAACCGAATCCGAGGAGCATGGGTATAAATGACTTTCCATGAAGACCCATGCTGTGCATTGCCCTGTCCATAACAAAGGCAGCCCTTGCCATATACCCGCTTCCCTCAAGGAAAGTGATGAAGAACATCATGGCAAAAATCACAGGAACAAACACAATGACAAACCCGACTCCCGCGATAATTCCGTCTGTGGCGAGCGAAGCAGTCCATTCAGGCGCATGGATAAAACCGAGTATTGCCCCGGCCCATCTCTTAAATGGCCCTGTTGTCATGGCATCTATCCAATCCGCAAACGGCGCGGAAAAGTCAAAGGTGAGTTTGAACACGACCCACATGGCGGCAAGGAATATAGGAATGCCGAGAAATCTGTCCAGGACTATCATGTCTATTTTTTCCGTTATTCCCATCTTTTTGAATTCAGGCTTTTTCAAGACTTCGCGGGTAATCCCGGCCGCCTGGGCATAGCGGGCATCGGCCATGATCGCTTCGATGTCGTCGCCGTGCGCCTTGCGTAGATGACCGGTGGCCTTTTCCAGCAAAGCGCCCTGAGGAAGGCTTATCTCACTCAGCACAAGGTCGTTGCCCTCCATTAGCGTATAGGCCAGCCACCGGTTAGGGTATTTCCCCGCCAGGGACGGATAACCCATATTTATCTGCGCGGCTATCGCCTGCGCCGCCGTCTCGATATCCTCGCCATAATGCAATGGCTTTGGCTGATGCGACATGGGGTCATCCGCGATCTCGACCGCCGCTTTTAATAAATCCACTAATCCTGTATTTTTAGTGGCTACGGTCGGCAGTATTTTAATGCCGAGCATCCTTTCCATAGCCTGAATATCTATCCGGTACCCCTTCTTTTCCGCTTCATCGTAAATATTCAGGGCAACCACCATGGGAATGCTCAGTTCCGAGAGCTGCACCGTGAGGTACAGATTGCGTTCGAGATTCGTCGCATCCACGACATCAATGATCACATCGGGCTTTTTCTGAACAAGGTAGTCCCGGGCAATAATCTCTTCCTGGGTATAGGGGCTTAAGCTGTAAGTGCCCGGCAAATCCACCAGCCTGATGGTCCTTCCCTCATATTCAAAGGCGGCCTCCTTCTTCTCCACGGTAACACCGGGCCAGTTGCCGACGTGGAGCCTTGTTCCAGCGAGCGCATTGATGAGGGTCGATTTGCCGGCATTGGGATTCCCTGCAACCGCTATCGTTATTATCTTTTTCTTCAGGACTTGGCTTCCGACTTCCGATCTCTGATTTTTTAGCGTTATACTCATCTTAGGACCTCTATGGCGATGTTTTGCGCCTCTTTTTTTCTCAGGGAAAGTTTATAGCTTTTTACCGTTCAGATATTGATTATCATTATCATCTTTGCATTAAAAAAATTTACTTCGGCGTCAGAAATGTATTGTTATCTTTCTTCATAGTTTTCACCTCCCTTCCTAACTAAACAAGGCTAAAGATATAACCTGACATTAGGCCTAATGAACTGATTAAACCCAAATATACCAAAAGGACCTTCATGCGAATTAATAAAATTATACAGAATCATAAGTTATCTCTATGATTTTGAATTTCATTTTCAACATAGAACCAAAAAAAATAGTAACTATTCAGCCACCAAGGCACAAAGACCCAAAGAGAAGATGGATATAAATTGAATAACGGAGTTTTCTCATTAATTTCAATGTGCCATGCATTAAAAAGGCTATTATAAAGAATTAATCCTATAATCTTGGTGCCTTTGTGCCTTTGTGGCAAGATACCTGAGTGGTTACAAAAAATATATCCTATTTTTTACATTTTCGGCATACCCCATATAGTTCCATCCGGTGTCTTTCAGGATAGAATCCATGCTGTTTAGCCAATTTTTCTTGCAAGCGTTCAATCTCGGAATCCACTACTTCAAAGAATCTGCCACACTTGGTGCATATAAGGTGGTCGTGATGCTGGTGGCCATAGAGATGTTCATATCGGGCTGTGCCGTCTTCAAATTTCAATTCACGGCAAAGGCCGGATTCGCACAATAGTCTAAGTGTGCGATAAATAGTGGCATATCCTACTTTGGGATATTTTTTCTGAACAATTCGATAGAGTTCATTAGCAGTCAGATGTTTATCTATATTTAAGAAAATTTGTAATATCTCTTTTCTCTGCTCACTTTGTTTAAGATTTTTGATTGCAAGATAATCTTCAAATATTTTTTCTTCTTCCCGGGCCATTTATATTATCCTTGGTTAGAATATGATATTGAAAATCGCTATCAACAATAGAGAAATAAAATTATTTGTCAAGTGTTTTTTTATGCGTTTGCAGTAGTGTCCGAATCAATAGATATAAAAAGGGGTGACAAAAAAATCAATAAGAACTTGGGGTCAAATCTTTTTCCCCTATTTCCCCTTCTCCTTCAAACCCCTGAGATAGTCAATCATCGGGTCAACAATTAGAGGAACAACATCGGGCAGCATCTTAGGCATCAGGTTATCCATTACCCTGGGCATCAGTTCGGGCATCTGTTCCCTCATATAATCCGGCATGGGTATCTTCCCGGCGACACGATTCAGCATGGCGGGCATAACCTTGGGCATCATCTTGGGCAGCAGGATCGGGAACAGGACAGGAAACATGGGCCTCATCATCCAGAGCAAAGCGCCGCCCACCGGCCCGAGCTTACCGATAAACATCATCATACTTCCCATCCCCAGCGGCATGGCATCAATCAGCTCTTTCCACATACTGCTCATCAGGGTGGCAAATCCCTGAGGGGTCATCAGGTCAATCATCCCTTCAAAGACCGCCCATTGGCGCATAACCTCCGGCTCCGGGTCTTTGAATTTCTTACCCAGACCCAGGCAGGCAAAGGCGGCCAGATCATGAACCCCCATATCTTTACCCTTTTTATCGGCACTGACGCGAAGCTGGAACTCGCAACAGGGGCAAAGGGCCAGGATCGCCCCGGCATTGATCTCTTCGGCTTCCTTAATTCTTATATCCCCCACTTCATGGGCCACAGGAGGGTCCTTGATCAGTGTCAGTACTGAGCCACAGCAGTGAGCTGCCTCCCTGTTATATTCCATCTCTTCGAATTGGATGCCCGGAATAGCCTTGATCATCTCCCGCGGGGGGTCGTAGATTCCACTAACCCTTCCAATGTGACAGGAGTCATGCCAAGTTACCTTTCCGGGAACTTCATGGGTGTACTTGAATTTGCCCTCACGGATCTGCTCGCTGATAATTTCGCTGTAATGTCTGGTCTTGATATCGAAGGCAATACCGTGTTTTTGGGCCCATTGTGGGTAGATATGTCTCCACATCATGTCGCAAGCGGGACAGGATGTGATGACGGTATCGGCGCCGCAGGCCTTCACGGAGGCAATGTTCCTCTTCATGTTATTGAGGAAGATATCCCATTTACCGGATACCAGCATCGGGGTTCCGCAGCAGTTCTCCTTCTGTCCCAGATAGGTAAAATCCACTCCGGCGGCGTCCAGGAGGGTTACCGATGCCTTGCCGATGTCTTCTTCCACATAGCTTGCCGTACATCCGGCAAAATAGACGTTCCCGGCCTGTGTGCCAGGGGGATGTTTCTCTCTCAACTCCTTCGGGAACCAGGCATCACGGTTATTCCTGTAACCTGCCCAGATATTTCCTTCCTTAACAAGGGCGGCCGCCATCATCTCGAAAGGTGGGAAGGTCATCCTGCCCTCTTCCTGGATCAACTGTCCCCGCAGCTTCATCCAGGAGGATTCGATAGGCAGAGAGGCGGAGCACCGGAGATTACACAGTTCACAGGTTGTACAGGCGATAATGGTATCCACCATCTTCTGATCCCACTTCACATTACCTTCCATATACTCCCGCAGCCAGTACCATTTGCCTCTCGGGATCTGGCTTTCCCATCCACGGCCATAGAACTGGTCGCACTCGTCAACACAGTAACCGCACTGAGAACAGGAATAAGCATACCATGCCACATCCGGCGGGATTCCCCTGGCCGGTTTCCTGTGACGTTCTCCAACCAGGGTGATCACCACATTCCCGAAAGGTCGGATAAGTGGTTCGAAGATACCGACTACCTTCATCAGATGCCCGATGATTCCCCCGCCGAGCACTTTTTGGGGGTTGAGGATACCATAGCGGTCTCTTTCCTTTTTAAACCTTTCCAGCTTTTTCACCCGCTCGCTTCCCAGGACATAACCTGCTTTTTTGGTAAAATACATGCCCGTGGAGTAGACCCGTCCGCCGTGTCGTTCCGCGATCTTGATTATCGTGAGGACAAGGCCGAAGACGAGATTGTAGGCAAATCTCCGTTGATCGGAGGGAATAAACCCTAAGATTACCGCTTCCGGTTTTCCTCCCCGTCCCCGATGGATGATTACTCCTTCTTTAACAACAGGCTGATCAACCTTTTGCTCTATTTCACTCATCACGTCACCCAGACTATGAAGAGGAACGATTACCTCTGCAGGAACGAGGGAAGGCCCCAGGCGTTTTACCACCATAAGTTTAAAGCGGTTCTTCCATTCATGTTCCGCAATCCTCTCAGACAGGACTTCCCCTTCAAACATTCTAACAATTTCGGTAAGCCCATCCCTTACTCTTTGAGAATCTTTTTCTGCGTAGGCAATGGTGACAACATACGCAGCCGGTAAGATTACCCGTTCCTCCCCGGGCTGTGTCCGGTGTTCCATCAGGGGCGCCCTGTTTTTTAGTTCCGCCATTCTCGGGTTGATAAAAACAATTGACCAGAGGGGTAATTCACTCCTGTCCATCGCCTCTACCGCTTCTTGTAACCTGCGGGCATCGGGGAAGGCAAGGGCAGTGACGGCTATTTTTTCCCGTTTCCTGATCCTTAAAGTTACCTCCGTAATAAACCCGGTAGTACCCTCGGCATCGGCGATCAGATCGAGATCATCACCGGAAAATTTCTTAATGGCGCCATCAGGCAATACCACACGGGCAGAGACCGCATTGTCTCGAAAATAGCCGTAAGCGTAGGAACCGATACCTGCCCCGCCCTGGGCCAACCAGCCGCCAACGGTGGATGAGGGAGCGCTTGTGGGATAGAGACGAAGATCCACCCCCCCTTTGGCCAGTTCTGCCTGCAACTTTTCCCATGTTATACCGGGCTGGACAGTAACCTCCATAGCGCCACTGTCCGTATGGATGACCTTTCGCATACGCCAGAAATCAACGACCACGCCCTTCTTCGTGGGCACGGCGCCTCCGTAGCCACTGGAAGCCTTTCCCCGGGGTGTAAGGGGTATCCTGTTCTCATTTGCCCAGGCAACCAGGCGGGCCACTTCTTCTTCTGATTCCGGTTGAATGATGGCATCGGGGAGAGTACTCCCTCCAAAGGGACGGATTATGCGCGGTATGGCCGCTATATCATGAGAATAGAGCAATCGTTCTGTTTTATCGAAGCTTACCCGCTGATTAAATTCCTTCTCCAGCCATTCTTTTTGTTTTGTTGTCAGATGTGCCATTTCGTTTACCTCCTCTCAGAGATCTTAAGTCTTCTCACAGGTTCAGGGGCCAATGTTTCCTGCCGTCGTCTGAACGATGACTGTTTTTAACCCCATATCCCGTAGAATATCGCGGATGACCATCATTTCCATATCTTTCGGTTTTACGATGTTGCTTCTGAATTCACGTCTGTAGTTGAGGGCGGTAACCTGAAGGGAAGGGGCGATTTCAAAAAGTCTCTGTCCCATACGGCTTATCTCGGACGGAGAAGTAAAACCCCGGTTGTAAGGAATGCCGACACCGACAAAAACCTTTTCCGGGTAGTTATTAATCAGGTATTTAACCGCTTCCCAAGCGGTCTCTTTATAGTTTTGTGCCAGGTTCCTGTCAGACAGACCCGTTATCCTCATAAAGGTATCTGTTTCCAGGGCCTTGAGGTCTATCCCGATATCAGTCATGCCGGCATCTACCAGTTCATCGAGGTAATCGGGAATGAGCAGTGAACCGTTGGTGTCAATATGAAAGCGGGCGTCCGGGTCAGGATTAAGAGTCTTCATTTCCCTTAAAAACATGGTCAACCAGGGTCTGTTGAGTGTGGACTCGCCGCCGGAAACTGTCATCCTGTTTAACTCCAGGCCCTCCCTGATCATGGTTAATCTTCGGGCTGCTTCCTGGGGTGTCAGGGCTTCGTCCTGTCCCAGGTAAGTGATCAGCCAGTTCTGACAGTGGGGACATCTAAGATTGCATCCCGCGGTAAAACAGACTGCCTCAAGATAAAAGCCGTTGTTGCCCTGGGATTGCCGGGGTGTACCCACCCCTCCCATGGAGTGGCCCTGGAAATTCACGACGGTCCTCCTCGGAACATATCCTTCCGGCAACTCGGTCCCGATCCTCATCCCCTCTCTCACCATCGTGCGACAGGCGAGCTTTACCACGCCGTCAATCTCAACGGCGCAACTCCCGCACCCCCCGACTTCGCAGGGAGCAAACAGTCCCGGTTCCCGATGGGATACGGCAAGTTGGTAACCTGCTTCTCTCAGGGTGTCTTTTACACTTATCTGTTCAGGTACTGTGGCCGATTTCCCGTTTATTTCAACAGTTACTTCCCTCTCCCGCGGCGCCTCCACGAGTTCCAGCGCCTGGTGGGGGCAGGTTAGGACACAGGCTCCACAGCCGATGCAGATTAACTCTTCAGCTCCGGGACAGGCGACCATTTCACCGCAGGCGCCACATTGGCGGCATTTCTCCAGATGGTGAACGGCAACGTAAGGCATGACAATTCCTTCTCTCTTTATTTGTAACTACTAACGGCCACGACGGAGCGTGGCCCTCCTACGGGCGGAGACGCCTCGCCTGCACGGCTATGGTCTCGAGAAGTTTCCTCTGATTGGCCGATATCCATGGTCCCTCACAATCAATGGAAACAAAGGGAATCCGGATGTTGTTCGCCAGACGTCTGAGAATGGCCTGGGAATTCATGGCCGGCTGACAGTTAAATGAACTCACATTTATCAGTCCGTCAAAGACCCCTGACCTGAGGGAACAGATAAACCTCCCCGCGGTTATAGGAGTTTCACAGAATCCGTTATGAGAAACATATTTGCTCCCCTCTCTAAGAAGGTCGAGAAAAGGCACGTGCACATCATAGATGAGGCCGGACTTTTTGGCTATCTTTCGATAGCGTTTCATAAGGGAGACGATGCCCGCAATATGCAATCGGGCCCGTAACGCCATTGATGCCTCTTTCAAGTTATTTTTAGGGTTGAAAACAGACAGGAGAAGCGAGGTAATATTAAATTGCCCGGAAGGTTCGGCCAGGCCCCTCTTGAAACCGTATCGTACTACATGCTCAGATTCAAGCCAGCAGATGCCCTCTGTAAGATCCACAACCTTGGCGATGATCCCCTGCTCCGTAAAGAATTCCGTTATCGGCTCGTGGATAAACCTCGCGTTTAAACCACCAAAGAGGAGTATCTTTGGTGTTTCCTCGACACGGGCCTTAAGTGGTATACGGGCAGTGTTTTCCGCCCATTTTTTCAAGGCGGAGGCGAGGGCGGGAACCCCCCTCAGGGCGCCTTCAAGAACGCGGTCGACCTCCAGATCAAATGTCTTGAGTGCAAGGTCTCTGTCTCTGGCAAGACAGCTTAACGTCCCCCAGGCCTCATCAAGCAGGTCGCCTACCACGGTAGAAATGGCAAATTCAGCGGCAAACCTCTCCCCCTTACGGAGATAGTTGTTTTTTAAGGCGGGCCAGGCGAGAAAGACAACATTTTTCAGATTAAGCCTTCTGGCGAATGTACCCCATACGATTGGCCATGCCCCGTTCTGGCATGGGCCGTCCTGATCCATGTTGTAATAGAGGGAAATCTCATTTTCTCCGCGGTTATCTAAAATATCTTTATAGGTTGCGCCTGCCATGGCAGTGGCGGGAAGACATTCCCTTCCGGAACACAATCTCCTTGCATACTGGAGAAGCCCGGCATTCGTTTGTCCACCGCACCTGAAATTCCAGCCCCGCTTCTCGAAAAAACCTTCTAACAGACGTATTGTATAAAGACCGGTAGGGAGTAGCCAGACGTGTACCACTTTCGGATCATCAAATTCCACCCTGTTGCCGTCACTGGCGATGATGTAGCTATAATCTTCAGAGAGTCGGGCCTGCTTTACTACCTCGCCATTGTTCATGATGACGTGCCTCGTAACTGCTCCAGAATCCAGAATATTTGTGTTTTGATCATTGATATCATTTGCGGCTTATGACTCACAACTTACGGCTTATTTTTGGTTCATCCGGTTCAAGTGTACTTTTGGTTTGATATTAAGAGGCATTATTATTTGCGGAGGGGAATTTTTTGTTGCTCATCTGCTTACAAAGTACCCACCGCTCTTTCTGGGACCGGAAAAGACGATCACTCCCTGCTCCTTCAATTTCTTTATCCAGCGTTCGATGGTTTTTGAGGGAACATTCAATACGGCGGCGATTTCAACAACTCTCTTGCCGGGATTTTTGCGAATGAATTCCAAGAGCCGGTTTATTCCCTCATTTGCGCCGCCGTTTATTCCCTCACTTATTCCGCCATTTATTCCCTCACTGGCTGGTCTCCGGATAAACTTCACGACAAAAGCACCAGTTATCTCCTTGAACTCCGGTTTGGGATTGCCGTTTGTTGCGCATCCCTCTATCATCCTCTGAAACCCCGTTCCCCAGCCTTCGATAAAACCGATGTCGTGGAATATTTTCGCCAGTCCTCTGTTGCGCGGGATGGAGCGGTTTTCCACAAGCAGGCTCTTGATGTTAAGCTCCTTGGGAAGAAGTCCTGGGGGATAATCGGAGGAGGATAATCGGAGGATAATCGGAGGATAATCGGGGGACATAATCTAATTATTGTCATCGACCTGCCGGAAATTGGTATTATGTTTGAATGTATAAGTAATCAAGATTGAAGGAAACCTCCGAGTGGTGCAAAATAGTTGGTAAAACAAGTGGCTGGGCCGAGATGGTCTCGCCCAGAAATTAACCAATTAACCAGAAGGAGGTTTCCATGAACACATGTTACTATATTGGATTGGACATTCACAAGAAAACAATTTCATACTGCATTAAAGCCATTGACGGGCGCCTCATCGGTCAGGGGAAGATAGAGGCGGATAGAAAGTCACTTGACGCATGAGCAAAAGGTTTACCAGGTCCCTGGGTTGGGGCGATGGAGGCGACTATTTTCACCGGATGGGTGTACGATTTTCTCAAGCCCTATGCCCTTGATCTGAAGGTTGCCCATCCTGAGATGCTGAAGGCCATAACCGCCGCCAAGAAAAAGAACGACCGCGCTGACGCCGAGAAGATAGCCGACTTATTGAGGGTGAACCTCCTCCCTGAATGCCATATGCTTTCGGAAGAGATACGGGAGTTGCGGCGGATATTGCGATATCGCAACCACATTGTACGTACAGCAGTCAAGATGCAGAACAAGATTTCCGGTCTGCTCATGGAAGTGGGAGTGAACTACAGCAAGAGACGCATACACGGGAAAAAATACTTCCATGATATTCTGGAACGGGTTGAAGAAATCCCTCCGTCCGTGAAGGAGCTTTTAAAACTGAGCCGTTCAAGCTATGAGATGTTTCGCTCTTTTCAGAAGCGGCTTGTGGAGACGCTGCACACCAACAACCTTATCCATGATCGGGTGCAACACCTCATGACCATCCGTGGGGTGGGCGAGATTACGGCCCTGACCTGGGTACTGGAGGTCGGCGATTCCGGAAGATTTACATCAATTCGGAAGGCAGTCAGTTACTGTGGTCTTTGTAGTGCTCAACGGGAATCTGCAGGTAAGGAACAACGAGGGCCGATTTCCAAAAAACGGAACAAGCACCTGCAAACCATGCTCATAGAAGCCGCAAAGCTTGCGCCGCACTGGAATGAGCAACTGGCAATCGTTTATGAACGAGAGTTAAAGAAGGGAGACCGGAACAGGGCAACGCTTGCCGTTGCGAGAAAGCTTGTTGCTTATATGCTGACAGTTGACAAAAAACAGGCCGATTTCAAGCCCGCAGAAATGCAGGCAGCCTGAAGCGAAAGCTGCGAAAAACATAGATTTGCCGAGATGAAGATCTTCCTGCCGGGCCTTGCCGTCTGGGGACTGTGCATGCGATAAACGCAATGCAACTATTATTATGTTTCGAGGCCGGCGGGTTGACCCAAACTCAATCTTCTGTAAAGGTCATCGAGGATAGGGTGTAAAGCTAACCTTATCAGACCTTGGTACAGCAAATGGATGTCTGGTCGCGTGATCTCAATTACGCGGACCAACAAAAGAGAGTAAAAAGGTCTATTCGTTGCGGTAGATTGCAGTAAATAACCACCGGGAGTCCATCAATCCGGGAGGTCAAGGGAAATCTCCGTTTTCCCTTTGACATTACTTATCATGGATGACATTACTTATCATGGATGTCCCCCGATTCAATCGTTAATCATACCGCTAACACGATTTTCCAAATTCCACTCTCATTGGTCACCCTTAAATTATGTTCTTTTCTTAGATGGTCAATGTGCCTCCTTATACGCCCTTCAATTGGTTTTTCATCACGTGATTCATCGTATTGTTTAGACCTTTTTCTGTACCGGTCCTTCATCAATTCATCGATCATTTGTTTCATTGAAGAACCTATTAGCAACATCTCGTCAATCTTATATGCTTGACTTTCCTGTCCATGATCCAAGCGACGGAGCCATTCTAATATCTTCTGTGTATTCATAGGTTTCAAGATATTATCATGCTTCACATCCGTCTCGACCGATTTGATGGAGATATTTCTTTCACCCGCTGTGTTAGATGCGTGATCGTTTCTGGATTGCACATTGTCAGTTGTTACATGCAAGCAATGTCCTAATGTTTCCAGGTCCTTTCGAGGTCTTGCGGCATTGCAAAATCTATGTACTAACCTTGCATTCTCGGGAATTGTTTTGCCTCCCATCCAATATTGCTCAATATGATCGATAGCCGCATCATCGATGTGAAGAATCCGTTGGTTGCATATTGCACAAGTCGGATTCTGGTCATATAACTCATGCTTCAGTTTGTAAGAGAAACAACGGGGTTCTTTTTGTGGAAAACCGATAATGTTCTCAAGAGTGTAACGCCACTTATCAAATCTTCTGGTAACTGATTTGGGAGAACTTGTAGAAATTTCTATTAGCTCAACAAATTCATCATCATTGGTCATGAGATATATCAAGGCTTCATGGAGAGCATCTAAATACGGATAGACCTGATTTTTTTCAATTTCAGCAAACGAGTTCATCAGCATATCATAAAGGGCGGCGTTGAATCTCTTGGGCTCCCAATAGCCGTCTGGTTTTTTATTATCCCCTTTATGGAATCTCTTGAAAGCATGGGTATCTAATAGGGACTTAATAATGGCTACAGCATTTTTAAAAGCTGCTTTTAGTTGGTTCGCTTTTTCGGTGGATATATGTTATAATAATCTTCCATATCCTGGTTGAGGAATTTCTTTATGGGTGACTTATACTTCAGGTAGGTTGCGTGATAAAATGCCGCGAATCGCAATACGAGTTCAACATCTTTCATCCTTCTGTCCGGGGCATTAAGCCCTAAAATGTGCATGAAATCCTTGTCTTGTGAAAGTTCCTTAAGTAGTTCATTGTAAGGCCCTCTATAAGTGCAGTTCCTTAATTCCTGATCGTTTAATGAGACGGCACCAGTATTGAGTCTTTCAAATATCTCGAACCTTAAATCCGATTCGGATTCCTTTCTGAAGGTAATCGTGCGAATTTTGTAATATCTGATCTTGTCTTGGAGATCATCATTCATTTCTTTGAATGAAATCTTATTCAATTCGGTAAAAACCCTCAGTCCGCTGAGTTTGAAGTCCTTTCGATCAGGAAACTGGCCATCGATAAAAGAAAAAAAGGCTGTCAGACGCTGCTGTCCATCTATCACGTATTCTTTTCCATCTTTGCCTTCCGACAGATATACAACAGGCAATGGTATATCCAGCAGCACTGATTCTATCAACCTGCTGGCCTTAGTGATATCCCATACATAATGCCTCTGAAAATCAGGTTGTACAAGCAACTTACCTCTTTTGTATTTCCCGTAAAGAGATTCTATTTCTGGATCGCCTTGGTCTGTATAAATACTTCTTTTAGACGGAGGGATTTCAATTAATTCATTATCTTCATCCAGGGGCTGTTCAAACTCAAGGTCATTGAATGTTTTCGTTTCTTCACTCATAGTTGAATTTCCTGAATTCGGAATCTTTTAGAAGGAAAATTGACTTTTTTTGAGTCGAGTATACCGGCTTATCCCGATACTGCGGAAATAACTGGCTAAATAATTGGGACGGTTCTATTTTTTACTGCAAATCTCCACAGGTTCTACCTGACCAACCCCTCAAAAATAGAACCGTCCCCAATTTTCACAATTTTCACATTATCGCAAGATCAACATTTTCATCCTTCGTTGTGCCCGCACCGGGCATGGGGGTTAGTAAGAATAAGCAACGATCGGTAAGAGCAACGAACCAACAACTTTTTTATTCCCAAACAGCAACCTAAGCACGTAGAAATCGGGACTTTGGTTGTCATACGTTATGGTTGACTTAAGGTCTTTGTCGAGAATGTAAACCCATTCTTCATCAGCGTCTATCGCCCTATAAAACGGCTTACGTGCTCTTGGCTCGCCCAAGACGTTTATGACATCATCATAGGTCGAGCCATTCGGAACTATGGCCTTTATGATTTGTTCTTTTTGTCTCGCAGCTGGGAATGGATCAATTTGATAGCTTGGCGCAGCACACCCGATTAGACAGCCTAATAGCAACAACAACATGATTGACTTTTTCATGGCTCTCTCCTTTCAACATAAGCCGTTAAAGCCTTCAAGGTCAGGCTCCACCACATAGCCCTACCTTTATTTGATAGAAATTCCCTTTTTCGCGGGTCAAGTATAAGGATAAGGAATGAGCTGCTTGTATGTCAAGACAATTTGGTCTTTTAGTGGGTCTTTTAGGGAACTAAAGGGGACGGTTCTCTTTAGTTGTCATCTTTATTCCCCGTGGTAAAGCCCGCAAGCGATAGCCGAATTTCTGTTCCAACTTTTCTATGAAAGTTGTGTCACCGTATGGACAAGCTGTTATAATAGAATAGGCGCTGTCCCCTTTATTCCCCCCCGATTAGCTCAATTCTTATCGAAGAGAGACCCCTGTTTCGGTTGCAGGTATTTGTCAAGACCTTCCACACGAACAAGGACATCCGGCAAAGGCAACCTCTCTAATGCCCGCGGTTCAACCTTTATGGCATCACTGCCGTAGGATTTTCCAACCTTTCGCAGATTGGCAATTGTCTCTGGGGCTGAGAGTACCTTCCAGAGGCGCTCGACAAATTCAGCAGACGCGTGTTTCGGGTAAACGCACAGTAGGGATGTCAGAGGCACCACTTGAGCGTAATTTCTGATGAAACGAGCATTCCTTCGGCCAAGATACGCAAACATAATGGGGGGGATCTTGCGCGTCTCCATGCGGTACCACGGTTTGCGTGTCTTGATGAGTGTCTTAGCAGGCAGTTCGCGGGCCTCACCTTCCTGAAAATAGCGTTGCACAGGCTCCGGGAGTTGATCAAACCGCAGTCCGTTGACGTCCAGCAGTCGTGTTGGTCTTCCGTTCGCTTCGAGACGTTCTATATCCTCCGGGCCGAAGCTCTCCCCTTGAACATCCCTTATCCTTCCCACTGCTTTTACCAGCACGGAATCGGGAATGCCCAGTTCCTTCGCCCGTGCAGACGTCATGAAAAAGAAATCGTTGTCGCCTGTGACAATGCCACGCATAACGTAGGCAAAGTCGCCAAGTGTGCATTGATGGTTGGCATCGTCTGACGGTGGTCTTGACAACCCTGTCGCCAGAGCTTCAGACAACAATCGGCGGTGGACTTGAATTCCTTTGTAGTTCTTCTGCTGTTGCCCCGAAATGAGAGCCGTCAACTCCCTCGAATCGCGATCAAGGCATTTCACCCAGTCAAATTGGGTTGCCGGTATGTCGTTTCGGATGCAGAAGACGAGGGCATTGGTATCAACATCGGGAAAGGGGGTGGCTTCTGACGCGAACGCGATGACCGCGTCCAATCTGTATTGAGAACAAATCCACTGCCAAAGGGCATGAGCAAACACGCCCTCGCAGATGTCTGCCGAAACAATATAGGCAAGACGTCCCTCGGGCGACAAAGTTTGAAGCGCCCTAATGAGAAAATAGACATGCAATCCCGCCCGCCCGTCAATATTCCGCCCTGTCGCCTTACACGCAAACTCCCGCAGATGCCCTTTTTGTGCCGGCGATAAACGGTGATGGCGGATATAGGGAGGGTTGGCAATTATGGCCGGGAATAGTTCTGATGGTGGATCGAGAACGAAATCCCTCATTTCTACGTTTCGCAGGTCGCCAGCATCCAGCCCCGCCATTCTGGCTTGGCCGATCACCTCTGGGTCAATATCGCGGCCGAATAGCGTCAGATCAAAGTCGTGCGATTGTGCGTAGCGTTTTGCTGCACGAAAGAAGACACCCTGGCCTATAGCAGGGTCAAGCAAGCGTGATGGCTTTCCCTGCAACACATAGGCAACCATGATGTCCGCCGTCCAATCAGGCGTCCAGAACTGCCCTTTATTTCGCAGGGCTTCCCTTTCAAGTCCAGAGCGAGGAAGTTTGTATGGTTGTGTTTTGGGCATGTTAGTCTACTTGAGAGAGTCCAAGACAGATAATGCTTCCGCAGACAGCCTCGATTTTCCTCCAACAAATCGGACGTATGGGAGGATGTGCCCATTCTTGTCAGTGATTGAGTCCGCAACCAATTGCGGTTCGACGATTGTTGTGGCCAATGGATAGGCGTGTCTGTAGTAAATCTTGTAAATCACCTTATTTGTCGTGGCACCACCCGGAGCCTGGAACACCTGCTCGGTTGGTTCAATGTCACCCCGCGAAAACAGTCTCTCTGCGTCCGCGAGTGATATACCGAACGCCTCGTCTTCCGTTGTGAAGGGCAATTCAGTCAGTCCGTTCAAGCCCTTGACCGCAGAGTCAACCTTGGCTTTATCCTGAACCCGATAAATCAATAAGTCGGGCCGTTTGATATTGCCAAGTCCGGCTTTTTCCAGTCGCTCGAAATAGAGTTCAAAGGCCCGAACATCCTTGTCTGGAGCAGTTCCGCTCGGACCATATGGCAGTGCGAAATACTTGCCGGTCGCGTTTACCGCCTGTGTCAACCGTTCTTCACTCCACACACCTTGAGACCATCGCATGAGAAAGTCGCTTCCGCGAAGGCGTCGTGGGTTGAGTAAGAAATCTGCCCAAGGTGCGTTGCCCATCGTCAGGAGTGTCATACAATGTCTTCCATCGAGACGGATAAGACCTTCTCGAATGGGTGTTCTGGATGTCTGTTCATGTTTTTCCTTTTATATTCTCAGTTTTACTATCACGATTTTCGTTTGAAATCTACAAGATCAAGAAAAATATCAATTTATTGCTTTCAGGAAGTACGCATCAACCGGATGAACCTTATTTTCTTGGGCGACGGCGCTCCTCGACGATGTCAAGAAAGGCGCCCACCCGTGTCTCAAAACCGGCATGGGCCGTGTGGGAATCTATTTCAAGATAACAGAACGTGTCGCCGGCCAGTTCCTCGCGGATCAGATAATAGATACTCGCATCCGGTCCGCAGGAAAAGCATGAAACGAAAGAGAGATAGAGATTAGGAAATTTCTTGACATAGGCTATCGCATCCGTGATCTGCTGTGTATAGTGCCAAACATTTCTCGGGTGGCAACTGTTGGCTGAGGGGGGGAGCATATCGGCGGGAATGACATGGTAACCCCGACTGGCAATCTTGCGCGGGAGGGCAAGATTGACCTCTGGTGAACAGGTGGTGTACGGCCTTCCCGCAACGATAACCGCCGGCTCCCCCATCAGTCTTTCCAGTTCCTGCCTGCCCAGCTCGATGTACATCTTCCTGAATCTCTCATAGCAGGCGATTGCTTTTTCTGCTGCCCTTCTTGCCGCCTTTTTTCCAATTCCCAGTGTCCCGGCCATGACGACGATCTCTTTCAGCGTAGTAGCCACAAGGGCTCCGGCAAGGCCGATATGGGGAGAGAGTATTTTATCGGATATACCGCCAAAGGCCCCTTTGATGATGTCCGGGATGACGGTCGTAGAAGGACAGGTGTAACCGTGGAGATGACCATAGGGGACTTCCATCTCGATGACACGGGGTAAAAAGATAAAATCTACGTTGCGTTGCAATAGATCATAGACCGCTCCGTGGACGACTTCACACGGATAGCAGATGGGGGCGATGGTTTTGGCATTGCCGATTTTTGAGGGCTCCGACAGGACAACATTAAAACCAAGTTCGTTTATGAGGCTCGTGTAGAAAGGGAAAAGTTCATAGGTGGTAAGGGACATAGGCAAACCAATTGTTCCCCGGTGGTCAGTTGCCTGCTTCGGCCCGAATTCACCAAACATCAAGGCATTTCGCACTGCCACCAGATCGCGGCCTTCCTCCGTTTCTTTGCCCCTCTGGCGTTGCAGTTCATATCTGGAACAGAGCCCCCCAAAGGGATAAATCCTGTCCCGGAGGGCAATCTTTTTAATCTCACATCTATTCTCGCAGCCTGGGCAACTGAATATCCCCTTTACTTCCATTGATCCTAAGACAATCTCCTCAAGTTTATAGCGTTTTTCTGTAACATCCCCGTTATTCAGCCGATCCCTCACTATCAGGGCGGCTCCTATACACCCCATAAATTCCGGGCGGGGAGGAACCACTATCTTCTGGTGGGTGCGGGCAGCCATGGCCAGGGCAACCGATCTGTTCAGGGCCACACCTCCCTGGAAGAGGACGGTACCTCCTACGTGACGGGCGCCGACGATCCGCGAGATGTAGTTGTCGGCGATGGAATAGACCAATCCGGCAACTACATCTTCACGTCCGGCGCCTTGCTGGAGGGCATTTCTTAAGTCGGTGCTGATGAAGGCGGCGCATCGTTCCCCGAATGCTACGGGATGATCACTCCTGTAAGCTATTTTGCTGATCTCCTCCACGGCAATACCCATATCCCGCAGGGCCGATTCTTCAAGAAAACTCCCCGTTCCTGCCGAGCATCCCTCATTCATGGCATAATCAACGGGAACCCCTTTCAGGAAGTGGATGAATTTTGCATCCTGGCCCCCTATTTCAAAGACCGTATCAACCTCCGGCGCCTCATGAGTCGCTGCCCTTGCATGGGCAAGTATCTCATTGACGGCGAGGCAGTTGTCGAGGTAAACAGACACCATCTCCCTTCCCGATCCCGTTGTCCCTGCCTGAATTATCTTTATCCCTTTATTACCCACCTGTTTTATGAGTTCCCTGAGACATTTCTCTGTCGCCCGGACAGGATTGCCGTATGTTCTCAAATAGCAACCGGCGCCGATGGAGACGTCTGAAACGTTAAGTAAAACCGCCTTCGTGGTGGTTGATCCGGCATCTACGCTCAGGATATAAGAGCCGCCCTCGATTGGTTTTCCCTCCCTACCCGGACAAACTCTGTAGTCAAGCAACGGTTCCGCCTCTCTCAATGGTTTCATGGTCTCAAATACAGGTTTTGTTCTCTTGAGACAATTCCCACGGACAGGGATGAGGGTGCCTCCTGATGTAGTTATTGGCTCACAGGCATAGAGATAGGCTCCAAAGGCCTCCAGATAGGAGCTTTCCTTGAGGACTATTACCCTTGAGTCAGGGAGAAGTTCCTGCAATGTTTTCAGGAACGGTTCGTTTAAGGCAAGACCGCCCGACACGACGATTAAATCGGCGGGCCAGTTTGTAAGCTCAATCATCTTACATATCTTTTTTGTTAGGTCATGGATGAGGGATCTTGCTACATCATTAGGGGTACACTCACCCTTGTTGAGCTTATGGGTAACATCGGTCTTACAGTGAACCGAGCATCGCGTGGCCAGCGGGACTACCTTGCCGAACCTGACTGCCGCAAGTCCGTCCGGGAGAGAGAGTCCCATCCTTTGAAACTGCTGGATGAGAAACTCACCGGTGCCTGCGGCACATTTGGATGAGGAGATGATGCTTTTAATCTCACCTTTCCTCATAGGGTACACGGTGAACGTTTCTCCACCGAGGGAAAGGAGAATATCCGGTTTTAAATGATGAAAGGAAAGGGCGGCCTCGAGACACTCTGTCTCGGCACGGTAGGGAAGATCGAAAAGGGCCTTTGCCGCCGGCCCTGTAACCACGATGCGGGAGTTGCCCTCTGATAGATGATGTTCAATAATTTCCTGTGCCTTTCCCCGCGGGTTTCCCTCATGCCGCAGGATTTTCACCACCGGCTCTCTATTTTCACCGACTTCCTTCCCGACCCATTTTACCGAGACGGCGCCGATCTCCAAACCCCCGCAGAAGGGAAACGATTGCCGATAATTTTGAGAAAGCACTTTTCTCTTATCCCCTTGTAACTACTAAGGTTCACGGTTCATGGTTCACGGCTGGTTGACTTGCGCTCTTCATATTTCTTGAGATAGCCAGTAATAGGAATCCACGTCTAACCTTGAACCGTGAACCCCGGAACTTTGAACCTGAGCAGTTACAGATATTCTTTCCTGCCTCTTGCCTCAATGGTTTCCACCACCGTCTTGACGTCCTGTGAAGAACCCCTTTTACAGATCAGCAGGGAATCTTCTGTCTCTATCACCAGGAGGTCTTCCACCCCCACCAGGGCAACCAGTTTGCGGGGGCTGTAGATAAAGGAATTTCCGGCATCCACGCCGATAAAATCTCCTCCTCTCCATAAGGCATTCCCCTGCTCATCTTTGTCCGACATCTCCCATAGGGCATCCCAACTCCCCAGATCGTCCCACCTGAACTCTCCCTTGAGGAGGAGGACATCGTTGGCCTTTTCCATGACACCATAATCAATGGAGATGGGGGCGACCTCCCGGTAGACCTGTTCGGTAATCTCATCTTCCCCGTCTGTCTCCAGGGCGCATTCTATCTGGAGAAGACCTCTGTAGAGATCGGGAAGCCATTGTTTAATGGCCTCAAGAATTGTGGAGACCTTCCAGATAAACATGCCGCTGTTCCAGAGGAAACCACCGTGCGAAAGAAAGGTCTTCGCCAGTTCATGGGAAGGTTTTTCCCTGAAAGACCTGACCTCATAAATATTTTCCCCTCCTATGATGGTTCTCAAATCTCCCTGTTCGAGATAGCCGTAACCGGTTTCCGGTTTTGCCGGTCTGATACCGATGGTAAGGAGGTAATCACCCCGCTGTGCCATTTCGGCAGCAACGGCCAAGATGTGAAGGAAGCGTTCTTCATCGGCAATCAGGTGGTCTGAGGGCAGAACAACCATGACGTCCTCCCTGGTTCTCTTTTTGATATGCAGCGTTGCGAGACCGATACAGGGGGCGGTGTTTCTGCCGAAGGGTTCGATGATGATGTTTTCTCCCGGAATTTCGGGCAACTGTTTTATCAGTTCAGCGGCGTGGCTCCTCCCTGTAACGATAAGGATGTTTTCCACCGGGACAAGAGGTCTTATCCTGTCCACCGTTTCCTGGATGAGGGTCCTTTCGCTGGTAATATCTAATAGATGTTTGGGCTTCCTTTCCCTGCTCACAGGCCAGAAACGCGTACCCTTGCCGCCGGCCATAATCACCGCATACATAGAATATCAAAGCTCCTCTTGTTTCCACTGATATCCTATACTTTTTATCAGAAAGCAGGAAGTTAATCAATGAACTTCTCGTTTCGAACAGCGATTAAAAACGCAGTGCGGAAAGCAGGGATAGCGAAATTTCTTGACTTCAGAAAGGTATGGATATAATTAACAGGTTTTCTTAATGGTGGTTTTAAATGATCGCAGAATCGTTAAGTAAGGTTTATGAGCCGCGCGAGTCAGAGGCAAAATGGTACCAGTACTGGCTTGAGCACGGTTTTTTCCGGGCGGAGGATAAGAGTTCAAAGCCCCCTTTTTCCATTGTCATTCCCCCTCCCAACGTTACGGGGATGCTCCACATGGGGCATGCCTTGAACAACGTTCTCCAGGACATCATCGTCCGATTTAAAAGGATGCAGGGGTGTAATACCCTCTGGATGCCGGGGATGGATCATGCGGGAATCGCTACCCAGAATGTCGTTGAAAAAGAACTGGCAAAAGAGGGTCTCACGAGGCACGACCTGGGGAGAGAGAAATTTATTGGGCGAATATGGGATTGGAAAGCAAGGTACGGGGGGGTAATCATCAATCAGCTCAAGCGGCTGGGGTGCTCCTGTGACTGGTCCCGGGAACGCTTTACCATGGATGAGGGGTTATCCAGGGCAGTGCGGGAGGTCTTCGTCAGGCTGTATGGCAAGGGTCTGATATATCAGGGTGATTATATCGTAAACTGGTGCCCCCGTTGTCACACCGCCATTTCGGACCTGGAAGTGGAATATAGAGAGGAAGAGGGGTTTCTCTGGCATATCCGGTATCCTCTTGCAGATAGTGATGTAGCGCTTGTTGTGGCCACGACGCGACCGGAAACGATGCTTGGTGACACGGCAGTTGCCGTTAACCCGAACGATGAACGATACAGGGATAAAATCGGGAAAGAGGTGATCCTGCCCCTGGTCGGCAGGAGGATACCTGTCATTGCCGACGATTATGTGAGCATGGAGTTCGGTTCCGGGGCGGTAAAGGTTACCCCTGCCCATGATCCCAATGACTTTGCCATTGCGGCAAGGCACAAGCTCGAAGCCGTCAAGATCATGGACGGCAATGCCGTGATCAATGAACGGGGAGGTGTTTATCAGGGACAGGATCGCTTCGAGTGCAGGAGAAATATCGTCGGGGATCTTGAGAGGGAAGGATTCCTGGTCGGCAAGGAACCTTATATCCACCGTATCGGACAGTGTTACCGGTGCGGGACAGACATCGAGCCGACCGTTTCGAGGCAATGGTTCGTCAAGATAAAACCTCTGGCGAAGATGGCGAGCACGGCCGTGGTCAAGGGGAAAACGAAGATCGTGCCCGCCGGCTGGGAGGCGACCTATTTTGAATGGCTGAACAATATCAGGGACTGGTGTATTTCGCGACAGATATGGTGGGGACACAGAATTCCCGTGTGGTATTGTGATAACTGTGGAGAAACGATCGTCTCCACCACGGATCCGGATAAATGCCCCTCCTGCTCCGGGATCAGCTTAAGGCAGGAAGAGGATGTCCTGGATACCTGGTTCAGCTCCGCCCTCTGGCCCTTTTCCACCCTTGGCTGGCCGGACAAGACGGAGGCGTTAAAGACATTTTATCCCACCTCTGTCCTGATTACCGCCTTTGATATCCTTTTTTTCTGGGTGGCCAGAATGATGATGATGGGAATGTACATCATGAAGGAGGTGCCCTTCAGGTATGTGTATCTCCACGCCCTTGTGCGGGATGAAAAGGGCGAAAAGATGAGTAAGTCCCGGGGGAATATTATAGATCCTATCGAGATGATTGATAAATATGGCACCGATGCCTTCAGGTTTACATTAGCCGCCTTCACAGTGCAGGGCAGGGATGTACGGATATCCGAAGAGCGGATTGCGGGCTATAAGTTTTTTGTGAACAAGATATGGAATGCCACCAGGTTCTCTCTGATGAATCTAAAAGACTACCCGGCAGACCGGCCACGACGGAGCGCGGCCCTCCTCACGATTGGAAGAGACGAAGCATCCCTTCCCGACCGCTGGATTAAAGACAGGCTGAATGCAACCATTGTTGCCGTGATCGGCGCCCTGGATGAGTATCGCTTTAATGAAGCGGCTGCAGGTGTTTATCAGTTTATCTGGCACGAACTCTGCGACTGGTACCTGGAGATGATAAAACCCACCCTTTATGGGAAGGGAAGCCCTGGAGAGAGACTTGCCATCCAGCATACGTTGTTCACCGTATTAAAAAGCTCTCTACAACTCCTTCACCCCTTCATGCCTTTTGTTACCGAAGAGATATGGCAGACTCTGATCAACGATGGCAGTTCCATTATGGTCAGTGAATTTCCTTCCGCCGCTGATGACTACCGGGATCCGGAGGCGGAAAGGAAGATGGATACTATCATGGCGGTGATCAGTAAGATCAGGAATATCAGGGGCGAGATGAATATAGCGCCGTCGCAGAAGGTCCAGGTGATTATTTCCGCCCCGGATGGAGAGATGAGCGCCGTTATAGCAGAGGGGAAAGATTACATCGTGGATCTGGCTCGTCTCGATACCCTGACCATCGGGGGTGATGTGGGGGAACCGAAGGGTGCGGCGACAGGTGTCGTTGGTCTCATGCGGATATTTGTTTTACTGGAGGGGACAGCCGGTATTAATATCGCCGCGGAAAAGGCGAGGCTCGAAAAGGAAATAGCAAAGGTGACGGGGGAACTGGCCCTTGTCTCGAAAAAACTGGCCAACCGTGATTTTCTAACAAAGGCCGCGGAGGTGGTGGTTAAAAAGGAAGAGGGGAAATTCAGAGAGCTGAGGGATAAGCATGTTATGCTGGAGGCAGCCATCGTGAAGGTGCGGGAGATGGAAGCGGCCTAAGGGGGCATGGCGAGTGACCTCGTATTTTATGAAATGTATCGTACCCCGGCTGATACAGGCAGCGCTGGAAGAGGATGTAGGGGTGGGGGATGTCACAACGGGCGCTGTACTCATCGGTGAAGAGGTTGGTTCCGCCCAGGCGGTGGCTAAATCGGCGCTGGTGGTAGCGGGGATAGATGTTTTCAAAGAGGTTTTTCTCTTCTGGGATAAAGATTTAAAGTTTACCGGCCTCAGGGGAGACGGTCAGACGGCTGCACCGGGCGATGTCCTGGCGGAAATTTCCGGAAAGCTCAGTAGCATTCTGGTGGCAGAGAGGGTGGCCCTCAATTTTTTTCAGAGGATGTGCGGCATTGCGGGAATGACGAGACAGTATTCGGAGGAGATCAAAGGGACACGGGCAAAAATCCTTGATACGAGAAAGACGGCGCCGGGGATCAGGGTTCTTGACAGGTATGCCGTAAGGATTGGGGGTGGTTTTAACCACCGGTTTGGTCTGTATGATGGTGTCCTGATCAAAGACAATCATATCGCCGCGGCAGGTGGCATTACCCGTGCGGTGGCCATGGTTCGGGATCATATCCCCCATACACTGAAGGTGGAGGTTGAAGTCAGGAATCTGACGGAGGTTGAGGAGGCAATCGCTTCGGCGGTGGATGTGATTATGCTCGATAATATGAGTATCTCTGAGATGAGGGAAGCGGTTTCCCTGGTCAGGGGAAGGATACCGCTTGAGGCATCGGGAGGTGTCAACCTTTCCAACGTGAAACAAATTGCCGAAACGGGGGTTGATTTTATCTCGGTAGGCGCACTGACACACTCCGTAACGGCATCGGATATATCCCTCATAATTCGTAGCCATCGTGGATAACGGAAAACAGCCGGTGGATTTTAATGAAGACACGTTAAGGGGCCTTCTCTCGGGAAGGCGAATAGGGGGCAGCGTATACTTTTTCCGTAAAGTTGCCTCCACAAACGAGATTGCCTGCGAGCTTGCCTTGAAGGGCGCTTCCGAGGGGACCGTTGTCATTGCAGATGCTCAGACAAAGGGAAAAGGTCGTTTTAACAGGGTGTGGCAATCACCTGCGGGCTGTAATCTATATACATCAATCGTCATCAGACCCCCTACAGAACCTGCCCTTGCTTCGCAGATTACTCTTATGACAGGCGTTGCTGTAGCCGAGATCCTCTCCTCCTATTGCCCCTATGTTACCCTTAAGTGGCCGAATGATGTACAGATCGGCGGGAAAAAGGTGTCCGGTATCCTTGCACAGATGCGGGCCTCCGGGAAGAGAGTTGATTTTATTATTGTGGGGATCGGTACCAATATTAACATGAAAAGGGATGCATTCGAGGAGACTATTCAAGATATTTCAACATCCTTAAGAGAGGAAACAGGGGGCGATATTTCCCGCGTTGATTTGACCGTTAAATTGTACGATAGCTTTGAGAGATGGTATGCAAGGTATATCAGGGATGGATTCGATCCGATAAGGGATATGTGGCTCAAATACAACAGCAAGGGAAGGCATGTCCAGGTGGTGTCTGGAAATGAGTTGTACAAAGGGGAAGTAGTGGGTATTGATGGAGACGGGGCGCTCCTCCTTCGTGATGAAAATAAGATCACCAGGCGGATCATCGCCGGTGATGTTTCAATTCTCAGAGGTTTAGTATGCTTTTAGCCATTGATGTGGGAAATACGGACACCGTCCTCGGTTTATATGATGAAGATGAACTGATCCATGACTGGAGGATCAGGACAGTTGTTGATCATACCGTGGATGAGTACGGGTTGCTGATCCTTAGCCTGTACAAATCACGGAGAGTCAGATCGAGAGTAATTAAGGATATTATTATTTCTTGTGTTGTTCCGCCGATGTTGAATATCCTGGAGCCGGTTTGCAGTAAGTATTTTGATATCAAGCCCTTCATTGTCGGGCCGGGCATTAAGACGGGGATGCCGATTTTTTATGATAATCCGAGGGAAGTAGGGGCTGATCGGATTGTCAATGCCGTTGCGGCCTATGAAAAACATAAGAGGGCGCTCATTATTGTAGATTTCGGCACCGCTACTACCTTTGATTATGTGTCAGTCAAAGGGGAATATATGGGGGGGTGTATATCGCCCGGGATCATGATTTCCTCTGAGGCCCTCTTTGCCCGGGCGGCGAAGCTGCCGCGGGTGGAATTGACCAAACCCAAGACGATTATCGGCAAGGATACGGTGAGCAGTATGCAGGCAGGGATCGTTTACGGCTATGCGAGTCTTGTGGATGGTATTGTCGAACGCATGAAAGCAGAGGTAAAATCAGATCCCCTGGTCGTGGCGACAGGGGGACTGGCGAAGATCGTCGCGCCTGAGACAAAAAGCATTGCTGTCGTTGATGAAATGCTTACCCTGGAAGGACTTCGCATCATCTATTTGCGAAACAGATAAGGTGCAAAACCGCCGAGATTTATACTCATTGTCATGTCAATCAAGAAATGTCATTTCGACCGCAGGGAGAAATCTAAGATTTCTCAGTCGTGGAGACTCCTTCGAAATGACAGAGTATCGTTGACATGACACTCATGTTGGTATGATGATGAAAAGATTTTTGAAAATTCAAGAAAAAGGGAGGATATTGTAATGGTTGACAAATCACCGGCGAAAAAAATTTCTACCTCCAGCACCAAACAAGAGATGCTGGATGCCTACAATGCACTCCTGCAGGAACTCCAGGAAAAGCGGGAAGCTGAACTAAAACCGGAGGAGAGACGGGAAGAGAAAAAAATAAGAGAAGTTTTACAAGTTGCCGATTCTCTCTCCACGGAAGGGGTTATAGGCAAAATCAGCAATCTGAAGTTCGCAACAGGAAAGATGCTCACCCAGATCTCCGATAACCTTGAAGAAGAGGTAAAGAAATTTGAGGCCATCAAAGAAGCCATTCAATTTAAGGAAAAGGAGATCCATGAACTCTACCAGATTGAAAAAGCTGCGGCAACCCTGGCGGCGTTGATAGAATCTCAAAATCTTAAGCGTGCGGAATTTGAATCTGAGATGGCCACGCGGAAGGAAAAATTGGAAAGGGAAATCCAGACCCTCCAGGCGGAATGGGAAAAAGAGAAGAAGGCTTATGAAACACAGAGCAAAGAATGGACTGATTTAGAGAAGAAAAGGCGTGAACGGGAGAAAGAAGAATACATATATGCCTTTGAACGGGAGCAGAGGATAGCAAAGAACAGGTTTGAAGACGAAAAGGCGCAACTTGAAAAAGATATACAGGTTAAAAGAGAACAGATGGAAAAAGAGTTGCAGGCGAGAGAAAAGATAATTGCCGAAAAGGAAGCGGAATTAAATGCACTGCAGAATAAGGTCAGCAGCTTTCCCGAAGAACTGGAAACAACAGTTGATCGTGCCGTCAAAGAAGCCGTAGAGAGAATCAAGGTGGAGACAAAAAGCAGAGAAGACCTCTTTAAAAAAGAGTTTGATGGTGAACGAAATGTCCTCACCACGAAAATCGCTGCCTTTGAAAAAACTGTAAAAGACCAGAGTGAACAGATCGCCAGGCTTTCACAACAGCTCGAAAAGGCATATCAAAAGGTCGAGGATATTGCCGTCAAGACCATCGAGGGTTCTGCCAGCTTGAAGACCTATAACAACCTGCAACAACTTATCAGCGAACAGGTGAAGAAACAGGCACAGGAAAAGTAAAGGTAAACAGAAAATTATGATAGAAAATCTTTTTGGCAGTTTGTCTGTCTATATCCAGGGGTCATTTATTCTGGCGTTTTTGACAGTTTACCTGGGGGGTGTACTCGTTAGCTTTACACCCTGTATTTATCCGGCGATCCCCATCACGATTGCCTATATCGGGGCGCACGGAAGCGGATCAAAGCTAAGAGGGTTTGTGCTTTCCCTCGCTTACGTCCTCGGCATGGCCCTGGTTTATACAGCCCTGGGTGGCATTGCTGCTCTCTCGGGCAGATTGTTCGGCCAGATACAGACAAATCCCTGGACATATTTCATTATTGCCAATGTATGCATCCTCATGGGACTATCAATGCTTGACGTTTTTGTGTTGCCCCTGCGGACTCCGGCATTTCTTACCAAAATTATGCCTGGGAAAAAGACAAAAGGCGTCCTGGGTAGCTTCCTTGTCGGCGCTGCCTCGGGACTGCTCATGGGCCCATGCATAACACCAGTGCTTGCAGTACTGCTGAGTTACATCGCCACAAGACAGAATGTTATTTTGGGAATGGGATTTCTCTTTGTCTTTGCCTTTGGTATGGGGACATTTCTCATCATCCTCGGGACGTCCGCCGCTCTTATTGCCAGCAGACCCAAATCAGGGATGTGGATGGTGAGGATCAGCCATATATCCGGCTGGATATTACTGGCGATGGGAGAATATTTCTTAATCAGGGCAGGGACCCAATGGCTTTGAAAGGAGATGATATGAATAAAAAGTACAGGATTTTACTCTATGCCGCATGGGGATTCATCTTTCTGTTGTCCTCTCTGTCTTTGCCCCTGTATGCTGCTGATAAATCAGGAACTTTTTTAGGAAAGGGCAGCGAGGAAAAGGCGCCGAATTTTGCTTTGAAGGATCTAAAGGGTCGGCAATTTAAACTTAGCGACCACAAAGGGAAACCGGTTCTCTTAATTTTCACCGCCACCTGGTGTACCTATTGCCGTACCGAAATCCCTCACTTCAAAGATATCTGTGCCACCTATGAGAAGCGTGGTCTTGTGATGGTCAACATTGACATTCAGGAATCTCAGAAAAAGGTATCCATGTTTGTAGCTAAATATCAAATACCCTACCGGACGCTCCTCGATAAGAATGGAGATGTGGCGGAGGCCTACGGTGTCAGAGGTGTCCCCACGATGGTATTAATCAACAGAGAGGGGAATATTGTGTGCTGGCAGTGCCGCTCGGTGGATACCTTTTTACGGACATTTTTTTGACATAAGACGTAAGACATAAACGGTTCATGGTTTGTTCGTATAACCGAATTCCCGGAGCATCCTCTCGTTACGGGTCCAGTCTCTTCTCACCCGGACAAACAGTTCGAGGTAAATTCTAACGGCAAAGAATCTTTCCATCTCCTTTCTTGCCTGTGTGCCTATCTCCTTGAGCATGGCCCCTTTTTTACCTATCAGGATACCCTTCTGGGAATTTTTCTCGCAATTGATCGTCGCCTGAATATAGATTAGACTTCTTTCTCCATTTTCTCTGAAGATATCCACGACAACGGCCGTGGCGTAGGGTACCTCCTGATGAGTTAAAAAGGTAATCTTTTCCCTGATGATCTCTGCGGCGATAAATCTTTCCGAACAATCCGTTACCATATCTTCCGGGAAATACCGTGGCCCCTCGGGAAGGAGCTTCCAGATCTCACCTATGATGATCTGCACCCCATCACCGGTTAAGGCAGAGATGGGAATAATTTCATGGAACGGGAAAAGCTGGCGGAACTGATCAATGATGGGCAGGAGCGTATGCTTCTTTACAAGGTCAATCTTGTTGATCACAAGGATAACGGGTAATCTTACATCCTGCAGGGATTTTATAATAAACGGGTCCTGCTGATGAACGCCGGTATTGGCTTCGACAAGCAGGAGAAACAGATCAACGTTTCTGAAGGCGGCGGTGGCAGCGCCGACCATATACTGATTCAGCGGTGTTGATGCCTTGTGAATCCCCGGTGTGTCGAGGAAGACAAATTGTCCCTCCTCGAGATTTTTGATCCCCGTAATCCTGTTTCTCGTTGTCTGTGGTTTTGGCGTGACGATGGCAATCTTTTCACCTATGATACTATTGAGAAGGGTGGATTTTCCTACGTTGGGCCTGCCAATGATCCCGATAAACCCTGATTTAAACACCTATCGTCTCCTTAATTTCGTGGAAACCGCCCATCATCCGGATCATCCAGGACTTCTTCCCATTCACCATCGTGGCTAAAGAACCCCTCTCCTGGGCAGGATCGCCGGATACGGAAATACCGGCCAGTCCAAAAATCTTTTTTAGCCGCTGTATATTTCCATTTTTCTGACCGCGAAAACTGGAGATATCCTTCGGCGCCAGGAAAAAGGAGACCGCACTGTTCTTTGCCGGACGAAAGGAGAGCAGTGACGAGGCCATATCAAAAAAAATCGCCTCTTCCACAAGAGACCTGAAAGCGGGATGGAATGGGCCGGCAATGATACTCCCCTCTCTCATCATCTCAGGGGTGACCTGGAGACCAAGCCTGATAACGGGGATGCGGGCACCGGTAAATTTCAGCAAAGCAAACTTACAGGCTTCAATGGCATCAGACATGCCCATGGGGATATAGTCTCCCTCCTGAAAAGCCTTTGCCAGCGCCGTACCCTGAAAAACGATTGTGGGATGAATTCTCACCATATCGGGGCAAAGGGCAATAGTCTCCGCCACAGTAGAGTCGAATTTTCTACTGTTGTCCCCCGGCAGCCCGACCATAAGATGTATCCCCGTCTCAAATCCACGTTTTCGCAACATCATCACGGCGCTCCTCACATCAGCCGACGAATGGCCCCTGCGGGAAAGATTCAATACCTCATCATCCATTGACTGGGCGCCGATTTCCACCGTTGTAACCCCAAATCTTTCGAGCATATCCAGGCTTTTTTCGGTGATATAATCCGGTCTTGTAGAGACCCTAACGGCATCCACCAGTTTCCGCTTGATAAACGAATGGGCAAATCCGAGGAGTTCAAGCTGATAGTCTCCCTCCATACCGGTGAAACTGCCGCCGTAGAAGGCAATCTGGATACGATCCGCCCTTCGCTTCGTATGGCGAAGATAGGCAAACACCGTCTCCTCAAAAATATCTCTGGTGATTCTCTGCGTCCTATAAGGCCCGGCTGTCTTTTCCTGGTTACAGAAGATGCAACGATGGGGGCAGCCCTGATGCGTAACAAAAACAGGAATAATCAATTGCATGCAATTTTAGCGAACAAAGCGAATAAAGGGGACGGTTCTCTTTATTTTTCAAAAGAAAAGGGGCAAGCTTTTTGAGCTAACCCCTTGTTATCATTGGAGGCGGCATCCGGACTCGAACCGGAGAATAACGGTTTTGCAGACCGCTGCCTTAGCCACTTGGCTATGCCGCCTTAAATCTGGAGCGGGCGAACGGATTTGAACCGTCGACCTCCACCTTGGCAAGGTGACACTCTACCGCTGAGTTACGCCCGCCTACGCTTCAAGATATAGCATGACTATAACAGACAAACTCTTTTTGTCAATACAAAACTTGTGTAACTACTCCTGACTTCTGATTCTTATGAGATGCTTCCCCTGGAGAACTTTACGAAGTAATCAATACCCGAATAGATGGTCAATATCAGGGCGATATAGAGAATTACCGTACCTACGAGGTGGGCATCTGCACCTAAAAACGGATAATGGATAATGAGGGCCGAGACGGCAAAGATTTGGCACAGGGTTTTTTGCTTTCCCCATCGGCTGGCCTGGATGATAATCCCCTCCGAGGAAGCAATGCTTCTGATACCATCAACAGCAATATCCCTGATAATCGTAACGGCCACAATCCAGGCCGGAATACGACCAAGTGGAATCATCAAAATCATTGCCGTGTTGACAATAAGCTTATCGGCAATGGGATCTAATAATTTCCCCACGGTGGTGACAATCTTATATCTTCTGGCTACATAACCGTCCAGCAGGTCGGTGAAGGTGGCCGCAATAAACAGGAGGGCGATAATGAGACTTCCTGTCGGACCGGGGCCAGGAGGAGGGAGAAGAAAAAAAAGCGCCGGCAGGACACAGATCCTCAAAATGGTAATAGTATTGGAAAGGTTAAATATCCTCATTTCTCTGACTTTACAGGCCGCCTCCTATTTTTTCGGAACTTTTTTCCAATCCGCTAAAAACATCTCTATCCCCTTATCGGTCAGGGGGTGCCTCGCCAGTTGGGCAATCACTTTAAAGGGAATGGTGGCGATATCGGCGCCCATGAGGGCGGCTTCAAGGACATGAAGGGGGTGTCTCACACTGGCAACGATAACCTCCGTTTCAAAACCGTAGTTGTTGAAAATTGTGATGATCTGTTCCACGAGTTCCATACCGTCATGGGAGATATCATCAAGCCTGCCCACAAAGGGACTTACATAGGCTGCGCCGGCTTTGGCCGCCATCAGAGCCTGGAGTGGAGAGAAAATCAGGGTCTGATTGACACGAATCCCCTCATCGGCGAAAATCCTGGCGGCTTTTAACCCTTCTGTCGTCATGGGAACTTTGATAACCACATTATCGCCCAGCCTGGCCAGTTTCTTTCCTTCATCTACCATTGCCCCGGCCTCTAAACTGAGGACTTCCAGGCTTACAGGACCATCAACCAGGTCAAGAATTTCCCTCACTACCTCGTCGAACGCCCTGTTTTCTCTCGCAATCAAAGACGGATTGGTGGTCACACCATCGGCCATCCCCAGGCTGATACCTTCTTTAATCTCACCGATATTCGCCGTATCAATAAAGAATTTCATCAGACATCCCTCTCCCCCTCTTTTTCTGACCTGTACCTCTCAAAACATTCCCGAGAGCAAAAGTGAACAATTCTCCCTTTTATAGACACCTTATAGGCGCTGCTCAACGGCACATAGGTGTGACAATAAGGATCCTCGACCAGATCTTCCCCGGAAATAGCCTCCCGAAAAGTGGACAGATGATCAGACTTCCCCTTTGCGGGAAGAAAAAGCATCTTTACTGCCCTGTATAACAGATAAAATATAAGAAATGCAATGACTATGCGAAGTATCATGACCTATTTATCCTGGTTAACTTTTCATCGTACAATTCCACAACGCTGTTGTCCTCCCGCCTTTCTATCAACCCCATGATAGATACACCGAAGACGGGGTGGATCACATAAGAGGCAATTTCGCACAGCGGAACAAGGACAAACCTCCGCTTGTGAAACTCTGGATGGGGTATCACAAGGTCCTCATCCTGAATAACATCCTGTCCGTAGAGGAGAATGTCCAGGTCTATGACCCGAGGCCCCCACTTCAAATCTCTTTCCCTGCCCATCTCTTCTTCTACCGACTGCATAGCAACTGCCAGCTCATGGGCGGCAAGCACAGTTCTTATCTCGATTACAGCGTTGATGAACCATTCCTGTTCCAAAAAACCAACGGGTTCCGTCCGGTAAAGAGAAGACCGGCGGAGAACCTTTACGCCGCTCAGGAGCGAAATACACTCAATGGCTTCCATGCACCTCCGCGCCGGGTCGGACATATTGGAACCGATTCCCACAAAACTGATAACTCCAGACACCATTGATACTGTTCAATATTACGACTTATGACTTACGACTATCCTTTAGTCCCAGGACATCCTGCATATCGTAAAGCCCGTTTTTCTGGTCTAAAATCCACTTTGCCGCCCGAATGGCGCCTCTGGCAAAGTTATCCCGGCTGTGGGCACGATGGACGAATTCAAGTCTCTCACCAACGCCGCCGAACATAACGGTGTGCTCTCCCACAATGTCCCCGGCCCTCAATGTCTGGATACCTATCTCATCCTTTGTCCTTTCACCGATAATGCCCTTCCTTCCGTAAACAGCGACCTTTCCCAGATCACGCCCCAGGACTCCGGCGATGATCCGGGCCATCTTATCGGCTGTGCCGCTCGGTGCATCTTTTTTCAAACGGTGGTGGGCCTCTGTGATCTCCACATCGTAATCGTCGCCGAGGATTCCGGCAACGTATTCGAGAACTTTAAACATCACATTTACGCCGACACTCATATTGGGAGACAGGACACATCGCGTCTTCCCCGCCATGCTCGCGACCCTTTCCATTTCTTCGGCGGTAAAGCCGGTACTGCCGATCACGATAGCGCACTGCCTTTCCACTGCAATCTCAAGATGGCGAAGAGACGCCTCATGACTGGTAAAATCAATGATCACATTGCCCCTGTCAATACACGTCTTAAGGTGATCATCTACGATGACACCCATTTTGCCGCATTCGAGGCTCTCCCCCGCATCCCTGCCGATGACGCGATGTCCGGCTTGTTCCACTGCGCCTGCTAAATCTATATCCGCGGCGCTGTAGATCAGGCTGATAATCCTGCCCCCCATCCGCCCGCCGGCCCCGGTGACAATTGCTTTTACCATAAAAGTACCCTATTAATCACATCCTGATAGGAGGGATTTTCAACGGTCTTTCTTTAGCGGATGAATATCAAGGAAATGGAATTAACACAATATCTAATATTCTTCGGTTGACAGAAGTGCCTAAAGTTATTTAAAATGGAAATCAGGAATATCCGTAATATTATACATCATTTTGCCTCCTGTCAAGGCCCAACATGTAGAATGAGAATAATTGCCGTTGACAATTAGGGGGGAAATGAATATATAGTACATAACATAATTTGTAACTATTCAGCCTTGATCTAAAGCCCTGTATTCTAGACAGCCGAGACGGCTGTCCTACGTCGTAGGTGGTTATACAACAAGTAGGACAGGCGTCTCGCCTGTCATGGCTGAATAGTTACCATAATTTTTTATGTTGCGAGAGTGGCGGAACTGGAAGACGCACTGGACTTAGGATCCAGCCTGCCTATGCGGATAGGGGTTCGAGTCCCCTCTCTCGCACCAATCCTTGGGGATCTTTTAGTAAATATAAAATATGTTCGAGAAGGAGAATTGATTGTTGTGAGCGAGATGGGTGTAGCTGTACAAGTTGAAGAGATCAGTCCTGTCAAAAAGAAGATTTTGTTTGATATCCCCTGGATAGATGTAAAAAAGGAACTGGATGCAGTTTATCGTAATGTAGCTAAGTCAGCTAAAATCAAGGGATTTAGACAGGGAAAGATTCCCAGGGAGGTTTTGGAGGGTTACTATAAGAAATCTGCGGAAGGTGAAACAATATCGAATCTACTCAAAAAATTCTATCGGGAGGCGCTAGAGGAGAAGGGTATCATCCCGGTAACCCAACCACATATTGATCAAACGGGAATTGAAAAAAACAAGAACTTTACCTTTACGGCAACTGTTGAGGTGGAACCTGTTATCGAACCGAAGAACTATACCGGCCTGGAACTTGAGATAGAGGAATTTGACGTTACGGAGAGGGATGCTGAGGAAAGGCTTCAGCGAGTCAGGCAGATGTTTAGTTCCCTCGAAGAAGTGGGGGATGAGAGGGGAACAGTGGAAGGTGATTTTGTAACCCTTGATTTTGAAGGAACAGCAGATGGGGAACCACTCAAGGAACTGAAGGCGGAAGATTATACTCTGGAAGTTGGCTCTAAGAATTTTTTCCCCGGTTTTGAGGAGCAGTTGGTAGGGATGAGCCGGGGAGAGCAAGGGCAAATCCGGATCAAATTTCCCGATGACCATCATATCTCGCATTTAGCGGGAAAAGAAGTTATATTCTCTGTAAACTTAAAAAGCATAAAGGAAAAGAAATTACCCGATCTGGATGAAAACTTTATCCGTAATTTTGATAAGTTTGAATCCATGGAAGAACTCAAAGAGGATATCCGGAAATCACTGGAAGAGGAGAATAAAGTTAAGGCCGATCTGGCCTTGAAAGAGCTTGTTGTCAGCAAACTCCTGGAGGCTAATGAATTTGAAGCGCCGCCTTCATTTGTAGAAGGTCAGATCTTTTATATGATGGCCGATACACAGCAAAGGATGATCTTAAGCGGGATGGACCGTAAAGAAGCCGCTGAATTGAGTTTCCAGTTTCGTGACCATTTCAGAGATGAAGCGACCAGAATCGTCAAATCCGGGCTTCTTTTGAAGAGTATTGCCCAGAAAGAGTCCCTTACCGTTGATGAAAAAGAGGTTGAAGACCATATCAGGGATATGGCTCGCGAGCATGCTAAGGAATATGAATTTTTGAGAGAATCTTACGAAAAAAACGGTAGAATTGATTATATAAAAAATGAGATGCTTAATAAAAAAGCCTTTGATTTTATAAAGGAAAAATCAAAAATAACAGTTGTTAAAAAAACAGAGGCTAAAAAAGAGGAGGAAGACAACAGATGACTCTGATCCCCATCGTGATCGAGCAGGATGGAAGGGGTGAGCGGGCCTTTGACATCTATTCAAGGCTTTTAAAGGAGAGGATCATCTTTCTCGGAACACCTATTGATGATGATGTGGCAAATCTCATTATTGCCCAGATGCTGTACCTCGAATCGGAAAACCCCGACAAGGAGATCTTTTTCTATATCAATTCTCCCGGAGGACAGGTAAGTTCCGGAATGGCGATCTATGATACCATGCGATACATTAAACCCTCCGTCTGCACTGTTTGTATGGGGCAGGCAGCCAGTATGGGCGCCCTCCTTCTTGCCGCCGGTGAGAAGGGTAAAAGGTATGCCTTACCCCATTCGAGGATATTAATCCACCAGCCGCTCGGTGGTTTTCATGGCCAGGCCACGGATATTAATATTCAGGCGCGTGAGATCTTGCGCTTAAAGGAGGAATTAAACGATATCCTTGCCGAACTGACCAGTCAACCCCTTGCAAGGGTAGAGACAGATACAGAGAGGGATTATTACATGACAGTCCTTCAGGCAAAGGAATATGGAATCATTGATGAAATAGTTACAAAAAAGACGTGACATTCTCAGGAGGAATTCTCTGATGGCCAAGAAAGGCAGGGATTATCAAGGTGGACAGATGCTTTTCTGTTCTTTTTGCGGAAAGACACAGAGTGAAGTCAGAAAATTAGTGGCGGGGCCTGCGGCATATATCTGTGATGAATGCGTGGAGCTCTGTAAGTGTATCATTGAAGAGGAATGCGATATTTCTGACGTCGAACAGCATAAAGATGCCTTTCCCAAACCAAAAGCTATTAAAAAATTTCTTGATCAGTATGTAATCGGCCAGGAGAAGCCTAAAAAGGTTCTCTCCGTAGCTGTTTATAACCATTACGGACGTTTGTTTTCGAATCTTGACATGGATGCGGTTGAAATCCAGAAAAGCAATATTCTGTTAATTGGGCCCACCGGCTCGGGGAAGACTCTCCTGGCAAAGACCCTGGCCAGGATATTGAATGTCCCCTTCACCATCGCCGATGCGACGACGCTGACCGAGGCCGGGTATGTGGGAGAGGACGTGGAAAATATAATCCTGAGCCTTCTTCAGAATGCCGATTATGATGTAGAGAGGGCGGGAAGGGGAATTGTCTATATAGATGAAATTGATAAGATCGCAAAAAAATCGGGGAATCCTTCCATTACAAGAGACGTATCCGGTGAAGGCGTCCAGCAGGCCCTTTTAAAGATCATAGAAGGCACCACGGCAAACATACCGCCCAAAGGGGGAAGAAAGCACCCCCAGCAGGAATTTATTCAGGTGGATACAATAAATATACTATTCATCTGTGGCGGGGCGTTCAATGGCCTCGAAGATATTATTGCTAAGCGGATCGGCGCCACTTCTATGGGGTTTGGCGCCGACATTAAGAGTAAACAGGAGAAGAAGATCGGTGAATTATTGTCGGAAGTGCTGCCGGAGGACCTTTTGAAATATGGGTTGATACCGGAATTTATCGGCAGGTTACCGGTTATTGCCACCCTGCATGAGTTGGATCAGGAAGACATGATAAAGACTTTAGTTGAACCCAAAGATTCCATTATCAAACAGTACAAAAAAATATTTGAATTTGAAAATGTGAAACTCAAATTTACGGACGGCGCCCTGAGGGCAATAGCCAAATTGTCCATAGAACGGAAATCAGGAGCAAGAGGGTTGCGATCAATCCTTGAAAATACCATGCTGGATATCATGTATGATATTCCCTCACGCCAGGATGTGAGGGAATGTGTTATCAGCGAAGATGTTGTTATTAACAGGGAACAGCCTATTCTGCTTTACGAGGCAAAAACCGAAACAGCTTGAAAAGCGGTGTTTGAAATGCTTGATTTTATTAAAGACAGAGAAAAAGAACAAAAGATATCGGTCATTCCCCTTTTGCCGTTGAGGGATGTGGTTGTCTTTCCCCACATGATTGTGCCTCTCTTTGTAGGAAGGGAAAAGTCCATTGCCACCCTTGAAGCTGCCATGAAATATGAGAAGGGCTTATTCATGGCGGCACAAAAGGATGCACAAAAGGATAATCCGGCGGAGGATGATATCTACCGTGTAGGTACAATAGGGATCATAATTCAGCTTTTGAGGCTTCCCGACGGCACGGTTAAGGTTCTTGTGGAAGGAAAGAAACGGGGTGTCATCAAAGCATACCTGCCCGACAGAGAAAACTTCTCCGTCAGAGTTCAAGAGCTGGAAGACATTGATGATCAGGATGCGATAAAGACAGAAGCTTTAATGAGGGGCATAAGGGGGGCTTTTGAAAATTACGTAAAGCTCAGCAAAAAGGTGCCTATAGAGATGGTTGGCACTATAGCATCCATAGAAAATCCCTCAAGGATGGCAGATGTTGTTGTGTCCCATACCAATATAAAGCTCGAAGACAAGCAGAAAGTCTTAGAAATATGCAATATCGCCGACAGGCTGGAGGCGATCTACAAGTTAATCTCTGGAGAGATAGAGGTCCTGGAGATTGAGGAAAAGATCAAAAAACGGGTCAAAAAACAGATGGAAAAGACCCAGAAGGACTACTACTTAAATGAGCAGATGCGGGCCATCCAGAAAGAGATGGGGGAAAAGGGTGATTTCAGGAATGAGATCGCAGAACTCGAAAAAAGGTTGAAACAGAAAAAATTATCAGAAGAAGCTCATCAAAAAGTCAAGCAGGAAATTAAAAAATTGCAGATGATGGCTCCTATGTCAGCCGAGTCTACGGTAGTCAGAAATTATATAGACTGGTTGTTGGATCTGCCGTGGTCTGAAAAGACAGAAAATAAATACACCCTGAAAGAGTCAGAGGCAATCCTGGAAGAAGACCATTACGGCCTAAAGAAAGTAAAAGAGCGGATTCTTGAGTACCTTGCCGTACAGACTCTGGTGCAAAAAAATAAGGGGTCTATCCTCTGTCTTGTCGGTCCCCCGGGTGTAGGTAAAACTTCTGTCGCCAAATCGGTGGCCCGTGCAACTAATAGGAAATTTGTCAGGGTGTCTCTGGGTGGCGTCAGAGACGAGGCCGAGATCAGGGGTCACAGAAGAACTTATATCGGCGCTCTACCGGGAAAGATCATTCAGTTATTGAAGAAAGCGGGTGCCAATAATCCGGTGTTTTGTCTGGATGAGGTTGATAAATTGAGTTCTGATTTCCGGGGAGATCCCTCGGCAGCCCTTCTCGAGGTGCTTGATCCGGAACAGAACAACGTCTTTAACGACAACTACATCGAGGTTGATTATGACCTCTCCGATATAATGTTCATTACGACGGCCAATGTTCTACAAACGATACCTGCTCCTCTCCAGGACAGGATGGAAGTGATTCGTATCGCAGGTTATACGGAGCTGGAAAAGCTGAGTATTGCCATGAAATTTCTCGTTACCAAGGAGATGGAGGCCAATGGTCTTACGAAGGATAATATCTCCTTCTCAGAAGGCGCCTTGCTGACTATTATCAGGAAATATACAAGGGAAGCTGGTGTCAGGAGCTTAGAAAGAGAAATTGCCTCCATATGCAGAAAGGTAGCCAGACAGATCGTCACGAATGGTAATGGGGGACAGCTTAAGATCACATCCCAGGTTATTCAGAAGTACCTGGGAGTACCGAAATTCAGATACGGGGAAACCGAGGGAAAAGATGAAATCGGGTTGACCATTGGTCTGGCATGGACGGAAGTGGGTGGAGAACTTCTTGACATTGAGTCTTCGCTGATGAGGGGAACAGGTAAGATGATTTTGACCGGAAAATTAGGAGATGTAATGCAGGAATCCGCTCAGGCGGCTCTAACTTATGTCCGTGCGAGGGCGGAACGGTTTGGTTTGCCGGAGAATTTTTATAATGAAACGGACATTCATGTGCACGTGCCGGAGGGCGCCATACCAAAAGACGGACCATCGGCAGGTATTGCCATGGCTACATCCATAGCTTCTGCCTTTATGAAGAGAAAAGTTCGTGCGGACATGGCCATGACCGGTGAAATTACCCTCAGAGGAAGGGTGTTACCCATAGGTGGTTTAAAGGAAAAACTTCTTGCCGCCCACCGGGGGAATATAAAGACAGTTATCATCCCCAGAGAAAATGAAAAGGATCTGGCCGATGTTCCTGCCAATGTTTTAAAAGCATTGGGAATCGTCCTTGTTGACCATATTGATGAGGTTTTAAAATGGGCGCTTCTTCCCGAAAAAGAGGCGGGAAGAAGCGAAATTTGTGGGGAGGAGAAATATAACATGCCGGCTCCCCCTGTCATCAGCACGCCTCAGCTTCAGATGAATGGCTACAGCACGGATAAATAGTTTTTCATTTGCTATGTAACATGTGATTAGGGCGGGTAGCTCAGTTGGGAGAGCGCCACGTTTACACCGTGGATGTCACAGGTTCGAGCCCTGTTCCGCCCACCATGGTAATAAGAAGCCTTTCTTGTTAGAAAGGCGATTCATGGTTTAACTGATGGCAGTGATGAAAAAGGTTTTTCAAAAGGGATAGAGGTATTTCGGGGTCGTAGTTAAGATGGTTATAACGCCGGCCTGTCACGCCGGAGGACGTGGGTTCAAGTCCCATCGGCCCCGCCATATACTTTGTTTATTAACCCTACAACGTTACTTACTGCTCTTTGAGAAGCTTTCGCATCCGTTTTCGCCTGTGTGATAAATAGGCGCGATGGTTCCGCTCTTGTATCCAAATTATCTGTCCAATAAGCATTGCAAGCGTGTGGCGCTTCATTGGCAGAATGACTTCGAGCAGGACCCTAAGCTGCGATAGCGTAATAGAGGGTGCTTTTTTTTTCCAACCTGATTTTCAGGTGCCA
>Ga0210049_1000248_pt1 | contig 41705 bp, 52 predicted proteins | sample CryGeyCG2014_300_2_FD_183964 | JGI IMG/M metagenome (GOLD analysis project Ga0210049, IMG submission 183964) | Groundwater microbial communities from aquifer - Crystal Geyser CG06_land_8/20/14_3.00 (SPAdes) (version 2) | ecosystem: Environmental > Aquatic > Deep subsurface > Groundwater | place... | reverse complement strand
CATTATCTGTTATATGTGTAAAATTTTTCATATTTTTCTTTTTATCATACAGTGTTCGGATTCAAAGGTAAATCTACGGGACGATGTCTAATTTACCGGGGTGGCTTCCCTGCAGAGTTATCCACAGTTTTCAAATTTTTGGGTTTACGGGGAAGAACGCCCTGCAGTTGTTTTAATGGACGTTGAATTTAGAACCAAGAAGAGATAATATGAGAGAGATGATGGAGGAAAAACAAAAAGATGAAAAAATTATCTCGGTTTCTAATTATATCAAAATTTTAAATCAGGGATTGAGGGAATTCACCGGAAAAATAATCGGAGAAGTAAGCGAAGTAAAATTCGGCCCCTCCGGCCATGTTTATTTTTCCCTGAAAGATGAAGGGGATAAAAGCGTCATCAGCTGTATAATTTGGAGATACAAATACCAACTCTACGGAATTGAATTAAGGGAAGGATTGAAAATTATCGCTTCCGGCCATCCTGAAATATACGCGCCGACAGGAAGAATTTCTTTTCTGGCTGAAGTGATTGAGCATGCCGGAGAAGGGGAGCTGAAAAAAGAATATGAAAGATTAAAAAAGAAACTTAGCGAAGAGGGCCTTTTCGCCGAGGAAAAGAAAAGGAAAATTCCCGCTTACATCCAGAGAATCGGAATGATAACATCCTTAAACGGAGCGGTAATCGCGGATTTTTCCAATAATCTGGGGAAATTCGGCTTTAAAGTCAAAATGATTGATTCCCGCGTTGAGGGACAGACGGCTGCGGCTGAAATTTTATCTTCAATCAGAACATTCAAAAAACAAAACATTGAGGCTTTGGTTATTATGCGCGGAGGAGGTTCTTTAGAGTCAATGCTGGCCTTTAATAATGAACTGTTGGTCAGAGAGGTAGCAAACTTTCCTGTTCCGGTTATTGTCGCCATCGGCCACCACAAAGACGTTCCTCTTATGGCCTTAGTGGCTGATATTGCGGTTTCTACGCCTAGTATCGCCACTACAATGCTTACGGAATCATGGAAACAAGCGTCCCTGTTGCTGGAAAGGCATGAAAGAAACATAATCAGTAAATATAGCGATTTCATTTTTGAAAAATACAAAAAAATTGAGAATGGGCTAAAAATCTCTCTTGGAAATTTTAAAAACGCCTTGTTAAATGTTAGAATTGGCTTAGGAAGTTCGCTTGATAAATCTTTAGCGGGATTCAGCTCTTTGCTTTTAAGAACCAGCCAACAATTGACGCAGGCGGAAAAAATTATCGGACTTAATGATCCTGAACGACAATTAATGCTCGGCTACAGTATCACCAGATGCAATAATAAAATCGTCAGAAGTATAAAAAATGTTAAAATAGGGGAGGGCATAGATGTTCAAGTCTCTGACGGGAAAATCAACTCACAAATAATTAACATAACCAAGTAGCAAGTAGTAAGTATTAAGTAGCAAGGTTAACACTCGCCGCTTAATACTTAATACTAAATACTTGATACTGATCATGGTGGAAAAAAATACTGACACAAAAAATTTGAATAACAATCTTAAAAAACTCTCGGAAATTACCGAGTGGTTTGACAATCAGGGGGAGATTGATGTTGAGGAAGGATTAAAAAAGGTAAAAGAAGCCGTAGCGCTTATTAAAATAAGCAAAGAAAGGCTCAAAGCCGTTGAAAATGAATTTGAGGAAATTAAAAAAGACATATCCGCCGAAGAAACAAACAAATAATCAATCAAAAAATATGGGAAATTTAGAAAAAATAGGGGTAATGGAGAAAATAATTAAACAAGAGAAGCCGGCTACTGAAGTTGAAAAATTAAGGTAGCTTTTGCGCGATCCGCGTAAAAACAATTACGATAATAAAGATTTTTCAAAGACAGAAATACCTTCTCTCCGCGAAACAATTAAACAAAAAGAGGGTAATTTAGAGATGTTAAGAAGGAGAGCAGAAACATTGAAAGAATTAGAGGAAAGAGAACTTTCAATTTTAGATGAAGAATTAAAGGGGGTGAAAACACGTTTGAAAATGCTCTTCGGATTTCAGGAAGAAAAAGTGGTGAATACAGAAAAAGAAATTGAGGAAATTTCTAAGTTAATAGAAAAAACTAGAGAGGAAGTAAATATCCTTGAGCGAGAATTACCGAAAATCCTTGAGGTATATTATGAAAAAATAGAGACATTCCCTCTTTCAAACAAAGAAAAAAGGGAGCTGTTGAAGCCGGAAGCATTGGCCGAAATTTCAACCGAAGAATATATAGCTCTGTGGCGCAAATTAAATCCGCATTTCCTAACCCACATCACAAGACAGGGATTCAGAGATCACGTTGTTTGGAGTAGCCACAGTCTTGGCTTTAAAGATTTTCATAATGGATTTGAGGAAATTTTAAAACTTGATAAATCGCTTTTCCCGCCGATAGCCGTAGAAGGATTAATTTCCAGAGACAAGGAAACGATTAAAAAATTTTTAGAGAATCAGGGGGTGATGCAAGCGAAAAACGAAGAAGAAGCGAAGAAAAAGTTAAGCGATAAACTTAATTTTCATATGGCAGTGGCTCCAAAATATGCTGACAAAACCGCTGTCCACTTTGGAGCTCAAATAGTGGAAAATGGACATTACGGCGGAGAAGAAGATAATGAAATTTTCTTTGTTTTCCCCTCTGATGTTCTTGCCTCTCAATATAAATTTAATTTCAATGGAGAAAAAAAGGATTTTGGATCCCTCCAGCATGAAACGGGGTGGAATGATGTTTTTGTTTGGCCATCTGATTTAAACAACCCCGGTATTTTATTAGACGCAGGCATAGTTTTTTTACCAGAAAACACACTTGTTGATTCTGAAACAGGGTCAAGATATCATTCTGAAAAAAAGATTATTGATGGCGAGGAAACAAGAACAATGATTAAGGATGAAAAATTAATCAATGCTTTTTGCGATTGGGCGGCGGAACTCAACGAAAAATCTCCCGTCGTGGAGGCTTACAAGGAATATAAAAAATCAAGTCATTCTAATTGGAAAGAAATACAAAGAAATTTTTTAATAATTCTTGAAAAAGATTTGGGGGAAATTGGTTTTTGCAAAGAAGCAATCGCGAGTATAGAAGATTCTATCGCAAGAAATGGCCACAATGTCTTTGAAAAAACAGGAGAACTTTATGGAATCAAATACGCAAATTTTAGAGAAGCAATGGAAAAACTTTTGATGGATAATTATTCTCATTGTCCGGGATTTAAACTGGCCGAAAAGCCCATAAGAGCAAAAGAGTATTGGGAAAATTATTTCAGCAAAAACCCGAAATTAAAACCCAAACATATAGTTTATTATAACGGAGATCCTACTGAAGCAGTTAAGGATTTTCAAAAAGAAAATAATTTTAATAAGCAGGCTGATGCTTCTGAAAAAGAAGGGAAATTGTTGGGATTTGATGATAATCATGTCTATCTAAATGAAGCACAAAATATAGACCTTAAAAACCCTAAAAATCCTGACAGCTTAACTAATTTAAATAAAAAACTAGGATACGACGAGCTTGTAAAAACAGCCCACGAAATAATAAAAGAACATTACGAAGAAAAATAAAAAATAAAACTAAAAAAATATGACGGAATTAAAACAAATTTTTAAGTGCGCGATTTGCGGAAATATCGTTGAGGTTTTGCATAGCGGGAAAGGGGAGTTAGTCTGTTGCGGACAACCAATGGGTCTTTTGGCGGAAAAAACAGAGGATGTCGGCCAAGAGAAGCACCTACCGATTATAGAAAAATCAGAAACAGGCGTTAAGATAAAAATCGGCTCAATTCCTCACCCGATGGAGCAGGAACATTATATAGAATGGATAGAAGTAATCGCCGGCCCCAATACCTATAGAAAATTTCTAAGCCCCGGGACTCAAGCGGAAGCTGAATTTAAGATTGAGGCAGATAAAATTGAAGCCATGGAGAAAATTGAAGTTATGGGGAAGATTAAGGTCAGAGCCTATTGCAATATTCACGGCCTCTGGAAAACTTTATAGTAAAAATAAAATATATAGAAATACCCAAAACTCTTGACAAACAACATAAATATGTATATAATTTAAACATAAAATAAAAATTTGCCGTTTAAAAATTTTGAAATGAATAGGTAATTTTTGCGGGGCATAAAAGTATAAAATAAAAAATGGAACTACTGAAGAAAATAATTAATCCGGGGAAAACAGCTGTTCTGGTGATTGATATCCAGAAAGATTATTGCTCTCCCGAAGGAAAAATAGCAGAGGTCAGGAAATTTGACATGAGCCCGATTGAAAAAATTATCGGTCCATTGAAAAATTTTCTGGAAAAAGCGCGAGAAGCCAATGTCCCGATAATTTTTACAAGAATGATTGAGAATACGGCTGACATGGAAGAAAATGCCAAAATAAAAAGAGTGGCTGACGGAAATCCCCTCGAGTTATGTGTCCCGGGAACAGATGGTTTTGAGTACTATAAAATCAGGCCCGAAAAAGGAGATTTTGAAATCATTAAGAAATCCTACGACGCTTTCTCTAATGAAGAATTGGAGAAAATATTGAAAAAGATAAGAGCGGAGAACATAATCCTCTGTGGCGTTTATACTTCGGTTTGTGTAGACACAACGTTAAGAACGGCTTACACAAAGGGCTACAATGTGATTGTTCCCAAGGACTTAGTAGCGATGCCAAAAGAACGATGGGACCAACACGAAGCCACGCTCAAGATTTGGGACATCATATTCGCCCACTTAGCGGATTCTAGGGAAATAATCAGCGTTTGGAATGGACGGAGAGGTATCTAATGCCTTCCTTTTTTATTAGTTGAATAAATTTGACTTAGGTGTTTCTTAAGGTGGCGTTTTTTGGTAGAATTGATGGCGGAAACCAAAAGAAATGAAAATGAAAAAAATAAGTTGTGTTTTATTTAAATTGTTGTTATATTAAAATTATCAATAGCTTATTAATGATTTATCAATAACTTTTTATCTTTTCAAATTTAAATCTATGGACAACAACGAAGGACTGATTAAAAAAACCGATATTCAAAAGATAGCGGAGGAGGGATCTAAAATATACGACCAAATAAAAATTAATTACGACCCTAAAGAAATAGGCAAATTTTTGGCGATTGATATTGACAGCAAGGATGCATATCTCGGTGGCACAAGCGCCGAGGCTCTTGAATTGGCAAGACAAAATCATCCCAATAAAGTTTTTTATGTAATAAAAATAGGTTTTGATGTTGCCGAAACAATGGCGAAAACATTTACCGACGGCTTTAAATAATTCATAAAATGATTAACGGCGTATTTGTAGAAAACATCCCTTTAATAAAAGTTGTTGTTGCTTGGGGACAATCAGTGCAGACACCTTTTGTCATTTTAGATACCGGCTTCACCGGTGACTTACAGGTAACGCCTAAGATAGCAGTAGAGCTTGGCCTTCAGATTGTCGGCGTTACTAAAACACAAATTGCCAACGGCGATGTCATTGAGGTTCCTGTAGCTCTTGCGATTGCGGCAATGGAAGGAGCGATAAACCGCATCCAAGTTTTGATATCTGAAAGTATGCCGTTGGTCGGCATCAGCTTCCTTTCTAAATTTGGATATAAGGCAAGCGTGGATTGTAAATATAAAATCATGACGTTGGAGAGAATGATATGATAAACTCAAATTATGAAAAAAGAGATTTTGGCATTTTTTGATATTTCAAAAGCAGAAGAAGAATTTTCTAAATTCGCCTGCAAAAGCTGTCAAACAATGAGAAGGTCTCCGGACCCGCTTGAAGGGGGAGTCAGGCCTAATTTTTCTTGCGACACCCATAAAATAATAAATTCTCTGGCTTACGCCAGATATATCGGCAAAACGCAGGTTTTTGCGCTTTTTGGAAGCGACCATATTTCCAGAAGAATCCTGCACGTCCAGCTTGTCTCAAAAATAGGCCGACTGATTGGGAGACACTTAAAACTCAATCAGGATTTGATTGAAGCTATTGCTTTAGGCCACGACATAGGCCACGTTCCCTATGGCCACGATGGCGAAGAAATTTTGAATAAAATATGCCAAGAAAATAAGATAGGATATTTTTGCCATAACGCCCAGAGTGTAAAATTCCTTGAAGAAATAGAAAATGGCGGCAAGGGACTTAATTTATCGCTTCAGGTCTTAGATGGAATTTTATGCCACCACGGCACAAAATTAGAAGAAAGAGAAAACGGAAAAATGCTATTTTCTGTTTATAGCCCGGAACGTAAAAAAACATTTCAACAATTCAGGGAAGAATACAAAAACTCTTTTGAGAGAAAAGATTTTATTAAAACAATTTCGCCGATGACGCTTGAAGGGTGCGTTATGAAAGTTTCCGATTTCATCGCTTATCTGGGAAGAGACATGGAGGACGCCATAATATTAAAGATAATAAGAAGAGAGGAAATTCCCTTATTTATCAAAAAAACACTGGGAAATACGAATTTCAAAATAACCGATTCCCTTATTTCCGACTTGATAAAAAACAGCTATGACAAGGATTACCTATTTTTCAGCGAAAATATTTTTAAAGCAATAAGGGAGCTGATGATTTTTAATTATGAAAAAATTTACCGCAACCCCAGACTAAATATTGAACAGCCGAAGGTTGAGAAATCTTTTTACTCTTTATTCGGGAAATATCTGGACGACTTAAAAAGAAATAACAAAGAGTCAAATATTTTTAAACACTACTTAAACGATATTAAAAACAGGGAATACAGGAAGAAATATGAAGACGAAAGAATAGTTATTGATTACCTTGCCTCAATGACTGACAGGTATTTCAATAGCCAGTACAAGGAATTATTTTTCCCGAGAAATTACGCTATTCCGACAAAATACCAAAATCAACCATAGAATTATAGTCCCCTAAATTACAATTAAAAATTATGGAGAAAAAGAAAAACGCAAAAGACATTAAACTTATTTGTTTTGATGTTGATGATACCTTGGTTGGGGGCAGTTCTTGGCAGATAATAACAGAAGGACTTGGCTGTTCCCGAGAAAGGGCGGTTTTTATTTACGAAAAAGCCAAAAGAGGAGAAATTTCTTTCAGGGAAGCAGAAAAAGATTTTGTTAAAATGTGGAAAGAAAGTGGAAATGCTAATAAAAAATTTATTAGAAAAATAGCCGATGAGAGAAAAATTAGGGCAGGCGCCGAGGAATTGGTTTCCTGTCTAAAGAAAAAAAGATACTTGATGTATCTCATTTCCGGTTCCATTGATATTCTTATTGAATCAGTCGCTGAAAAGCTTAAGTTTGATGGATTTTACGCCAATTCGCATTTTGAGTTTGATGAAAAAGGAATTCTCTCAAAGATTTTTTACAGAGAAAATCAGGGAAAAAATAAAACTGGAACAGCTCAAGGAATTATCCAAAAAAATCGGCATCGCCATGGAGGAAATTATTTTTGTCGGGGATAGCGAGAACGACATTGATGTTTTCAAAACTACGGGCAAAGGAATTATTGTCCCGGGTTTTGATGGAAAATTCAACGAAGAATTGAGAAAGGTTTCATGGAAACAAGCCAGCTCCCTCTCCAAAATCCACCAATTTATCTAAATTTTCCCCAAAAAGATTTTTTAAAAAAGGGAATGTGGTATATATAAATATATGGCAATAGATTGGACAAAAATATACAAAAAATATAAAGGGCTTTGGATTGCGCTCAAGGATGACGAAAAGACTGTTATAGCAAGCGGAAAAACCGCCAAACAAGTTTTCTTTGACGCTCAGAAAAAGGGTTATCAAAAGCCAATTCTCGCTCACATTCCCAAAAAACTTGTTGAATACGTTGGTTTTGGCTTATGAAATTCAGCTACAAAAAATATGGGACTAGGGCCGTGCGTCCGGTAATACCCGTTGAACTTTCATATAAAGACCGCTCTATTTCTTACGAGGTTCTCGTGGATTCGGGGGCGGATTTTTGTATTTTTGACGCTCAAATAGGGGAGTTATTGGGCATTGAAATTAAAGACGGGAAAAAGGAAGAGGTGGCGGGCATAACCGGAGTCATTCAGCCGTATTACGTTCACGACATAATAATAAAAATCGGCGGATGGCCTTACGAAATTAAAGCCGGTTTTCTTCCGAACATTGCCCAGCTCAGCTATGGAGTGGTTGGACAAATTGGCTTCTTTGATATTTTTATCGTCAGATTTGATTTGTTGAAAGGAGAAATTGATTTAAACCGTAGAAATTTTTCTAAAAAGTAAAAAATAAATCAAAGACAAAATAAAGATATGAAGATTTTGATAATTGGGGCAGATAGTTATGTCGGCGCGAGAATATATTTAGAATTGCAGAAAAAATACGAAACCGCGGGAACATATTATTCCGACAAAACTATCCGACCGTTTCTTGTATTTAGACATAACTCAAGAAGCAGAGGTGTCCAAGTTAATCGGCGAGCAACGGCCGGAAATCATTATTCATGTCGCGAACAACGCCGATGCCAGATGGTGCGAAGCGAATCCGGAAAAAGCCATAAAATTAAATCAAAAAGCGACAGAATATATCGTAAGCGCCACAAACTCAATTAATGCGAAGCTCATATATATTTCTTCATTTGAAGCAATCCGGCCCATGAATGTTTACGCGAATACCAAAAAAGAATCGGAAAAAATAATTGCAAAAACTAAAGAAGGTTACTTGATACTGCGTCCGTCGGTAATTTTATGGTTTAGCCCTAACACGACAAACGACAGGCCGTTTAGCAGATTATTAAAAAATTTAGATCAAGGAACGCCGGCTGTTTACGATACTTCGCGGAAATTTCAGCCAAGTTATTTGGGACACATTTGCGAAGTCATAGATGTTTCAATCCAAAAAAAATTATGGAATGAAATCATACTTGTTGCTGTTGAAGATTTGAAATCCAGATATGACACCGCTAAAGATATACTGGCTCCTTTCGGAATAACCGTAGAGGTAGCAGATAAGCACGACACATTGCCTGTCGTCAAAGAAGATTTATCAAAATTGAAAAAATTAAACCTCCCTGCTTATTCTTACGATCGAATGATTCAAAAAATAATAGACGAAATAAAACACCGAGAACTTTTTCAGTTATAATTACAATTTTCCCGCCCGCAGATGTTCCCGCCCGTAGATGTCCGACATCTACATAACTACACAATCTAAATATAAATAAATGAGCTAAGCTCCTTAAAAATTGGTCCAAAATTTGAAAAAAGGGGAATTTGTGTTATTATTCTTTTATGGAAATTAGAAACATAGCTATCATTGCTCACGTTGACCATGGCAAGACTGCCTTAACCGATTCCTTGATGCGTCAAACAGGAGCATTCAAAGAAGGAGTCTCTATGGACACAAACGCGCTTGAACAAGAGCGCGGTATTACAATTTACGCAAAAAATGCCTCTGTTTATTATAAGGGGACAAAAATCAATATCATTGACACTCCCGGCCACGCTGACTTCGGCTCTGAAGTGGAAAGAGTTTTACGTTCTATAGATTGCGTACTTCTGGTTGTTGATGCTCAAGAAGGTCCGATGCCACAGACCCGTTTTGTTTTGAAAAAATCTCTTGAATTAGGATTAAAACCGATTGTCGTCATCAACAAAATAGACAAACAGGCCGCTGACCCGGCAAGATGCGAAGAGCAGGTTCTGGAACTCTTCCTTGAACTGGGAGCCAATGACGAACAGGCTAATTTTCCGTTTATCTACGCTATCGGCCGAGACGGCATCGCCAAAAAAAATCTCGCTGACGATTCCAAAAATCTGACCCCTCTCCTTGATCTGATACTTGAAAAAGTTCCGGCGGCATCCTCACCTGAACTGGAGAAAAAAACGCTCATGCTTCAGCCTTTTAATCTCGGCTACGACAATTTCATGGGACGATTAGCCATAGGCAGAATCTATGAAGGAACCGCCTCTGTCGGAAAAAATGTTTTCGTCAAAAAACCGGACGGAGAAACACGAGCGGGAAAACTGACGAAAATATTTTCCTTTGAAGGACTGGAAAGAAAAGAAATAAATGAAGCAGTCGCCGGCGATATTGTTATGGTTGCCGGGTTGCCTGATATTTATATCGGAGAAACAATAACAACAGACCCTGAAGCAAAACCATTGCCGGCCATCACCATTGATGAACCAACAATATCTCTTAATTTTCTGGTTAATAATTCTCCTTTTGCCGGACGGGAAGGCCAATTCGTAACCTCGCGTGAACTGCGCGATTATTTAAGAAGGGAATTGGAAGTTAACGTCGGCTTAAGGGTTGATTTTGAATCTCCTGAAAGCTTTAAGGTTTTCGGAAGGGGAGAACTCCACATTGAAATCTTGCTTGAAAACATGCGCCGAGCCGGCTATGAAGTCCAGGTTTCCCAACCGCAAGTTATCATCAAAGAAGAAAACGGAAAGAAACTGGAACCGTTTGAGGAAGTGATTGTCGATGTTCCCAGCGAATATAAGGGCTCTGTTATTGAACGGCTGGGAAATCGCAGTTTTGTTTTGATGGATTTGACTGACAATATAGAAACCGTCCGCCTGACCCTTGAAGGTCCGACGCGAGGACTATTGGGGTATAAAAATCAATTCATCATAGACACAAAAGGAAACGGCATCCTTTCTTCACGCGTTTTAGGCTTTAGGCCTTACGCCGGAGAAATACGCAAGCGCAATGTCGGCTCTATGGCCTCCATGGCTGACGGAAAAGCCCTTAGCTACGCGCTTTGGTGCCTACAAGAAAGAGGAGTGCTCTACATTGGTCCGGGAACACAAGTTTATACCGGAATGGTAATAGGAAACACATCTAAGGGCGAAGAAATGGCTGTTAACCCAACCAAGGGGAAACATTTAACCAATGTTCGAGCTGCTTACTCCGACGACGCCATCAATCTCGTTCCGCCTATGGAATTAACCATTGAAAGAGGGCTTGAGGTTATGACTGAAGACGAATATCTGGAAGTTACCCCTAAGAATGTCCGGCTCCGCAAACAATTTCTCACCAAGCAAGATCGCGCTAAGATAAAAAGACAATCAGAGTAAAAATATGATCAAGGATAGGAAAAAAATCGCTGTGGCGATGTCAGGCGGAGTTGACAGCTCTGTCGCGGTCGCTCTTCTTCAAAAAAGTGGCTACAATGTGATGGGGGTCTTTATGAAACTCTGGAAAGAGCCACAATGCGACTCTCCGGCCGAATCTCGAGCGAGGGAAACGGCTAAACTTCTTAAAATTCCTTTCCACGTCATCAATCTCAAAAAAGAATTCAAGAAAAAAATAGTTGACTCTTTTTTAAAAGAATACAAAGCCGGCAGAACTCCCAACCCTTGCGTCCATTGCAACAAGGAAATAAAATTCGGCCTGCTTTTGGACAAAACGCGGACTCTCGGCGCTGATTTTCTGGCCACAGGACACTATGTCCGCCTCGGGCGGGAAATCCCAAACATAAAATACAAATTGTTGAAGGGAAGGGATGGAGAGAAAGACCAGAGCTATTTTCTTTGGCGTTTAAATCAAAAACAATTGAAGCATGTTTTATTTCCTGTCGGCGATTATACAAAGACAGAGGTAAGGAAAATGGCTAAAGAATTAAAACTGCCGACGGCAGAAACTCCGGAATCGCAGGAGATTTGTTTTATCCATGACCCCGCCGTAGCGGGATCCCGCAAGCTACGGGAAAAAACAGAAGATTTTTTAAAGCGCTATATTAAGCCGAGGCCGGGAGATATTATTGATGAAAAAGGAGAATTCTTAGGCAGGCCCGCCTGCGACGCTTTACAAGCGAAGCGTAGCAATGCGGGCAGGCATCAGGGTCTTTGTCTTTATACTATCGGGCAAAGAAAGGGGATCAGGCTTTCCGGCGGACCTTATTTCGTCATAGATAAAAATATTAAAAAAAATCTCCTCATTGTTTCTAAAAACGAAAAGGATTTGAATAGGAGGGAGATCATTGTTAAAAATGTAAACTGGATTTCCGGTAAAGAACCGAAACTGCCCTTAAAAATAGAGTTGAAGATAAGATACAGAAGTAAGCCGGTCAAGGCCATTATTTCAAAGTTCCAAGTTTCAAATTATAGGTTACAAGTTGATAAATCCCAGCGCGCTGTTACCCCCGGCCAATCCGCCGTCTTCTACCTGAAAAACGAACTTCTCGGTGGCGGAACAATCGAGTAATTTTGAAAAAATTGAAAAAAATGCTAATGTCTGCTTATCAGTCGTAATTTATAATTTAGGTTTGGAATTTAAAATTTAAAATTTATTTGGAATTTGGAATTTGGATTTTGAAATTTATTTCGAATTCAGCAATTCAAATATATGTGCATTGGAGTCCCGGGAAAAGTCATCTTAATAAAAGGGGATACGGCTAAGATTGAGCAGAACGGCCACTCTCACTGGGTGAACGTTTCTTCTTTGACCGAAAAGGTTAAAAAAGGGGATTATCTGCTCACTTACCAAGACGTAGCCATAAACAAAGTTTCGGCAAAACAAGCCAAAGAAGTTTTGAAATTACACAACAAATAATATGCTCACAGTAAAAGACAAAGGAATTTTATTGGTTTTGGCGACAGCTTTCATTTCCGGTTTTTCTATTTTTATAAACAAATTCGGAGTGAGCGTTATAAATCCCTATATTTTCACCGGCCTAAAAAACACACTAGTGGCGGTTTTTCTTTTTTCCCTGCTTTTGGCTCTCGGAAAAATGAAGGAATTAAGAAAGCTGGAGAAAAGAGATTGGCTGGCCCTGTCCTTTATCGGTCTGATCGGCGGATGTATTCCTTTTCTGCTTTTCTTTAAGGGTCTTTCTTTGACTAATGCCACTCAAGCCGCTTTCATTCATAAGGAAATGTTTCTTTTTATCGCTGTTTTCGCCTTCTTTCTTTTAAGAGAAAGAATTGAGAAGAAATTTATCATCGGCGCGCTTTTACTTCTTCTGGGAAATGTTTTTCTTAACAAGGCCTACTCTTTTAATTTTGATGATTTAGGAATCGGGGCTCTCTTTATCCTGTTGGCGACATTATTTTGGTCTTTGGAAAGCGTTATTTCCAAAAAAATCCTTGAAAGACTGTCTTCCAACATTGTTGCTTTCGGGAGAATGTTTTTTGGTTCGCTTTTGATAATGGTTTTCTTGGTTGTTACCGGACAAATAAATCTTCTGGCTGGAATAACAACTGTCCAAATCGGCTGGGTATTAATTACGAGCGTTTTCCTTCTCGGCTATACCGTTACTTGGTACGCCGGACTTAAAAATATCCCCGCTCACTTAGCTGCCTCAATCCTTGTTCTGGGCGCGCCGATCACGAGCTTGATTTCTTTGCTGTCCGGCGGTTCTCTGAAGATTGAAGACTTAGCCGGCGTTATCTTAATAATTCTCGGGGTAATTGTTGCAATCGGAATGGAAAGATTTTTACGAATCAATAATAGGACGGCGCTTAATACTTAATAATTAATACTTGATACTTTTTCGTTATGCGCGGATTAAAAATGGCCGGCGCTTACAGTTACCCGCCTTGCCGATTGGGTTTCTGTGGCCAGAAAATTAAAGAATCCGGAAGAGTTCTGGGAAGTTTTTTGAAAGGAGAAAAAATCTCCTTAGTTAAGATTAGAAAAGTTTTAAAAAGCTTCGAGGCCACTTATCCTTATTACGAGATGATCGCCAAAGCCAATGGGATTAAAGATGCTTTGGACGAAAGGGTGATTGAATCATATTGGCTCGGCAATGAGCTTTTGAAAAAAGTAAATATATCCGATATAAAAAAACTCATTCTTAGGGAATTTACGAGAAAAGGACTGCTCTCTAAGGAGGAAGCGGAGAGAAGAGTTTCTTTAATTCCTCAAGGCGCGACTCCTCATCACAGTTTTCATGTTTTAGTTTTGGGTTCAATTACCGGCAGAGTAAAATTAGCCGGAAAATTATTGGATCATTGCCTTCCTCAATGGGGAAAGGTTTTAGAAATAAACAAAAAGGGGATTAAGGTTTTGTATAAACCGCTTAAGGTTAAAGGGAAAAAACTTTTCTTCAGCGAGCCGATCAAAAAAAGCGTTTCTTGTGATGAAGAGAATTTAAGATCGGAAAATGTGAAGAAGGGGGACGTGATTTCCTTTCACTGGAATCATTTCTGCCAAGTTATCAGCAAAGAACAGCAAAAAAACCTTTCAAAATACACCCTCCAAAACATCACCGCCCTCAACAAAAACTAGTGGACGGCGCAGGTGATACAGGGGTCAAAAGCGCGGATGAGCTTTTCAACCTCTTTTTTTTGCTCCTCATGAGGAAGTCCGGCCATTTTCTCAATCAATTCTTGCGCCTCCTTTTCCAAAGAAGCCAGATTCAATTGAGTTGGCGGAATAATATTGTAATTAACTATTTCTCCGGCAGGATTAATTTCCACTTCATGAAAAAGCATTCCCCTTGGCGCCTCAATCCAGGCCCTACCGATGGAATTTCCCGTTGGCGGAAGCGTAAGCTTTCTGGCTTGAGCATTTTCAATTTTCCCTTTCTTCAATAAAATAAGCAACCGCTCTATTTCTTCAAGAAAATGAAGGATTTCAATAGCTTGAGCCAGATTGTTATTGAAGGGATTTTTCAGATTTGGCCTTAGATTCTGAAAAACTTTTCTGGCTTTCAAGTTAAGATTTCCGGAATAATTATTAAGACGGGAGAGGGCGCCTACCTTGATCACGCTCCCATTTTCTAAAACTCCGAGCTTGGCCGGCTCTTTTTGAACAATCTCTTTAATTTCCTTTGAAAAATTACCCGGGTAAGAAGGATAACAGCTGTCTTCGGGGGTTGTGCACGCCAATTCAGTTTTTGTTTCCAGCTCGGGATATTCTTTTGATATTTGTGAAAAAAGTTTTATCAAATCATAGGATTCATCCGTAACATCAGAGATGGAATCCTTTACCGCCTCTAATTTTTCCATTTTCGGCAAAACATTAAAACCGTCTATGGCGCTATAAGCGGGAAAAGCGCTGGAACCGGAAATAATTTCCAAAAGCTCATCGGCCAATCTTTTAATAACGAGCATGGCATGAAATTCAGCCGGATATTTCACTGAAAGGTCAATGGATTTTTTTAATCCGGCGTAGTCAGGCAAGACAAGGAAGAAAAGATGCAGGAGATGGCTTTTTATGACCTGACCGGCCAACAGAATTTTTCTCAAAATTTTTGTTTCTTCCGATATCTTGATTTTCAGGGCGTCTTCTATAGCCGATAAAGAGCAAATATTATGAGCGGTCGGGCAAATTCCGCAAATGCGGGAAACGACAAAGGGCGCCTGCTTAAAATCCTTGCCTAAAAGTAATCCTTCAACCAAGCGCTCGCTTTCTTCAACTTTAAAATCAACTTTCTTTTTCTTAAAATCTATGAGCAGAGTCCCGTGGCCCTCAATTTTAGCCACGAAATCAGGAGAAACGACTTCCTCCCTTCTTGATTCAACTTTTTCATTTTTCAAGCTTTTCAAAAATTCCTGCAATTGCTCAACGTCAAAAGGACAGCCGGGGATGTCTTTATCAACCTTGATAAAATCGCTTACCGGCTTCAAAAACTTTCCCTTAAGTTTATAATCTTTGTTGTATATTCTCTTAGACAATTCTCTTCTTTTTTTAGCAGTGAGCAAAGCGAAAATGTTTCCGGTAATGGCGCAGGCGCCGATGGCAATGACTATTTTTGCCGTCTTTCTGATTTTTTTAAGCAATCTAGCTTGCTCTTCTGTGGTAATCGCTCCCTCTATTAAAGCAATATCAAAATCAGCCCTTCTTTCATCGGAAAGCAGTTTCCAGTTGGTGATTTCAAAATCCTGAAAGAGATCAAGCAGTTTTTCATTCAGAGAAAGGAAATTGAATTCACATTCCTCGCAACCGGTAAAGCCAAAAACGGCAATCTTCGTCTTGCTTTCTTTATTTATTTTTCCCATTTTAATATTTTTCTTCATTATTTAATTTTAGCACAAAAAGGCGAATTTGAATAAAGGTCTTTCCAGTTTAGCTCTTTTCGTGTTAAAATTTTAAATGTTCATTGCGGGATCGTCTAATGGTAGGACATCGCCCTCTGGAGGCGGTTATCTTGGTTCGAATCCATGTCCCGCAGCAGTAAAAACAACAGGGTGTCCTTCCCTGTAAACTTTTAAAATGAGACACAGATCGTTATCTTAATAAAGTAATTCTAAAAATATGAAAAAAATAATCTTAGCTCAATTTATAGTTTTGCTTGGGGGCACTCTCTTCGCTTGGGCGAACTTCATAATGGAGTTTTTAAAATGGACAGGCAAATCTGCCCGCACTACAGGGTGTGCGGGAGGTTTAGTTAATCCATTTCTGAGTTCTTGTTTTTACGGAGCAATATTTTTCACTATTGCGCTTATCTTAAGTATAATTATCTTAAAGAAAAGTCAGAAATAGCCAAGGTTCTAACATTACCCAAAGCCCACAGCCCTTATGAACCGCAGGGCGTCCTTCCCTGTAAAAACACCCCCTGTAAAAATTGCTTTTCGCCTATCGGCGGAAGCAATTTTTTGATAGAATGAGGTTATGGCAATTAAAAACCTTAGAGAAAACGAGTTCAAAAAAGGAGAAATTGTTGTTTGCAGAACCGCGAAAAACGAGGTGGAGTTAAGGGTGCGGATGGAAAAGGAAACGGTATGGTTAACTCAAAATCAAGTAGCTGTTCTTTTCAATATACAAAGACCGGCTGTTACCAAACACCTGAACAATATTTTTAAAACAGGCGAATTAAATAAAAATTCAGTTAGTTCCATTTTGGAACATACTGCGGCGGATGGAAAAACCTACAAAACCCAGTTCTATAATCTGGATGCAGTTATTTCCATTGGCTATCGTGTTAATTCAAAGCAAGCGACGCAATTCCGCATTTGGGCGACGAAAACTCTTAGACAGCATCTCTTGCAAGGATACACAATCAATGAAAAACGGCTTTTAGAGGCGAAGGAGAAATTCAATGAATTACAAAGCGCAATCAGTTTTCTGCAGGAGAAATCCAGAAAGGAAACGCTCACCGGACAAGAAGGGGAAATTCTTAATCTTTTGGCGCATTATGCCAAAACACTCACTTTACTGGGGGAATACGATAATGGAAAATTAAAAAATGCCAAAGGTGCGAAAACGAAATTTGTTTTGCTTCATGAGGATTGTTTACGAGTAAAGGAAGAGTTAAAAAAACAACTGATGAGTAAAAAGGAAGCGGGCGAATTGTTCGGTCAAGAGAGGGACAGCAGTTTTGAGGGTGTTATCAAGGGATTATATCAATCTTTCGGAGGAACAAAAATGTATCCGACCATAGAGGATAAGGCATCGCATATTCTTTATTTAATAATTAAGGATCATCCGTTTTCCGACGGCAACAAACGGACGGCGGCGTTTCTGTTCGTTTATTTTCTGGACAAATGCGGACATCTTTATAAGAAATCGGGAGAAAAAAAAATAAACGACAATGCCTTGACGGCATTGGCACTTTTGGTTGCCGAGAGCGATTCTAAAGAAAAGGACGTAATTATTGGAATTATAAAAAACTTGATAGAATGAAATTGTGGAAAATTTGAATTCAATTATAATCGCTGTGGCAATGAGCTTACTTGCCACTTGGTATATTTACAAAATATTCACCGGCAAGGTGAGACCGGCTCTTTCCACTTGGATTATTTTGTTTACAGGAACGTCTTTGAGTTTAATCACCTACCTACTGGCTTCCGATTGGAATTTTACGGGCAACTTCGTAAACGTTATGGACCCCCTAATCGATATGGCAATTATCCTGACTATTGTTTTCTGATCTAAGACGAAAATAAAATTTGATTCTTTTGAAAAATGGTATTTAGCGACTGGCGGTTTAATAACTTTATTTTGGATTCTCTCAAACAATCCCTTCGTTTCTAATCTTTTAATTCAGGCCTTAATTTTCGTAGCTTATTTCCCGACAATCCAGAAATTGATAATTGAAAAAACCAAAACAGAATCATATTTTTCATGGTCAATTATGATTTTTACCGGAGTAGTGGCTATTTTTCCGGTCGTGGTCAGCGGGAATCTGCTTTCCATTATTTACACCGGAAGAACAATATTAATGCCGTCAATCATCATCTTTTTGATGCTTATAATAAATAAAAATTCCGCCTTGGCGGATAAAAAATAAAATTATGATTACAATAGAAGATTTTCAAAAATTAGACATAAGGATCGGGAAAGTTTTATCAGCTGAAAAGGTTAAGGGAGCAGATAAGCTGATAAAATTAGAAATTGATTTTGGCGCCGAGAAAAGGCAGGTCGTCACAGGAATGGCTGAATTCTTCGCTCCGGATTATTTCGTAGGAAAACAAATTCCTGTTATTGTTAATTTAGAGCCAAGAACTTTAAAGGGGATTGAAAGCCAAGGAATGGTTCTTTCCGTTAATACAGGAGAGGAGTTGGTTTTTCTCCAGCCGGAGAAAGAAGTCCCCCTTGGCAGCATCATAGGATAAATTTATGATTAAAATAGTTTTAGCCACAATATCGCCATATCGCAAGGAAGCATTCGGTTATTTGGGAATTCCCTTTGAAGCAGAGGGAAGCAACGTGGATGAGTCTCAGATGGAAAGAAAAAATCCCGAAGAATTGGTAAGAAACTTATCCAAGCTGAAAGCAGAAGCGGTTGCCAAAAATCATCCAGAGGCCATTGTGATCGGAATGGATTCGGTTGTTTATTTTAATGGCAGGATATTGGAAAAACCAAAATCAAAAGAAGAGACATTCCAAAGGTTAAAAGATTTTTCCAATAAGAACCATAAATTCTATACGGGGATTCACATGATAAATACTGCTTCAGGAAAGATAATTTCAAAAATTGTTGCAACAGACGTTTGTGTAAGAGAACTTTCAGAAGAAGAAATCGGTAAATACCTTGACGAAGACCCTCGTTTCAATACTTACGCTTTAGGTTATGATCCGATAAAACATATCAGCTCGTCGTTTGTTAAGAGGATAGAGGGAAGCTATTATAATCTTCTGGGAGGCATTCCCTTGGAAACGATAATAGAAATGTTGAGGGAAATATGAAAATTACTATTTGTGGCAGTATTACGTTTCAAAATGAAGCGCTTGCTGTAAAAGAAAAATTAGAAAAATTAGGCCATAAAGTGGAAATGTGGCCATCAAGATTAAAAGATGGAAATGATCAGTTGATTTCAGTTACAGAGTATTACAGGATAAGGAAGGCAGGGGCTGATGACGAAAGATGGATTTGGGACAGGAAAGCAAAAGCTATTACAGCATTTTAATAAAGTTGTTTGGGCAGATGCTATCTTAGTTTTAAATTATGATAAAAACGGCGTTAAAAATTACATCGGCGGGAACACTTTGATGGAGATGGGACTCGCTTTCTTTCTGAAAAAGAAAATTTATCTTTTAAATCAAATTCCGAAGCTATCCTATAAGGAAGAAGTCTTAGGAATGAGGCCCATTATCCTCGGAGGAGATTTCAGTAAAATTTAAAGCAAAGGTATGGAGTCAGACAATAATCGATTAAAAATATGGCGAGAAAAAAAATAACGGACAATCAAATAGCTTTTTATCAATCACCGGACGGTTCGGTGAACATTGAAGTATTGTTTGCCGAAGAAAACATTTGGCTGACTCAAAAAAAATGGCCGAGCTTTTTAATTGCTCAACGGACAATATTTCACTTCATCTAAAAAATATTTATCAAGAAAAAGAAATTGACCGAAAATCAACTACCGAGGAATTCTCGGCAGTTCAAAAGGAGGGCGAAAGAGAAATTTCCCGAAAGTTCACTTTTTACAGTCTTGAAGTTATTATCGCCGTTGGCTATAGGGTTAATGTTGGTTGTTGACGTGGTTGTTGACATCAACATACACATCAATATAAAATCTTTTACGATACTTCAAAATGAAAAATGAATTTTTAAATCTTAATGGGCTTTTAGTTAAAAACGAAAAGGCTGTCATCAAAAAAATTACGTCTTTCCAAAGGCAAGGCCGGGGGAAAATACATATTGTTCTGGATTTTGATAAGACATTGGTCAGGGGAAAGGACAAAAAGGGAAGAAAAATAACCGTCTGGGATGCAATGGAACAATTTGTGCCGAAAGAGAAACAATTGGAGTCCATTGAAAAGTATGAAAAGTACAGGGTTTTTGAACTCAAACAAAAACTTTCCGCAACTCATGCTTTGGAATGGTGGGGATGGAACCTTGACTTATTCAAAGGCTTGAGGGCGTCCAGGATTAAAGAAGCATCCCGTTTATTGCAAACAAGACCATTTGTAAAAAAATTTTTTAACATTTGCCAAGAAAAAAATATACCCACGATAATTATCTCAGCCAGCATCAGAAATGTAATAGAGTCATGGTGTCTAAGGGAGAAGATCCGACCAACAAAACTACTTTCCACGGAATTATCTGTTTCCGGCGGGAAGATAATCGGTTGGGAGAAAGATACTCTAATTCACTCTCTTAATAAAAAAGAAAGGGGTCATAAGGAAATTTCGGCCAAAGGCCGACCAGTCTCTGGCTGGAAAAAAATAAAAGAAACGAGGCCCAAAACAATTCTGATATAGGGGACAGCCTTGATGATGTATCTATGGTTGAGGGGAAGGATAACGTTATAAGAATTGCAATTTATGATCCGATTCATGGCAATGATAACAGCGAGTTGGATGAATTTATGAAAAATTTTGACATAGTATTTGTCGGAGATAATTTTAAACCGATAACAAAAATCCTAAATTTATTTTAAAATGAATATGGAGAAAACAATAAAAATTGCTTGGTGGGGACTGCATTTCGGCGAAGAAGAGCCGTTTGTTGAGAAAAAAGGCGCCGGCACGATTTTTTTTACCGGCTGTAATCTGCGATGCGTCTATTGCCAAAATTACCAAATCTCCCAGCAGGGAATCGGCAAAAACTACAGTTTACCGGAACTGATAGAAATAATGCTCAAACTTCAGGAGATGGGCGCTTTGAATATTGATCTGGTCACTCCGACAATTTGGGCAAAACAAATAAAGGAGGCGATTATAGAAGCCAAAAAAGGGGGACTAACTATTCCCATTCTTTGGAATTCCAACGCTTACGAGGATGTTGAAATGCTTAAGGAATTTGAAGGCTTGGTGGATATTTATCTTCCTGACTTCAAATACAGCGACGATGAATTGGGATTCAGATATTCAGGAATAAAAAATTATTCCAAAAAAGCGAGCGAGGCAATCAGGGAAATGCATCGCCAAGTCGGCAATTTGAAATTAGACGAAAAGGGGATAGCTCAAAAGGGCATTGTGGTCAGGCATTTGATTTTACCAAATAATATTGAAAACAGCTTAAAAGTATTAGAATGTATCAAGGATATTGATAATAATATTTACATCAGCTTAATGAGCCAATACGAACCGATTCATAAAGCAAAAGATCTTCCGGAATTAAACAGAATTATAACTAAAAAGGAATTAGGCAAGGTTTTCGACCGTCTGGTTGAGCTGGGATTTGAGAACGGCTGGGTTCAGGACATAGAAAGCCATTCCGATTTCCTCCCTGATTTCACCAAAGAAAACCCCTTTAAAAAATGATTTCAAAAATCCCATGTTGACGTCTGACGTCAACATACTGACGTCAACATACTTTCAAAAGCGTTCCATGGGAAAAGGGATTGTGATAAACTAAATTCAGTTACTTTGAAAATGAAAATGGGAAAAATTAAAATGAAAAAATTCATACCGCTTGATAAATCATCGATCATCGGGATGGGTCTTCTGGATATCATCAACGGATACAAAGACATTGAGACTTTTTTAGGTCAACAGAAAATCCTTAGCGAAGATCTACTGGCGCTGAAACGGGCAAGTGAATTATGGAGGACAAACGAGCCGATTGACGTCGGTGAATCGGGAACGCTCTATCGTCTGTTGCAATTTGCTTCATAGAAACTCGGCCTTAATAAAAAATTTATAATCAGGGGAACTCTGAAAAATAAAAAAATAACCGATGACCCCGGAATTGTAAACCTCCCCCTTGAAGAGCTTTTAAAATTAGATAATGGCACCTCTCAATGGGCTACTGCCACAAAGTTGCTTGGAAACAAGGAAACTGTTTCTAACCCGCCCTACAAATTGAAGATCACTTACGAGGCGATAAGGCATTGGAAAAAACGGAGGAAAGAAGGGCTGTCTTGGGAGCCAAGACAGGATGAAATGATACTCAAGCAAGCTGAAACTTTTCTTTCCCTTTCGCGAAAAGAGAACGCCAAATTCATAGCCGAACAAGCAGAAGATTATTGTTTTGCCCGAGCATTCAATTTCATTTCTCAAGAAGAGGGCCTGAAAAGATGGCCGAGTTTGCAAAGCCACGAAAGCAATAGAATTCTGGAAATGGAGAATGCCCTTAACGTCGCGCAAAAAGGAGAAGAAATAATATCCAAAGACCATCGGGTAATTCAAGCGATAGTTATGTGGGGGATAGTCAATAATTCAGCCGTGAAAATAAAGCACCCTGAAGCGGTGAATAAGAGCTGGCCGGAATTTTGGGAATTTATAAGCGAGATTTAAAATCTCGCCTTTTTATTTAAAATCAAAATCGTGGTAAAATTAAATTGACCATTAATAATTAATTTAACAATCAAATCATATGAAAAATGCTGATTCCGGATTGGTGATATCCATCATATTAATTCTTACCGCAGCTGTTCTAGGATACGCTCTTTGGGTTGCGGATTCTCTCCGCTATTATCTTGAAGGATATTCTTTTACTCCGATGTTCGAGCATGGAACGGGAACAGCTAAGATAGAAGGCGTTAAAAAATTCCTTTCAGAAGAGGAATTTAAAAATTACCTGAAAAACGCCTCGGAATATTCTTATTACGGGGCCGGAAGCTTTTCAGACAGAAGGACTTTGATGAAAGAAGGAATGACGATAGCTTCTCCCATGGCTAACGAAGTGACCGGAGCAACAGGAGGATCGGCTCAAGGAAGATTTTCCGAAACCAATGTTCAGGTGGCGGGAATTGATGAACCGGATATTGTAAAAACCGACGGCAAGGAAATTTATTTCTCAAGGGAAGGGTATTATTATTGGGACCAATTTGATTTCGAAACAACAAGGATGATAATGCCACCGCAAAGAAATGGCGGAACAAGCCTTATAAAAGCCTTTCCTCCGGCAGACTTAGCCTTGGACGTAAAAATTGACAAGAACGGACAATTACTTTTGAATAAGAATGTCCTTGTTATATTTAATGGAGAAAAAATTTACGGCTATAATGTTTCAGACCCGAAAAATCCCAAAGAAAAATGGAATGTAGAATTAGATGAGCAGAATTACGTAATCGGGGCCAGGCTCTATAACGGAAAAATATATCTGACCACTAAGGAGAGAGTTGACTACGACCATCCTTGCTTGCTTGAACCGCTTGCGGTTAACGGAAAACCGCTTGCCATAAACTGCCTTAATATTTACCATCCTGTAACAGATATGCCGGCTGATGTAATTTTCACCGCTTTCGTCATTAACCCCGAATCAGGAAATGTGGAAAAAAATGTTGCTTTTGTCGGAAGCTCTGAATCATCTGTTTTCTATATGTCGGAAAGCGCCATATACATCACTTATCCCTTCTATCAGGATTTAGTAAAATTTACCTATAATTTTTTCAACGAAAAAGGGAAAGATCTGATTCCTGCTTCAACGCTTAATAAAATAAAAAACCTAATCAGCTATGACATCAGCCCTACTTCTAAAATGACGGAACTGGGAATCATAACCGACAAATTTTTAAATTCTCTGGACAATGACGAAAGACTAAAAATTGAAAACGAGTTCCAAAACAGAATGGCTGATTACTATAAAACGAATATCCGCGAACTGCAGGGCACGGGTTTGGTGAAAATTGGACTGGATAAATTTGAAGTCTCGGCTAACGGCAGTGTCCCGGGAACCCTCCTTAATCAGTTCTCATTAGATGAATACAAGGGCAATCTAAGAGTGGCGACGACTATCGGGGAAGGATATTTCGGTATGTTCAACGGAATCAGCGGAGGTAGGGAAACCGTTAATGATGTTTATGTTCTGGATAAAAACTTAAACATAACCGGTTCAGTCAAAGACCTTGGAATTCAAGAAAAAATCTATTCAGTCAGATTTTTGGAAGACAAAGGATATGTTGTCACATTTAGAGAAACCGACCCTTTTTATGTTCTGGACCTTTCCGTTCCCAATAAACCGGAGCTGGTGGGAGAATTAAAAATCCCGGGATATTCCGCTTACCTGCACCCCATAACTGAAGACAAAATTTTAGGGATAGGGAAAGAAGGCTCTCAAGTGAAGATATCCTTGTTTGACGTGGCAAATCCCAAAACGCCGACTGAAAAAAGCAAATATGTCCTGAATGAATACTGGTCAGAAATACTTAATAATCATCACGCTTTTCTGATGGACGCAAAACATGAAGTATTCTTTTTGCCGGGAAGCCAGGGAGGTTATATTTTCTCCTACAAGGGAGATCAGCTGAAACTTGTTAAAGCTGTCAGTAATATTTCAGCCAAAAGAGCGATTTACATCAATGATTACCTGTACATAATCGGAGATTCTCAAATCATCATTCTCAACGAAAACGATTGGGCAAAAGTAAACAAACTGGATTTATAGTATCCGAATTAAAAATTAAAAAATAAAAATTAAAAAATTATGAGGATACCGCAACATTTGCTTCAATTTAAAGAAGAAAGGGCGTTGCTCATTGTCACCGGAAAGAACGTGGCCGAGTTTTACATTGCTGCTGACGGGGTAATAGAAAAGGACGGAAGTTTTGAAGTCACCCTTCCTGATTATTTTAAAAAAGAAGGGTTTTTTGGAAGAAGGGGAGGAGGGCTGTTCAGCTCAGGGTCCATCGTGGAAAAAACAAAACAAAAAGTTAAGAACGGATTCCTGAAGGAATTTAAAGATAGCATTAAGGAATTATTCTCAAAAAATAAAATAAATCATATTTACATTTTTTCTCCTTCCGATACAATCAACGTCGTGGAAAAAAATTTGCCGGCAACGGAAAAGAAAAAAGTTTCGGCTGCCTTTAAGGGAAATTTCTATAAGCAAAATCCTCTGGCGCTCTTGGAAAAAATAAACGTAGAAATAAAAGGGAAAGAGGTTGAAATGCTTAAACCTGAAGAAGCAAAAATCCTCAAAACCAAAACCCTATAAAATAAAAAAGTAAAAAATTGCTGGGAAGCCACCCCGGCATTTTTTGTGCTAAGATAGGAAATATGAATAAATATAAGAGGCCGGAGATAATGAGCCCTATAGGGGATTGGGCCGGATTGGAAGCCTGCAAAGACTACGCTGACGCAGTCTATTTTGGCGTTTCTGATTTAAGTATGAGAGCAAGGGCTAATTTTTTGAAACTTAGAGACTTGGGTAAATTTACAAAAAAGTGCCGTGACTATAAATTAAAAAACTACCTAACTCTAAATTCCACACTTTATAATAAAGACATTAAGGAAGCGGAAAAAATAGTCAAAGCAGCTAAGGCGGAGGGCGTTGACTCTTTGATTGTCTGGGACCCGGCAACTATAGAAATTGCCAGAAAAGAAAATATGAACTTCACTATCTCAACCCAAGCCAATATCTCAAATTGGAAAACCGCTGAATTTTACAAAAAACTTGACGCCAAACGGATTGTCCTGGCAAGAGAACTTAATCTTAAACAAATCAAAGAAATCAAAGACAAGGTTAGCATTGAAATTGAAACCTTTGTCCATGGGGCAATGTGCCTGGCAATTTCCGGAAGATGCATTATTTCAGCTTACATTTTCGGAAAATCAGCCAACTGCGGATATTGCTCCCAGCCCTGCAGAAAAGAATGGTTTTTGTCAGACAAGGAAGGAAACAAGATATCCAACGAAGGAAAATACTTTCTTAATTCAAAAGACCTTTGCATGATTGAATATATTCCGGAATTGATAAAAGCCGGCATTGATTCTTTTAAAATAGAAGGAAGAAAGAGAGACCCGAAATATGTAGAAACAACCGCCAGATGCTACAAAGAAGCCGTTGATTCTTTTTTTGAAGGAACTTTCACGGACGAGAAAGCCAAGGAATGGAAGAAGGAATTGGAGAAGTCTTATAACAGGGGATTCTCAACGGGATTTTATTTCGGCGTTCCCGGAAAAGAAGGGATAAACTACGACAAAGCTGATAATGTTTCTTTGTTCAAAAAAGAAATGGTGGGAAAAGTCGTCCATTACTACCCCAAGGCAAAGGCCGTCTCCATAAAAGCGATGAGAGATATAAAAATAGGAAATACCTTAATAATAGAAGGGGAGAAAACCTTTTTGGAGCAAAAAATTGATTCCATGCAAATTAACGGAAAAGACATCAAGAAAGCCAAAAAGGGAGAAGAATTCGCCATAAAAACAGAAAAGTCAGCCAAAAAAAATGATAATGTTTTTATGGTCGTAAAAAGAGATGTTTTGGAATAACAAAAAAAACAGAATCAAACTCGGCTTCAGCGAAGATATTGAACCGCAAGACATTTTGCTGGATTCTTTGGCTCAAAAAAAAGAAGAAGAATTGGGAATCTCGGAAAAGAAATTTGAAGTCCCTGTTTTAAAAATGGCCATCAAAGGGCTTTGGGGTTTCTCAATTTTCATACTCCTTCTCCTTTTCGCCAAGACTTTCCAGCTTCAGGTTTTAGAACACGAAAAATATTCTGCTATGGCCGAAGACAATAAATTCATCATCACTCAAATCAAGTCCGAAAGGGGAGTCATCTACGACAAAGATATGAAACAGCTGGCCTTTAATAAATTCAGTTTTGATTTGATCTGCCTGAAAAAAGACATCCCGCAGGAAGAATCAGAAAAACAAAGAGTTTTTAACGAAGTCTCCCGCATTTTAAAAATCAATCCGGAAGAACTGAAATCAAAAATTGAAAAAAACAAAGAGAAAAATGTTCTTGTTTCCGCTAACATGGGGCATCAAGATCTGATTATTTTGGAAACCAAAATTCAGGAACTCCCCGGATTTGAAATAAGAAATAATGAAACAAGGGAATACAAAGACGGCCCGATTTTCTCCCATCTCATGGGATACCTCGGAAAAATTACGCCGGAAGAACTTAAAACACAAAACGGATATTCAATGGCTGATTGGATCGGGAAGGACGGGGTTGAAAAAGAATACGAAGAAATTCTCAAGAAAAAATCAGGCGAAAAAAGAACAGAAAGAGATGTTATGGGAAATATAATTTCAGAAGAAACCATCTCCGTCGCCGAATCAGGAGATAACTTGGTCCTTTGGCTTGATTCCGGCCTGCAAGAAAAAATAGCTGAAGAATTAAAAAAGGGGATTGAACAAGTCGGAAGCAAAATGGGGGTAGCGGTGGCAATGAACCCGAAAACAGGAGGAATTCTCTCTCTGGTCAATATTCCTTCTTTTGACAACAATCTCTTCAGTAAAGGAGCTGACCCTAAAAAATTAAAAGAGCTCTTAAGCGACAAAGACTATCCTCTATTTAACAGAGTTATCAGCGGAAACTATGCTGTAGGTTCAACCATAAAACCTCTGGTTGCCACGGCCGCTTTGGAAGAAAAAATCATTTCCCCGAATAAAAACATTAATTGCCAAGGGCTTATTGAGATTGTCAGCAAATATGACCCGGAAAATATTCAATATTTCCGAGATTGGGCTACCCACGGCCCGACAAATATGAGAAAAGCTATCGCTGAATCATGCAACGTCTACTTCTATACCATCGGCGGTGGCTACGGAAACCAATCGGGATTAGGCCCGACAAGAATAAAAAAATTCCTGGAACTTTTCGGCTGGGGGAAAGAAACCAATGTTGATTTGCCGGGAGAAGGAAAGGGGCTTATGCCTTCGCCGGAATGGAAAAAAACAAATAAGAGAATGGTTTGGACAGACGGAGACACCTATAATTTTTCCATCGGCCAAGGCTATCTTCTGGCTACCCCTATTCAAGTTGTCACTGCCATCAGCGCTGTTGCCAACGGAGGCAAGCTTTTGCAGCCCCAAACCGTCAAAGCAATAATTGACAGCGATAAAAAAATAATCAAAGAATACGAACCGAAAATTATCAGGGAAAATTTCGTAAATCCGGAAAGCTTAAAAATCGTCAAAGAAGGAATGAGGGAAGGAGTTATTTACGGCTCTTCAGCTTTAATGAATTCCTTACCGGTGGAAGTGGCGGCCAAAACAGGAACAGCTCAAATTCCCATAGAAGGACACTACAATAACTGGGTTTCTGTTTTCGCCCCCTACGACGACCCCCAAATAGTCCTCACTCTTATGGTTGAAGACGTAAGGGGGATGCAGGCCGTGGCAGTTCCCATCGCCAACGAAATCTTGAAATGGTACTTTACTCAAGACAAACCCCTTAACAAATAATGAATAAGGTGCTAAGCTATATATATAAAAATAAAAATATAAAAAAGAGGTGAGGAAAATGCAGGGCTGAAACGTTAGAATTCCTAATCAGAAATTTATTGACTGAAAATTAGGTGGTAGAAAAAAACGTTTCGGCACAATTAAAAAAATAAACCGCTGGGAGAGAAGAAATAGCTCCTTAATTTCAATGAAATTGGCCAGCTGGCCTGTGGAGAAATTATCGCGGTAAAATCTTATAATTAATTTGTTGTCATGGTGACTGCGTTCTCACTGAATGCGGTCGCCCAAAAGAGGGAAGAGAGATGGTAAAGATAGTTGTCTCTCTCCCTCTCACACTCATCCTTTCAGGGCTAATCATCATTAAGATGGTTATTTTTTTGCGGTTTTGGGGAAAATGAAGTAAAATAGATAAGATTTGGCATATCAGCCAAAAACAAAAAAACTCAATAATATGGCAAATGTAGACGAATTAAAAGAAGTAAGATTAAAAAAACTTATGGCGTTGGAAAACGCCGGAATTTCGGCTTATCCGAATAAGACGAAAAGGACGCATACTTGCCAACAGGCGCTTGATGATTTCACGGAAATAGTAAAATCGAAAAAAGAAATTATTCTTGTGGGAAGAATCAAATCCTTAAGGGAACACGGCGGATTATGTTTTGCCGACATTGAAGATGGAACCGGAAAAATTCAAGTTTTTTTAAGAAAAGACAGGCTCGGCGAAAAACTATACGCTTTCTTTTTGGAAAGCTTTGACATCGGCGATTTTATTGAAATAAAGGGAACCCTCTTCATCACCAAGAGGGGAGAAAAAACCATTGAAGCGGCTGATTTTAAAATGCTGGCCAAATCGCTTCTGCCTCTGCCGGAAAAATGGCGCGGACTACAAGACGCCGAAGAAAGATACCGCAAAAGATACTTGGATATTATTTTCAATAAAGAGGTCAAGGAAAAATTTGAACTCCGCGCAAAAATAATAAGAGAAATGAGAAATTTTCTGGAGAAGCAAGGCTTTTTGGAAGTGGAAACCCCTGTTCTTCAGCCTATTTACGGCGGAGCTTCAGCTAAGCCTTTTAAAACCAGGCATAACGCTTTGGGCATGGATTTTTATCTGCGGATTTCTCCGGAGTTATATTTAAAACGGCTGCTTGTTGCCGGCTTTGAAAAAATTTATGAATTGGGAAAATGTTTCCGCAACGAAGGAATGGATCGCTCCCATAATCCTGATTTCACCATGCTTGAATTCTACTGGGCTTATTCTGACTGCAAAGATCTGATGAAATTTACGGAGGAATTTTTAAGCGCGACGGTTAAAAAAGTTTTCGGAAAATTGGAAATAGAATATGAAAGTGAAAAAATAAATTTCAAGACGCCTTGGGAGAGGATAGAATACAAAGACATCTTCAGAAAAGAATTTGGCATAGATTATGAAACTGTAAACAGGGACAGTCTGGCGAAAGAGGCGGAAAAACATAATATTGAGATAAAAAAAGCGATGACTAAGGCGGAAATAGCCGACGAGATGTTTAAAATCTGCCGGACGAGAATAAAGGGGCCTGCTTTTATCATAAATTACCCAAAGGGATTCTTCCCGTTATGCAAGGCATCTGAAAAAAATCCTGAAATTCTGGAAAGCTTCCAATTGATAATTGCCGGCTTTGAAATAGTTAAGGCCTTTTCCGAACTGAATAATCCCATTGAGCAAAGAAAGAGATTTGAAGAGCAAGAAAATCTATTTAAAGAAGGGATGGAGGAGGCTCAAAGAATTGACGAGGATTTTCTTGAGGCTATGGAGCATGGTATGCCTCCGGCTTCAGGTTGGGGAATAGGAGTGGATAGGTTTGTTTCAATCTTGACCAATTCGCACAGCTTGAAGGAGGCGATACTCTTCCCGGCAATGCGTCCAAAATCTTAAATTTATCGGGTAGGTCTGCAGGGCGATCTGCAGGGAAGCCACCCCAGTAAGCTCATTTTCAAAACTGGTAGACCCCTGGGGTCTCCAGTTTTTGCCTTTTGAGAGAAAGCGAGAGAAAGTGCAGATGTCGGACATCTACATAACACTTAATTTTGGATTTAGCAAATTTTGATTGACAGTCGGCAGGTAAAAATGCTTAAATCAAACTACTTCGGAAATTAGCTCTTTTGACAACAAAATATACTGAAATGAGCGAAAAGCTGATTTGATCTCGGAGGAATAAAAATATTAAAAAACGAATGAATACAAAAAAATGAACGGCACAAAGAATTCTTGGCTAGGGCCAGGAAAGGAAAATTTGTTTCAAAGAATTAAGAAAAAACGCATAGAAGAAGAAAAAAGAGGGGTGAAAATCGTTAATTTAGCGATTGGACAGCCACAGGGACCAGCCCTGAGAAGCGCCCGAATGGGAGTGGCGAAAGCTGTGTTAAGTGAAGAAGAGTCTATGCACGAATATCAAGACAACGGAAGCTCCGGCGTTCCAGATTTTGCTAGAAAATTTGTGGAATTCCATACGGACAAAATTAGAGATGGTATGAAATTTTTACCGTTTAAGGGAATTAAAGATTCTCTGACGATAATTCCTCTTGCATGTAACTCCAGTAAAGATAGGTGTTTAACTGTCGCGACAATGACAAGGCCAGGATATCCGACGCCGGAAATTGTGTGCGAATTTCTAAAAGTAAAAAACTATGCCTTGCCGTTGAATTGTGAAAATGATTTTAAAGTCCAGTTAAAAGACATACTGACGGGAACAAATCTTTTAATGCTTAATTATCCGCACAATCCTTCTGGCCAAGCGCTAAGATTTGATGACTGGGTAAAACTTTGCAAATACTGTTCGGGCAATGGGATAAGGCTGTTTAATGACGGCGCCTACAATGGTTTGATCCACGTAGAAGATTGCGAAACCTTAGCATATGTTGCTCAGGATTTTCCAGATCTCGAGTGGGCGGAATTTTATTCAGCGTCCAAATTAATTGGCAACGGAACAGGGTGGAGAGTGGTGGCTGGCGTAGGCTCTATGAATTTCATGAATGACATCGGCAGAATAAAAGGTGATTTAGATAGCGGATTTGTTCCCTTTGTGGCAGCTGGCGTGCTTGAAGCTATACAAAATGATGCGGAAGGAATTGAAAAATGTCGGAAAATCTATGAACGCCGTTTAGAAAACCCGATCGGGATGCTAAAAAAGGAAGGAATGAAGATTGCAACAGAGCCAAAGGCAGGATTTTTCACCCTATGGAAAGTCCCAAACCAAGCCTTCGGCATAAGGATTGAAGGCGCGGAACAATTCAACGACATTATGATTGAAAGAACAGGAATACTTGGCGTGCCGTTTGAAGGCTTCCGTAAAAATTATATCCGCTATGCGGTGTGCAACAACGATGTGGATAAGAAAATGTCTCTTATTCAAAAAGGTTTTGAGAAGGCAAAAGTTTCTTACCTGTCTTAGTAAAAAAACATCAACCGAAAAATTTAATTCCTCGGTTTTTTTATTTCTGCAGGGCACTTCTGCAGGGCGATATGCAGGGCGTCCACCCCAGTAAAGCTAAATTTTTTGAAAACTGTGGATAACTCTGCAGGGAAGCCACCCCGGTAGATTTAACGAGTTTCGCAGGGGTCAGACCCCTGTAAAATCCGCAGGGGTCAGACCCCTGTATTTTATTCTTATTTTGGGAGAAAGGTGATAAAATGGGGTTATATGGCGAAAAATAAAAATAAAGAAAAAAATAGCGGATTGAATAAATCAGATAGACCGGATGAGTTGAATAAAGAACAGAGGGAGGCGGTGGTTCATGGCGACGGACCGCTTTTGATTGTGGCCGGAGCCGGAACAGGCAAAACAAAGGTCATAACCGAAAGAATCGCTTATCTGATTGAAGCAAAAAAGGCGAGGCCTGATGAAATTTTAGCTTTGACCTTTACTGAAAAAGCAGCTGAAGAGATGGAAGAAAGAGCAGACAAGCTCTTGCCCTACGGCTACGTTGACTTATGGATTTCCACCTTCCATTCTTTCTGCGAAAGAATTCTGAAAGACCATGGCCTTGATATCGGATTATCAAATGATTTCAAACTGGCAGACCAGACAGCGGCTTGGCTTTTGATGAAGAAAAATATAGACAAATTCAGCTTAGATTATTACCGACCGCTGGGCAATCCCAATAAATTCATCCATGCCCTGATCTCCTGTTTCTCGCGTTGCAAAGACCAAGGAATTTCCCCGGAAGACTTTTTAAAGCACAGCGACGGATTAAAAACCAATTTAACTGATTTACCGGAAGAAAACGAAGCTGAAAGAATAAAGGAGGTGGCTGATGCCTATCATGTTTATCAAAAATTGCTCTTAGACAATAATCTTCTTGATTTCGGAGATTTAATCAATTATTGCATCAGGCTTTTCAAGGAGAGGCCTCTGATTCTAAAAAGATACAGGGAGAAATTTAAATATATTCTCGTTGACGAATTTCAGGATACGAACTGGTCTCAATATGAATTGATAAAAATGCTGGCTGAACCGAAAAACAATCTTACGGTCTGCGCCGACGACGATCAAGCGGTGTATCGATGGAGGGGCGCTTCTTACAATAATATCCTCCAATTTAAAAAAGACTTCCCGAAAGCCAAAGAAATTTTTCTCATCAGAAATTACCGCTCAACCCAAGACATACTTGATTTGTCTTATAAATTCATAAAAGCCAACAACCCCAACCGTTTGGAATTTGTCAGCAAAGTGGATAAAAAATTAATCAGCGAAAAGAACAAAAAAGGAGAAATAGGGTATTTTCATTTCAGAAACTCCGACGAAGAGGTGAGGGGAGTCATTAAAAAAATTACCCGAATAATGAAGGAAAACAAAGATGCTTGCTTTAGTGATTTTGCCATTCTGGTAAGAGCCAATAATCAAGCCATCCCGTTCTCTCAAGCGCTGGAAAGATCCGGCTTGCCTTATCAATTCTTAGCCTCCTGGGGGCTTTATTCCAAGCCGGTTGTTCTGGACATAATTTCCTATTTAAAGCTTTTGGATAATTACCATGAAAGTTCAGCTGCTTATCGCGTTTTAAACTTTCCCTTTCTCCAAATACCCGGCGATGACGTGGTGAAAATCACCCAATACAGCGGGAAAAAAGCGAAATCAATTTATGAAGCGTTGCAGGAAATTCCCCTGATCGGAGGAATATCCGAAAAGACAGCTGAAAAAATCGCCTTCATTTTAAGCTTAATTAAAAAACATGCAGAAATGGCCAGAAGCAAAAGAGTTTCCGAAGTCTTTATTTCTTTTCTGGCTGATTCAGGCTATTTAAAATATTTAACATCCGGCAATTCTAAACAAGAGCTGAATCTGGCTCTCCAATTTTATAAAAAAATTAAGGGATTTGAGGAATCGGTTCAAGACCCTATCCTAAAAAATTTTATGGCCCAGCTTGATATGGAACTGGAATCAGGCGAAGAAGGAAAGCTTGATTTTGACCCGGAGCAAGGGCCGGACATGATAAGAATAATGACCATCCATTCAGCCAAGGGATTGGAATTCCGCTATGTTTTTTTAGTTAATTTGGTTGATAAGCGCTTCCCCTCAATTGAAAGAAAAGACCCTATAGAAATACCTGCGGAACTCATTAAAGAGGTTATCCCTCAAGGAGATACTCATTTGGAAGAAGAAAGAAGGATTTTTTACGTGGCTGCAACCAGAGCCAAAGAAGGGCTTTTCCTTACTTCATCCGAGGATTACGGCGGAAAGAGAAAAAAGAAAGTCTCCAGATTTATAACGGAATTGGGGATGAAACCCTCCTGCAACGCTCCCGCTAACATCTGCGAAGTTGTGACGGGTGCGGGCAGACCCGCCTGCAACGCTTCGCAAGCGAAGCGTAGCGATGCGGGCAGGGAAAATATTGTTTTGCCTAATCATTTTTCTTTTTCCCAGCTGGCTGCTTTTGAAAACTGCCCTTTGCGATATAAATTCGCGCATATTTTAAGAGTCCCTGTCAGAAGCAAGGCGGTTTTCTCTTTCGGAAAAACAATGCACAATGCTTTATGCGAGTTCTTAAAGTTGGCGGAAGAAAAAAAATCGCTTTGCCAAAAAAAATTATTTGAACCATCCAAAAATAAAAAAAGTCCGGCTAAGGAAAACTTGCTGACGCTTAAAGACCTGATGGAAATTTACGATAAGGAATGGATTGACGAATGGTATGAAAACAAAAAGCAAAAAGAGGAATATTACGCTCTTGGTAAAAAATCCTTAAAAAATTTTTATGAAAAATATGTCAAAAATCCGCCGGAAATTTTAAAAATAAACGGCTTAATCGGACTGGAACTTCCTTTTATTCTTAAAATAGGAGGGGATTCGTTAAAGGGAAAAATAGATCGGATTGACGCTTCGGCTTCGCTCAACGAGGGGGTGAATATTATTGATTACAAAACGGGCGAAGGAAAAGAGAATCTTTCTTCTGACGATAAATTACAGCTGGCTATTTATAAGATCGCTTTGAAAGAAATCTTTAACATTGAAGCGGATAAGCTCACCTATCTTTACCTGAACGAAGGAAAGGAACTTTCTTTTTCAATGAATGAAAAAGATGTGGAAAAACAGAAAAAGATAATTTCGGAAAAAATTGAAAATATCAAAAAGAGCGATTTCGCGCCGACTCCGGGCTGGCAGTGCCAATTCTGCGATTTTAAAAATATCTGCGACTCCGCCAAAAAATCCTAAATGTCGGGAAATTTGCTTGACGCAAGGATTAAATCACGATATCGTAAGGTTAATTTAGGTTGAGCTGAACCGAGAAAGCTTAATATAGGGCAGGTAATGAGGCTAATGTAATAAACGAAAGAATGAAATAAAAAGAGAGAAAAAAGAAAAATGGAATACAAAATAGATAGCATTATCTTGGTGAGAGCAGGTCTCGTTCGTGTTGAAGTAACAACGCTTAAATTTGGGGAAATTGTCATCCCCATTGAATTTGAGGTAACCGATGGATTGGAAAAAGAAGATGAATTTGAAAAAACGCTGAAAAAAAGCTAAAATGGGAAATCAAATGTCGAAGGACATTGAAAGAAGAAAAAAGCGAAATGCTTTTGAAAATTGAGACAAAAGGCAATTTCGTCGCCGACGGCAGAAGAATAGAATTTGACATCATGAAAATTAGCAGGGACCGTTCTAAACCCAATAATTGGAACATTACTGTATCTCTCTCGGACTTTCTTGGCGAAGTTGAAATTCCCCTTGATATTGATTCTGCGGGTTTATATAATTCCATCAACAATTTTGTCAGGGACAAGGTTAAACTCGTTTTTGAAAACCAAGTCAAGCCCAATGCCTCTTTATTGGAAAAAATAAAGACAGAGGTCGGAAGAATTCACGAAATCCAAGTTGACTAATCAAGGTCAACTTTTTTATTTTAAATAATTTTAAACCTAAAGGTCGCTAAAGGGATTGTTTTTTGCTATAATTAAAAATATGAGCACAATAGAACAACCGCCGAAAATTGAAAACAGCCCGGAACATATCCCTAATGAGGAGAAGATTCTTTCGGTATTTAAAAAATTGCTTAACGGAAAAGAATACAAAGAAGTGGCTGGCCAAAAAAAAGTAGATGGGAAGGGAATATATATGTGGGCAATTGAATTTCCCGATGGGGGGGGTAAAAGTCAATATTTGTATACGAGGAAAGGTAAATATCCGGAAACGGAAGCCTTGGAAACGGGTATCCATGTGGTTTATCTTGATAATACGGGAGAAGTAGTGGGTGGCACTGATGCCGCTAAACTCGTCGGTGAAAAATGGGAAATAACTGAATAAAAATAAAATTATAAAATATCAAAAAATTAATTCAAAAATATGATTACGATAGATGAAATCAAAAAAAATCCTCTTGTTATGGAATTCTTGCAGCAATCCAAGTCTTCTTTAGAGGCGCAAGGATATACGGAGCACGGTTTAAAGCACGCTCAAATAGTGGCAGACAGAGCAAGAATGATAGCTGAAAAAATCAGGCTGACCAAAGAAGAGCAGAAACTGTCGGAAATCGCCGGATTTTGCCATGATATCGGCAATTTCTTAAGCAGGAGTTACCATCATTATTTAGGCGCCTTGATTTTCCAGCAAATTTTCAGCCAAAATTTTACGCCGGAAGAATTATCTTCAATTATGCAGGCGATTTCCTCGCATGACAAAAGCGAATCGGAATTCTCCAATAACGTGGCCGCCGTTCTTGTCTTGGCTGACAAATCAGATGTCCGGGTATCAAGAGTTCTGAATAAAAATGCAGAAAATCTCAAGAAAGACATCCATGATCGGGTAAATTACGCCACTAAATCAAGCGAGATAAAAGTTGACGAAAAAAAGAAAAGAATAACCTTGGTTCTGGAAATTGACACAAATCTTGACCCGATCATAGAATATTTTGAGATCTTCACCGAGAGAATGGTTGTCTGCCGCAAAGCAGCCCAATATCTGGATTACAAATTCGGCCTCATTATAAACGACTTCAAACTCCTCTAAGGGTATGGAGGTCAGATGTTTAACGGTGGGGCAATTGCTTACCAATTGCTATCTGCTGAAATCAAAAGAAGAAATAGCAATTATTGATCCCGGCGCTGAAGCCGAGAAAATTTTGTTTGAAGTCGGGAAAATGAAAGGAAAATTGAAGTACATCATTAATACTCATTTCCACTTTGACCACATTGACGCCGATCAGGAAATCAAAAAAATAACCGGCGCCCAAATTTTAATCCACGAAGCGGAAAAAGAATTCATTAATTTTAAGCCTGATAAATTCCTGAAAGACGCTGATGAAATAAAAATAGGGGAGGATATTCTAAAAGTTTTGCATACTCCCGGCCATACAGCCGGAAGCATCTGTCTCTTAGGAAAAGGAGCTATTTTTACCGGCGACCTCTTATTTAAAGACGGCTATGGCAGAACAGATTTGCCCGGCGGCTCGCAAGAAGCAATTGAAAAATCTCTGGAAAAAATCTTGGCCATAGGCCGACCAGCCTCTGGCTGGAGAAAAATTAAAAAACCGGGAACGTTGGTTTATCCCGGCCACGGACCCAGCTTTACAGCTTAGACTCGGCGGGTGTACTCGCCGGTTTCGGTGTTAACCTCAATTATGTCATCCGCTTGAATGAAAAGGGGGACATTTATATTCGCTCCGGTTTCCAAAGTAACCATCTTGTTCCCGGAAAAAGCGCGGTCGCCTTTAACGCCGGGCGGAGCTTCAGCAACTTTTAATTCCACTTTTATCGGCAGGATGATGTTTATGATTTTTTCGTCAAAAATAATGCCCTGCGAAACTTGATTGGCCTTTAAAAATTTAGCACTTTCGCCGATTTGAGATTCAACGAAATTAAACCTTTCCGACGGATTTTCCAGCCGGCAGAAACAATAATTCCCCTTATGAGAGTACAGAAACTTCAGGTCAATTTTATCAATTTCCGCTTCTTCAAACCTATCCGACTGCTGAAGAGTTTTCTCTATGACTTGACCTGATATTAAATTCTTTGCCTTAATCCTCATTACAGATCTTCTTTGAGCAACTTTAATCTGCAGAGAATCCAAAACCTCATACGGCTGTCCGTCTAAAATAAATCTTACTCCTCTACGAAGGTCAAAATAAGTTAACATAATTTTTTTAATTTCAGCCAGAGGCTCCAGCCCGAGGCTCCAGCCAAAGGCTGGTCAGCCTCTGGCCGAGGTCAGCCTCTGGCCGAGATCGGCCTTTGGCCGAAATCATTTTATTATTCTCCACTCCATTTCTTTTTCTTTGTCCGCAAACTCCAGCCATTCGCCGTCAGGATTAATAACATACCATTTTTTCTTCGTCGCCGACCAAATCATCGGGTCACCGCGGTAAAAAGGCTTCTTAATAACCTCTTTTGGCTTCAGCCTATCTAATTCTAACCATTTTTTGAAGATAGTTTCAATAGTGTAGTCCAAATTTCTTGAAAGCGCCCATTCGGCCACTTTCTTTATGGCTGTTTTAGCCTGGTCCACAGAACCGGCTAATATTAGAAGTTGTTTCGCCGGACGAGTGTAGCGGGAATAAACAATTTTCCTTTTTTTAGCATTTTTTTTAAGTTCTTCCAAGTTCAAACCCTTTGTCTCAAAATAATAAGTAACAATTTGGCGGATGCCTGTCTCCTCCTTCAATTCTTCGTAATATTTTATTTTTTTCTTTTTCAAATACTCTTCAATTTTCAAGGCAATGCTTTCTCCCACTCCGGGAATTTTTTTAACTCCCTTAATCCCATCTTCTTTATAAATAAGAGAAACTTCTTTTTCTATTTTCTCCAAAGATAAAGCTGCTTTTTGATAGGCGTTAATCCTGTAAAAACTTTCTCCCTTTATTTCCAGCAGTTTTTTTATTTCACAGAGTATTCCGGCTATTTTTTGATTAATTTCAATCATTTAAGTTTTTTTAAAAGAGCTTGATAAAAAAGAATGCCTGCTTCCAGCTCTTTTTCGCCCTTTCCGGTAATATGATAAATCCTTTTCTTCTCTTTTTCTTCGCTTTTCACCAATCCTTCAATTTCCAAACGGTAAAGCACTCGGTAAGGCGTAATTCTTCCCGGCTTAAAGCCAAAATTTTCCTCAATCAGAGATTGAAGATTCCAGGCATGAATAGGGGATTGGCGAAGAAGAGTAAGGATATAAAGCCAAAGATTTTCCTTGGTATTTGATTTTTGGAGATGCTCTAACGGCAACATAATTGTGGATAAGTTTTCTTTAATGGAGTTGACCTATTATTTTACGGTGGTAAAATACTTTTAAACGCATTATTAACTTAATTATACTAAAAATATGCCTAAAATCAAAATCGCCATTGCCGGAATAGGCAATTGCTGCTCAAGCCTTGTCCAGGGAATTTACTATTACAAAAATGTAAAAAACGGCGACGAATTGGTTCCGGGATTAATGCATAACGTCATAGGCGATTATAAAATATCCGACATTGAAGTCGTGGCCGCTTTTGATATTGATGAAAGAAAAGTAGGAAAGGATTTGTCAGAAGCGATATTCGCTCTTCCCAATTGTACTGAAATTTTCTGCAAGAATGTCCCGAATATGGATGTTAAAGTGAAAATGGGGCCCATCATGGATGGGGTAGCTGCCCATATGGCAGATTATCCGGAAGACAAGAGATTCGTTGTCGCTAAAAAAAAGCCTATTAACGTAGCCGGAGAATTAAAAAAAACAAGCGCCCAAATCTTACTGAACTATATGCCGGTCGGCTCGCAGAAAGCCACGGAATATTACGCTCAAGTCGCTCTTGACGCTAATTGCGCTTTCATCAATTGCATGCCTGTTTTCATCTGTTCTGAAAAAAAATGGGAAAAGAAATTCAAAGAAAAAGGAATCCCTTGCATCGGCGATGACATTAAAGCTCAAATCGGGGCGACCATCACTCACCGCGTTCTGGCTAATTTATACGAAAAAAGGGGGGTTAAACTGGAAAGAACTTATCAACTTAACGTCGGCGGGAACACGGATTTCCTTAATATGCTTGACCAGGCCCGCTTAAAATCCAAGAAAATATCCAAGACAGAAGCTGTCCAGTCGCAATTAGCAGAGCCCTTGCACGAAGACAATATCCATATCGGTCCTTCTGATTATATTCCTTGGTTGAAAGACAATAAAATCTGTTATATCAGAATGGAGGGGAAAAAATTTGGAGATGTTAAAACCACCATTGACCTTAAGCTTTCTGTTGAAGATTCGCCTAATTCAGCCGGCTGTGTCATTGACGCCATAAGATTGGCTAAACTGGCCATAGACAGAGGCGTTGGCGGAGATTTAATTTCTTCATCATCTTACTTTATGAAACACCCGGCCAGGCAATTCACTGACGATAAGGCCAGGGAAATGGTTGACGATTTTATTGCCGGAAAGAGAGAAAGATAAAAAAATTACAAATTTCAAATTTCAAATAAAATGCTGGACGAAAAAAGACACTGGTTCAAATCTTTAGAAATAATAATCGGCAAAACCTTTAGCGCTCTGCCGATAACTCCCAACGGATATACATATCTGTCAGGCGTTTTTGCTTTAATCGGTTTGTATTTTATGATAGTCCAAAATTTGCCATGGGCTGTTATTTTTTTTCTTCTGGCCGGATTTCTGGATTTTATAGACGGAGCAGTGGCAAGAAACAAAAAAACCTCAACCAAAACAGGGGCCTATCTGGATACCATTTTTGACAGATATGTTGAAGGAATGATTCTCTTCGGATTATTGTTTTTGGGCTTACCTGCGATATGGTTGCCTGCCTGCGCTTGGATCTTTCTGGCGATGTTCGGGTCAATAATGACGACTTACGCTAAGGCGGCCGCTAAAGAAAAAGAATTGGTTAGCCAAGAGCTGAAAGGAGGAATTTTATCAAGGGGGGAAAGGCTGATCCTGTGCTTTTCAGCTTTGATTCTAGGAATAATTTATCCTGATTTCGTCTATACGACTTACATTGTTATCCTGATTGCCATACTGGGAAACATCACCGTCGCGCAAAGAATCCATTCCGCCATCAAAAAGAGTCCTTCCAATTATTGATACTTTTTGACGGTGAACCCATAAATCATATTCTTCAACCGCTTTTTTAGCGAGAAGAACCAGGGCATGAGTCATGTTCCTTGAAAATTTTCTTTAGCCTGTCGGCTTCGGCTTGGACTAAATCGCCGCTATATTCGCCGGAGTGAGCTGATGATCCTTCGTAAGAAGCTTTTTTTTGATCAAGATGAAGGTCAAAAATTATCTCATTGGTTTTCTGGCTAACGGTCAGAAAAACGTGAAAACGGGGATAGTTGTCTCTCCTTAATGGCCGGACAAAAGACATTTCCAAGTCCTCGCCGGATTCGCCCTGAAAACGATAACCGGCCCCCCTCATCAGGATTTTAATATTTTCGTTCAAATTATTAACAATATAAAATTTCATATATCCATTATTTTTTTTATTTCGGATTTTTCACTTTTATTTTTATTATACTCTCCACCTTAAAAATAATAAAGAGGCTAGTCCGAAGATTTTGCCTCTATAATAATGCGTGATTGTGATTTTTTATCGTGAGATAAATAAGAATGTTGTTAATGTGCTATGACACTAATGATTTGGAAGGGTGCCACCGAAGTGGCACCCTCGGGGGATAGAGTGGACAGTGAGCAATACCATTTGCGACGCAAAAGATATCAAGCGGATGAAGCTTTGGATTCGTTGGGTCAGAACTTTTAAGATATCCTGTGTATCTGTTCGTAAAAATCGAGTGATTATCTGTTTTAATTGCTTTAATCTGAAACGGAGCTCTTTTCATCGCTTCTTTCAAGAACTCTACGGAATGATAATTTGACTGTTCTTCGTAAATTTCAAGATGTCTCC
>Ga0210049_1000247_pt1 | contig 41727 bp, 38 predicted proteins | sample CryGeyCG2014_300_2_FD_183964 | JGI IMG/M metagenome (GOLD analysis project Ga0210049, IMG submission 183964) | Groundwater microbial communities from aquifer - Crystal Geyser CG06_land_8/20/14_3.00 (SPAdes) (version 2) | ecosystem: Environmental > Aquatic > Deep subsurface > Groundwater | place... | reverse complement strand
ATTATTACTGTTTTAATAATTGCTATCTGCTTTTATCTTTTTTATAAAGAAGGAACGTTATCGGTTAACAAAAATGATAAGAGTACTAAAATATTTGTCATCGGCCGTGGAGAAAGCCTCAATCAGGTAGCTAATAACCTTTCAAAAAACGATTTAATCAGAAACAAGTTAGTTTTTTATCTCGTGGTAAAACGTCTTGGGATTGAGAAAAAAATCCAAGCAGGCGACTTTCGGCTTTCGCCATCAATGGACGCTTACCAGATTGCCAAGACCCTTACCCATGGCACTCTTGACGTATGGATGACGATTATTGAAGGTTTGCGTAAGGAAGAAATCGCCCAAGTAGTTTCTAAGGATTTGGATATTCCAGAAATTGAATTTTTAAAAGAGGTGAAAGAAGGCTATCTTTTTCCTGATACATATCTCATTCCTAGTCAAGCAACCACCGGTGGCGTGATCGAGATTTTTGTTAATAATCTTTACCGTCGTTTTAATGAGCGACTGAGAAAAAAAGCTGAAGAAAAAGGTTTGACAGAAAAAGAGGTTCTTATTTTAGCATCGCTAGTTGAAAAAGAGGCTCGTCACGATGAAGACCGACAAAAGGTAGCTAGCATCATTCTAAAACGTCTTAAAAATGACATTAAGCTTCAGATTGATGCCACTGTCCAATATGCTCTAGGTTATCAATCGGAAGAAAAAACCTGGTGGAAAAAAAATCTTACTCAAGAAGATTTAGATATCGACTCACCTTATAATACCTATAAAAACGAAGGTTTGCCACCCGGTCCAATCGCCAACCCGGGCTTAGCTTCAATTGAAGCCGTCATCAACGCCGACGCCAACACTTCATACCTTTACTATATTTCAGACAAGAATGGTAACATGCACTATGCCCGCACATTAGAAGAGCATCAAGCAAACATCGACAAATATTTACAGTGAAGCACTTCTCGAGAGTGAATATTTATATGATCAACCTCTTTGAAAATTTTGGTGTAGAATATTATGTCAGATAAAACACGTTATCAGACGTGTTTTTTTTAACTCAAACTATATGCCAATAAAAAATGTTGCTATCATTGCTCATGTTGACCATGGTAAAACGACTTTGGTTGACGCCATGCTCAAACAAACCCATACATTTAGAGATAACCAAAAAGAGATGAGTGAGACTTTGATTATGGACTCAAACGATCTGGAAAAGGAAAAAGGAATCACAATTTTAGCCAAAAATACCGCAATCTTTTATCGGGATACGAAAATAAATATTATCGATACGCCTGGACATGCGGATTTTGCCGGTGAGGTTGAGCGAACTATTAATATGGCTAGTGCCGCTATTCTTTTGGTTGACGCAGCTGAAGGCCCACTACCTCAAACAAAGTTTGTTTTGAAAAAAGCTCTCCAAAGTGGTCTAAAAATTATTTTAGTCATCAATAAAATTGATAAAAAAGATGCCTCTCCTAAAAACACGGTTAAAGAGGTAGAAAACTTATTTCTAGAATTAGCCAGTAACGCAAGCTCTCTGCAGTTTACAACTCTCTATGCCGTCGGGCGAGACGGCAAAGTATTTTACCGATTACCAACTCATTATTCTTCCCAACTCCCCGGCGACCTGACTCCGCTATTTGACACCATTTTAAAAGAAGTGCCTGATGCGGTTGTTAATTCAGAAAAACCGTTTCAGATGTTAATTTCTACGTTAGATTATGATAATTATGTCGGTAAACTTTGTATCGGCCGCGTATCTCAGGGTTGCCTCAATAAAAACCAATTAATTACCTTGGTTGATGGAGATAAAATTATTGGTGCATACAAAGCGCAAAAACTTTACACGTTTGAGGGTTTAGAAAAGAAAGAAGTTGAGCAGGTCAGCGCCGGTGATATTGTCGCCATTGCCGGTATTGCCAAATTAACGATCGGTCAAACAGTTACTCATCCTGATTTTCCAGTCAGTTTGCCAAAAATTAATGTTGAAGAACCAACAATCAAAGTGACGATCGGTCCCAACACCAGTCCTTTGGCCGGATTGGAGGGTAATCTTGGTAGTTCAAGGCAGATAAAAGAACGGTTGTTAAAAGAAAAAGAAACGAATTTAGGTTTGAAAATTGAATCTGATCTCGAAGGAGCAAACTTTATTGTCCATGGCCGAGGCGAACTTCATCTGGCCATACTGATAGAAACGATGCGCCGCGAAGGTTTTGAACTCCAGGTTTCCAAACCTCAGGTCATCTATAAAACAATTAATGGCGTCTTAAGTGAACCCTATGAAGAAGTAACTGTCGATATTGAAAAAAAATTCTTAGGCAGTATCAGTGAAGAATTTGGGAAAAGAAAAGGAGATTTGCTTGATATGAAAACTGAAAATAATGGTTACAATATACGACTAAAATATAAAATTTCGGAAAACAATCTGTTAGGAATCCGCAGTTCTCTTCTTAACAAAACCCGAGGGACAGTAGTTTTAAACTCTTATTTCCTCGGTTATTTTCCTAAAGGTTTAAAGATCGACTCTGTTCGTAATGGCGCTTTAATAGCGGTCAAGCCAGGATTGTCTATGACTTACGGTTTAGTCAACGCTCAAGACCGGGGTAATCTCTTTGTTGGTCCCGGTGACGATATTTATGAAGGTATGGTAGTCGGCGTGGCAAACCGCGATAAAGATATCGAGATTAATGTTTGCAAAGAAAAGAAGCTCACAAATAATCGCTCAAAGGGTGAAGGCACCTCGATTCCACTGATACCGGCTAGCGCTTTGAGTCTTGAACAGGCGCTGGACTTTATTAATGACGACGAAATCTTAGAAGTAACTCCAAAAACCATCCGTATCCGCAAAAAAATTCTCTCCTTAGTCAAAAGACGAGTCGAGTACCGAAGAAATAAAATATCAGACGCACAACAAGATATCTAACTTATAAGTAATTTATAATGTAGTTTAAAAGTGGTCAAAAAAAATAATCGTCAATCTGTGAATGCACAAGAAACTACAAAATTACTAATTTTATTTCTCGGACTAGGATTAGTTTTTGGATTAATACTGATTTTTCCAAACAAATCGCAACAGAATAATAATGAGATCAAGCTCACTAATCAGATTGTAAACAAAAGATTTGAACTGGATTCTTCCACCGGTCGAATTGCACTTACACCACCACCTCAATCATTACATCCAAACAGTTTTACTCAAAGAAAAATCCCCTTTAAGAAAAATCAATCGCTGACACCAACTATAACTTCGACAACAACCCTGATTAGACAAAGTAATCAGGATGACGAAGAATGGGGTATCGCTAAACAAGTAAGTACACACAGCTGGACAATGAAGATTGTTCTTGATGATAAAATGGCTACTCCACAGGAAATATTGGAAGCACTGAATAACTATCGAAGACAGCATCAACGTGAAGCTCTTACCTGGGATAACAACCTAGCCAATTTTGCTCAGAAGCGAGCGGCCTATTTTACCTACATCGGAAAAACCGACGAGCATTCCGGTTTTATTGATTACACAAATAATATAGAAAATGTTAAAACGCTCGGCTTTTGGTCGCTGGGCGAAAATTCTTCGTACGGCTATAGGATGGAGGGGGTTCATCTAATCGAATGGGTCTATGCCGCTGACGAAGGTCATAATAATAACCAGCTTGATTCTAACTGGACTCATGTTGGCATTGGTGTCGACGGCAATCAGACCGATATTCTTTTTGGCGGGGATAGGATGTAGATATCATGCTAAATTTGGGTTTCTTCTGTTGGTGCCGCCGGCCGTTTAATCACCTCTCTTGGTTTTGATCCTTCAGCCGGACTAACATATCCAGCCGCTTCTAATTGATCCAAAATTCTAGCGGCGCGGGCATAACCAATAGAAAGCCGTCGCTGTAACAGCGAAGCCGAAGCCTTATCATGTTGCATAATAATTTCAATCGCTTGATCAAATAAAGTATCCCTCTGCTCGCCGCCAATAATCATCGTCCCTCCCCGACCGCCTATAGCTATTTCCTGCTCGGTGATCTCTTCGGTGTAGTGGACTTCCGGCACCTGCATCTTTAGAAACCTCACCAGCTGGTTAACCTCTTTTTCAGAGATTAACGGCCCTTGAATACGTTTTGGTTTAGCTTGATCAGGAGGTAAATAAAGCATATCACCTTTGCCTAAAAGCTTTTCCGCTCCTGGCATATCAATAATTACTCTTGAGTCAATCATCGAAGAAACATTAAAGGCGATCCGACAAGGGATATTGGCTTTCATTAAACCGGTAATAACATCGACCGATGGCCGTTGGGTAGCCAGCAGTAAATGAATACCGGTCGCCCGCGCCATTTGCGCCACTCGAGTTATCAAATCTTCGGCGTCACCCGGTGCAAAAAGCATCAAATCGGCCAATTCGTCGATAATAAAAATTATGTAGGGTTTTTTTTCAACGCCGGCGACAGCATTATAACCTTCTATATTCCTAACTTTTAGTTTAGAAAATTCCTTATATCGATTTTCCATTTCGGAAACAGTCCATCTCAAAGCGGAGATTATTTTTTGCGCCTCCACGACTACTTCAGTCAAAAGATGAGGGATGCCGTTATAAAGCGTTAATTCAACCCGTTTTGGATCAACTAAGATTATTCGCAGATCTTCTGGTTTAGTCCGGAACATAAAAGTGGAAATCCAAGAATTTAAAAGAACGGACTTACCTGATCCAGTAGCGCCGGCGATCAAAATGTGAGGCATGCGGGCAATACTGGTCGCCTGAGGTTGTCCGGAAACATCCAAGCCGAGAGGAACAAGTAAGGGGTCATTACTGTTGGCAAAAACCGGAGATAATAACATTTGTTTAAGAGTAACTATAGTTGGCGTCCGGTTAGGAATTTCAATCCCTACTAAAGAACGGCCAGGAATCGGTGCCTCGATTCTCACCTGCCCGGTTGGAGCGGCCAAAGCCAAGGCCAGATCATTTGACAAGGCGGTTATTCGTGATAGCTTTGTCCCCATGGTAATACCGATGGCATACTGGGTAACGGCCGGACCGTAGTTAACCTCAGACACCTTGGCTCTTATGCCAAAACTATCTAGTGTCCGCTCGATCGTCGCCGCATTTTCTTTGACGTCGCCCCGATCAGCTTCTTTTTGATCAATATCACTTAAAAGGGATACTGGTGGATAAACCCAGATAGAAGATGATCTAGTCAATGGCTTAATTACTAACTGATCCTGAGGTAGACTGACCGATTGGGATTTTGACGGTGGAGCTGTCACCAAAGGTTTTCCGCCGCCTTTTTTATCAAGAATAAAATCTTTTGTTTCTGACCTCTTTTTTTTATCATTTCCGCTAATACTATTAATTACTTCTCTAAATAGGAATTTTCTGACAAAGATTAATGCCGATTTTATTGATTTAAAGATAAAAATTAGCAGGAGGTCAATCGAGGTGTCCAAAAAAAGAACCCAGCCAATGACAAAAATGATTCCTAGGATAATCACCGCTCCTACCGTGGAAAAATCCAAACTAAGATTGGTGAAAATTATCTGACCGAACTCACCCGACTGAAAAACGCCTAAAACTGAGATAAAAATCATTAGCGCCCCAACGCTAATATTCGGTCGGATAAATTTTAGTTTTTTAGTACTAAAAAAATGAGCTGACACCAAAAGAATGAGCAGGGGAACCAGGATCTTAAAAATACCGAACTTCGTCGTTATGAATTCATTAATCTTAGTTAATAGACGACCATCTCTTTCCGAAGAGAAAAAGCTAAAAAAGGATAGTGAGCTAACCATCGCTGTTCCTACCAAAAAAAAGCCGACAATATTATATATTGTTTGTTTATTAATTTTGAAGTTAAAAAAAGGCAACCTAATTAATTTTCGTCGTCTTCCCATAATTTATTTATTGTAGTTGAATGAATTCTTAAAATCAATCAGTCAGTTGCAGGCTTATTAAGCATCTGAAGATTTATTCGACCCTGATTGTCAATTTGATAGACTTTCAATTTGATAGACTTTCACTTTAACCTTCTGGCCGATTTTGACAATCTGATGCGGATTTCGAACAAACAAGGACATAAGCCTTCCACCCTACGGGTGGTAAATTGGTAAATAATTCGAATTTTTTAGATTGTTAAAACGATTAAAAAACTCATTTTGTAGACTATAGTCCGTTGATATCTTTCTCTGACACCCGTAGGGTGTAATTATGACATCAAAAAGACTACCACTTGCTATCGGTGAGTTTTATCATGTTTATAACAAATCAATTGCCGATGAAGATATTTTTTACAACTTAAAATATTTAAATAAAATTTTAGAAATAGTTGAATATTATCGTTATGACCAGAGAATGAAACTATCTAGATTTCGTCGTTTACGTAGATCATTACAAAAAGATTATTTAAAAGATTTTAAAAAATCCAAACTCTTAATAGATATATATTCTTTTTCTTTTATGCCAAACCATTTTCATTTTCTTTTAAGACAACTTGAAGATAATGGAATTAAGAAATTTCTTAGTAATATTCAAAATAGTTACGCTAAATGCTTTAATCTTATAAATAATCGAGACGGCTCGTTGTTCTTAAATAGCTTCAAATACAAAAAGATTAATAGTGAAGAAGTTTTTATCCATGTATGCAGATATATTCACTTAAATTCGATCACTTCACATTTTATCGAGTTTGACCAATTAAAAAATTATCCCTTTAGTTCTTACTCTTGGTATTTAAATAACAACTTAAATAGATTTATCAATACTGGATTAGTAATGAATCACTTTAAATCTAAGGAAAACTTCACGAAATTTCATCAAGATCAAGTTGATTATCAAAGAAGGTTAAAAAAAATTAATAATTTATTGCTTGATGGATAAATTCGAAATTTCAAAGTCTATCTTTTAGGTGGGCTTGGAACATTATTTCCAATTAAAAGACTGTTAGAATAACTCCGATTCCACCTTACGGGTGGAAGACTTTAAAAAAGAAATAATTTTGTCCGCGCTTTGTTCAACTTTGAAAAAAAATGTCGATGATCAGCGTCTTTGACAAAATGAGAAACGATTTTTGGACTTTTTGATAAAAATTCCATTTGATTTTTTATAAAAATTAAATCATTCTCCGAATAAATTACCAAGGTTGGAATATCTTGAAAAAAATCATTGACGCAAAAATTTTTTAATTGCTCCATTAGACAATAAGAAACACTAAGACTCATGTTCTTATTTTCTTTAAATAACTGTTTTGTATAGTAGTCATTTTTAATCTTAATATAATTTTGATAACTGGTTACCTTGATTAAATAATTCATTAATAATGTATAAAGATTATTTAATAAGCTCTTTGCCTTAATTTTTTTTAAAAATCCAAGATATTTTAAATAAGGTCTGTATTTAAAAATATCTTTTCCGTCATAAAAAGACGATACCAAAATTAACTTTTGTGGAATAACCGATTTTCTTTTTACAATATTAATTGCTAAAGCTCCGCCAAAAGAATAACCTAAAAGAGAATAATTTTAAAATTTAAAGCTCAAAATAAAATCTTCAATCGTCTTTATGAATTCTTCTAGGGTAAAATTATCCTTAGGTAACGATGAGTAACCGCCAAAACCTGGTAAATCTAGAGCAATAAAACGTATTTTTGCTTTTCTTCTTATCGAATATTTTATACAAGGAACAAAAGCCGTTGATGAAGAAGGATACGGAGGTAAACAAAATAGTGGCTGGCCGTTACCAACATCTTTATAAGCAATTTTTACACCATTAACCTCTTTAAACTTAATATCCATTTATCATTTTCAGCCTTAGGGTGTTATTTAATCATCTGAAGATTTATTCGACCCTGATTGTCAATTTGATAGACTTTCACTTTAACCTTCTGGCCGATTTTGACAATCTGATGCGGATCACGGACGAATCGATCGGACATTTTAGAAACATGAACCAGTCCTTCTTTTCCGGGTAAAAACTCAACGAAAGCGCCAAAAGGCAGAATTCGCTTTACCTCTCCTTCAAACTCTTCTCCTATCTCCACCTCTCTGGTGATGTTTTCTATCGCTTGAATGGCCATCTCTACTTTATCTTTATCAATACCGCTGATTGTTACTTTACCTTCGTCGGAAATATCAATCTCGGTCTCTGTTTTGGCGATCAAAGCCCTGATGTTTTTGCCACCCGGACCGATTATCTCACCGATTTTGTCAGCCTGCGGAGTCAAAACTACTACTTTAGGCGCATACTGTGACAGCTCTTTTCTTGGTATGGCAATGGTTTTTTTCATCATCGCCAATATTTGCTCGATTGCCTTTTTGGCTTTTTCAAAAGTTTCTTTAATTATTTTGTCGGTTAAACCAACATTTTTTACATCTAACTGTATCGCTGTAACTCCTTTCTCCGTTGCTGCCACCTTAAAATCCATCTCGCCGGAGAAATCTTCAATACCCATGATGTCAGTAAGAATAATGTAGTCATTGTCTGATTTGCTCATTAGCCCCATGGCAATACCGGCGACCGGAGATTTAATCGGTACACCCGCATCCATTAAAGCCAAGGTTGACCCACAAGTGGAAGCCATCGAGGTCGATCCATTAGAAGACATCACTTCGGAGACAACCCGAATGGTATAAGGAAACTCTTTGCTGGTTGGTAAAACCGGTTCAATCGCTTTTTCGGCCAAGGCTCCGTGCCCTACTTCCCGTCTTGATGGCCAACCAATTCGTCCGGTTTCACCAACAGAGTAAGGCGGCATATAATAATGGTGGATATAATGTTTAGCCTCTTCTCCTTCCGGTCCTTCAATTAACTGTTCTAGTCGGGGCGCTCCCAGAGTCACAATTGACATCACTTGAGTATCACCACGATTAAACAAAGCTGAACCATGAGTCCGAGGGAGGACGGAAACCTCGGCGCTCAGCCGACGGACATCGTTCGGACCGCGACCGTCAATTCTTTTTTTTGTTTTAAGGATTTTTTCTTTAACCATTTCTTTGGAAAGATAGTCGATGGCTTTTTCGATCTGTTTACGATCGAACTCCTCTTTATATTTCTCCATCACCTCACCGACCATGATCTGAAGCGCTTCGTTATCGTCAAACTCCTTTTCCGCCTTTTGCAGAATCATATTATCGATATTATTTTTGAAGTCTTGCTTTAAAATATTAAGAAGCTTTTGATCAACTAAAGGTTTGTCAACCACCTCTTTTGACTTTCCAACCTTTTTAGCCATTTTTTCAATAAAGCTGATTATTTTTTTGTTTTCACTTTTGGCTATTTTTATGCCTTCGATTATCAACGATTGGTCTAACTCTTCGGCTCCTGTTTCAATCATCACTACTCTGTCTTTATTGGATGAAACGATTAAATCGAGATTGGAGTATATCTGATCGCCTTCAGTGGGATTAACAATGAATGATCCCTTACCGTCGTTTTTAATATAACCCATTCTTAAAGTACTAATCGGTCCTTGCCATGGAATTGGTGAAAGATGCAAAGCGGCCGAGGTGGCAATCGCCGACAAAATATCTGCTGAGTTTACCCCGTCAACCGAAAGAAGAGTAATAATAATCTGGATTGCCTTTCGATAGTTTTTCGGAAAAAGTGGCCGGATAGAACGATCAATCAACCTCGCCTTTAAAACCGCATCATCTGACGGTCGTCCTTCTCTTTTCACCCAGCGCGATCCCTTAATTCTGCCGCCGGCATAGAGTTTTTCTACATATTCAACCTGTAAAGGCAGATAGTCGATTTCCTCCCGCTCATGACCAACGGTTACCGTCACTAAAATACAGGTTTCACCAAGACGGGCAAAGATCGAGGTGGTGGCCGCCTGGGCCAGTTTACCTGTTTGGAGGATAAGTTTTTGTCCATTTATTTCGATCGAATCCTCAATAATATTCATATAGATTTTTAAGTTAAAGGTTAGAAGTCAAAAAGGAAAAGTATTTGAATTATTTTTTCAGTCCTAACTCTTTAATTAACTTTTTATATCTTTTTTCGTCTAATTTCTCGAGGTAGCTTAAAATCCTGCGTCTTTTAGCAATTACTTTAAGCAGACCTCGTCTGGAATGATTGTCTTTTTTATTTTTGTCAAGATGGTCAACCAAATTTTTAATTTTATAACTAAGAAGAGCTACCTGGACTTCTGGAGAACCAGTATCGCCTTTTTTTTGGGCAAACTTCTCAATGATTTTCTGCTTATCATCAGGCAATTTCACCATAGAAAAAGATTATAATTGATGAAGGATAAAGTTGCAAGAGAATTTATGGGTAAAAAATTAATCTTACCTTTCATTTTAATCGTTCTTTTAGCTCTAATTATCTTTTATATTCCACCAGAAAATAGTAATATAGTAATTCTATTTATCTTTCTTTTTTCCTTTCTTATTTACCTGTCATTATCCGTATTATTCAATAAGAAAATCGGTTTGATCTCAGCTTTTTTTGTCGGCTTGTTTCTCTCGGTCAACTACCTTGTTGGTTTCGAAATAATAAATACCATTCTCCTTATTTCTCTTTTCTTCGCCCTAAAAATCTTAATGAAATGATTTATAATTAATCTATTAGTTAATGAAAAAATTTTTTTATATTACTACCACTGCTCCTTACGTCAACGCCAAACCCCATATCGGTTTTGCCCTGGAAATCGTCCAAGCCGACGTCTTAGCTCGATTCAAAAGAGAACAGGGATATGAGGTTGCTTTCGGTTTTGGTACCGATGAACACGGATTAAAAATTTATCGCAAGGCGCTTGAAGAAAAAAAGGGTCCTCAAATTTATTGTGATGAGTATGCAAAAAAATTTGATAATTTAAAAACCGTTCTTAATGTTACCTATACTCATTTTATCCGCACCACTGACCCTAAGCATATTCAAGCTACCCAAGAATTTTGGAAACGCTGTTATAAAAAAGGTGATATTTATAAAAAAAATTACCGGATTAAATATTGTGTTGGCTGCGAGTTAGAAAAAACCGATTCTGAGCTGGAAAATAACTCGTGCCCGCTTCACCCCAATTTAAAAATCGAGGTCTACGATGAAGAAAACTATTTTTTCCGATTTTCCAAATACGAAAAAAAATTACTCGAGCTTTATGAAAAAGTTCCTGAATTTGTCATACCAAATCATCGACTTAAAGAGATAAAAACTTTTGTTGAAAAGGGACTAGTAGATTTTAGCATTTCGCGTTTAAAAAATAAGATGCCTTGGGGTGTCGCTGTCCCTGATGATTCAAATCAAGTGATGTATGTTTGGTTTGACGCTTTGATTTTTTATATTTCAAACATTGGTTGGCCAAACAATCAAAAAGAATTTAATCAATGGTGGCCGGTAGTCCAGGTGGCTGGAAAAGACAACCTTCGTCAACAAACCGCCATCTGGCAAGCGATGCTTATGTCGGCCGGTCTAAAAAATTCCAAACAAATAATGATTCACGGTTTTATTACTGCTAATGGCCAAAAGATGAGTAAAAGTTTAGGGAACGTCATCGATCCTTTTAAACTCGTTAAAAAATATGGTAGCGACGTTGTCCGCTACTATCTGCTTCGAGAAATTCCAACTTTTGACGATGGCGACTACTCTGATCAACGCATGCTGGAAATTTATAACTCTGAGTTAGCCAACGAATTAGGCAATCTTGTTTCAAGATTGACTACCCTCGCCGAGAAAGACGAACTGACCGTCAATAATGAAACAGTGAAACAATTTAACAATTTAACAATTCAACAATTTAACAATTTTCAGTTTAATCTAATTCTTGAAGGTATCTGGAAAGAGATTAAATCGTTAAATAAACAAATCGATGATTTCGCTCCCTGGAAAAAATCAGCCAAGGATCGAAAAGATTTCCTATTACAATGTTTTAAAACATTGAAGTCAATCGGCTGGGAACTTCAACCGTTTTTACCAGAAACCGCTGACAAAATTCTCCAAGCGACTCAAGGAAAAATCAAAAAACTCCCGCCTCTTTTTCCTAGACTTTAAACACGATTAACTTTATAACTTGATAACTAATTGTTAAAATGTTCCTTATGGTCGAAAACGTTGAAAAAAAAATTAAGCCCGTTTCAAAAAGTTTTGTGATAAAACTGGTTATTTTTATCGGTATCGGCTACTTCGTTTTTTCCATTTTTTACAAACTCCCCAATCCAGCTAGTTTGAAGGAATATAAAGTCGTTCCTCTTTCCACCCATATTTTAGATCGAAACGGAAAACTCCTTTATGAAATCTACCGTGAACAGAGCCGAACAGCCATCAAACTAGATCAACTACCCAAATATGTGGCTCAGGCGACGATTGCCATTGAAGACAAAGACTTTTATAAACATGGTGGCGTATCTCTATTCGGGGGAATGCTAAGAGCAATTAAAGATACGGTCTTGCGGCAAAAACTTCAGGGCGGTTCTACCATCACTCAACAACTAATTAAAAGTGCTTTACTCACGCCTGAACGAACGATCCGAAGAAAAATCCGCGAAATTATCTTAGCTTTATGGACAGAGCGAATCTTTTCAAAGAATGAAATCCTGGAAATGTATCTTAATCAGGTTCCTTACGGAGGAGCCGCCTATGGCGTCGAGGAAGCGGCCAAGATCTATTTTTCTAAACACGCTAAAGAACTGACTCTTTCCGAAGCGGCCCTTTTGGCCGGTTTGCCACAGGCGCCGTCAATTTACTCGCCTTTTTACAATCCCGATCTGGCCAAAGAAAGAAGAAATAGCGTATTGAAAACGATGTATACCGCTAAATACATAGACAAGAATACCTATGAAAAAGAAACTCAAAAAGTATTAAAAATTAATCCTCCGAAAACTTCGATTAACGCCCCTCACTTTGTCTTTTACGTTAAGTATCAGCTAGAACAAGTTTATAGCTTACAGCAAATTGAAGAAGAAGGCTTAAAGGTAACCACAACCTTAAATTTGGAAGTTCAGAAACAGGCGGAAAATATCCTTAAGAATGAGTTGGAAAAGATTAAAGAATTAGACGTTACCAATGGTGCTATTTTGGTTACCAGACCGCCGACGGGTGAAATCCTCTCCATGATCGGATCAGTTGACTATTTTGCTACTGCCTCCGGCGCCTTCAATGTCGCCACCGCCTTACGTCAACCGGGTTCATCAATCAAACCTCTCAACTATGCCGTTGGCCTCGATCGGAAACTGGTTACCCCGGCTACGGTTTTTCTTGATGTTCCAACCTGTTTCTTGGCCGCCGGACAACCAAAAACTTACTGTCCAGTAAACTATGATGGCCAGTTTCATGGACCAACCCAGTTAAGATTTACTCTCGGCAACTCCTATAATATTCCTGCCGTAAAAATGCTAGCTTATAATGGAGTAGAAAACTTCATCGCTTCTGCTTCCGCTTTCACCATCAGCACTTTTAAAGACCCAAAAAAATATGGTCTGTCTCTTACCTTGGGTGGAGGTGAAGTAAAAATGACCGAGATGGCTCAAGCCTTTTCTGCTTTTGCCAATCGCGGTATTGCCAAAAAATTAGTCTCAATTTTAAAAATTGAGGATAAAAACGGCAAGGTGCTTTACCGACTTAAAGATCCAAATTTAATTAAAGATGTCAAGAAATCTTTACCGTCACCGAATTTTTTTGCGATCACCGGCTCAAAAGCCATTTCTCAGGAGACCGCTTTTTTGATTTCACACATTCTTCTCGATAACAACGCTCGATCAGCCGCTTTTGGAGACCACTCATATTTAATTATCCCCAATAAAGCCGTCTCTGTCAAAACCGGCACCACTGATGATAAAAAGGATAACTGGACTATCGGTTTTACCCCAAATTTTTTAACCGCCGTTTGGGTGGGAAATAATGACAATACACCGATGAATCCTTATCTGACTTCGGGTGTCACCGGTGCCGCTCCTATCTGGAATCAGGTCATGAGTTATGTTCTCAAAAACCAATCAGATCTTTGGCCGGTCCGGCCGGCCGACGTCGTTGGTAAACAAGTCTGCTGGGACAACGGAACCTTAGCTGAAAAGAAAGAAGACGGCAGTGAAAGCTGCCAATCACGCTTTGAGTATTTTATAAAAGGAACTGAACCAATAAGTAGTGTAACTATGAAAGAACTCCTTCCTATTAATAGAGATAGCGGCCGACTTACGCAAGTCGATGATCCCAATATCGAACTACAAGAAAAAACGGTGATTAAAGATATGTTTTCGATTTACTGCGTTGATTGTAATCATGAAGGTGAACAACAACAAACAATCAAATTATAAACTCGTTGTTAGTGAAGCACTCCTCGAGCTTATGGAACACCACGTGGGGTATCCCACTGTGGCGCTCGAGGCATCTACCCAAGCAGGGTTTCGGAGTGCGAAACCCTGAACCGTCCCGACGTTACGTCGGGGCTGGTTCATGGGTAAACAATTGTTTACTTTTACAAAAATATTCTGTAAAATCTACATATAATCTATTTCTTAATTTACTAAGTTCGAAGAATACGGATTGGACAACTTTTATAATTAAATAATAAAGAAAGCGAAGATACCTGTTTCCAAAGTTTTTTAAGGAGCCCGATGAATTTGGAGGGGGTGTTCCTATTAAAGTTTGAAACACGGTATCAAGCTTTATTGATTAATGAAAAAACGTATTCGAGAACTTTCAATAACTATGGATATTCCTCTAGCAGAACGACTCCGACCAAAAACACTTAATGAATTTGTTGGACAAGAACATTTAGTTGGTAAGGGACGCTTTATCCGTCGCATGCTTGAGTCAGGCCAAATTCCCTCAATGGTGTTATGGGGACCACCCGGCTGCGGCAAAACCACCATGGCTCGCCTGATCGCCCATTATGTTAAAGCGGAATTTATTCCATTTTCTGCGGTTTCTTCAGGAATTGCCGATGTCAGAAAAACTATCGCAAAAGCCAAAGATTTAAAAAAACTATATCAACGGAATACGATTCTTTTTATTGACGAAATTCATCGGTTTAACAAAGCTCAGCAGGATGCTTTTCTTCCTTATGTTGAAAATGGGACGATAACACTTATTGGCGCAACAACAGAAAATCCAGGTTTTGAGATCATTGCTCCTCTAATATCAAGAAGTCAGGTCTATATTCTATATGCCTTAAGCGAAAAAGAAATTGAAACGATAACAAAACGGGCGATTAAACAATATCCAAAACACCAATGGAACAATGAAGCAATCGAACATATCATTAAAAATGCCAACGGTGACGCGAGAACAGCCATTAACGCAGTCGAACTGGCAGCAACGATAGATAAAAAAGTCACTTTAAAAGTAGCCGAAGAAGCAGTCCAACGAAAAGCCATTTATTATGATAAAAAAGGCGACTGGCATTATGATACGATTTCGGCTTTTATTAAATCAATGCGCGGTGGCGATCCCGACGCCGCGCTTCATTATCTAGCGCGGATGATTAAAGCCGGAGAAGATCCTATATTTATTGCCCGAAGAATGTTAATTTTTGCTTCGGAAGACATTGGTAACGCTCAACCGACCGCCATGGTTTTAGCGACTTCTTGCATGCAGGCCTGTCATATGATTGGCATGCCGGAAGCTTCTTTAATTTTGGCCCAAACCGCTACATACCTAGCCACAGCTAAAAAATCGATCGCTTCTACTGTTGGTATACAACAGGCGATGAGCGATATTGATGAAGAAAATCTTGACCCGATCCCTCTACATTTAAGAAATCCTTCAAACAAAGTAATGAGACAGGCTGGTTACGGCCGCGGCCACATCCGTTATCCTTGGTTAGTTGAAAAACAAACCGGCAGAAAAATTATTCAACAATACTTACCAAAAAATCTTCAGGGAAGAAAGTACTACATTCCTGACTGGAAATAAAACAGATTCTGTCGTTTGTGATACTTCTCTCCTGCGAGGCTCGGCTATAAATACCCTCATCCGCTTTTCGGAGAGTCATCTCACTCGCGACACCTATTTTATTTTCACTTGACAAATTATTATTATACTAGTATACTAGTAACCATTATAATACTGAGAGTAGTCGAAGTATGAATAAAAAATATCTAAACGAACTTGTCGATGCTTTTTTGCAGATGAGAACAAAAGCAGAAATGCTTGATTTTTTATTCGGAATTTTAACTCCAAAAGAGTTGGAAGAACTGACAACCAGATTACAAATTGTCAAGCTTTTAAAAAAAGGCCTCCCCCATCAGGAAATCGCCCGTCGCCTGGAAGTGGGAGTTGCAACAGTAACGCGCGGTTCAAGAGAATTGAGGATGGGAAGGTTTAAGAAAGTTTAAATAAAGACTGTCTATATGAAAAACAAAATAAATTCAAATAATTGGTGGACAAATGACCTCTGGTGAAGCAGATGATTTTTGTTTGGTAAACCTCTGCTTCAAGCAGAGGTTATTTTTTTATATTAAAAATTTACTAATTAAAATTATGGTAGAAGCTTATCAAGTTAGCCACAGAGGCAGGGTTAAATCAGCAGGTCTTACTCTCAGTATGTTTTTTGAACCAGCTGAACCGTATCTTGTACATCCGTCAATTAAATCTGCCTCCGAGATGACTAAATATTATGCTGATTTACGTAAATCACCTCCTGAAGCGGTTCGAGATCGTTTTTTTCCTAGAGGCACAGATACTTCTGGGATGTTTAAAACAGGAGCTGGGTTACCACGAACTAGTATTACTACTCATCAGGGAGCCGGTCAATTCCTTGTCCACAGTTTAAATGGAAATGAAACGACTAAACGACCTCCTTATTATGAAATTGATAGACAAACTGGTTTTTGTATACTTGAAGCTCATTTAAATAAACAATTAGCATCTAATAACTATCCACCAAACTTAACTAGTCTTATAAATCAAGTAAAATATTATTTTTCCAATAATGATTTACGCTCGGCCCAATTATCTTATGAACAATTAATACAATTGGCGGGAGGTTATGGAATAGATGTAAGAAGAAACGCTCAAGTAGGAAGAGAGGGTTTATTTTTTATTCATCCGTCAATTCCAAAATCACCAATACACATCGATAGGGAAACTCATAAAAGAGTATTTCAAAGAGGCAACGATTTAGCCGCTTCTTTCGGAGAAATAGCTAACGAAAAAAGGATGGTTATAGCTCGTTCATTAGGAATCACTCCTTCAGAAAAACGGGATTTTCTTCCATTCTATTTTCAAATTGATTTTCTCTTGAAAAACGATGGATCTGTAGAAATATCCGACGTAAACATCCCTGATGTTGGTTTTTTCTTAATCTCACTTGATCACGAAGGCAATGAAACGATAAATCAAGCACAAAATACTGTTAGACCTCAATTAAATGAAATTGTCAATTCAATCAGGGAAAATGTAATAAAACATCAATCTAAAACAGTAAATTTAATCACAAGAAGATCTGTCTTAGAAAATTATGAAGATACACTGGAAATAAAAGAAATAGAAGTTTTGTGTTCAGCTCTTGAATCTTTAGGAATCACAACACAAGTTGTATCACAAGAACAAGCCTTGGAATTAAATGAAAATGATTTGGGAATACTTATGAACATCGATACAGAGTCGGATGCTTTTAAAAAACTTTTGGAAAAACGGCTGATTGATGAATCTGTTCCTATTTATCCTGATCCTTATCTTCTTTTGGCGAAAAATGAATTGACAGATCATCAACAAATTACTTTAAACAAGGATGCGATTGACAGCTTACGAGAAGCTTTCGTCGCTGTTGAAAGGGCTAGTAATCCGGGTAAAGATTATGCTTTAGTTGCAGCGGTAAACCAGATGTTCCATAACAGTGGACTGCCCGATGATTGTTCGATACTTCACTTATATATCCCCGGTCAACCAACGCCGATTCCTTTTTATCGTTATGATGTCAGAGGAATACAAATTGCCTTAAATTATGTCAAAGATGTTAAATCTGTTGTTGCTCGAGCCATACCCGTTAGTCCTGACAATGTAGTTTTATTTGACAACGATCAAAAACCGGTTTATTCTGTTTTTCGTTATATGTTTTACCAATAAATAATAAATATGAAATTTTGTGAAGAAGTTCCAAAAGAAAAAATTATTGAGACAGCCTTGAATTTAATTAATAAATCTAAAAAATCAATTAATATGACCATGGATATGTCAGATGAAATTAATAGCCCACTTCCTAAGCAATATCATAAACAACTTAGATTTAATTTAAAAAGAGGTATAAAAATAAATAGATATGTATATGGATCAAAAAAATTAATTAAAAAAATAAAAAACCTATATCCTGAAATTAAAATTCATTTTGGAGGAAAAATAATTCTCTATCAGAGAATGCTTATTATTGATAAACGACTAGGAATATTCTCACTCAACAATAAAGTGTTTTTTACAAATTTCGAACCCTTAGTTAAAAGTTTGCTAAAGTATGCTAAAATTTATAAATAAATATGATAGACAAAAAGGTCCTTGAATATAGTGAAACACTAAAAAAACTAGGTATTGAAAATAAGATTTTTGAACATCCTCATTTGGAAAAAGCCAATGAAGTTGTGGCTAATTTAGGATATACACTAGATGATAGTGCTGCTACTCTTATTATGAAGGCCGATGACAATTTCGTCGCCATTATAAGAAGAGACGTAACTAGAATTTCCTTTAAAAAAATAAGAAAAATATTAAACGCTTCTACTTTAGGGATTGCTACTTCTGAGGAGTTTGTTAAAGTTACTGGTCTTCAGGTTGGCACGGCCAGATTTTATGTTGGAAATGTAAAAACGTTAATTGATAAAAAAGTATTTGAAAAGGAATTTGTCCTGGGTGGCACCGGAAGCTTCACTCACACCATTCAATGTAAATCAGAAGACTTAAGAAAGCTTCCGAACAGCCAGGTTGTCGATATTACGACTTCAGTTGAAGAAAGATCTGTTGACCGAGGAATTATAAAACGAGTTTTTTCTGGTATAAGGGCAACCGGAAGACTCCACTTAGGTAACTATTTAGGAGCAGTTAAAGGAATGCTTGAGATCCAGAACAAAGGAGAGTATGAAACAATTTATTGTGTCGTTGACGTACATTCGATCACTACGCCATATAATAAAACTCTGCTCGCTAAAAATAAAAGAGAAATTATTATCGACTACTTGGCAGCCGGACTTGATCCAAAAAAAAGTATCTTAATCTATCAATCAGATGTACCGGAACATATGGAGCTGGCCTTTTATTTTTCCACCGTGCTACCAGTAGCAAGAATGTTACATCTGCCGACTTACAAAGACAAAATTAAACAGTATCCGAAAAATGTCTCAATGGCACTTTTAAACTATCCTGTCTTGATGGCGGCTGATATTTTAATCTATAAAGCCTCTCTTGTTCCTGTTGGCATTGATCAGGAACCGCATCTAGAAGTCGCCCGCGAAGTAGCCCGAAAGATGAATCAACTTTATGGAACTGACTTTCCCGAACCGGTCAGGTTTGCCACAAAAGGAGAATATATTCCTTCTTTAACGGGAACCGGCAAAATGGCAAAAACCGTTGAAGGCAGCTATATTAATTTAACCGACTCGCTTGAAGAAATCAGAAAAAAAGTTAGATCAATTCCCACTGCCACCAAATCAGGTGGAGAGATGACGCCTGGTGTAAGAACTTTATTTGCCTTTGCTCAGCTTTTTATTCCGAACGAAGTCGAGAAATATAAAAAGGAATACGAAAATGGAACACTCCAATTTGTCACATTAAAAGATACTGTTGCCAAAGCGATTTACAAAGAACTTAAACCATTTCAAGAAAGTCGAGAAAAAATTGCTGCTGATCAAAAATATGTTGATGACGTGATTAAAGATGGAGCCTCCCGTGCCCGCAAAATTGCCAGAGAAACTGTAAAAGAAGTGAAGCACGCAATGGGTTTAAGTTAAGCGCGTAACTCCGAACCGACTGGTTCGTGGGTTAAACAAAAGATGGGATTATCGTAAACCCTCACTACATTTATATTAATATAATGTAGTAAATATTGAATAAATAAAAATTTATAGAAGGGTCCTAGAAAGCTCGTGAACGGATTTTTTTATCTTTTCTTCATCAAACCAAAATGTCTGCCAACCGATTTTCTTGGCAACTTCAAGAATATCTTTTCTGTCATCAATCAATAATATTTCTTCTGGCTTGACTCCTGATTCTTTTGTGGCAATTTCATAAATTTCCTTTTCCGGCTTTCTAAAACCAGTTTCATAAGAAAGAACGATTGAAGAATAATTAATATCAGGAACAATTCCTATTTCTATAAGTCTTGGCATCATGCCTTTATAAAGATTTGATAGGAGTCCGATCCGATATTTCTTGGAAAGCTTATAAACAAGCTCATGAACTTGCTTTCTTGGTCGGTAGTCGCCTATCCAGCTTTCTAAAAAATTAAAATCATCAGCATTAATTAAATTAAATTTTTCTATCGCCTCTTTCCACAAATCAAATGGGGTAATTTTTCCACGCGTCATATCATCAGCAAAGTCATCTTTTAACCATAATTTTTTAAACTCGTCATAAGGAATATTAAACTTTTTTGTTGCGTCCTTAAAGTAATCCGACCAATCGTTTAAGACTCCTCCAATATCGAAATAAATAAATTTTATTGGTTTCATATATAAAGAATCATTTTAAGCTCTTTTTAAAACTAAATTATACCCACCACATCCTCTAAACAACCAGTGGGCTGTTCTAGTTACGGTTGTCGTCGACACACCAAGTTTTTTAGCGATCCGTTTATAAGATATACCTTCTTTTAACAACTTTGCCATTTCCAAACGGTTGGCGAATTCTTCTAATTCTTTTATCGTCAAAAGATCGCGAAGAAAATTATCCACTTCTTGTTCTGTTTTCAATTTTAAGAAGGCGCTGGCTAGTGCCTTCTCCTTATTATTTTTCGGTTTATAGTTTTGATATGCGTACATAAGGTAATTATAACATTCGTTACATTTAATTAATTGAGGTAGAAAATACTGTTGACAAATTAACATCTATATATTATCATATTAACACGTTAATATAAATAGTTTAATTAAATGTTTAATTGAAGTTTTGATTTTGACTTTATGGACTTTATAGACTTTACGAACTTTTTAACTACTTCTTTTCATCACTCCCCGCCTCGGGCGGGGTGAGTTAGTTTGTAATTAATTTTTACATTATAACCCCGCCAAAGGCGGGGTTTTTTTTTATTACAAGTTTTTATAAATCATATGTCAAAAGTAAAAAAGATTTTTTTAACCGGCTTGGACTTAAAAATTGAAGACGTAATTGCAATCTGTCGCGATAATACCAAAGTAATTATATCTCTAGAAGTGATCAAAAAAATTAACGATAACTGGAAAGCAATCGAGGAAATGCTTGACCGCGGTGATGTTATGTATGGCTTAAACACCGGCATCGGCGGCTTTGGTAATGTTGTTATCTCCAAAGAAAAGGCCGGCGAGCTGTCAACTCGAATGCTCCGCGCTCACGCCTCAGGATATGGTAATCCGGTTGAACCAGAAATCGCCAAAGCTTCGCTTCTCTTAAGATTAAACGTCTTTGCGAAAGGCTATTCCGGCGTGAGACCGATCCTGTTCACTACTTTTGTGCAGATGCTTAATAAAAATGTCATCCCGGTTTTTTACGAAAAGGGGTCAGTTGGTACCTCAGGTGATTTAGCCCCTTTATCTCAAATGGGTTTGGTTGTTATTGGTGAAGGAAAAGCTTATTGGCAAGGAAAGATTGTCCCGGGTGCTGACGCGATGAAAAAAGCCGGTATCAAACCTGTTCCTCTCGCCTATCGTGAAGGACTAGCGATTATGAACGGATCACAGTTCATGACGGCGATTGCCGCTTTTAATATTTTTGATGCCGAAAGGTTAATCAAACAAACCGAAATCGTTTGCAGTATGACTATAGATGTTCTCAACTGTGTCGAGTCGGCTTATAGCGAACCATATAATCGAGTTCGTCCATTCAAAGGCCAAAACGACACGGCCGAAAATATCCGTCGATTGATTGCTGGTAGTGATTTAATGGAACAGCCAAAGAAAAATGTCCAAAATGCTTACTCTTTACGCTCAGTACCTCAAGTAGCCGGCGCATGCCGAGACGCTCTCGACTATATTAGAAAAATTACTAAAATCGAGATGAATGCCGTTGCCGATAATCCAATATTTTTTACCAAAGAAAAAATTTGTCGAACTGGCGCCAACTTTCACGGCGCACCTATCGGTTACACCCAAGATTTACTGGGAATTATCATCACTGATTTAGGCAACATCTCAGAAAGACAAACTAATAATTTGATGGATCCGGCCTGTTCAAAAGATTTACCAGCCTTTTTGGTCAAAAGCGCAGGATTGGATTCGGGGTTGATGATTTCTCAGTACACCCAAGCAGCACTAGTTTCGGAAAATAAAATTTTAGCAAGCCCGGCAAGCGTTGACTCAATTCCTGTTTCTGGTAATCAAGAAGATCACGTTTCCTTTGGTACAATTGCCGCTCGAAAAGCTCGAGAAATTATCAAAAATACCGAAGCAGTCGTTGCTATTCAGTTATTAGCCACTTGTCAGGCTTATGAATTTAGAAAACCGGTCAAACCGTCCAAAACTTTTCAAGCTATCTATAAACTTGTTCGTTCCGTTAGCCCAGCCATTACCGAAGATCGAGCTTTTTATATCGATATTGAGAAAGTTGTTCCTTTAATTAGAAATTATCAAGTTCTGAAAGTGGCTGAAGAAACGATCGGTAAACTAAAATGAAATCTTTTATCCCTATTAACGAAAATGGTTTAGCGATGATTTTAGCAAGAACCTGTTGCCGGAGTTTTAATCCAAAAAAAGCTATTAACGATCAAATCATTGAACTTATTTTAAAAGCAGGACAAGCTGCTCCATCGGCAAAAAACAGACAACCGTACTATTTTTTAATTATTAAAAATAAACTGTGCCTGTCTAAAATTGCTCAAGCTTCTTATATCGGCCGTCGAAGACAGTTCGCTGACTGGGACAGAAAGAAAACAGAAATAATGATTAAAGGAAATAGTTATCTAAATTCTAATGATGCTATTATCTTACAGGCACCGGTAACTATCATCGCTTTCCGAAAATCTGATTTGAATTACCAAGAAGCACAACCAAATGAGTTGAATATTAAAGAAGAACAGAGTGTTGCTAACGCATGCTATTCAATGCTTTTGGCCGCCTGGAGTCTAGGGATAGGTTCTGCTTGGTTATGTTCACCTCTTTACATTAAAGATGAGTTAAAAGCGATTTTAGGAAAATATGGCGTTAAATGGCAAAAAAACTGGCAACCTCGAACCATGATTCCTCTTGGTTATCCACTAAGAGAACTTACTAAACCGAAAAGGAAATCATTAGAAGAGATTTTTCAAAATATTAATTAATAATTGTCTTGTTTAAAAAGATACGAATTAAAAAATGGCCGAAACTATACGACGATTAGATGCTGAGAGAGACAATGTTCAGGAAGGATGGTTTAAGTGCGAGGGAACTTGTGGCCACGAGATCCGTCTTCAAGGAATATATGCTAAACAAGCTAATAAAAGGCTTGCCTATGGTAGAAAAGTATTGTGCAAAGACTGTGATACAATATTTGGATTTCCTGCAGCGGAAACGAGGTTAATAGATCGTGGACCAATGATTCCTAGGATTAGCGATTACGGCGAATGGGGATGAGAAGTTGACGTTAAATCCACCCCAAAAACTTAAATAGTTTCTCGGTTGGAACTGCGACCTTAAGTTTCTTACAGTCCTTTTTACTTACCCATTTAAGTTCAGCGATATCATCTCCCGGCTTTGGGGTTCCTGATTTATATTTGGACGAAAAAACCAAAAACACTAAGTGACTCATTACGCCTTTGCGAATACGATAATCTTCTCCAAAATGAAGCTGTTCTAAATCCGTAATCTCGATATTGGCTTCTTCTTTGACTTCCCGTCTGACTGCTTCTTCAATTGTTTCCTTTTCTAAATATGCTCTGCCGCCGATGATTAACCAACAGTTAGGATAGGGTCCGACATCCTTTGGTTTTCTTCCAAACAAATATTTACCGTCCTTTTCAATGATCGCGGAAACAATAATTGCGGATTTCATAAAAATTTCTAATTTCTAATTGACCTAATCAATCACCAATAACCAATATATATAAATAATTGTTTGGTGATTGATCATTGGTAATTTTGTCATTGTTTGGAATATTTGTATTATTGGTTATTGGAATTTTTGTTTAAGACAATTTTAAATAACTATCTCTTTTCTCTTTACTAAACTTCTCTATCGCATATCTTAACATTGTCCTCGGCATTTGTTTGTAGTGTTTTTTCAGGAAAGCTTCCTCAAACTTTTGATCGCGTTTACCAACCTCCCGTAACATCCAGCCGACCGCTTTATGAATTAAATCATGTTTGTCATGCAATAGAATCTCGGAAATCTTTAATGTGTCTTCAAATTGATTGTTCCTGATAAATTCAAATGTTGAAATAATCGCGATCCGCTTTTCCCAAAGATTTTTTGACCGACCCAGTTTATCTAAAATTTTTCTATCACCCTCAGGGTGCAATTCGGGTGTATTCAGCAACCAGTTGCCTAAAATATAATGACAAGACAAATCGACTAAATCCCAGTTGTTAACATATTTGGTATTCTTTAAGTAGAACTCAACAATCTGTCTCTTAGTCTCCATGTTGCCTTTTTCATATTTAAATCTTAGTATCATTAATGCGCTTAGCCGATACTCGTGAATCTTACTTCTAAGAAGTTTTTGAATATCATCAAGATCCAATCTTTCGAAATATTTTTTACTAATCGCTCGTGTTTGTGGCACCGTCAATCCCCAAAACTTATCCCCTTCCCCATATTCTCCTTTTCGGGTTTTAAAAAATCTAGCAAATACTTTTGCTTTTTCTGGATTAGCTTGTTTTTTAAGTTCGTGTATTAAATTCTGCAACATAATAAATAACTATACATTTAATTGATAATTAAGTTCGTTTTGAATATTTTTTGGAACATCGAAATACACTATTTGAAATAATTTGTCTCCAAGATTAATTTTTAATGCATGTTTGATCAGTTTGTTTTCCCAGACCGATTCAACTCCGAGTTCCTTGATCTGACTATTAAAAAAAATTAGTATCTTTTGTAATATTTTGTTTGTTATTGGAAGTTTTTGATAAAGATAAGTTAAAAAAGCGAGTGCCAATACTTCAGATGCTACCGGGTTATCACTTGCAAATACCAAACCTTGGTCTGGAGTGACGATTTTGGAAGAGATAGACATTATTTTTTTATCCGGACCAAGAGTTGCTTGTGCTTTAGTTCCAACAAAAAGCGTTAAGCGGAGTTTACTTTTTACCGCCAAACCTATTTCTACAATTCTTTCAATGAAACGATTTTTTAAATTGTCTTTTACATCTAATTTATGGGCGCGATCTCTCATCAACCAACTAAAAGGACCATTATAATGGAATTTCATCCGGCTGTCTTCTCTTAACAATCCAACCCAATTTTTAAATCCCAAACTTACACCAGCTTGAGCATGTGTACTTAATCGGGGTAGATTAATAATATGATCAATTTTATCGATCCATCTCGTGGTAAAAAAACCGCTTTTCCATGAGGTGGTTTTATTTGATTTAAATAATTTAAAATCTTTGTCCCAATCACTCGTTTCAAAACCAACAAAGTTCATCTTGCTACTACCCATTCCCGATTTAATAAAATTTTTTGCGGATGAACCGTGTAAAACACCTTTCGGTGAATGGAATACATACTCAACGCCAGACTGATCGCCAACGATTACTTCGCCTCCACGATCTTCAATTATTTCTGAAATTACTTTAATCGCTAAAGGATGAGTCGTCGCCGGGTATGGGTCAGGTGAATTTAATGCGGGTTTCAACAATACCTTGTCGCCCTTTTTAAGCCAAAAAATATTCTTGCTTGCCTTCAAAAAAACTTCTTTAATCACCGATGATAATTGTTTATCAGAAGCATTTTTATCAAGTCCTTTTATGATCAAATTTGAGATTCTCATCTATAAAAGAGATGTAAACTTATAGAATCCTTAAAGAAATTATCTACCATACACTGTAGCATGATAGTTATATCATTGTCTTTCCCGAATTAATCAAACCATTTAAAATAATCGTTATAAAAGTATTATATAATTAAAGCGATGAAACTTAAAAATAAAGTTATCGTTATCACCGGTTCAGGTTCTGGACTTGGCAAATGTCTTGCTTCAAAAGTCGCTCGTGAAGGAGCGAGCGTCGCCTTGGTTGCTCGAACAGAAAAAGAACTGAAAGAAGTAAAAAAACAAATTGAAAAAGATGCTGGAACAGCCGAATATTTTATCTGTGATATCCGTGATCTATCTCAAATTAAAAGAACCGTTAAAAAAATCTTTCAGCAGTTTAAAAACGTTGATATTTTGATTAATAACGCTGGCATCTGGAGCGATGATGAACTGGAAAAAAAAGATCCAGAGAGAAGAAAACTGACGTTAGAAACAAATATTTTAGGAAATATAAATTTTACCTATCAATTTCTTCCCTACTTTAAGAAAAGAAACCAGGGCTATATTTTTAATGTCATTTCCAGTGCCGGCTATGAGAGTACTTCGAGTAGCAATGTTTTTTGGAAAACCTATGGTGCTTCAAAATGGGCAATGACCGGATTTACTAAGGCGGTGAGAGATGAACTACAAAAAACTAAAATAAAAGTTACCGGCTTTTTTCCCGGCGGTTTTGACAGTATGCTTTATGAAAAATCTAAAAGACCCTACTCTCATAATCAACCATGGATGATGAAAACCGATGACGTGGCTGATATCATTGTCTTTGCCCTTACTCGTCCTGACGATGTTTTAATGGAAAGAATTGTTGTTAGTAAAATCGCCTAAGCTTTCGAACTCTCTACTATTTAAAAGCAAATAGCAATAACATTAGGATCAGAGCAAGCCCGATTAACCATCCGACGGTATAGACAATCAACTTGAGCGCTTTAACCGTTTGCTTCTTCTCCCAAAATAAGATAAAGGGATAACCTAGGGTTATCAAACCCGAAATCAGAGCCGAGGTGGTAAAAATTACCAGAAAAAGCAACGGTCCCCAGTAATTTGGCACTTTGCCAAAAATCGCGTTTCCTTTCCAAAAAAGTAAACCAACCACGCTACAATATAAAGTCAAACCGAAAGCTTGAAAAAAAGAAATTAAACACAACCGTTCTTTTTTTTTCATAAACCACCTCAATTTATAATATATTCATTATAATATAATGTTGATAGTAATGGTTATACCCACTAAGCTAGCATAGCTCAGCGGTAGAGCACTCGTTTCACCGCGCCTCCCAAAGTACAAAGTGGAGGCTGGATAGCTCAGCGGTAGAGCAAACGTTTCATAAGCGTTAGGTCGGGAGTTCGAATCTCCCTCCAGCCACTTTGTACGGCGGGCAGGTAAGCGAGACGTCAGAGGTTCGAATTTTTTCGAAAACGTTCACATTATACATCCTTATCTTTCTTGGTCGTCTTTGGCATATTGGAGTGTTAGTCTTAATTATCAGTTTTATTGAGAGGAGGCAAAAGAAGTAATGTCTTAATTCAAGCCGCTGGTATAGAGAGCAATCTTTATACGGGCGGTTTTTTATTCCAATTAATAATTATGTTATTTTTATGCTAAAATAAACAAATTATTAATCAAGTTTTTTTTAATGGATAGAGTCTCAGAAGTACCATCAGCATTTTCTTCAGTTAGAGAATCTCTTATTCGGAAGTTCCCAAGAGAAAAAATAGTTGGATTAGATACGAAAAGAGTTGAACAATTTATTGAAGGGAAAGGATTACCAGTAAAACCTTATATTATTTTTGATAGTATTGATTATAACCGAGTAGAAAAAATAGTAGGTAGTACTAATTCTAATTGGAAATACATTTCATAATGGAACACATGGATTATATAGTCCAGAGATGGATTTAACATTGGTTAGAAGGGACAAAAACTTTGAAGAGAAGAATGGAAGTATTTATACAGAAGGATCGCTTACTCATGAGTTAGCACACGCTAGCAGTATGTATCAGGGTTATGTTACTCCAGATAAGCAAAGTTCTTACACACCAAGAGTTGGTTTCTGCCTGCCTCAAAATAATACCCCATGGGGTTGGCTACTTGAAGAAGGTTGGGCAGATTTACATAGAGGAGAATATTTTGCTAAATATGCTACAGAAGAACAAAAAAAAAGAATCGAAGCGGTTATGAAATTTGGATCATTAAATCTTGATGATACCGTTCCAATAACTACACCAAATGGCGACATTCTTCCTTTACCCATAAAGTATTTATACTTGACTGAAAATGGGGATCTAACAACAAAAAGTTCTGCTTATGCAGGATATATCCTTGAGTTACTTTGTAGAAAAGATCCAACATTGTATCCTACTTTAAGACAAGCACGAGGTTCTGTTGAAGGACTGAGAAAACTTTCCACCCAGATAGATCGTATATCTCCATCCTTATATTCTTTTTTACAATCTTCCGATTATACAGAAAAAGATTTTTCTGGCAGGCTACAAAAAGTCATCTCTAGATTGTTTCTTGATGTTAGAACTTTAATTAAAGGACCGAAAGGTTTACAGGAAACTTGGGATCGATTACTTCGAACCAAAGAAGGTAATTAAAGTTGACAATATCTTCATCTTAAATGAATTTTATAAATTTTATTGAATTTACAATCATTGATTTATAAGAAAACAACAATAATTTATACGTTTTTATGATCAAAATTTGGTATATAATATTGCTTAGTGGAATTAAGATAAAAGTTTCGAACTTTGTCCACTAAGGAGCACATGAAAAAAATTGAACTCTCAATTGTGATTGTTTCTTTCAATACCAAAAAAATTACTCAGGATTGTCTTCAATCAATCAACCGTTCTTTAATGAACTCCGAAATTAATTATGAAATAATCGTTGTCGATAATGACTCGCAAGATGGCTCACATGAACTGTTAACAACAATGTCAAAAGAAAAAGATAGTCATTTGGTTTATTTCCAGTCAGGTAAAAACTTGGGATTTGGTAAAGGTAACAACTTTGGCGTTAAACAAGCCAAGGGCGAATACATTCTTCTTCTTAATTCTGACATCATCGTTTTAAACCAGGCTATAAAAAAACTTTATGATTTTTACCTTTCTCATAAAAAAAATGTTCATTTTCTCGGCGCTAAATTATTAAATAAAGATTTGACACCTCAACGTTCGGTCTGTCGTTTTTTTAGTCTACCGGTCATCTTCGCTACCTTATTTTTAAAAGGTGACTATTGGGGATTAACCCGCTCATCACCGAATAAATTCCAAAAGGCCGATTGGCTATCCGGAGCCTGTATTATGACAAAGAAAAATTATTTTCAAAAACTAGGAGGTTTTGACGAAAAAATCTTCATGTATATGGAAGAGGTTGATTTTTTATATCGAGCCAGAAAAATTGGTTTGTCAACTTATTTCTATCCTCAATCTCAGTTTATCCATCTTGGATCCGCCTCCAGCCAAGGAAAAACCTACCCCATTCTTCAGGTATATCGAGGTTTTCTCTATTTTTACAATAAACATTATTCTCCTTTAGCTTTGTTTTTAGTTAAACTTTTGTTAAAATTAAAGGCAGTTATTGCCGTGATAATCGGCAAAGCGACAAATAATCAGTATGCTATCCAAACCTATGAACAAGCTTTTAAATTGGTTTAAGATTTTAGATAAAAATATCTTAAAGATTCTATTCATCTTTTTTATCTTATTCATCCCGCTTTACCCAAAGTTTCCCCTTTTTGATATCGAATATACCTATATCTATATCCGATTTGAAGACTTTTTTGTTGTCTTTATAACCGCGATTTTTCTAATCCAGTTACTGCGCAAAAGAATTACCCTTAATAAAAAATTTTTAGTGCCAATCATATTATTCTGGTTAGCTGATTTTTTATCTTTTTTATGCGGTTACTATTATCTTAAAACTATTCCTGTCGATTATATCGGCTTTCTCCACGCCGCCAGAAGAATCGAGTACATGATCATTTTTCTAATCGTTTCATCACTCATAAAATCAAAAAAAGACTTTTTCTTTTATTTTAAATTTATTTTATCAACTCTGTTTATCGTCGCCTTCTACGGTCTGGGGCAAAAATTTTTTGGCTGGCCGGCGGTGCAAACGATGAACCCCGAATATGCCAAAGGCTATCTTCTTTTTCTAACGCCAGAAGCAAGAATTTCCTCAACCTTTGCCGGTCACTATGATTTGGCTTCTTATATTGTGTTTTTCATTCCTTTAGTTTTGTCTTTTTATTTTTTAAAAAAACAATTTCGCTACTTCCTTCTTTTTATTTTTTGTTTAACGACGCTGGTCTTCACCGCTTCCCGTGTTTCCTATATCGCTTATATTGTTTCCACTCTACCATTTTTGATTTTCTTAAAAAAGCCGAAAGTGTTGGTTACTGTCATTATCTTAACTATTGGTTTAACTCTTCTTTCTAACAATCTAACCTCCCGGTTAAAACGAACGTTTCAAGTGAAAAGAATCTTCGTTAACCAAAAAACCGGCGAAGTTTTTATACCACAAACCATTACCAGTAAAGAACTGCCGGCTGGTTCTTTCTATGTACGGCTAAATAATCAAAGAGACCTTAACGACAACGATGCTTACAAGCAATCGATAATCGAAGAAAAAGAAAAACAACTAAAAAAACAGGGAATTATTTTATCAGACAAAGAACGAGTTGATATGATTGCTTCACTTTCAGCCAACTTAAAACCAATGAATACTATTCTTTCTGATATCTCTTTTGCCACTCGCCTTCAACTGGAGTGGCCAAGAGCAATTAAAGCCTTTTTGAAAAATCCTCTTTTAGGAACCGGACCATCTTCGATTACCGAAGCTACCGATAATGACTATCTCCGTTGGTTGGGTGAGTTTGGTTTTGTCGGCACCGCCCTTTTTTTAACCATCCTTTTTTTAATCGCCAAGACAATTTTTCAGTCCGCTAAAATCAGTCACCAGAAACAAGGTTATCTTTGGTGGGGGTTTCTCTTCGGTTACTTTGCTCTACTCATAAATGCCAGCTACATTGATGTTTTTGAAGCTTCAAAAGTCGCCTACAATTTTTGGCTGGTCAGCGGGATGTTTATCGCTCTGACAAAAAAATCTATATGAAAAAAAATGTGTTTGAGAAAAAAGATTGGTTGATTCTATTTTTTATTTTATTAATTGCTACTCTCCTTCGCTTATATAAAATCAATAGTCCTCTAGCCGATTTTCATTCGTGGCGTCAAGCCGACACCGCCGCCGTGGCCAGAAATTTCGTTAAATCAGGTTTTGATTTTCTTCATCCTCGCTTTGATGATCTATCCAGCATCCAATCAGGTAAAGAAAACCCCAAAGGTTATCGCATGGTCGAGCTTCCGATTTATAATGTCATTTTTGCCTATGCTTATAAAATTTTTCCCGTTTTTTCCCTTGAGGTTTTTGGACGGTTAACTACACTTTTCTTTTCTTTAATTATTATCTTTGTAATTTACTGTTTGAGTTTGATGGAAAACCAGCGAACCACCGCTATCTTCACCTCATTAGTCTATGCTATTTTACCCTTTATCGTTTTTTTTTCACGGGTAGTCCTTCCGGAAACAACCGCCGTTTCTCTTGCTTTTTTAGGGTTATTTTTCCTCTACTTATATAGCCGGAATAAACAAACACTACCCTCAGGTTTTCTTTTAGTCCTATCAATAGTAAGTTTTGCCGTTTCGTTTCTAATTAAACCGGTAACCGTATTTTATCTATTGCCGGCCGGTTATCTGTTTCTCACAAAGCATTCATGGTCAACCTATAAAAAAGTATCTTTTTACCTATTTTTTGTTATTTCTGTTACGCCGCTACTTTTATGGCGTTTATATATAAAACATTACCCTGAAGGCATTCCGGAATCCAGTTGGTTACTGACCGATGTTAACACTTACCAAGGACGCTTAAGCATTTTTTTCAAACCGGCCTTTTTCCGCTGGATATTCTTTGAAAGAATAAATAACGACATTTTGGGTGGTTATCTGACTTTTTTTCTTATTTTGGGCATTATCAGTAAACCAAAGCGGATTTTTTTTCACCTTTTATTAGTTTCTTCAATTATTTATTTATTTGTATTTCAAGGCGGTAACGTTCAACACGAATACTATCAAATAATCATTCTTCCTCCTTTGGCTATCTTTACCGGGTTGGGAATAACTCATTTTGTCAGTAGCGGAAAAAACCTGATTCATCCTTTACTCTCTTATCCTCTAATGATTGTGTTAGCTGTTTTTTCACTGTTTTTTTCGTTTTATAAAGTGAAAGATTATTATAGCTATCCGCAGGATTTAGTCCAGATCGCCAAGATCGTCAACACTCTCACTAAGGAAGACGACAAAATTGTCACCGACCGGCTCGGCGACACCACTCTTTTATATCTGATGAATCGACGCGGAGCTCCGGCAATTTACAAGGAACCAGATGATTTAAAAAAATTCGGTTATCAATATCTGGTCACCCTCAATCAAGATTTGATTAAACAATTAAAAGAGAAAGACTATCAAGTCGTTTTCGAAAATGATAGTTTTGCCCTTTTTAGATTATGAAAATTTTGATGATCACCCCCTATGTCCCCTTTCCTCCTTCCTCGGGCGGTCAGATTAGGACTTTCAACCTTTTAAGATACTTAAGCCTTAAAAACGAGATTACCTTAGTTTGTCTTTATAAATTTGATGAAGAAAAAAAACATTTAGCCCAGCTGCAACCGTATTGCCGGAGGGTTTTTTTCTGCCGTCGCTCCAAAAAACCCTGGACGGTTAAAACACTTTTAGGTTCATTTCTCTCTCTTAATCCTTTTCTTGTGGTTAGGAATTCCTCAAACGAAGCTAAAATGGTTTTGAAAAAGTTATTCAGTCAAGAGAGTTTTGATGTTATTCATGTCGAAACGTTCTATGTCATGCCCCATCTGCCAAAAGTAAGCATACCAATTCTCCTGGTCGAGCAGACAATCGAATATAAAGTATATCAACATTTCATAAAATCACTGCCTTTATTTATCCAACCGTTTTTCTTTATCGATATCCTTAAACTCAAGTACTGGGAAAGATATTACTGGACAAAAGCCTCATTGGTAGCGACCGTTTCTCCATTAGATAGCAAATTAGTAATCAATCTTCAGCCAAAAATAAAACCAGTGATTGTCCCCAACGGCGCCGGTGACGAGATGGTAGTCGACTCTCTTTCTGAGCGAAACTTGAAAAAACCGATTTTACTATTCCAAGGAAATTTTCTTTGGTTACAGAATATTGAGGCGGGTTTAATTTTGGCAAAGAAAATTTTGCCGATTTTGAAAAAAGAGCTTAAAAATTTTAAGGTAATCATCGCCGGGCAAAATGCCTCGAAAAAGCTAAATATTAAAAACAGCAATATAATCGAAGTAGTTGACGTTCCTCATAATAAAAATGACATTGTCCGCGATCTCTATCAAAAAGCGACTCTTTTCATTGCCCCCATTTTCGGTCCGGGTGGAACTAGATTAAAAATTTTAGCGGCCATGGCCAGTGGACTTCCGGTAATTTCAACCAAAATGGGAATTAGCGGTCTCGAAGTTACCGATAATAAAACCGTTCTTATCGCCGAAAAACCAGATGATTTCGTTGAAAAAATAAAACTAATACTCAATAATAAGCAAATTTATAAAAATATTCAAAAACAAGCCTATCAGTTGATAATCGAAAAATATAACTGGAAAAAAATTGCTGCCAATTTAGAAGTTGTTTACCAAAAATTAATTAAATCATGAAGATTGGCCTTGATATTTCACAAATCGTCCATAAAGGAACCGGCGTCGCTCGGTTTACAGAGGGTTTAGTTAATGCAATATTAGATTATGATAACAAAAACCATTGGTCCTTCCTTTTTTATTCTCTGAGAAGGAATTTAGACAGGAACATCGAAGAAAAAATAACAAAAAAGGGCCATCAATTAATTAAATGGAAACTCCCGCCTACATTAGTTTCTTTATTATGGAACCGTTGTCATCAATTTAAAATTTTAAATTTAAAATTTAAAATTAATCTTGATTGGTTTATCTCATCTGATTGGATTGAGCCACCGACTCAAGGAATAAAAAAAGCGACCATCGTCCACGACTTGGTTTTTCTACGACATCCGGAGACGGTCAACAAAAAAATTTTATTTAACCAGACGCAGCGTCTGTATTGGGTTAAAAAAGAGTCAAACCTCATCTTTGCCGACTCACAAACAACCAAAAGTGATTTAATTAATCTCTTAAATATCCCTGAAGAAAAAATCCAGGTTAACTACCCCGGGGTTGAGGTAACCAAACCGACTCAGGCAGTAATCGAAGAAACTTTAGCAAAGTTTGACTTAAAAAAACAGTTTATTTTAACTGTTGGTAAAATTGAACCGAGGAAAAATTTAAAAAGATTGATTAAGGCAATGAAACAATGGAACAATGAAGCAATAAAGTTAGTAATAGTTGGTCCTCGTGGCTGGGAACAATTTGGCAATAAAACAATGGAACAATATAACAATGTTAAATTTTTAGGTTATATCGACGACGTTGATCTTTATTCTTTATATTCTTCTTGTCTATTTTTTATCAACCCATCTATTTGGGAAGGGTTCGGTTATCCCTTAATCGAAGCGATGAGTTTAAAAACGCCTATTGCCTGTTCGAATATCAAACCATTTGTCGAGATTGTTAAAAATGCCGCTATCTTTTTCGACCCATTAAAAACTGATGACATTGCTGATAAAATAAATAAAATTACCGTCGACACAACATTAAGAAAAAAACTGATCGAAAATGGTAAAATAAGAGCAAAAGAGTTTAATTGGAAGAATTATTATAATAAACTGGTAGAAACTCTAAATTCTAATATCTAAATCCAAAATAAGTTCTAAGCACTAAATTCTAAACCCAAAACATTTAGAGTTTTGAATTTATGATTTAGATATTATTTGAGATTTGGAATTTAGGATTTAGGATTTTATTATCTTATGATTATCGGCATTGACGGTAATGAAGCCAATGTAAAAAAAAGAGTTGGTGTCTCGGTCTATGCTTTGAATTTACTTCATTATTTTAAAAAACAAGCTAATAACGAACTCCGTTTTGAAGTTTTTCTGAAAACTAACCCACTACCCGAATTACCGAGGGAAAGTCCAAACTTTGCTTATGAAGTAATTAAAGCAAAATTTCTTTGGTCACAGTTTGCTCTTCCACTGCGACTTTATCAAAAAAGAGACATCGATGTCTTCTTCTCTCCGGCTCATTATGGACCGCGTTTTTTACCTGTTCCTTTAGTGGTTACTGTTCACGATCTCGCTTTTCTCTATTATCCTAAGGAGTTCTTGAAAAAAGATCTCTACCAGCTGAGAAGTTGGACAAAGTATTCAGTTTTAAAAGCCAAAAAAGTTATTGCCGTTTCAAGAACGACCAAGAAAGATTTAATAAAATTCTACCAACTGCCGTCGGAAAAAATTAGCGTCGTTTATAACGGTTATGAAAAATATCTTCAAGTTCAACGTTCTAAATTTAAATTGAAAGAGGGGGATAAACCATATATTTTATATGTCGGTACTCTTCAACCAAGAAAGAATATTGTCACTTTGATTAATGCCTTTCAAAAAATCAACCAAATCTATCCAGAGTTAGAACTTGTCATCGCCGGTAAAAAAGGATGGCTTTATCAACAAATTTTTGAAACCGTCATTGACTTGGGCCTTGAAAACAATGTTTTTTTCACTGATTTCATTACCGATAATCAACTGGTTTATCTTTATCAAAATGCTTTTTGTCTGGTGATGCCTTCGCTTTATGAAGGTTTTGGTTTGCCTGTTTTGGAAGCAATGAGCTTTGGCTGCCCGGTGATTAGTTCTTTTGCTTCAAGTTTGCCCGAAGTCGGTGGCGATGCCTGTTTTTACTTCGATCCTGAGAATACTAATGATTTAATTGAAAAAATTCTTAAATTAAAAAACAGCCTGACAATGAGAAAAGAAATGATTAAAAAAGGCCGGGAAAGAGTCAAGCAATTTTCCTGGAACATCTGCGCTGAGAAAACTTTGAAAATAATTAAAGACTGTCTTTAATAAAATTCCTATGGCTGTAAAAATTATAAATGATCATTTTGATAAAAATCTTTTTAACAATAAAGCCTTTCATCCACTTCAATCATGGTCTTGGGGCGAGGCGAGAAAACAGATGGGAATTGAGGTTTTAAGAATTGGAGAATTTTCCACAGTAGGGACAATTCATGAATTGTCCCTACAAAACGTTTATCAATTAACCTTTCACAAACTTCCTTTAACTAGTTATAAAATCGGTTATCTTCCCCGATCAGTTTTGCCATCTGAAGAAGTTTTAGAATTCATTTATGATTACGGAGAAGTCAACAAAATTATTTTTGTAAAGATAGAACCATACGAGGAAATATCAAATATTAAATATCAAATATCCCAACTTCACCCAAGGGCTTCGATGGGCGAGGCAAAAATACAAATTAAAAATCAAAAATTAATAAAATCTAAACACCCGTTATTTCCGGAATGGACTCAAATCCTCGATTTAAGACAATCAGACGGAGAATTGTTAAAGAATATGCATCATAAAACTCGTTATAATATTAAACTAGCGGAAAAAAAAGGTGTAATCGTCAAAGAAACATCAGACGGAAAAGGCTTTAAGATTTTTTCTCAACTATATTTTGAAACCTGTAACCGACAAAAATATTTTGGTCACACTCCACGTTATCACCAGATTATCTGGAATAATTTAAAAAATAATATTTCCCATATTTTAATTGCTTTTTACAAGGATATCCCTCTTGCGGCGTATGAATTATTTTTTTATAAAGATACTCTTTATTACGTTTACGGCGGCACATCAGAGCAATACAGAAACTTAATGGCGTCAAATTTGCTGATGTGGGAAGCAATCAAGCTCGGAAAAAAAATGGGCGCCAAAAAATTGGACATGTGGGGCTCACTTCCCCCAAATTATTCTCAAAACCACTCCTGGGCCGGATTTACCAGATTTAAAAAAGGTTTTGGTGGAAAGTTTACTCAGTTTATTGGTAGTTATGACCTAATTGTTAGCCCGATCCAATATCAGATTTATAATATTTTTTACCTTGGGCGACAAATATATTTAAGATTAAAAAAAGAGTTATGAAAAAAGTTGGCTTGGCACTTTCTGGTGGTGGCCCGCGCGGATTAATCCATATTGGTGTAATTAAAGTCTTAGAAAAAAATAATATACCAATTGATTGCATAGCCGGTAGCTCGGTTGGAGCTTTTATTGGTGGAATCTATGCCGCTACCAAAGATGTTAGAATTCTCGAACAAATTACTGCCAGTCTTAAAAAACGGACTATCTTCAGTCTTTTCTTTGATCCAGTCCTCAAATCGGGCCTGATCAAAGGCGATAAAATTATCAACTTTATCAAAAAGTATGTTGGTGATATTGAATTTTCTCAACTAAAAATACCTTTTACCGCTGTCGCGACCGATTTTAACACTGGAGAAAAATTTGAAATCAACGAAGGAAAGCTTTGTCAAGCAATCCGGGCCAGTATTGCCGTTCCTTTTTTCTTTAAGCCGGTAACGATTGATGATAAAATATTAGTTGACGGAGCAATTTCTTCACCTCTTCCGGTCGCTTCGGTCAAAAAAATGGGAGCTAATTTATCCATTAGTGTCAATCTCTATGATAAATACTTGTCTCAATTCTCAGAAAACCAGATTAATATAATAACCGTCCTTCAACAAACAACAAAAATTCTTCTTCATAACCTGGCAGAAACTGAAGCTAAAGAGGCGGATATTAGTATTTCACCCCAGTCAACAAAAATTGGTTGGGGGAAACTCTTGAGTAGGGTTGGTAGTCAACAAGGAATTGATCTAGGAACTCAAGCAACTGAAAAAAAAATAAAAGAAATTCAAAATCTGTTAAAAGCAGAAAAAACTGGTTTTTTCAGTTGTTTACGTCGTTTTTTTAGAATTAGATGAGCTGTAACCAAATATAAAAAATAATTTTATCTATATTGGTTTATTTAAGGACAACATTATTCCCAATTATTATTAGTGTGTAGTTACTCTTTCTAGATTCGAAATCAGGTAATTTACCTGTTTCAAGAGCTCGTGAAATCTCTTTTGGAGTAAAGTAAATGACATCGTCTAATCTTAGATTAAGTCTCTTTGCTATTTCGGTTAATAATTTTTTGGCTGAAATCATAGCTCGAACAATATATTCTCCTCTGGCTGTTCGTAAGAAAATATATTCTTGAAGAATTCTACCAATGTTGATTAAGTCTTTATCTCGTTCCGATCTTCCAATAAAAGCCTTATAATCTTTTCTACTGTTAGCAGTTTTCTTGTTCATTTCTTTCAACTCTTTAAACGGATTGCCTTTTGATAATTCTTTGACACAATTAATATAATATTTTAGATTATAAGGTTCAGCTAAATAGGTCCAGCCAACTTTTACCGCACCAAGCCAGTAAAATTTATCATAAACCTTCTTGATTTTTCGACTGATCTCAGAAGTTAGACTATGTCTTCTGTATTCTACGGCGATTTTAAGCATTGTTTCGTATTCAAGTCTAGTAGCGCTCTTTTTTTGCAAAGTTGTCAAAATAAGAAAATAGTTATTAAAGTCTTCTTCGCTTAAGTTAGGATATATTTCTTCTAGCCGTTTTTTTATTTCGTCTGATAAAATTTTTTCAATCGTAAATGTGACCCAAGTTACTGGCGCAAATTTCTCAAGAGCAGTATTATATTTCTCAAAAACGACTCTAAGCTTATTTTTATCTGCTGTTTTGACTTTCTTAATAATCTGATCTGCTAATTTAACTAGTTTTTTACCTTGCTTGTGTATTTTCTTTAAAAGCTTTTCAAAAAATTTTGGCTCTTTTTCATAAGTTTGTTTTAAAGCAATATACTCCTGTTTCATTTCGTTTGCATCAAGGTAATACCACCAATTTTCGTGTTTAATATTCCGAGGTTTAAATTTAATTTCTAACATTTCATCGTAATATCTTCTTCCCGCAGCTATCTGATAAACAATAAGAGTCTCTGCTTTTCTTTCTATTAATTTAAACCATTTTATTTTATTAATCATATTTAGTCTTGGATTTTTTCAACAATACCTTTGTTGGCATCGACTTTAACTAAATCTCCTTCCTTAAGAATCTCCGTAGCATTACCTGTTCCCACAATACAAGGAACTCCTAACTCGCGCGAAACAATCGCCGCATGACAAGTGACACCGCCTTCATCAGTCACAATCGCCGAAGCTTTTCTCATGGCCATTACATAATCTGGGCTGGTCATAGTGGTCACTAAAATATCACCTTTTTTAACTTTATCAATTTCCTCTTTTGAAAGAACTATCTTTACTTTCCCTTCGGCTTTTCCTAAACAAGCCGCTCTGCCTTTAATAATCTTCACAACTTTATTATTTTTTAAACCCATCAACCTCTCAAATTTTTCTATCCATTCTTTTCCTGAATAAAGATGGTTTTTCCCGTCAATTACAGCAAATACATAACTTTCGCTTCTCTCCTTTAATAATTTCCTACTTGGCAATTTACTATTTTTTAAATAATCAATAATCTCCTGTGGGGTCAAACAATAAATTTCCTTATTAACCAAGGCCGCTCGCCGGCTGATTTCTTCAAGTAATGGTTTTGTATAAAAAAATCCTTTTCTAAACGTCTTTAATCGCTCTGTCCTTAACCAAATATATTCTTGTAAAAGATCTATTAAGAATTTTTGTTCTTCATTAAGATTTAAGGTTCGTATTACTGATCGCGCTTTCTTAAGAATATTTTTTTGATTGTTTTCTAACTCAATTAAGGCTTTCTTTGTATTTTCATTTAAACCTAAGTTGCCATTTATTGCTTCAATAATGTCTTTTTCATGCAGTTCGTCATACAGATAATCATCCATGGCAATCCAAGCCCACTTTTTTATAAATTTTTTAATAATTTGGCGATTTTTATCTTTGGTAAATTTTATAGATAGTTTAAGTAGTTCTTTTTGATAGACAGTTTCAAAAGTTTCTTTACTCGGAACGGTAAGAGCCAATAACAAATTATTTTCAAAATTTTTATATGATATAAGCTCTTTAATTTTGTCTTCCAATACTACTTGAAAAAAATGAGGTGTTGCCATAAAGGGTGATAGTTTTTCATAAGATTCGGTATAAGCAACAAAAATTTTAAGCAAATCTTTTTGTGACAGTTCTTTTAAGTTTAATCTAGGAATATCTTCACAAGAATTTAGCAACTGATTAGCTCTTTTTTCAAATTCGACTAAGTGTTTTTTTGGAAATTGATAGTCTTTTTTAATTTTGTTTAATATAAGTTCACCAAAACTACCAACTTCCTCTTTGTCTATATAAACTGCCCCTATCATATTTTCTACAAACACTGGATAACTCATTAATTCTTTACCTAAAAGAGACTTCATGTTCTTGCAGGCGCCTATAGGTAAAGCATACGAACGAAAAAGACTGCTTTTTCTTCCTTTAACCACTAGTATCCAATCTCTTTTTTTCATGAGTTAATTTTAACTTGAAGTTGTAATTTTAACTTCTATATGTTAAAATGATGACAAATTATGAGTAAAAAACAGTGTTCTGAAGCTAAAAAACCCTTTGAACTTTTACCTAAATTGGTTAAATTAGGCCTGTCTAAACAGGAAGCTAAAGTTTACCTAACTTTGATAGAAGGAGGTCCTTTTCCTGCTAAAGAAATAGCTAGGATTATTAATATATTACCTCATGCAGTTTATCGAACCGCGAAAAAACTTGAAAATAAAAAATTAATCTCTATTTTAAAAACTTCTCCCCTCACCTTTCAGGTTCTATCTCCGCAATTGACTTTATCTTCTTTTATTAAAGATAGAAATTTAATGATAGAAAAAGAGGTTGAAGAAGTCTCACGACTTCTCAATCAAAAACAAAGTTCTTCTCCTCCGACTCAAATGAATCTAATCGTTGGTAAATACGAAATGTTTATTCAAACAATTAAAATGACTAACGAAACGAAAAAAGAACTACTAATCGTCTCTATTGGAGAACCGATTCCGGAAGATTCCTTACTAGCGATAAGAAATGCTTATCTGCGAGGAGTAAAAATAAAAATGGTTGCTCATAAATATGATCAAGAAAACAAAGAAATTTTAGAAAATTTTAAGAAAAATGGTTATGAAATCCGCCACTATCCTGACTGGGGATTCCATCTTGTTGTTTATGATGGTAAAAAAGCTCTATTGAGTGTTAACAATCCTAAAGACACTGAAGAAAGAGTTTCAATGCAAATTCTTAGTCAAGGGTTATCAAAGGCATTAAGAGATTATTTTTATTCTGTCTGGGAGAAAGCTACTCCTATTTAATATTTGATTATTAAATTACCATCTATGCGCGATAGCGTAGTAGATGGTATAGCTAAAGTTTAAAAAAGGTTTTTATAGTAGATTCGTCTTCTATCCTTTCCGCAATAATATATTTCATATATCTTGTTCCTTCTACGATTTTTTTAATCAACTCCACTTCCTTTTCGCACTCATATGGAAATAAATAAACGCTTTTTTGATACGGATAAAAACCTAAATCGACTAAGAATCTTCGCATATAGTCTCGTTTGTTCTTTTGTTTCTCGGGAACATCAAAAATCACCAAAAACCATTTTCCTTCCCACTTTTTGCTTTTCT
>Ga0210049_1000245_pt1 | contig 41861 bp, 39 predicted proteins | sample CryGeyCG2014_300_2_FD_183964 | JGI IMG/M metagenome (GOLD analysis project Ga0210049, IMG submission 183964) | Groundwater microbial communities from aquifer - Crystal Geyser CG06_land_8/20/14_3.00 (SPAdes) (version 2) | ecosystem: Environmental > Aquatic > Deep subsurface > Groundwater | place... | reverse complement strand
ATTTTAAAAGCGAACATCTCAGCGCGCCACTTCTGCAAAGGGAACTCGTTATTCGAGAGCGCGTTAAGCCCGCGGGTGATATTGACCTGTTCCTGCCCTGCCTTGTCGTAAACAATAGTTATTACCCCGATATCTGAGGTGAGCGCTGCGTCCTTCTGGCTTACCCCGAAAATAACCGCGATTGCCTTCGCGTTCTCCTGCCAGGCAATTGAAATTTCTTTTGAAGCATCAACCGCGTTCTTCCCGCTGTTCAGGTCAGGGTCCGCGATGTAAAAAGGGATCCCCTTGAACCAGTGTTCCCCGGGGATAAGGCCGAACCAGGAATTTTCGCCCTTCCACCTCATATCAAGCGCTGTATTGCACAGCGGGTAAAGGTTCACGTATTCAAAATCTCCGGCGCTGGCGGATTTGCCTTCAAGTTTCTTGCGGGTTTTTATAGGTTTTATTTCTATTTTCTTTGCCTGCTTTATTTCGCCTATCCTTATCACATCCCCGCATTTCACGCCACTTATGAGCACGTCCTCGTTATCCGTGAACTTGTTGAACGTGAATGAATCTTCGGCAAGTTGTTTGCCGTTCACGCAAACACCCTGTCCGCTTATATCCCTGAACGGCGAGGAAACCATCATCGAAAATAGTCCGGGGTAGTCGCCTGTTATCTTGAACTGGAAATTCGTTTCCGGCTCGTAATAGTAATCGGTTATGTCTATCTTCGTTGTGCCGGTATCAAAGCATATGGCGGCAGCCCTTCCGCATACTACGCGCGCGATCGCCCCTCCTCCGGGAAGAGCGTACCTCCAGCAGTTCGCGCCGTGCCCGGGATCAGGCGAACCCAGGGACCTGCGCGCCTTTGGGTTCATCTCCCCGAATATTTCCACGTTCTCCTCAAAACTGTATCCGTCCTTGTTGTATCCCTGCCACCACCTTTCAAGCACTCCCCTTAAAATATATTTCAAAACAGGGTCCCCTGTCTCGCAGTAAACGGGTATCATCGTGCGCAGAACGTACCCGCCCTCAGCCCAGGTGAGCTGCCCCATCCACCACTTGCTGTCAACCACCTGCATCAGGAACGTGGGATCAAGGCCATCGGCCTCGTCAGGGTCAGCCAGAAAATACCAGGTGTTCTTATACGTAGCCGCTCTTGCGAGCTCTATTGCCTGCTCCGCGTTTTTTCCGCGGTCCGGGTCATTCTTGAAGATACGGTAGTAATTCAGGAGAAAACTTTCTCCCGCAGCTGTCGCGACCCTTGAGAACATTGCCCAGGGCAGATCAGGAACCCCGTTCCTGGTCCAGAGGTAGTGTTTGCACCAGTTGAAGACTCCGTCTATAAAAGGAAGGTATTCCTCGGTTCCCTCATGCCTGTAAATAATAAGCATTGCCGCGCCTATATGGAACGTGCTCTCGTGGCGGATCGTGGTCGCGGCTTCCCCGCCCGCCCCTTTGGACATCGAACCTTCTATGGGGTGGTTCCAGGCAACGCATTCATCCCCGCCTATCTTCACGCGCGTCGGTTTTGACATCAGCTCTTCAAGCTGGGTTTTTACCCTGGCTATCGCGGCCTTGTTTTTCTTGCGGTACGCTTCTTCAAGCGCGTCGGCAAGGAATGTCTGGCCTATCGGCCTTGCTCCGGTCGCCCACAGGGTCGCCCAGAAATCCCCCAACCCGCTCATCGGGCCGCCTATCAGGCCCGGCTCACCCGCTTCTGTGCGGGTGCGGATAATATTTTCCCTTGAACCGTTGGCGTCCTTCATTCCCATCCAGGAAAGGTCGGTCATTGCCGGAACCGCGGGAAGCAGGTCATAGAAGTCGGTGTATGTCCTGTTCAGAACGAACATCTGCGGGTCGTCCCAGTCAAAACAGTCCAGCTTCCATATTATATCAAAATGAGAAGAAAGCGTTTCCTTCCCTTTCGGGAACCGCAGCTCTGTCCACTGCCCGGCATGAGGAAAAAGAAGGGTAAAAAACTGCTTCGGATGGTCAGGCTGGCCCGCGCAGTAAGCGCAGGCGATGAATTTATCCGATCTATCGGTAAGACGGGCGTGCGTGAAATCATAAGCGATAAACCTTCCGTTCGCGCCTGCCCACAACCCGGCTGCCGGGGTATTGTGCGCGCCCATTGCGACCGCGTATGTCCAGTTCTCAGCCCATGTGCCCCGCATCTGCGCGTCAAATGAGATCGGAAAAGGATCGGTTTTCTTAGCCGGGTATTCAAATCCGCCGTGGTAAAACATAGCCGCGTCGTCAACAGTGCAGCGCAGGAAATAGAACGGGCATTTTGTTTCCCATGAACCCGTCCATTTATCCCTGTCAAAGGATTGTTGCAAATTAAGGCTGAACTCAACCCGGGGGAAAGGATTGTCCTTTCCAAGCAATACCTTTACAAAAGAGTCTTTGCCGAATTCCGGGGTCTTACCGGTGCCGCTCGTGTCTATGTCCTTCAGGACAAACCATGCCCTGCCGCTTTCTTTTCCGGTCTCAACGGTTTTCGCAAACCACCTGTCTCCTGACGTCAGCTCAACAACACAGACCTCAACTTCCTTTTCACCCTCAAAAACAGAAACCCTGAATCCGGTAACACCCGCACCCGCGGCAATTGCCGCGATCCTTGTTTTGCCGTTTGATACAGCAGCGCTCTTCCCTTCTCCGCTCACAGTAACCTCTCCGGCGCAGCAGTAGTCCATGGTCCACGGTCCGCAGACCACAGTCAGAACCAATACAGTTAGAAGTACCCTTAAAAAATGGTTTTTCATAAAATCCTTTTTTGACACAGATTTGCACAGAAAAAGCAGCTACAGTGATAATCTGTGTTGATCTGTGTCTAATTTTACTTTACTGTTTTCTCAGAGAAAATAACCTTGCCGAAGTTCTCCGGCAGGTGCCAGCTTGGGGTCTTTGACCAGGAGCCGTATTCTTCCGGGCCCGCTTCCTTCTTCGGCCTTTCGATCCTGAACATGTTCGCGCGCCACATGTCCCCGTCCTTCGGAGGAAGGTTCTTCGCGTACGGGAAATTGATATTGTTCAGCGGTATCGCGATCTCCGCGACCCATTTTTCGTCAACGTCATTGCGGTTATCCACGGTGCCGTAGACCTTTACCGCCCTCTTTATGCCATCCCCGTTAAAAACCGCCTTGGGCTCCCAGGGCTGGACGTCGCCGCCCGGCTTTGGCTGGTCAATGCGCAGGTCAATTATGGCATTGAGCGGGTTTATCTCGTATTCCAGGTAATTCTTGCCGTCCCCGTCCTCGTCTATGAATATCTCGGCATTCTCCTCTTCCCACAAAGGCCCGTCGTCCTGGGTCTTTACAGCGAATATGTCAGGGTCATTAACGACAAACGCAATGTAAAGGTTCTTATTATCCCACAGCATTTTCACTTCTGTATACTGGGTCATGGGCTTACCCACGTTGTCAAGCATCTTCATGAAACCGCCTGTCGCCTTCGCCTTCTGCCATGAGCCCTCGCTCAAAACTCCGTCTACTATGATCTTTCCCTCTGCCTTTTCGCAGGTGTAGGAACGCAGCTCTATCTTATCCTTTTTCTTCTCCCCAGCATAACAACCCAGCCACAGAGAACACAGAGAAAATACCAGCACTGCCATTACAATTTTTTTCATACCCCCTCCTTCAATCCATTGCTTTTTTTAAAAATTTCTTTATCTTTATTTTATATCTTCTGAGTTTAAACCGAGAGATTGAATTAATTTTATATTATAGTTTGTAATAGCAATTTCGGTCCTTTTTCTACTCATGAACAGGATAGCTATTATTTTCTTCATATTTATTGCCATTAAACTGAAAATTACTTTATATTGAAAGTTGAAGTCTTGCCCTAATGAATTAAACCCTTACTTTAGTACCATAGCGCAGTGGCAGATGGCTACGATCTCAACAAATTCATCTTTAATGCGGTAAACGATCCGGTAATTTTCATAAATCTTTTCTCTTAAATTTTCATCCCCGTATTCCGGCACAATACGACCGGATTTTGGAAACTGGGGAATAGATTTAACGATAACCATTATCTTCCTGGCAAAAAGAGCGGCATAGTATTCGGAGTCTCTGCCAATATAACCGCAAATATATTTAAAATTAAAAACAGCGCGGGGAGACCACCTTATTTTGTAAGCCATTTCGCCATCCGCTCTTCGACTTTTTCGTGCGGTATCCCCTTACCCTCGTCAAGTTCCTTCAGGCCCGCATCGACCTGAAGCCTAAAATACAATTCTGCCATTATCTGGTCAACCGTCACATCGTCCGGAAGTAATTCTATCATTTTTATTACCCGCTCTTTCAGCTTCGCCATCTTTCCTCCATTTAAAAAATTATCATAACCACAGATGAACACAGGTGAACACAGGTGGTTTAAATCTACCTTCTCAAATCTTTGATCTATCATTACAGTGTTAACCTGTGGTTCCAAAATGTATTATTTTATAACCTTCATCCTGCGGAACGGCCAGTAGATAATAAGCGCCTTGCCTTTCAGCTCTTTACCTGACAGGAATCCCCAGAACCTTGAGTCAAGGCTCCTGTCCCTGTTGTCCCCCATCATGAACAAGTGCCCTACAGGCACCGTATAGGGCCCGAAGTTATCCCTGGGTGAAAGGTTCCCCGGAATAATTCCCGGATCTTCGTGGTATTTATATGGCTCTTCTATGGGTTTGCCGTTTATATATACCTGCTTGTTTTTTATTTCGATCGTATCCTTTTCAACAGCTATCACCCTTTTGATAAAATCTTTTTTCTTATCCTCCGGATACCTGAACACTATGATCTCCCCCCTGTGCGGGAGTTTCGCCCAGTAATTGAACCTGGAAACAAAAAGGTGGTCCTTGACAAGAAGCGTGGGGATCATTGAGCCGGACGGTATCTTGTACGCCTGGATGACGAATACCCTTATGTTGAAAGCGAGTATTCCCGCCACCACTATTACCTCTATCCACTCCCTTACCGCCTCAGGAATATGGAAAGTCTTTTTCCTGGCATAGGTCCTCCAGAAGAGCGTGACTATCAGAAAGTCCACCCACCAGGCGTAGGGCTCAAGCACGAATTTCAGGAAATAGAAAAGAACAGGCCCTGCCAGCGCTCCTATCAACACGGCAACCAGCCATTCCTGCAGCTCCTTCATCCAGTCGATCTTGACTATTTCTTTCTTGTTGTCCTGCTTCATTAATTCTCCTTTTTAAGGTAGTTTACAAAGTTTACAGAGTTTATGCAGTTTACAAAGTTGAAATCCGTGGAAATCTGTGCCGGAGAGCCATTAGCTTGGTTCTGGCTCGTAGGCCCCAGCGTTATGGTTTCGAAGAAACCCGCAGGGGGTTAATCCTTTATTTTTTTCCTGATCGATCTGCGAAACGGCGGGTAAAGCACGCCTTTTTCGGTTATAATGCCGGTTATCAGTTCCGCGGGCGTCACGTCAAACGCCGGGTTGTAAACCTTCACGTCCTGAGGCGCTGTTTTTCTGCCGAAAACCTGCCTGACCTCCCGCGGGTCTCTTTCTTCTATCGGTATGCCTTTCCCGTTCCTGAGTTTCAGGTCGAATGTGGAAGAAGGCGCTGCCACGTAGAACGGGATCTTGTGAAAGCGCGCAAGCACCGCGACCTGGTAAGTGCCGATCTTGTTGGCGGCGTCACCGTTTGCTGCTATGCGGTCAGCACCGACAACCACGCAGTCTATTTTTCCTTCGCTCATTACTTTGCCGGTCATCGTGTCGCATATAAGGGTCACGTCAACCCCCGCTTTTTTGAGTTCCCAGGAAGTAAGCCTTGCTCCCTGCAGAAGAGGGCGGGTCTCGTCGGCAAAAACCTTTACCTTCTTGCCCTGGCTGTGCGCCGTGTAGATCACAGCAAGCGCGGTGCCGAACCCGCTTGTCGCAAGCCCTCCCGCGTTGCAGTGGGTAAGGATTGTGCAGCCTTTCTTTATGAGCCTTGCTCCGTGCTTCCCTATCGCCCTGCACATCGCGTCGTCTTCTTTCTGGATCTTCAAAGCTTCGGCCAAAAGGACCTTTTTTAAAGCGGGAATGTTCAGGCTCTTGTTCTTCGCGGCGCAGTCCCGTATCCTTCTGAGCGCCCAGAAAAGGTTTTCCGCGGTCGGCCTTGAAGACGCCAGGTACTTTATGTTTTCATTAAGCTTTCCCCTCAATCCCCTTGATCCATTAATCCTTTTATCGGAGACGTTCCAGACTCCCAGCACAGCGCCCATCGCTCCAGCTATGCCTATTGCCGGCGCGCCCCTTACCTGAAGTATTTTTATCGCGCGCCACACGTCTTTTACGGTGCGGCAGTAAATGTATTTTTCTTTAAGCGGCAGGAGAGTCTGGTCTATAAGCCTGATCTTTCCGTCCGCCCACTCTATGGTCTTCATTTCTTCCCCGCGAACAGTTTCCCGATGCCGGCCCAGAACGGCTTGCCTCTTTCCTCTATCTTTGCCCCGGAGAACAGGAAATCGATTATCTTCCTTTCAAGTATGTCTTCCCGAAGGTTGTCGATAAGGCCCCTCTGCTCCAGCTGCCTGCGCAGTTTTAACGGGTCCTGCCTGTACGCGTAGGCGAGTTTTTCGATCTCGTTCTTGACGTCTTCATCCTCGACCTTTATCCCCTCGCGGTTCGAGATCTCGGCGAATATAAGCGTGGCTTTCAGCTGCTTCTCCGCGGCTTCGCTGTATTTTTCCTTGAGCTTTTCCTCCGTAAGCTTGTTAGCCTTCAGGTAATCTTCCATGGTAGCGTTCTTGTTCGCAAGCTCGTTATTGAGCTTGTACATCATGTAATCCCTCTGCCGCTCTATAAGTGTCGAGGGAAGGTCTATGCTTGTGCCTTTAACAAGCCTGGTGACCATTTCGTCTATCAGCCTTTTCTTCTCGCCCTGCTCTTTCTGAAGCTTCAGCTCTTCTTTTATCCTTTCCTTCAGCGCCGCGATACTGTCAAAACCGAAATCCTTTGCGAGCTTTTCGTCAACCGCGGGCACCTTTCTCTCTTTCAGGTCTTTAAGGGCTATTTTAAAGACGGCTGTCTTGCCCTGCAGCCCATGGAAGCCGTAGTCCGCGGGGAATTGTATGTCGGCGTTCTTCGTCTCGCCCTTCTTCATGCCCGTAACCGCCTGAGTGAACCCCGGCGCGAGGTTTTCCTTCCCTACTTCCAGCGAATAATTTTTCTTTGACCATCCCTTGATGGGTCTGCCGTCAAGCGTGCCTTCGAAATCCACGACCGCGAAATCGCCGTCACGCGCGTCATCCCTGCCCTGGACATCCGAGAACACGGAAGCCTGCGCCTGCAATTCCCTGAGTTTCCCCTCTATTTCCTCGTCGCTTATTTCCACGAGGAATTTCGTCAGCTTAATGTTCTTGTAATCTCGCAGGTCTATCGCGGGGCGGGTTTCGACAACCGCCTTGAACTTCAGCGAATTGTTCTCATCCAGTTTTACATCGCTGAATTTCGGCGCCGTAAGGAGCGTAAGGTTTTTCTGCTTTATAGCTTCCTGGAAATATTTGGGCACGAGCTTTTCCATTATCTCGTGCTTCACCGAATCATTGAAGTGTTTTTCCAGCATGTCGCGGGGTATTTTACCTGAACGGAACCCCGGCACTTTCGCCCGCGTCTCAAGGTACGCGTAGATCCCCTCTTTTTCCTTTATCACTTCCTCTGCCGGTACTTCGATCTCCAGCTCGATCCTGTTTTTCTCAAGCTCTTTGCAGTCTATTTTCATGTTGTTTTTTCCTTTCCCTGCTTATTATTGCAGTGTCATAGTATCTCCGAAGAGTCCGTATGCGACGTCCTTTCGGAGTCATCGGACAAAGTGTCAGAGTGTCCCGCCTCATCGGCGGGTCGCCGAAGTGGCGACAACGTGTCAGAGTATAAATTATTGCTCTATTGCCTGCCCGCCGAAGTGCTGGCAAATTCTGCCCGAATAGGGCAATTTTGAATTTGACAGGTACTCACGTAGGCGGGCTCTAATTTTTTCGCTTCGCGAATACTGCCTGAAAATAGAGAATTGAGAATAGACCGTCCCGATGTTGCATCGGGACTCTAATTTTTCGCTTCGCGAATACTGCCTGAAAATAGAGAATTGAGAATAGACCGTCCCGATGTTGCATCGGGACTCTAATTTTTCGCTTCGCGAATACTGCCTGAAAATAGAGAATTGAGAATAGACCGTCCCGATGTTGCATCGGGACTCTAATTTTTCGCTTCGCGAATACTGCCTGAAAATAGAGAATTGAGAATAGACCGTCCCGATGTTGCATCGGGACTCTAATTTTTCGCTTCGCGAAAAATTGGGGAGGTAGGATTCGAACCCACGTATACCAGCGCCAAAGGCTGGTGCCTTACCACTTGGCTACTCCCCAGTTCCCTATTACCAAATTGAGAGATTTTGAGATTTAGAGATTGTGAGATGTAAGATTGCGTGAGTGAAAAAAGTTAATTATTTAAATAAAATCCCGTCTTCTCAATCTCTCAATCTTAAATCTTACAATCTTACAATTTATTTTATTGCCTCGCCGCCCGGACTAAAACTCTTCTTCCACGGCCGATGTTTTTTCTTTAGGCGCGGGCCCTTCTTTCACCTTTGCCTCATATCCCTCCAGCACCTTCTTCTCAAGATACTCCCTTGTCTGCGCGTTTATCGGATGGGCGATATCCCTGCGCGTGCCGTCAGGAAGTTTCCTGGAAGGCATGGCGACAAACAATCCCTTGTCCCCGCTTACGATCCTAAGGCTGCGCACCACAAAAGCGTTGTCGAACGTAACTGTGGCGAAGGCCTTCAGCTTCTCTTCCGGCTTCCCCGCGTTGTCTCTTAGGAAAATCCTTACCTCAGTTATCTCCATTCCTGAGCCCTCCTCGTGTTGCTGCAAGATGCGCGCTTCCGGCTCTCTTGCCCGCAATTCTATATGCTCTTTGCGCCTCCCCCCTTTCATTATAGATTCCGTAAACAACAGACCCGCTTCCGGTCATAAGCGTCCCTGCCGCTCCGGTGGTTTCCAGCATTTCTTTGACGCCCTTAATGTAACCCTTGTATTTCATATCAACCGCTTTTTCGAATATATTATATAAATTATCCGCGAGCCGCCCGACGTTCCCGGTCCTGAGGCAGTCAAGCACTATTTTAACGCGTGAAAATCCTTTTGCCGGAAGGTTCCTGCGGTCCAGGCTTTCGTAAGCGGACCTTGTTGAGAAGGAAAATCCCGGATCAACCAGAATAACCCAGAAACGGGCTCTGGACAGGACCGGGGTAACAACGTCCCCCCTGCCTGTTGCCAGCGCTGTCCCTCCCCTGATGAAAAAAGGCACGTCCATTCCTATGCGCGCGCCCATCTTTGCCAGATCGCTGTCTGAAAATCCGGCCTTCCACAGCTTGTTCAGCCCTTTCAGAACAGCGGCCGCGTCGCTTGACCCGCCGCCAAGCCCTGCCCCCGCGGGGATCCTTTTTTCAAGGCGTATGCTTATTCCCTTCTTTATTCCCGATCCTTCCATGAACAGCTTTGCCGCCCTGCACGCAAGGTTCTTCGGGCCGGTTTCCAGGCACGGCAGTTTGTTCTTTTTTCCCGGACCCGGCATTAAATAGATCCCGCGGGTTCCCTGCTCAGAAATTGTAATTGTGTCATGCAGGTCTATCTCCTGCATTACGGTCACTATGTCGTGGTACCCGTCTCCGCGCTTTCCCAGCACGTCCAGGAAAAGGTTTATCTTCCCCGCCGCCCTTATCGTTATTCTGGCCAATATCTCCTCACAAGTATCGTTAATATTTAGTCAAGGTAAATTGGTTCATGTCGCAGTTGTCGGTTGTCGGTTGAGGGTTGTCTGTAAACTCACAACTGACAACTCACAACTGCTTCAGGCGAGTTGTTTCTTTAGCTCTTCGATCCTTTTAACCGGCGTGGGGTCCGCGCCGTTTAGAAACGCGAGGTAAACGCTCGTTAAGTCCCCGAGAAGTATGATCGAATAGAGCCTTGCCATTATGGATTTTCCCCTTGTGTGGTATTCCAGGACCTCAGAGGCAGCGCCCTTAAGCAGGTTCCCGGTGATCTCAAACCTTTTTTTCACCTGCGGGTTCTCCTTTTTATCCCTTATCATAACGACCACCATGTCTTTAAGCATGTGCGCCGGAAATTCCCACCCCACGATCTCGTTATGGTTTAGTTCGGGGAACACGTTGTTGAACGCGAACGCCTTGCTGTTCTCATTGAACTGGTCCTTCCACCTCAGCGCCGCGACGTCTGTCAGGTCCTGGCTCGCGTAGATGACCGGTATCTTGCCCTGCAGCTTCATCGCCAGTTTCTTTGCCGGGTTCTTGTCCGCGGGCACGCTCCTCTTCATCTCGTCCCTTACTGACCCAAGCACCTCAACCGACTCGCTTATCTCGGCGGTTTTGTCCTTGACAAGACCGAGTTTCACGAGTATACCCATCAGGCCGATCGCCTGGTAACCCAGGCTTGCGCGCGGAGAACCTCCGCCCGGGATCTGCAGGAACGGGATCCCGTCCGCCTTGCAGTATTCGGTGAGTTTTCCGCCTGTGGTAAGGCCCACTATTTTCGCCTTCCTTTCCTTCGCTTCCGCGTAGGCTGAAAGCGTTTCCTCCGTGTTCCCGGAATAGCTGACAGCTACGACCAGGGTCTTTTTCCTTACGAACTTCGGCAGGTGGTAGAACCTGTTCACGATTACCGGGATCTTCAGCTCGTTCAGCAGGCAGGTCCTTACAAGATCCCCGCCTATAGCTGACCCTCCCAGGCCCGTAACTAATATGTTCGAGATCTTTCCTTTTCCCAGGTAGCTTTTATCCAGCTTGAAAGCCGCCGCGATCTCTGCGGCTTTTCCGCACTGCTGCGGCAGGCCCTCGACCAGGCCCAGCATGTCGGACGGGTCCGCCTTCCTTATCTCTTCCAGATTGTCCAGATCCATTCATCCTCCTTTTTCTATAATGATTACAGTGATTTTTCGAAGATGATTACGGTGATTATTTTTAGTATCAGGTGCCAAGTAGAAGATTAATCTGTGCTAATCCGTGGAAATCCGTGGTTGCAAACGTAGTTTATCCCGAAGGGATCCCTTTGGGACAAAGTTTATAGAGTTTACAAGTTTACAGAGTAAAAATCTCAGTGGACTCAGTGCCTTCAGTGGCAAAATGTATTTCTCTGTGCCTCCGTGCCTCAATGGTAATTTTTCGTGCTTTCGTGATACTTTCGTGTTTTCGTGGAAATTTTAAGGTTTTATCCTGTGCGCTTCTGTCGGTTTGAAGTCCGGCTCCACCTCCGGGTTTGCCCACGCGGTCTTGAAATACACAACTGCATCCTCAATTCTTTTTATGCCTTTGCCCAGCTTTATATCGATCTCCTTCAGGTCGTTCGGCCCAAGGCCCAGGTCGCGCGCGATCCTGAGGTAATTCTGGCAGTTCACAAAAGGCGGGCTGGGGTATTCTGCTGCCGGGTTGTGACCCATAAGAAAAGCACCTACCGCGTCCACCGCGACCGCGTTCTTCCCTACCACGATGACGCGCAACGCCTTCCTTTCAGCGCCCGGTATCCAGAAACCCTCCCCTCCCTCCATCCCGATGATCCCGTCTATCATCGCAAGGTTTATTGGGTTTGCCGCGTTTATGTCGTTGATGACCATTGATATGTCGTGCCTTGAGAGGCCGTGCAGCATGCTCTTTGAGGTCCCCTCAGGGGCGTAAACGTCCCGGGGCGGCGATCCGAACTGATTTTTAAGCGTGAGCGTTATGCCGGCCGAGGAGTGCATCTTCATTTTCGCTACGGATATAAAAACATCCGCTTTCTCGATTTCCTTGTTAAGCCTGAGGCTTTTGAAATAAAGGCCTTCCCCGGGGACTGCGTACGTCTCGAAGTCCGTATGCGGAAACGGGTGGTTCAGGTCCAGGAGCCGGCATCCTTTTTTCGTAAGATCCTTCCAGCCCATATCCCTGAAGCAGTCGATCGTTGGGCTGGCGCCTGTCCCTTCCATTATCGTTATTTCGCTATCGGTTATTTTTCTTATGTGCTCTATAAGGGCGATCGCCAGGTTAACATGAGTGGTTACGCCCCATTCCGCGGGCGTGTTGTCGCACAGGTTCGGCTTTATGGCGACAGCGTCCTTCGGTTTTATAACATCCCCCAGACCCCCTATCAGGCCTATCGCCTCGGCAACCGCGCGCCTTACTTCCTGCAGATCATAACTGCCGCATTTGACCACGGCGACTACAGGCGGGCCCAGCAGCCAGCCTTCCGTGTACCGGAACGACCTTGCGCCCGTTTTCAGGTTAAGGGGGATCGTCTCCTGCTCAAACGAACCAGCGTTGAAGCAGATAAGCAGTATCAGCCCGATTAATGATGCTAAATGGCTTTTTTTCATTTAAATTCAAACCAAATTTATCTGTAATTAAAATAGGATAGGGATTCGGGTATGGGGATTAGGTTTAGGGTTAATCGCGTGGAATCGTGTGTAATCGTGTGGTTAAGGTTTCAATCTGCTGACTTTTTCCAGTTTGAATTCAGCCGGAATATCAGCCCTGGAATAGGAAATACTGAAAGGGCTCGCGGCGTCCGAAAGCTTTCTTATCCCTTTTCCCAGCCTTATATCTATTTTTTTCAGATCCGTGGGCCCCAGGCCCAGGTCCCGCGCGATCCTCAGGTGATTCTCGGCGGCTTCAAAGGGCGGGTCGGGATAATCCGCTTCAGGATCATAGCCCATAAGAACGGTTCCTACCGCGTCTACCGCGACTGCGTTCTTCCCGATTATTATCAAGCCGGTGTTCTTTGCCCTTGCCGCGGGATTCCATAATCCGGCTCCCCCTTCAAGCCCTATTACCCCGTCCACCACCGCAAGGTTTATCGGGTTACAGGCATTGATGTCGTTGATGGCGCAAGGCATGCTCCTCCAGGGATCATCCTTGTGCAGCTGCCATTTAGCCCTTTCCATGTTACCGTAAGCGTCCATGGGCACCGAACCGAACTGGTTTTTTACCGTGAGAGTAATACCCGCAAGCTCGTGGACCTTTAATTTCGCAACTGAAACAAAAACATCAATATCCTTGAAAGCCCTGTTGAACGTAAGCTCCCGGAATGCCAGGCCGCCTCCCGGGATCCTGCACACAACGAAAGTGGGGTAAGGAACAGGATGGTTCAGGTCCACCAGCCTGCAGTTCTTGTTCTTGCTTAATTCAACCCATCCCTGGTCTTTAAACGCGTCTGCTGTGTTGGCTCCGCCCGCCCCTTCCATTATCGTTATCTTGCCGCTGGTGATCTTCCTGAAGCAGTCGATCAGCGCGGAAACTACTGCGGGGTGCGTTGTCACCCCTGCTTCGCCGGAATGGTTCGTGGTAAGGTTGGGTTTTATGCCTATCCTGTCGCCGGATTTCACTACATCGTTCAACCCGCCTATCAGGCTTATTGCTTCTTCCACCGCTCTTTTTACTTCCGCGGCATCATAGTTGCTGCACTTCACTACCGCAACGACCGGCGGGCCGAGAAGCCAGCCTTCCGTATACGCGAAAGGGCGCAGGCCTTCTGAAATATCCTCTGCTTTTGTTTCCGGCGTTCTGCTGGCTTTAAACGCAAAAAATCCCGCGGCTGCGGCTATCAGTATCCCGATAACTACTAAATATTTCTTTTTTATTGTGATTTATATCCTGCTGAAAATGGAGAATAGAAAATAGACCGTCCCGATGTTACATCGGGACTCTATTTTCCCCGTGAGGGGAAAATACGGAGGGAGAGGGATTCGAACCCACGACTCGCTTTAGGCGAGTAATCGCTTTCGAGACGATCCCCTTCAACCACTCGGGCATCCCTCCCGCCTCGACGGCGGGTCGCCGAAGTGGCGACCATACCATCGTAGTTTTATATATCGCTTTAATTAGTCGCCTGCCGGCCTGTCCGCCGAAGTTTAAATGAGCCTTTTCCGAATAGGAAAGTTTTGGGCTCATTTAGTTTAACGCAGGCGGAAGAGGCATGGTGACAGTATTGTTAAGTTTGAATGATGCGGTTCCTTGGGAATTAATAATATATATCACTTTATATAGAATATATATACCTCAAAGTCCATTATATACCAGATTAATGAAAAAGTCAACTTTTTTGATTCGGCGGATACAGATTTAAAAAATTGTTATAAAAAATCAAGAGGGTACGCCCTAAAAAATAAAAAAGACCCACTTTGCTATTCATACGTGAGTCTAATTTATAAAGATTTTACTTATCGCGGTTACTTAGAGATGTTTCTTGAGTTCTGAAACAGAAATATTAACATCCTTCAGGATTTTTCGCAACAACCCCCGTCCTATTGTTTTACCTTTGTGAACCGGAACTGTTGTTTTTCGTCCATCAGGATGACAATAACGAAAATGGCTGCCTTTAGACTTTCTGGTATTTTCAAATCCTATTCTTTCAAGAGCATTAATAAGTTCAAGTGGCCGCAGAATTGGCAGTTTTTCATCATTCATACTGCGACCTCAACTCGCTTTAAAGCAATCATCTCCGGACACTCAATCTCTATCTTTTTCTTCTCATCCTTCAATTCTTTCAGGCACATCTTTATTACGTCTTTAATATTTTCTATTGCTTCTTCAAAACTATCACCCTGAGCATAACAACCTTGCAGGGATGGGCAGGAAGCTACATAGATGTTATCTTCATCCTGTTCCACAATAACCTGAAAACTATAAACTTTTAATTTTTTCATATTAATCACTCCTCACAGTTTCTGATTTTTATTATACCATATTTTAGCAAAAAAGTCAAATTATGTCTTGCCGTGTATGGCACAACGATAGAAAAAAGAAGGAGGGATGGTTGTTTAAGCTCAGTATCAGAATGAACGGGAGAAGTCAAGAGAATAATTCCTTTATTCAAGGTCTGACCCCTATTTGTTATAATAATATTCTTGAACCTGAAAGTTCTCAGGGGTCTTGCAGCATAATGCCTTATTTCTCCCTCAGGTTTACCGAAAACCGAGCCGCATCTGAGTATTTTGCTGTGAAAACCCAGGTATCCGCCTTTGGGACTGTAAAAACGTATCTGGTTGTAGCATTTTCCGTTATCTTCGACAAAACAGGTCCCAAGCGCCAGACCCAGTCTTTTTTCGCGCGCCCCGGTAGTTATTTCCCTCAACGCATTCCTGACTTCATCCGGGTTAAACTTATGTGTGTAGCCGCTCAAAGACCCTTCAGGCGTCAATAATATATCGGCTCTCCTGCTTTTCGCGTATTTTATAGCGCGCCGGATAGCTTTAAGGTTCATGCCGATTTCGCCGGTTACGGGTATCTGCGCTCCTGCCACGCGCAATCTCATCTGAATAAATCTCCTCCGAAGAGTCCGCATCCCCGATGAACATCGGGGCATCGGACCCCATCCCCTATTTTATCCCAAGGGGATCTCCCGAAGGGATCCCTTAGGGACCTTTGGGATAAAGAGTAACTTTTTAATATTTACTTCGGGGAACGTTACCTATAATATATGGTTTTTCGCTTCTTACATAATGCGGCCTGAAAAACCTGCGCAGATCCTTCATCAATCCCTTTATATTACCGCCGCAGGTATGCAGGTTGATAGTAAGATACTGCTTTTCGGGCCACGTGGTTATTGTAACGCTTGATTCCTCGATAATAGCCGTTATTGTCCTGCCCTGGGGATAATGAATAGCCCAGTCCATGCACTTTATCGTAAAATCGTTCTTTCTTAGGACCTTGCGCAATATCCTGTCTATTTTATAAGCATTATTGAGGTACTGGCTGCGGCACCCGAAATACTCCACTAAAAAATGCACTCCGTTCGTGCTGTAATCTTTCATTTCTCTCCTGTCGAGATTGTGGTGGGTCAATTTTCGATTACATTATATACCGGATTGGGGGGTAAAAAAATCCTTTGGGCAGTAATAAATTTTGCCCTGTAATACGAATCTTCCAGGGATGAAATTGCAACCTTTTTTTCTCTTGAGGCGGCGTGTATAAATTTCCCGTTCCCGACATAAATTCCCACATGATCGATCTTTACTTTTCTTTTTATGGCAAAAAATAAAAGGTCTCCCATTGTCAGGTCCCGTACTTCTTCCCCAAGCCTGGACTGCTCCATGCTTGAATGAGGTAGTTGTATGTTGAAATATCTACGATAGAACAATGCCACAAGACCAGAGCAATCAATTCCGTAAAACGATTCTCCGCCCCATTTATATGGAACATTCCGGCATTCTTCCACAAACCTAATAAGCCCCAACGCCCTTGAATCGATAGACTCAGGATCAGAATAACTCTGCGTATCAGTAACTAACTTCCCCAGTGACATTTTTACCGGTTCCGTTTTAAATGTAGGTATTTTAAGGCTCCTGCCTGTTACTATAATATCGCCTTTGATCCTGTTAAGCTTTCTGATCTGCGCGGCTGTGGTATAGAACCGGTGTGATAACGCCAAAAGCGTATCCCCGCTTTTAACTTTATAACTGACAGTTGTTGCCCTGGGCACATTAAATATGACTTCGGTGTTATACGCTGAAGAACAGATCTCCTGCAGGGTCTTTGTGTCCGCCCGGCATTTCACGCCGGCAAAAATCACCCCTATCAAAAAAATCGAAAATATAATTTTTCGTTTCGTAACTTTTCTCCAAGGGAATCTTCGGGCTACTCAGACTGGACCAGGACTTTGTTCCCGTTATCTATCACGCGGAACGTTCCGCCGTCCGCTCTTTCAACGCGTTCGTCGATCCACGCCTGGACACTTACAGCCGGGATGAAACCGCCCTGCTTTACCCTTTCTGGGTCCAGCCTGCTGTAAAGGTAGATCCTTACCTTATTTTCTTTCATAAGCTTAAGAACCCGGTCTGTCTTCCACAGGTAGAGTTCAAAATTTTTGTCTATGAATTCCGAACATTTTTTTAAAGTTTCATCCCTTAGCCCGGCAAGGTTATCCCAGAAAAGCTTCTTGGAATTCGCGTCCGGCGCAAGCCCGCGCACGCTTTCGGGAACATCCTCCCTGCCTGCGCAGGGAGCGATGACCAGTGCCTCCCCGCCGTCCTGTATAGCGCCCTTCAGCGCCATGTCAAAACAGTTCTGGGTGCTGTAGATCGTGTCGCATGCGGGTTTTCCGCCTGGGGAAATAACAACGTATTTTGATTTTTTTGCCTTAAAGAGCGAGAGCCTGTCAACTGCCGCTGTCATCTCCCTGGTTATGGCATCAGGGTCTCCGGCCTTTATCCAGTATATGCCGCCGCTTTCGGACACCATGTCCAGGCCGAACGTTTGTATCCCTCTTTCTTCCGGATTACCGCTCCCGTCCAGGAAAAACTTCTCAGATGCCGCCCTCGCGTCCCTTATGTCAATCCCGAACGGGTTGAACTGCCGCTCAGAGTCTTTGTGCCACGGGTTCCTGCCTGCCGCGGAATTGTTGTGGTCCAGCGAATTCTTGTGATTCGCCCTTACTGTTTCCATTGACGAAAGCCCGGGAAGGACCTGCTTGTCAATGCAGGAATACCCGTTCATGTAATGATATTTCGCCTCGTGCCCATAGATCCTCACGTCGCAGGAAAGCAGGCCGCGGTTTATGTTAAGAGGGGTGCCTTTAGGCGTCTTTCCTATCAGGACAAAATCCTTTCCGTAGCAGTCGTTCGCTATCACTTCTGTTTCAAACGGCAGCCCTTTCACTGCCTCTTCCGCCCATTTGGTGATGTTCCTGGCGTATATGCTTATATCGTGGGTGCCTGTGGCGATAAGTATTTTCAGCTTTTTCGGCCGGCCCTGCGCGACCTCGGAAACAAGCGCGAAAATAATATCCTTCTGCAGGCCTGAGCGGAACTCGTCGGATGAAACAAGGCCTACGATCTTATCTTTTACGAGCCCGGCAACCGGAGGCCTGCCTGCCGGGCGCTCAAGCGCCTTACGGATTATCTCGGCGGTATTTCCGGGCAGGGGCGTTCCTTCCCTCGGCTTTATAAGCGGCCCCGCAAGGCTTGGTTCCGGTATGCTGAAACTCATCCTGTCCTTACCGAAAGTAAGCGAGAAATTATCCGGCATTATTTCCTCAGTTTTTTGAAGAATTTCTTCAGCAATCTTTTGCTTTCTTCGCTCAGAACGCCGCCCTTTATTTCGATCCGCTCCGGTAATTTTTTTATGCGCTTTATCGAACCGAATTCCGGCTCGTCGGCCCCGTACACTATGCGCGGGATACGCGAGAGCATTGACGCGCCGAAACACATAAGGCAGGGCTCCACAGTCGTGTAAAGACTGCATCCGTTGAGACGCCAGCCGCCGGCTTTCTTCGCCGCTGCCGCGATCGCGCGGATCTCGGCGTGCGCTGCCGCGTTCCCGCTTCTCTCAACCAGATTGTGGCCCCTGCCTATTATTTTATTGTTTTTAACTACGACCGCGCCTATCGGCACTTCGTTTTTTTTATATGCCTTATTTGCCTCTTTCAGCGCCTCCCGCATGAATACTTCGTCGTCTTTTTTCATGTTGTATATCTTATTTGTCGTACGTCGTACGTCGTGCGTCGCACGCAAAATATTAAATTAATTAACGAACGGCTTACGACATACGACGCTCGACGGCTTTAAACCGGGGCTTGCCCTGGACCGGAACCCTGTGGCTGATTCGGAACTGGCGGAACTTCTTTTGGTTCTTTTATAACCACTGTTCTTGCTATCTTGTCGTGCCAGCCCTGCTTCTTTGGGTCCCACGCGACCCAAAGGTAACCAAGCCAGGAAATAAAGAACAGGACAACGTACAAAAGGTCTTTTACCAGGAATTCCCTGACAACGGCCTTGCCGAACCCGACGGGCTGCAGGTCCTCTTTTACCACCTTTATGCCGACCGCCATCTTGCCCAGCGTTGCCCCGAATTTCCCGGTGAGCACGACAGAATACGCTATGTTCACAAACATTGTGACGTAGAAAACCTTCATCACAGGCAGAAAGGCCTCATAAAGCGCTTTGAAGATCAGAGCATAATTACTTGTTGATTCCACCAGGCCTGACAGATCCGGGATCTCGGATGTCATTTTACCTGTCATTAAAAACTGGATGACCGCGGAAGCTCCCATAAAAACGAGCCAGTCCAGTATTGACGCCAGAAACCTTATCCAGAATCCCGCGTATTTAACATCAGATGCTGATTCCATTCTTCCTCCTTATTTTTCTGATTACGGTGATTTCAAACTAATGATTACGGTGTTAAAACTTTTTTAACAGGGATTCGGAAAGATTCAAACTACATTTTATTCTTCCCGTTTTAGCCAAAAGCTTTTTAATCACTATAGAAAGCTTATTTCGTGTTTTCGTGGTACTTTCGTGTTTTCGTGGAAATTTTTTATTTTTGAGCTTTCAGCTAGCGTTCTACGCTTGGCATCCACAGGTATTTCAATGCCGGCTCAGGCAGGCTGCTGAAAGTTCCCTTTATTTTAGTATCTTCAAATTTTCCTAACAACCAGTCCCTTAATTTTGGCGTTGTATAATACTCAATAACCTGGGCTTTTTTCAGGCCGCACAGGTTCTTGGTTATCTCTATCGCGTCCTCCTGGCTGCCCAGCTCGTCCACAAGGCCCGCCTTCTTTGCCTGCGCGCCCGAGAATATCCTTCCGTCAGCAATGTTCGCGAGTTTGCTTTCCGGGATATTGCGGCCTGCGGAAACAACCTGAACAAACCTGCTGTGCGCTTCATCCACCAGGCCCTGCAGCATTTTCCTTTCGCTTACATCCATTGAGCGGTACGGGGAACCTATGTCCTTGTACCTGCCGCTCTTTATCACGCCCATCTCAACACCGAGTTTTTTACCCAACAGGTTGCTGAGGTTCATATAATCCATTATCACGCCTATATTACCCGTGAGCGTAAGCGGATGAGAGACTATTTTCTTCGCTGCGCAGGCTATATAATAACCGCCCGAGGCAGCGGTCCTGTCCAGGTAAGCCACAACCGTCTTTTTTTCCGCTAATTTTTTGATCTTCTCGTAAACAAGGTCAGCGTCGATTATCGGGCCTCCCGGAGAATTGATGTCCAGCAGGACCGCCTTTATGCTGTTGTCTTTTTCGGCCTCTTTCATCTGGTCTATTAGCTCGTCAACCATTCCCCTGCGGTATGAAGGGCCATACCTGGAATTTGAGATCTCACCCACTATGTTTATTATCGCCACTTTGTCGGGGGCGGCTTCGTCACCGGTAACATACCTCTGCTTGTAGAACTTGCGGCCTGTCAGCACTTTAACGGGCTTCTTTACCATAGAGCTTGCCGATGATACGCTGTCTTTGCCCTTGATGTTATTCAGGACAACGCCCGCTGCCACCACGACAAGTATAATGATCCACGCCCACGTTCTTTTTGATAATTTTTTCATGTTCCCTCCAATAAAAAATGAAAATAGAGAATAGAGAATAGACCGTCCCGATGTTACATCGGGACTCTATTTTTCCCCAACGGGGAAAAATGCGCCTGGGGCGACTCGAACGCCCAGCCTTTTGCTCCGTAGGCAAATGCTCTGATCCAATTGAGCTACAGGCGCACCATAAAAACAGTGTCAAAGAGTCAGAGTATCAAAGTGTCAGAGTAAAAAAGTTTACAGAGTTTATCCCAAAGGGATCCCTTCGGGACAAGTAAAAATTTGACTTTTAAAATTTGCAATTTGAAATTTGCAATTAAGTTTTACTGATTATGCCTTCATCGTACGTTGCCGTGATCTTTTCGCCGGGGTCCAGAACAAGGAAATCTTTACTGTCCCACCCGCCGTCAATAAGCCTTTTTATCAGCCCAATGTCGCCCTTCACTGTTTCAAACCGCCATTTTTTTCTTCCGCTTCTTTTTTTGCGTTCTCGCTGTAATCCGGGAATTCCGGTATCCCCATGTCCACGTATGCCATCCTGCTGTAGTTTTTCTCCCAGGAACCCATCGTTTCCATCAGGAATTTCGCGTTGTCCTCTCCGTATTTTTTTACATATTCTTCATAAGTCGGCAGCAACCCCAGCTGGGTATACGCGCCTTTCTGCTCTGCGGGAACATCCCTTTCAGCCCAGCCTGTTGACCTGAAATACGTCCCGGGGTTCGCGTCAAAATACTGCCTGTAGCGTTCCTTTGAACCGAGCAGCAGGGTGATGCAGTCATGCGCCCTTGGCACAACCAGCTTCGACTTTTTCGATCGCAGGCCCCTTATCCCGTTATTGCACAGCCCGTAACCAAGCAGTATTGCCTCGCTCCTTTCAGGTTCAACCGAATCTATTTCTTTCTGGAGCGCGGCAACCATCTCCTTCTCGCCCAGGTCGTGCAGGCCCTTGCGCAGGAACCTGACGTCAACCACATTTTCTGACCGCGAAACGCACCAGGAAATTTCCCTGAACAGGATCTCGCAGGCAATTATTGTCAGCCTCATTTTTTAAATCCACGGATGCATACGGATTAGTAGAACGAATTCATACAGATAAAACAGTATTTACTTTGTAAACTTTGTAAACTTGTAAACTTATAAGCTTGTAAGCCGGCGATCTGCAATTACCTGCGCCGGTCCCGGATAAGTTCAAGATAATACAGCGCGTTCTCAAGAGGTATATTGTGCGGGATGTGGTTACCCACCGCGAAGAAATAACCCGGGCATTTCCTCCCGAGGTCATAGCAGCGCTCTACCTCCGCCTTCACGGCTTCTTTGGTGCCGAAAGTAAGCGCCCTTGTATCTATGTTCCCCACTATCACTTTCGTTTTCCCGTATTTCTCAACGATATATTTCAGGTCGGTCAGCGGCTCGAATATGAACCCGTCAGCCCCCGCGCCCGCTATGTCATCCACAAACTCGGTAAAATTGCCGTCAGAGCAGAAGAGCACTATCTTCCCTGCGTCTTTCAGGACCTTCCAGAATTTCTTATATTTCGGGAATACGTATTTCCTGTACCACTCCGGGTGGAATATCGCCCCTTCGGTCCAGACCATATCATCGTGCTGGATAAAGAATTTGATATCCGTCTTCGCCCACGCCTTCACGTTCGCCATGGTGATCTCAGCGAACCCGTCCAGCACCCTGCCGAATTTTTCGTAATCCAGCGGAGCCGCGGAAAGGAACATCTCCCAGCCGAAAGCCGCTATGCACGCCGAAACAACCGTCCTGTAATACCCGCCCGGGCATACAAGGAACGGGCTCGCGCCCTGTTCCGCCTTCCATATGTCTGTAAAAAACTTCGCCCTTTCGTCGATATCCGGGACGCCGTATTCCTTAACAGGATCAAAATCCAGCACGTCCTCAGGGGTTTTGAACGGGCATTGGATGTCGGAATTGTAATCCGTGCCGCCTTCCGCGAACACCGCGTGGCCCATATTTGTCAACCGGCCTTTCCACTCAGGCCCGTCGTTTGAATACCACAGTATGTCGTAGTCCGTGATCTCCATGAACTTGCGCCAGGCGCTGCCGTCAACGTTCGGGTCGATCCCCGTAATGTGCCTTACCAGACCGGGGTGCGAGCAGTATTCAGTGTGCGGTATGGTATCCGGCATTTTTAAATTAAGCGCGGCCCACCCTCTTTCATAGCTCATTTTACACCCGCTTTCTTCAGGAAGATCTCACCGGCGCTTTTTTCAAGCGCGGCAGCCTCGTTCACCAGCCCTGAAGCTTCTTCAGCCCTGGCTTTGTCAGCGGATTTTAAAAGCTCCAGCACCTTCACGTATTTCGCGCCCGCCTCTTTCAGCTGGGCCGCGGCATTTTTTATGTCTTCGTCTGCCGGAAAATATTCAAGCAGGAAGGAAGCGTTGTCCGCGCGCATGTAAGGGGCGGGCTCGATCAAAGAAAGGCCGCCTGACATACCCTTCTTCTTCAACGCGGCTGAAAACTGCTGCAGGGCGAAAGAACCGGTGCCCATAACGCTTATGACCCCGTATTTCTTACCTATGAGCGACTCGCCGTTCTGCTTGAAAACTTCCCCCAGGTCTGTTTTCTTTTCTTCTGCCGGCTCAAAAATAATGATGGAGAACTTGCGGGGGCTCATGAACGCCTTTGACTGGCTGAGCATCGCCGCGACCATCGAGTCGCTGGTTGCCGTAAGAACGCCGGCTCCCGGCCTGACCCTGCCGTCCGCCTCCATGTATTCAAATCCTTTTTCGCTGTACCCGGCGATAACCTCCGGGTGCGCGATAAAAACGGTTTCGCCGCGCAGGGCGCCCGCGTCCACCTCGATCACGACCGGATGGTCCCTGGAAACGTGGAATTTGACCGCTTTCAGGAAAACATCCCTGTCATCCGTGATAAGAAATTTCATTTTAAGGCCCAGAAACGGCGCGGCATATTTGAAACCCAGTATGGGATCATTAGTGAACATGGGCGCGGGCATGTCAGGCCTGTAAAACATTCCGTATGTGAAACCCATTAGGAAATTAAAATAACCGATGCCCTGCCTGACGCCGTGTTTCGCGGCGATCATCTGCAGCGCCGCTGGCTGAAAGTATTGCTTATCGAAGGAGATCCGGGTCATACCTTTGATGCGGAAGGAAGCGGGATGATCTTTCAGGTCAGCGGGATTGATCTCCTCGGCTCCGTAATACTTCTTATAGTATTTCCCCTGCGTGTATTTCGTGATATACGGGCCCATAGCCATCAGAAGCCCTGTCAGCAAAAGCAGCACTACCAGCACGGTCTTCATTACTTTTTTATAATCAGCCATGGATACTCCTTTAGATACAGTAACAAGTAACTGACAAATACAAACGCACAAAATAACCTGATAGTGTCATTGCGAACGAACGAAGTGAGTGTGGCAATCTCATCGTTAAAACCGAAATTGCTTCATCGCTTCACTCCTCGCAACGACAAGTTACTTAATGCGTTTGTATTAGCTGAAAAAATATCTGAAAATAGAAAATGGAGCAATAGACCATCCCGATGTAACATCGGGACTCTGTTCCTTCTGCGCAGCAGAAGGAACACGGAGAGGGTGAGATTCGAACTCACGATTGACTTGCGTCAATGCCGGTTTTCAAGACCGGTGCCATCAACCGCTCGGCCACCTCTCCCCGCCCGTTTCGCCATCGGGCGAACGGGCGAGGTCTCGCCCAATCGTTCTGCCAAAGGCAAACGATATGGGCGGACACCCATCCACTCAACTGGTTACTCCGGTTTCAAGTGGGCGAGATCTCGCCCAGTCTCGACCACGAAGTGGGCGGAACGGGCGGATCCCAACCCGAAATATTTTTTAATGAGGTCTCGCCCGATCACCTTTAGGTGATACGGGTGGACAATCCTTCCAAGATCCTTTTTATTCTTCTACGGCCGCCGCCAGTTTTAAAATAATGCTCACGACGACGAGCTTCCGCATAAGAATCTAATTCTTCAGTATAAATAATCCGCCAGGGCCGTCCGTTTTTAGTGGATTGCACCAAACCTGAATTATGGGCTTTTAAACGTTCTGCTGGATTATTTGAGCATCCTACATAACTACGCTTTATACTTCTACTTTTTAGCACATAAACATAATACATCTTCTATCCTGAACTAATTAACCCATGCTTTTATATATATTGATAATAGCATCTAATTATGCAAGTCTATTATATATTAAAACCTGAAAAAGTCAAGATAATAGGCTATAAGGAGAGGTAAAATAAAAAAACCGGCCCTGCAATAGCGACCGGCTTTTAATTTCCATCTATAATTTTATTGAAATAGTGGCTCAAGGTTAAACTGGGACACGCCAAACCACCTGCCCGTCTGCTTTCCGACTTCTATCTATATTAGCGGGGCACTACACCATAAATATGTCACATGTCAAGACCTGACACCTTTTTTACTAACATCTGATCACCCCTTTGCTGTAGACCCGCTCGGCCATATATCTATTTCTTTTTCTTCAGCTTTAAAAGAACTTTCAGGTCCTCTTTATCTTTTGCGCGCCCTGCCGCCTTTTTCATTTTTATCAGGTCGCTTAAGCCTGAAAAATAGGCTCCGGTCGAGCCGATCTTGCCCGCAACCTTATTTTTCCAGACCTTTTTAAAAGTCGCTCCCGCCACAAACGGATGGATATCCGTTTCCAGGATATACTGGCGTATAAGTATCTTTTTTGACAACAAATCCTTCACGCTGATATCTGAGACATCGTAACCGAATCCTCCAAGCGCCTTCAGGGTTCTCCCGGCGTTTACCGGCGTTTTTTCTATAAATATGTCAATGTCAAGGGTTGCCCTGCTGTAACCGTGCACAGGAAAAGCAGTGGCGCCTATGATAACGAATTTTACCTTATTTTCTTTTAATGACCTCAAAAGGTTTTCGGTGTCCATTTTTCTGCAGCATCTCCTGCATTTCCCTTGATTTTTTAAACATCATCCTGAACCTCTGCTCTGTTGTCAGCGACAGTTGGTACTTCAGCTCAAAATCCAGTTCTTTTTCCTCATTATTCAGCTTTGTCTTCAAAACCGGCATCGTTTCCTTCCCGCGAATATATATTTAATGATATAGATATTTAGGAGACTATATTATAGCATATTTTCGTTCAATGTCAAGATTATTTGATATGAAATTAAGGGAAGAAAACTTTAATTTTAATAGGGACAGCGACCATTTATTTTATTTTCTCTGGCCTTCCCCTTGATCTGGCTGTCAATAATAATGCATCTTTGACCCATATTGTAATCTGGTTTGACCCACTCCTACAATATAAAAGACGGGTCAATTGTCATTACAAGGTGGGTCAATTTTTGATTACAATTTACAAGCTGGACTCGCAAATAGTCTGAAAGTGCCTTTGCTGTACCTGCGGAAACTCCCTGCTCAGCAGTTAAATCCATAACCGCAGCAGTAGTCTTTGTATCTTGTGCATAGGCAGTTGCCGCTAATAATACTAACAATGAGATCAAGATTAGTTTTTTCATTTTTAATACTCCTTGTCAACTATAACGCAGTCTGGGTCTGTGTTGTAATCTAACTTGAGTTCATTATTTATATATTGAATATAGCATCTAATTATGCAAGTCTATTATATATTAAAACTTGAAAAAGTCAAGTGTATTCGATTATAAGGAGAGACAAAATAGAAAACCGGCCCTGTGATAGCACCGGCTTCTAATTTCCATCTATATTTTTACGTATAGTGGTTTAAAGTCAAACTGAGGCACGCCACCTCTACCAGTTTCTTTACCTATCCAACCTTTCTTTTGCCTGCCTTTCTATTTCCGCCTTTCCCTCTTCTGTGTTTGTAAGATAATATGATGTTTTTATTGCGTGGATAATTGACACGGTTGCTACCAGTAAAAATGAAAGCCAATCAAGAGGAATCTGGAAAAACTCCTTAAGCCATTTCTTGTTCAAATTCTGCTGCCCTGCCGGGTTGTTCTGTTCCATGCACCCTCCTTCTAACACCATCGTCTTTATTACCTTTTCCTTTAAAGAACCTTTCTTCCGGGCAGGCATGCCTCTTCAATCCCCAATTTTCAAAGAACCGCTTTTAACTTGTAAGCTACTTTAGCCTTCCCTATTCCCAACCCCTAACCTCTTATATCATTATACCACATTTCTTCCTATTAATCAAGCAGAAAATGAATGGTATTATCTTATTATACACGCAGAACTTGAAAATGCTGCAAAATATACTCGGGTAATCGGCAATCTTCCTTAATTTATAATTTAATCTTTGTTATTTCTAACTTAGGATCTACAATAAATAATTTTCCTAATTCAATTTCTTGCCATTCTTCTTCAGTCATTTTTTCCGAACAAAACAAAACTGCTTTTTCGCCCAATAAACATTTACTGTGCATTAATTGATTGGTTGCCTTAGATTTAAAATTAAATTCTTTTCCTTTTTGGGGTTTTCGTTCAAGAAAATATAAGGAATAATAATTTTTGTTTTCTGAAGCATCTCTGTAAGCATATAAAGTTTCTCCGTCAGACATGACAAAATTCAGACCAGTATAATCAACCTGCTCCTTTACTATTTTAATACCAGTTTTTATTCCATTAATTACATTAGAACTCCTATTAATTTCTTGTAAAAGTAAACGAAAATATATTTCGGTATCGTTTTCGCTGGTTAATTCCTGTTTGTATTCTTCATCCAAACATTCTAATATTCTTTCTCTTTTTACAACACCGTTATGGGCAAATATCCAATTTTTATATTTAAAAGGATGCGCATTTTTACTTGAATTGCCACCATACTGAGCGGCTTTTCTTACGTGTGAAATAACTATATTTGATTTTATATACTCTATTTTGTTAAAGTCATATTTTTCAACATCGTCCAATCCTTCCTTAAAAACTTCTGCCTTGCCATTTTTGTAATAACCTATTCCCCATCCATCTGGATTACTTCTTGAAAACGATTTAAATGGTTTGTCAGCTTTGTAAAATGAAAAATCGATATCTACTTCTCTATTAGCCATAATTCCAAACAATCTGCACATTTATTTATCTCCATTATAGTTATTTGAATTTTCATTATCTAATTTGGGTAATTTTTCTTCTATACATTTTTCAACGATTATTTTTAAAACTAAATTTGCTTTATTTACTATTTCTATATTCATGCCGGTTATTTTTTTTGAACCATGCGTTAAATTATTTCTTATACGATATAAAATAGTTACAATATGTTCTAACTTTTCTAAGTTTGTATAATCCCTTTCATATGTTAGCTTTGTATAATCAAAATTTTCAACGTCTGGAGGTTGATTTAATTTGAATAATTCTCCCTTTAAATCTCTAATCGGATCTCTTATAAGATTCTTTGCGGATTCAATAATCTTGTTAGCATCGTCTTTATTCAATTGTCCAATTAGTATTTTTTGTCTTTCAGAATCTCTTGTATAAAGATCGCCTATTAAAATATATAACGCATTAAACGAATTCCATAAACAAAAAAATCTATAAAAAGATGGCTCATTTAACGTAAACGATAAATTAAACCATTCTTTAGAAATCTTAGAATATATTAATTTATAACTACTATTAACGTCCATTTTCTCTCTTTGTGATCTGTCCTATCAGTTTTTAAAACACTTATTATTTATGGTGGCTCAAAGTCAAGCTGATCTATTTTAACTTTTCTAAAATTTGGAGAACTCTAAAAAAAGGATTTCCAAAATCCTGTGTAAATCTTTTTGCTTTTTTTCTCAACATATCTATCTTTTCAGTATATTTTTCATTAATAATAACTTTCAAGCCTTGAATTTTTTCGAGTTCATTTGTAAGATACCCTTTACTTACAACGGGAGACCAAAACATATAATTAAATTTTGTAAATACTTTTAAATTCTTTTTTGCATACTCCTTTAACCTCAAATATTTATCATTTATTTTTTGAATTGTTTCCGTATGACTTCCATAATTAAGTCCAAGAATGTGCGTTGTTACTTCACACAAATAAATAGCTCTCTTTTCCAAATCAAAACCCAGAACATCAATTTCATTTAATCCTTCCAACCCTCCGCCAGGAGGTCTTACATTATAATCAATAAAACTGCAACCCTCTATTACTTTTAAATAAGCGCCTACTATATATTCACCGATGTCTGTTTTCATTACTGTTTCCTTAGCTCATCTAATAATACCCATTCACCAGGAGAACGTTCATATTTCCAAGCTTTCCAACCATTCATTTTATGATTAGTTATTGCCGTAGCAGCCAGTGAAGGCGAAGTATAAACTTTCCCCTGTAATTCCTTTGCCCTGTGACCTTCAGCTGCAAATGTTATAGTTCCATCCCTTCGCACATGGGCAATGTAAAGATGCCCTTTGTATTCAAATCGAATATGTATACGTCTTTTTATATAATCTGCAAGGGTTGCTTTACGACCCTTAATGGGTTCTGGCTGTTGATCTGGTTCAAACGTTGGATGGTTATCTTGAAAGAAAATGTCCCGTTCATGTCTTTGAAATTCAGTAAATTGCCTTCTGAATTTCCTCTTCAAATCTTCAGATTGGATAAATTTTCCTTCTTGTAAATTCCCTTTAGGACTGGCGATCCTAAGAACCAAAGTCTCCAAATCCTTAAGTTGTCTATCATTAATTGTTAAATAGATACTAAACCTATCCCAGCTTTGAGCGTGTCTGTCCTGTAAATGATGATGAAGCCTGGAGCGTAAATTTGAAGCTAATCCTACGTAATACAATTTTCCGCTTTTATACAAGGCATATATTCCGTGTCTTCCTTTTGCATATTCCCGAATTATTTTCTGATATTTTTCTAAACCTTCTCTTGGGATATTTTCAAGATATGAGCAAACAAGCTGTCCACTTTTAGTCATGTTATTTACTCCCTACTTATCAAAATACGAATAACTTACTTATAAATTTCTATTTCATTACTTCATCTTTTATTCACTAATAAACCCATAATCAATTATTTCTGGTAATAATTTTTCTTTTAATATATTATGCAACTCATCTAATTGACTAAATAATGTCAATAGTAATGCATCTTTGACCCATATTGTAATCTGGTTTGACCCACTCCTACAATATAAAAGACGGGTCAATTGTCATTACAAGGTGGGTCAATTTTTGATTACAATTTACACAGCAGGCACTCCATCTTGATAACGAAATCATCCTTTCCTGCGGGCCTTCCCGTAAGAGTGCATTGCCTTAGTTCTTTCAGGGCCTCCTCATCTTCCTGGCTTGAAAGATATGTTTTCCAGTCCTTTATTTCACCCACAAGAGGAAGGTCGCCTGACAGTAAAAGATTGCCATTTCTTTTGATATGGCTCAGTGCGCTTGACCAGGGATAATCCTGCGGCTCCTTGACAATACCACCGCGCGATCGAACGGTTTATTTAGGTTCAGTCCTGGTTTGTTCGGTTTTCTTTTTCAATGTGTTGATGCCTTTTATCACCATAAAGATCGCGATGGCGACGATCAGGAAATCAAGCACCGAATTAATGAATTGCCCGTAATTGAGGGTCACTGCCGGCGCATCTGCCGTGGCGCCCTTAAGTATCAGTTTCAGGTCCTTGAAATCAACCCCGCCGATCAAGATACCGATAGGCGGCATAATAACATCATTTACCAAAGAACTGACGATCTTACCAAAAGCCGCACCGATCACTATACCTACGGACATATCAATGGCATTGCCTTTAACCGCAAATTCTTTGAACTCCTTTAAAATGGACACCGGGGATCTCCTTTTTTACTATAAAAGTTTGGGGGTCAGAACTTGAATATTCACTCTCAAACCTGAAGGTTTGAGCTACGCAGACCTGAAGGTCTGCCCTACGAAAGATAAATAAAAACCTATTTGTGCAAGCTTGGGGGTCAGACCTTGAATATTCACTCTCAAACCTGAAGGTTTGAGCTACGCAGACCTCCCTCCTTAAAAACTGGCGGGTCTTCGAAAAGGTCTGCCCTGCAAAATCCCCCTCAATCCCCCTTTTACAAAGGGGGAACCCGGCAGGATAAACCCTGCCGTTGCTTTTTTTGATTGCCACGCTGCGCCCGCAATGACACCAGAAACCGTCAATCAATTGAGCTCGTAATTGTCATTTTCATTGTCTAAAAGCTTGTGTCGCAATGACACCAAAACGAAAATACGGCTTTATCTTTGGCTATACGTTGAACTTGAAGGTTATGCAGTCCCCGTCGCGCACGATATAGTCCCTGCCCTCTCCCTTGATCAATCCCCTTTCAACCGCAGCCAGTTCTGAACCTGCCTCCAGAAGGACTTTCCAGTTTATGACCTCCGCCCTTATGAACCCTCTTTCAAAATCAGAATGTATTTCGCCCGCGGCTTCCGACGCTTTGGTGCCGTTCCTTATTTTCCAGGCCTTGGTCTCTTCCTCGCCTACCGTAAAAAAGGCGATTAGGTCAAGAGTCCTGTAGCTTTCTTTGATGAGCCTGTCAAGGCCGGAATCGCCCGCGTTAATAGATTCAAGGTATTTTTTTGAGTCATCCCTGTCCAGGTCAATAAGCTCTTCTTCGATCTTCGCGCATATGGGAAGGTATCTTTCGGGATGGTCAGTCATTTTCTTCCAGGAACCGGTCCTGAACTGCTCTTCACTGACGTTCGCCACGCACAGGATGGGCTTGAGCGTCAGCAGGCTCAGGCTCTTGACCGCGAATTTTTCGTCGTCATTAAGCCCAGCCTCAGAGGCAAGGTCCCCTTTTTCAAGCGATATTTTCACCCTGCCTAATATATCGAATATCTTCTTTTCGTCCTTGTCCCCTGCGCGCGCCGCCCTGTAAGCTTTATCCAGGCGCTTGCTCACCACTTCAAGGTCAGCAAGCGCGAGCTCCAGGTCCACTACCTCACGGTCGCGTTCGCAGTCCAGCTCGCCTTCCACGTGCATGATCTCGCCGTCTTCGAAAAAACGAACCACTTCAAGTATGGCGTCCACTTCCCGGATGTCGGCAAGGAACTGGTTCCCCAGACCTTCTCCCTTCGAGGCGTTCTTTGCCAGACCGGCTATGTCCACGAACTCTATTGCCGCGGGCACAACGCTGCGCGCGCGCGACATCTCCGCCAGCTTAAAAAACCTTTCGTCAAAAACCTCCACCACGCCCACGTTCGGCTTTATGGTGCAGAACGGGTAATTCATGGCCGGCGCTTTTCTCTTTTTTATCAGAGAATTAAAAAGAGTGGACTTGCCCACGTTGGGCAGGCCCACTATCCCCATTGAAAGCATATACGCTCCCGGATAATAACTACATAGCAGGGCAAGCCCTGCAGCTACAAAATTGCTTCGCTTATCAATTTAAAATTTACAATTAACAATTTACAATGAAGGAAATAGAATTTTTATTCAAAATAGCAGGGCAAGCCCTGCAGCTACAAACTACATAGATAATGACAAGATTGTCCCGATCCTCCAAACTAACTGGCGGACAGGTAAATCGGGACCGCTACATAGCAGGGCAAGCCCTGCAGCTACAAAAACCTTGCCCTACGACTGCATTAGCAGGGCAAGCCCTGCAGCTACAAACTACCCACTTTTCCTGGCGATGTAATCGATTATACGGTCTCGCAGGGTTTTTTTGACTTTCAAAAAGACACATCCGAACAGACCGCCCCTTTTCGCCTCGCCCCTGTCTGCCACGGTTTTTATAAAGAAGCGCTGGTCCTCAGAGATATTCGGTATATCAGAAAGGATTTCCAGGACATCCCCGATCCGGACAACGCTGTTCGTGTCCTTAAAAAATTTAAGCCCGCCCTCGCTTATGTCCAGTATCCTGCCGTAATAAGGAAGCTCCGCGCGCGGCTCAACGGAATCAACGTCTATCGCGTCTCCCTCGTGGGCGATAATATCATATTTAACGTTTAGAAATGTCTCCACTCTCGCCCAGATCCTTTTTTCCTTCTTTTCACCCCTCAACTCCGTTTCGGTCTGCATCTCGGAAATACGCTCCAGGAACATCCTGCGGTTTTTCCCCAGCATTTCCCTTATCTTTAAAACAGCTGTCTCAAAACCCGGCTTGTCTTCCTGCAATTGTATGATATCCGCCGTAAAACGGTTGTCTTTCAGCAGCTCGAAGATCTCCATTTCAACTTCGATCCTGTCCCCGGCGCGCGCTCCCTTCTCGATAAGCATTTTCAGCAGGTCTTCCTCTGCGTTTAAAATAGCGCCATCCGGCATAACTGCCGCCCCGGTTCCGTTACTCCCGCCCGTTCCCCCGCTTATGATCCTGTATTTAACGGGGATGGATATGTCTGGTCTCTTCCATTTCTTTTCCATTCTGCCTCCCGCAGGGCCGTTAAGCCCGGCTTTAGTTCTTGCCTAGGACGCATCGATGGTGTCTGTTCTTGTATTTACTTCAGGGACAAGTGACAAGTGGCAAGGTGCTAGGGATGGAAATAGAATCTTATTTAAATAAAAATCCTTCACTTGCATCTTGTCCCTTGCATCTTGTCCCTGGTATCTGGTTCCTTGTCCCTGTTTTTAACGGTACCTGTGCGTGCCGTGCCGCCTGCGCGGAGTATACCTGACGTAGTGCGTTGAAAACTGCGTAACTGGCATATCGGGGTGCTTGGAAACGGGTAAAGTAGTCCTTATCAGCCTTTCGATGCTGCGCACTCCCTGCAGCTGGTCCGGCATCGCGAAAGATATGGCGTGCCCGGGCTTGCCGGCGCGCCCTGTCCGCCCGATGCGGTGCACGTAACTTTCCGCCTCGTCGGGAAGGTCATAATTTATGACCAGCTCAATACCCTTAACGTCAATACCCCGGGCCGCGACATCGGTGGCGACCAGCACCCTGTATTTGCCTGATTTAAAGCCTTCAAGGGCTTCCCTGCGCTGGGAAAGAGAACGGTTTGAGTGTATCTCAGCGGAGTTGTGCCCCATAGACTGCACTCTTATCTTCACCTTCCTCGCGCCGGCCTTAGTGCGCGTAAACAGCAGGACCGACCCCTTGTATTGCTCGAGAAGCCTGCGCAGAAGCTGCGCCTTGCTGTCGTGCATTACGATAAAAAGCTCCTGGACGACTGTTTCCGCCGCGGTTCCCGCAGGCGCGACCTCAACGCTGACAGGAAGTTTCATGTAAGTCCTCGCGATACCGGCTATCTCGGAAGGCATCGTCGCGGAAAAAAGCATGGTCTGCCTGTCCCTGGGCACCTGCTGCAGGATACGGTCTATCTGCGGCTTGAAACCCATATCAAGCATGCGGTCAGCCTCGTCAAGCACCACCACGTTCACGTCGCTCAGCAGGTTCCTTCTTCTCTCAACATGGTCCATCAGCCTTCCCGGCGTGGCCACGAGTATGCGCGGGTTCCTGTTAAGCTGGTTCAGCTGTTTGTTTATCGGGGCGCCGCCTATAAGGACAGCGATCTCCATCCCGGGCGCGTGGCTCAGGCTCCTCAGCATCTCGCCCACCTGGACCGCAAGTTCCCTGGTAGGAGCGAGCACAAGCCCCTTCCCCCTTCTTTGAGCGAGGCGCTGCATCATCGGTATGCCGAACGCGATCGTTTTGCCTGTGCCTGACTGAGCAATGCCCACAACATCCTTGCCTTCCATCGCCACCGGGATCGCCTTGTTCTGGATGGGCGTAGGAATAGTGATCTTCATTCTCCCTAAAGCTTCCAGAAATCCCGGAGCAATACCGAGGTTAACAAAACTTGTGTTAGATTGGTCCATCTTTTCTCCTTATCAATTTACAATGAAGGAAATAGAATTTTTATTCAAAATAGCAGGGCAAGCCCTGCAGCTACTCCTTCAATTTGCAATTTGAAATTTGCAATTTGAAATTTAAAATTATTTGCTGGATACTGGTCGCCACTACGGTCACCACTTCGGCGACCTGCCGACGAGGCATGGCGACCCGCCGAAGGGGCGGGCCACTGGACACTGTCTTATTGCAGTTGAAGTAAATAGAACATATATCTGCGGCATTTCGCGAAAGTCTTATCATCCACCAGGCTTTTTTCAAGCGCCTTCTTTATAGGGCTCCTGAAAAGCCGGCGCGAGATCTTGTAAACGAACGGGATGTAGGTCTCCATGGCGTACGCGAGCATCCTGATGCTGGGTATGGCATAATCATTGAAAAGCGATATCATGAAATTAAGTGTGGGCCCTGTCCTGTCCGTGACATCCTCCTACCTGGCGATCTTAAAACCTTCCGCTTCCAGCTCTTTCAGGAAACCGGAAAGCGAATGGCCGGATATGTGCACCTCACGGTCGTCAACGCCGTCCACCTTGAAAAAATCCGATATGAGAACCCATCCCCTGCCGTTCAGGACCTCGCGGCATTTTTTCAGGCCGGCCGTGAGATCCATATACTGGAAGCTCTCGGACATCAGGACCAGGTCGAACCTGCGCTCGGCCCGGAAATCCTCAAATCCGGTCAGGCAGAACTGGACCTTCCCGCCGGTGTTTTCCCTGAAAACTTTTTCCTGGTAGGGATCGGGTGAAAGGCTTACAACGTCATAGCCCCTGTTTTTTAGCTCAACCGCGTTGCCCCCCACGCCGCAGCCCGCGTCAAGCACGGTTTTCACTCCGGCCGGGATGTAACTGAGCAGGTGGCGCAGATACCTGTCCTGCGCGACGCGCAGGTTTTTCATATCCAGTTCCTCGCCCGGCTCCCAGAAACCGAAATGCAGGTGCTTTGACCTTGTCACTTCGGTGTAATATTTCAGAAGAAGGTTTACCTTATTTCCTGGCAATTGCGCCCCTATTTGCAGGGCAAGCCCTGCAGCTACAAGATTGCTTCCCCGCCTCGACGGCGGGTCGCAATGATCTTCGGGCGACCAAGGTCGCCCCTACGCGATCCCGGGCTCAATGAATTGAGCCCCTACATTGCAACCGCTACCCGCTATCCACTAACTAACCACTGACCACTGTATTTATTGCAGTATGAGCTCAGCGTGGTACATATCGTCTTTCTCTTCCATCCTGAAACCGCGCTTCCTGAACATATGGATCATTATGTAATTTGACTTCATGACGCTCGCGTAGATCGCCTTCAGGCCCTTTTCTTTGGCTATCTCAAGTATGTAGTCCGTGAATATGCTGCCTATGCCCTGGCGCTGCCAGGGGTCCGCGACAACTATCGCGAATTCCGCCGTCTCTATGTCCGGGTCTGCGACCAGCCTTACCACGCCTGCCATTTTTTTCCCGCCGTCTTCCTCGACTTCGGCGATTATCGCGATCTCCCTGTCGTAATCTATCTGGGTGAACCTTATCAGGAACTCGTGGGTTATGTTCTTGATGAGCTGGAAAAACCTGAACCTCAGGGTTTCCTCTGAAAAATTCTTGAACATCTCCGCTTCCATCGGCTCGTCCTCGGGCCTGATGGGCCTAAGCGTGAACTCCCTGCCGTTCCTCATCTTGCTCTGCCTTACGTATTCCTTGGGGTAGGGCAGGATGACCAGGTGCGAATACGGTTTTATGTCTTTGCCCGCGGTCTTCTCGTCAAGCAGGATCTTGGCGTCCAGGACCACCCCGCCGTTCTCGTCCACCGCGAACGGGTTGATGTCCACCTCTTTTATCTGCGGGAAATCTATAACAAGGTAGGCGAACTTGTAAAGCAGGAACTGGATCGCCGGGATGTCAACGCCCTTCATTCCCCTGTAGCCTTTCAGCAGGGTGTAGATCTTTGTTTCCTCTATCATGCGCATAGCGAGCGCCATGTTCAGCGGCGGAAGGCCTGTATCCACGTCCTTGAAAACCTCAACCGCTATGCCGCCCATTCCGAACACTATGACAGGCCCGAAGATCGGGTCCTTTTTGCAGCCTATGAGCAGCTCGTATCTCTTTGAAACCATTTCCTCGATTATCACGCCTACTATTTTTGCCGCAGGCAAATATTTTTTCACGGAAGCGTTGATCTCATCGAAAGCCTTTTCCGCTTCTTCTTTTGTTTTTATATCGAGCTTCACGCCGCCGGCGTCCGTCTTGTGAAGAACGTCCGGGGAAAGTATTTTCATCACTACCGGGAACCCTATTTCCGCTGCCTTCTGCCCTGCCTGGGCCGCGGTTGCCGCGATCCCGCTTTTTACCGTGGGTATCCCGTAATTTTCAAAGACCTGCTTTGCCTCGGATTCGGTCAGGGCAAACCTGCCTTCTTTCATAATGCCGCTTATGAGTTCCCTGTTCTTTTCGATTTCCGGCCTGAACGCGTGCGGTATGGTGGCAGGCGTTTCATAAAGCAACTCTAAGTTCCTGGAATACCTGTATATATCCATGAAAGACCGCGCCGCTGTCTCAGGGATCTTGTAGACCGGGATATTGCCTTTTTCAAGTATCTCCTTGCCCTTGTTCACGTCCTCCTCGCCCATCCAGGAGGTAAGTATGGGTTTTTTGTCCCTGCCCTGAAGCGCCGTGATCTCTTTCGCGACACCTGCCGCGTCAGTCATTGCCTGCGGGGTGAGGATCGCGAGTATCCCGTCAACTCCCTCGTCCGCGATGCAGGCCTCCATCGCCTTTCTGTACCTTTCGGGATCCGCGTCCCCGAGCACGTCAACAGGATTCCCCCTGCTCCAGTTCGCGGGCATGACCGCGTCCAGGGATGCCATCGTCCCGTCCGAAAGTTTCGCGAGCGTGCCGCCCAGCTCGATCAGGGAATCCGTGGCAACAACCCCCGCGCCGCCGGCGTTCGTGACAATGGCAAGCCTTCTTCCCTGCACCTTTTTCTGCGCGGTCAGGGTCTGGGCGCACGCAAATAATTCTCCGATGGTATTCACCCTTATCGCGCCCGCCCTTTTGAATGCCGCATCAAAAACCGCGTCATCCCCGGTAATGCTGCCTGTGTGGGATTTCGCGGCCTGCGCGCCTTCAGAGCTCTTGCCCGCCTTCAGGATGATTATTGGCTTTGCCCTCGCGAAAGCCCTTGTGGCGCTCATGAACTGCCTCGCGTCGGTCAGAGATTCCATGTAAAGCAGGATGCTGGTAGTCCCGGGGTCCTGCCCGAAATAATCTATAAGGTCGTGGAATCCCACGTCTATCATCGAACCGATGGAAATGAAATGGCTGAACCCGACATTCTGGCTTACGGACCAGTCCAGGATAGCGGTGCCAAGCGCGCCGCTCTGGGAAATAAAGGCGATCCTGCCCGGGAGCGCCATCTTGTTGGCAAAGCTCGCGTTAAGGCTTATCGAGGGTTTTATGAAGCCGAGGCAGTTGGGCCCGATTATCCTCATGCCGTAAAGCTTCGCGGTCTCCAGGATCTTCGCGCACATCTCCCCGCCTTCTTTTCCTGCCTCCTTGAACCCGGAGGAAATTATCACAACTCCCTTCACGCCCTTTTTTCCGCACTCATCAACAATGCCGGGCACGGTGGCAGCCGGGGTTGCCACAACCGCGAGGTCAACCTCGCCGGGCACTTCGGAAAGAGATTTATACGCTTTTACTCCGTAAACGCTTTCCCTGGTAATGTTCACGGGATAGACTATCCCCTCGTAGCCGCTGCCCACAAGATTCTTCATCAGGGAATAGCCAACGTGGCCCTTCTTGTTGGTCGCCCCCACAACCGCGATCCCTTTGGGGTTGAATATTTTTTCTAATTTTCTCGCAGGCACTGTATCCTCTTGTTTTTCCCCTCACCCCACCCTCTCCCTCATAATACCCTCATCTCCATCTTCCCCCGTTAGAGGGGGAAGAAGAATAGGGAATAAAGAATTTAAAGGGGCGCGAATTTCAGCTTGAATTCAAAAGGGCCGGGTTTTATCCTGTACTGCTCAAACGTATCAGGGCCGCACGAACCGCTGCCCAGGCCGCATTGCCTGTGATCAAGATTAAGCGTTATATCCTCCCGCGGCACAAGCAGATGGCGATGTGTCGCTTTGCCAAGGTCCGCGGCAGTAAAGTAATGCGCGCTGAAACTGAAAAGAGGCATTCCGTATACCGCAAAACCTTTCCCAAGCAGGTTTGTGAAGAACGCAGACCGGGTATCCTCCCGGTTGCCGTTCTCCTGCGGGCGGATATAGGGAGTGTAGAGCTCAGAAACTTTTTTCCTGTATATGCCGATCTTGCCAGCCTGTTTGCTGTCCGCGTAGGTCTCGCCCGGCCCCCTGCCGAACCAGCACGCGTTTTCCAGGTTCCCGGGTATCGTCATTGCCAATCCTATCCTGGGAAGGCTGGGCAGGTCCCCGTGCGGAGCTCCCCTGACCTCGACAACCATCGCCCCGTCGCCGGTGATGGTGTAAATATATTCGCAGTAAAACCCGTGCCTGTGCACAGGCGGCGCTATCCTGGATTTTATCCTTACTTTCGCGAAAGACTCTTTCTGCACTACCGATATATCGTCCGTCCTGTGCTGCAGCATGTCAAGCCCCGCGTTCCTCCATTCATTTGCGAACCTCGGCCTGTCGTTATCCGTGGGCGCTCTCCAGAAATTAAGCCGCGGCCCGTCTTTTATCAGCTGCATGCCCTCGTATTCCCAGCAAGACAGCCTGCCGTAGATCCTGTCGAACGTGAAAGTGCTCTTCCCGGTATATATTTTTACTTCTTTTTCCGCTTCTATGAGCTGGACCGGCGCCGGGTATTCCTGCTTTATGATCTCGACCGCGGGAACGTCAAGCGGAAGGGGGATATCAGACCAGGCAACTTCATGGCCTGCGTCCGCCCATGCCGCACCTTCCTTCAAAGTGAAACTCAGGTGAAGGAAATATTCCGCGCCCGGAACAAGAGCGGACGGTATGCCATAGGGTATCCTGGCCTTCCTCGTCTCCCCTGCCTTTATGTCAAGCGGCTGCACGCTGCCTGTTTCAATTGCCACGCCGTTTTCCAGGAGTTTCCAGGAAACGTTCAGGTGATCAAGGGAAATAAAATCGTGCCTGTTCGTTATGCCCACCTCTCCGGTTGAGATATCCGAGAGCTCTACCTTCACGGGCTCTATCGCCTTTTTATATTCAACAAGCCCCGGCGACGGGACCCTGTCGGGAAAAACCAGGCCGTCGCACACGAAGTTCCCGTCGTTGGGTATGTCGCCGAAATCGCCGCCGTAGGCAAACCATGTACGTCCATCCTTTTCCCTTACCCTTATGCCGTGGTCGCACCACTCCCAGACAAACCCGCCCTGAATGCGCCTGCTGGAGTAAAAAACATCAATGTATTCCTTGAAAACTCCCGGGCCGTTGCCCATGGCATGTGCGAACTCGCACAGTATGAAAGGTTTTGTGCCGTCGCTTTTCTTAACGGTATTTACGCAGTCCTCAGGCGTCGCGTACATTTTGGACATAACGTCCGCCAGTTCAAATTTGTAGCCGCCCTCGTAGTGTATGGGCCTTGTTTTGTCCCTTGACCTTGCCCATTCGGCCATCGACCTGTGGTTGACCCCGAAACCTGACTCGTTTCCCAGAGACCACATTATTATCGACGGGTGGTTCTTGTGCGCCTCAACCATGCGCTTCATCCTGTCAACGAACGCGTCCTTCCACTCCGGGTACATCGAAATGTTGTCCTTGTATTCGAACCCGTGCGTTTCAACGTCCGCCTCAGCGATAAGGTATATGCCGTAATGATCGCACAGGTCGTAGAAACGCGGGTCGTTCGTGTAATGCGACGTGCGCACCGCGTTTATGTTGTGCCTTTTCATGATAAGTATATCCTCGCGCATGGCATCATAAGGGATCGCCCTGCCGGTGTCCGGGTGGAACTCGTGGCGGTTAACGCCCTTGAATTTTATAGCCGTGCCGTTCACAAGAAGGCAGCCCTCTTTGATTTCAACGCTCCTGAACCCGATATTAAGGCGCTTTACAGCTACAACGCTGTTTTTGCCGTCTTTCACGGACGCAATAAGGGTGTAAAGGTACGGGGTCTCAGCCGTCCATTTATGGGGCAGGCCGACGTCAGCCGCAAGTTCCAGCCTGGTATCCTTGCCTGCCTGGACCGAAAAATCGCAGTCCATCTTTCCCCTCAGCGCGTCTTTCATATTCCTGTCAAGAAGCAGGAACTCTATCCTGTAATCCTTTACGTCCTTCTTGCCGTAATTCTTCAGCGTCAGCTCGGATTCCAGCTTCGCGTTCTTGTACTCGCTGTCAAACGCCGTCCTTGTGAAGATATCGAACACCTCCACTCCGGGGGAAGCTATGATGTATGCGTCCCTGAAGATCCCGGAGAGCCACCACATATCCTGGTCTTCCATGTAACTGCCGTCAGACCACTGGAACACCTCGACCGCGATGACATTGCGTCCTGTCCTTACAAAAGGCGTGATGCAGAACTCAGCCGGGATCCTGCTGCCCTTGCTGAACCCGGCCTTTTTTCCGTTTATCCAGACATAAAAAGCCGAATCCACCCCTTCAAACCTGAGGAATATCTCCATGCCCCTCCAGGTTTCCGGCACCGCGAACTGCCTTATGTAACACCCGGTGGGGTTCTCGGTCGGGACCCGGGGCGGGTCGATCGGAAAGGGGTACGCGACATTGGTATAGTGCGGCCTGCCAAAACCTTTCATCTGCCAGCTGGAAGGCACTTCCAGGTCGTTCCAGCCCGAAGGGTCGAATGATTCCTCAAAAAAATCAGGGGGGACGAATTCGGGTGCCTGGAAATACCCGAATTTCCACACGCCGTTGAGCAGGCTGAAATACGGGGAGAGTTCTCGCTCGCCCTTTACCGCCGCCTCGATCCCGTTGAAAGAAAGCAGGCAGGCGCGCGCCGGTACCCTGTTGATGCCGGTGATCATGTGGTTTTCGTAGTCATTCATGTGTTTTTCCTTTTTGTATTTGATTGCAGCGATTATTACCTGACGATTACAGCGATTATTAAAAGATGAAATATTTAGAATCCCTGCTACTGAAAATAGAGAATAGAAAATAGACCGCAATGTCGCTTTGTTTTATCTATTGCTCTATTGTTCAATTGCTCCATTGCTCTAGTCCCGATTTTATATCGGGACTACGGAGAGGCCGGGATTCGGTCCTTTGTAAATCCTCAATAGAACTGGGTTACAGTTTCGGATTTACCCGGAGCCGGGGCACTTTCCTGCCGCTCGTCCTCTTTGTCGGACTCGCTTTTCCAGCCGCCTCACCATCTCGGCGGCGTTCGTAGCACGGTCGCCTTTATTCAGGCGACCACTCACCCAGTGGCGGAAAGTGCCTTTCGAATCCCTGCTACTGAAAATGGAGAATAGAGCAATAGACCGTCCCGATGTTACATCGGGACTCCATTTTTCCCTTCGGGAAAAATACGGAGAGGCCGGGATTCGAACCCGGGAGACCCGATAAAGGGACTAGACGCTTAGCAGGCGCCTGCCTTAAGCCACTCGGCCACCTCTCCCCGCCCGTTTCATCCTCCGGATGAACGGGCGAGGTCTCGACCCGCCCCGAAGGGGACGGGCGGACACCCATCCATTATCCAGAAGATTACTTTAGGATATATATTTAATGATGTATATTTAAGCAAGTATATTATATAGTAAATTCCATCTTTTGTCAAGGGAAAATAAAAAACCTGTTCCGCAACATTCAAAATGTCACATTTGGGAACCTTAAAATGTCACATCGCTCATAGTTGGTACTCTCCGATTTTCTGCTCATCCTTTAAAACAATAATCTTTCTGTTGGGGATAAGACCCACGG
>Ga0210049_1000244_pt1 | contig 41876 bp, 43 predicted proteins | sample CryGeyCG2014_300_2_FD_183964 | JGI IMG/M metagenome (GOLD analysis project Ga0210049, IMG submission 183964) | Groundwater microbial communities from aquifer - Crystal Geyser CG06_land_8/20/14_3.00 (SPAdes) (version 2) | ecosystem: Environmental > Aquatic > Deep subsurface > Groundwater | place... | reverse complement strand
ATTTCCTTGGCTTTTTCAAGGAGTTTTTGATATTTTCTGTCTATTTGCAGAAATCTTTTGTAGATAGGTTTAGTTTCATCAAGCAATTCGTACGGATTTTTTATTTTCAATAAAAATTTTATCATTTTTATAACTTCAGAAGTTCTGTCCTTCAGCGAAAAGTTCAAGATTCTGGAAATTTTGCCCATTTTTGTCTCATAAAGAGCTTTTGGCGGTGAAATTTTTTCAGAAGGAAAAAGGTCAGGATATTTTTTTGCAATTTCTTCTGTCCACTCAGGCAAAAACCAGTCCCCAATGCATCCAAATAATGCAAGCCACTCGTCCTTCTTGACAACTTTTTGGCACCAGTAAGAAACAGGTTCTGGAGTTTCAGGGGTTCCTAACAAGGGATTAAAATAGAAAATGGTATATTTCTCAATCAAATTTAAATTTTCCAATTCTGGCTTGTGATGATCAATCCAGACAATTCTTATGCCAAGCTTAACTGCTTCTTCAAAAAAGGCTTCTTCAACAGAAGGCTTGTCCAGAATAAAAATAACATCCGGCTTGTGCTCGTGAAATTTTCTTGAATAGTCAACACTTAATGCAGGAAAAGTTTTAATTGCGATTCCCTTGCCTCTTCCTAGAAAACGCTGGAAAAGCAAGAATGATATGAGGCCGTCAGTATCATTATCAAAAAAGAACAAGGGATTCTGAGAGTTTTCAAGCAATTCCCTGATTTGAACTATTTGTTTTGAAGATAACATTTTACAAGAATTTCAGATTTTTTTCCCAAGCATAACCTGCTCTTTCAAATTAAAAAGTTCCTTATGCAGAATTTTTGCTCTTTTCTCTCCGAAAATTTCAGGAAGCTGCTCTTGGGATAATTCAAGCAATGATTGGAGATTTTTGACTTTAGCCAGTATTTCCTCAACATTTTTTTCGCCAAGCGAAGTTTTATTTAAAATTCTATATCCCTTGGGGATTAAACGGCCTTCTATTTGTTCAACAGAAGCTTCTTTTGAAATATTTTCTGAAAGTATTTTTAAAACATTTGATGTTTCAAGCAAATCTTCAAAGCTCAGTGTAGACAATGCTTTTTTGATTTTCTGTGGGTCCTTGATATAATCCTGAAGTATCAAAAGCTCTTCTTTTTCTATATCTTTAATCAGCTCGCGGAGCTGCATTTTAACGAGATTTCCCTCGACACCAAGCTCAATTATATAACGTTTTATTGTTGAAGCTAGTTTCATGATTAATTCTGCTCTTTGTGTTGCTGTTGAAATATCGCTCAGGCTTACAAGATTCGTAAATTCGAGAACATTTAAATTAGTGAGCAATTCATCAATAATCTGGCGCTGCCTTTCAATAATTTGGATGTTTTCAGAAGTTCTGCTCAGAAGTTCATGAGTATTTCTCAGCATATATTTCATATCTCCATAATAAAGAGAAACAGTTCTCCTTCTTTGAGAAATCGCAATAACCGGCTTGTTTATCTGCTTTGAGGTTCTTTCTGCAGCCTTATGTCTTGTTCCTGTTTCTTTTGTTGAAATAAGGGCATCTGGAATCAGTTGAGTGTTGGCATAAACTATTCTCAAAAGATCTTTTGAAAGGATAACTGCGCCATCCATTTTCGAAAGTTCTACTAATCTTTGGGGAGTGAACTTGCAGTTAACACGAAAACCGCCTTCAATTATATGCTGAACATCCTTGTTATCCCCCAAAACAATGAGTGCTCCTGTTCTCGCCCTCAAAATATTGTCAATTGCAGTTCTTAATGCAGTGCCTGGAGCTAAAAGCTTTAAGAATTCCAAAAACTCTTGATGTTGCTTGCTCTTTATGCTTTTCAAATAAGTCTTTTTTGCCAGATCAATAACCTCATCAGATTCTGCATCAGACTTTATCTTAAATCCATCAAGCTTTGCATTCAGCGCGTTCTCAATATTTTTTTTGATTTTGGGTTTTCTTTCTTTCTTTATCTCTTTTTGCTCAACAGCTTGGGGAGCATTTTGCTCAGAATTATTTGGAATGTTTTGCGGGTTTTCCTCTTGATTTTCCATTTTTAGGTTCTTAGAACGTTAGAGAAAAACAAAAGAGATTTTTATATTTTCCGATATGAAAAGTTTTCTAGAAATCAGCCAATTATTTGAATTATTTACCTGTTCCTTGGTGCGCAGCAACAGAGGGGCGGAGCTTGGCTGCTTTTTTGCCTTTGTTTCTTAATCCTCTTGATTTTCTTCCAGCACTAGTCAATCCACGAAAAGCCCTTCCTTTATGCTCTGGCAGGCATATCCATTTAACATCATTATCTGAGCGAATTTCCGGCCTTGAAGGATCAACCAAAATTACCTCAAAATAATAATAAATGCCGTCTTTTCCGATTGGATAGCTGTTGAGAACTTCTAAATTTCTGTATTTTGAGTTTGCTCTCATTTCAGCAACCCATTGATAATTCATTTTCAAAACCTTGCGCGATGTTTGCCTTCTATTCTTACGGCCTTTTTTTGCAGGTCTTGTCCTTTTTCTTCCCCCTCTTAGCAATTTGACTCTTAAAACAACAAAACCTTTTTTTGCTTTATAGCCAAGAGTTCTTGCCCTGTCAAGTCTTGTTGGATGTTCAACTCTTATAACTGCAGGCTGATTTCTCCATTCTGTCATTTTTTGGGAAACCATTTCCTGTGAGGGATTTCTCCATATTTCCCTCATATAAGCATATGCACCTTCAGCCATTTTAATAAAATTAAAGTTAGAAAAAGGAGTTAAAGATGGTTTTTAAAAGTTTTTATCACAGGAAAATATTTAAATAACTTAAAATATTCAATATGAAATAAACAAAATAAAGAATTAAAATGAACAAGTGGATGGAACTTATCCTTGGAATTTTGCTTATAATAGCGCCTATTTGGATAACAGCAGTTTATCTTCCCAATTGGTGGGCAGCAGCCCTTCAATTCATAATGGGGGGCATTATAGTTGCAATTATTGTTGTAGGTGTTCTGCTTTTGATATTAGGCATAAGCGACATAAAAGGCTAAGAATCTGATAAAGTACTGTGAAGAAATTATATTTTAGATTTCAATAAACTATTTAATTTAATTTTTCGCTATTTCTATATGTATGAATTGTGTGCTAAATGCCAGGGAAGAGGATTCTGTGGAAAGAGTTGCAGGATTTTGAACAGAATCAAAGAGCTTCAGCCAAAAATTGGGTTGGAATTTGAAGGAAATTCTCCGCCTGAAATTTTTGTTGGGAAATTTAGTTATCCCAATGTTTTTGTAGGAATACTTTCTCCACCAACATATACAGAACAAGCTGAAAAATTAAGCATGCCTGAGCTTTGGGCTTCTGAAAATGCCTCAATAAATGAAATTTTGCAATATCGGTCACAGCTCATCTATGGAAGATTTAAAAATAATGTCTTCAATGCAAGAAAACAGAATTCATGGCAAAATAAAAGGTTTGAAGCAATGCAAGAAATTGCCATGGCCTCGAAACCTGTTGCAACAGAATTCAGGCTTGGAAAAAAACCTCAATTAAAGGCAGAATTTGACAACCATGTTCCAATAATCGGAAATCCTGCGCCTCTTGAACAAGCAAGGATTCAGGAAAATCCAAAAATTGAGAAAAAAGTAGATTACCTTGCAAATGATAGTGATGCAAAGGCAAATCAGGGAATAAGGGAATTATATAAAAGCAAAATTGCAGTCAGCAACATAATTAAAATTCTTTCTGCAGGGCTATTGGGATTAAAAAAACAGAGAAAGCTTGTTCCGACAAGATGGGCAGTTACAGCAACTGATGACAGCATCTCAAAAGAGATGCTTGAAAAAATCAAGACATATCAAGAAGTTTCTGATATTTTGCTTTTTAATTCAGAATATATTGGAAATCATTATGAGATTTTATTGCTACCTTCTGAGTTTCAGTTTGAAGTTATTGAGGCAAAAATGTCTGGTTCTGTCTGGAACCCTCAGGGAACAATGTATATTTCTCAAGACTATGAAAACTTTTACGGCAGGAAAGATTATGCAGAGGATGTTACCGGAGCATATTATGCAAACAGACTCGCTGTTTGCGAATTTCTTATGAAAATCCGAAGGCAGGCTTCTTGCCTGTTCATGCGCGAATGCCGGCCCGAATATTGGGCGCCTTGCGGCGTTGGAATATTGAGAGAATGCTCAAGGCACGCCTTCATGGAAAGAGTTGAAAAATTCTCAACAATAAAAGAAGCATTGCAGTCAGCTCAGAAAAGGCTTCGCCTCAATATTTCAACTTTCTCTTCAAAAAGCCGTATTTTGCAGGAATATAAAAAACAGCAGAAACTAAACCGATTTTTCTAATCTATTCAATGAAATATATTTGAAATAATTCTTGCTTTTGATTTATATTTCTGTTTTAAATAAAACGCATAAATCAAACCCGCAATTAATCCGCCCAAATGTGCTGAATTTGCAACTCCGGGAATTAATGAAAGAACAATCAAAATTAAAAGAACACCAAACCACATAGGCATTGCTATCGGAATGAACATTATGTAAATTGGCAATTTTGGCGTTAGCACTGCGAGCATTCCTGCAATGCCAAATATTGCTCCCGAAGCGCCGACTGCAACCATGCCTTCTTTAGCACCTCCGGCAAAAACAGAAAGCAGTATCATTCTTGGATCTTGAAACAGGACAAAAAGCAAAATGAACAAAATCGAGCCTAAAAGTCCTGCCGCCAAATATAATTTTAAGAATCTTTTGCTGCCGATAAGTCGCTCTAAAAAAGTGCCTAAGAACATCAAAGAGAGCATATTTGCAAAAAGATGAAAAAGATTTGCATGAACAAACATGCTTGTTACCAAAGTCCATAAATTTTTACCTTGGAGTATATCTAACGGCTTTAATGCAAGATAATTTTCAATGAAATTAGGAAACAAGAAATTAAGAAACATGGCTGCAAAGAAAACCAGCACATTTACAATGATCAAGATAAGAGTAATATTTAGAAAAGATAATTTTCTCATTTTCAGCGTTTCTTTTTCTTAGATTTTTTAGCTTTTCCCTTCTTAGAACTTTTTTTTATGCTTTTTTTAAAAAGTTTCGCTTTCTTTTTCCTTTCTCTTCTTCTTTTTTCTTTTTTTGCCTTTTTTTCTTTTTTATCTTTTCTTGCTCTTTTTGCCATCTTCTTGACATTCATTTTTCCAAGCTCTGCATCAATTATAGCAATCTCTTTTTTCGCATGTTCTAATTTTTGTCTTTGTTCTCTAAGATAGCCTTCAGGAGGAGAAAGCTGCAAAAGCCTGCCGCATTCTGGGCAGAAAAAATTGTGGCTTAGGGCAGATTCTTCTGTCATTTCAATATTGCAGCCAGTACAAAGGTAAAATCTCTTGCTTTCTCTGCTCTTTATGTTGTGCTCAATATCAAAAATTTGTTTTTGTTTTATATTTCTTAAAACCTCAAGGGATTTTGGAACATTTATAGACCAAGAATAGATATACCATCCTTTTCGCTTGTCTTTTTTCCTAGATGCTATAACCACATCATATGATTGAAGCTTGTAAAATATATTCCTGACCTGATTGACAGTTAGCTTCATTTTATCAGCTATTTTGAATTCATTTACTGTCTTTTCCTTTAGAATATCAACTATAGTTTCAGAGTTTTTGCCTGAAATGTTCCTTGCAAGCTCTCTCAATAGGTTTTTAATAAGTGTTTCCTGCATTTTCTTTTTATTTTAATGATTAAGTTAGAGTTAAAAAGTGCCTAAATAAATAGTTTTCCATTTAGTGTTGTCACTCTATAATTTATAATAAACTATTTAAAAATGTTCTTTTTAAGCTATTAAACGAGGTTATTTTTAATTCTTTAAAATGCCCCTATTTGGTAAGAAAAAAACAGAAAAGAGAACAGAATTTAGAAGAGAAGAGGGACAAATTCCAGAAATCCCTGCTGATGCAGAGCTCGAAAGCATTAAACGAGAGTTGGAATTTCCAGAGCCAGAATTGCCTGAAATGCCTGAGATGCCTAGTTCAAGACTGACTCCTCCGGGAGAATTTATTGGAGAAGAGGTCACAAGGCCCAGTACAATGCCCAGGCCTCCTCAAACAAGGCAGCCAATGGCAGAAAAAACAGAAATGCCCTCAAGAAGCTTTGTAAGAGAAATAAAGCCAAAAATGAGAGAGCCTATTTTCGTTAAAATTGACAAGTTCAAAGAAGCAGTAGAAAGCCTTGAAACAATAAACAAAAAAATTCAGGAGCTAAATGATTTGATGATGAAGATTAAAGAAACTCGCGCAAGAGAAGAAGAAGAAATAACGAAATGGGAAATGGAAATTCAGGAAATAAAAAGCAGGCTCACAATAATTGACCAAAAGCTTTTCAGCAAACTTGAATAAATAATTTCTAGGTAAGATGGAAGTAAATAAAAAAGCGATATACTACAGGCTTGGATCTGAAGAGTCTATTGAAGCAAAAAAACAGGTTTTGCAGTCAATAATTGCATCTATAGAGATTATGAAAACAGCTTCAAATCTCAAAAGACTTGGAAAAGACGAGAGGGAATCAAGCAACAGTGTTCAGAAAATAATAGAGGAGATAGGCCACAATATAAAAAATCTTACAGCTAATCTGCCAGAAGAAGAGATTCATGAGCATAAAATAGAGCATAAAAAAAGCAAGAAAGCCAAGGCTGGAAAAGTAAAATTTAGCGAAGCAAGACAGTTTGAAGATGAACTCAAGGAGATAAAGGATAAGCTATCAAAACTAGGCTAAATTGTTTAATTCTATAAAAGTTTTTAAAGTCCTGGCAAATTATTTCTTTCTATGGCACTGACAAGACAGCAATTGATTAAGAGTTATTTGGATTTTTTCAAAAGCAAGAAGCATGCAATAATTGAAAATGTTTCTTTAGTTCCTGAGCATGATCCAACAGTCTTGTTCACGACTGCAGGAATGCATCCATTAGTTCCTTTTTTGCTTGGGCAGAAGCATCTTTTGGGAAAAAGGCTTTGCAATGTCCAGAGATGCATAAGAACCCAGGATATTGATGAAGTTGGGGACAGTTTTCATCATACTTTTTTTGAAATGCTTGGAAATTGGTCCTTGGGAGATTATTTCAAAGATGAAGCAATAGAATTTTCCTTTGAGTTTTTGACAAAAACCCTGAAAATTCCAATTGAAAAACTTGCCATATCTTGTTTTGCAGGAGACAAAGATGCTCCAAGAGATTTGGATGCTTCAAAGAAATGGGAATCATTGGGAATTCCAAAAGAAAGAATTGCTTTTCTGCCTAAGAATAATAATTGGTGGGGCCCGGCAGGAAAAACAGGCCCATGCGGGCCTGACTCAGAAATGTTTTACTGGCGTTCAAGCAAGAAAGCGCCTGAAAAATTTGATCCTCTTGATGATACATGGGTTGAAATCTGGAATGATGTTTTCATGCAGTATAATAAGACAGAATCTGGTTTTGAGGAATTAAAGCAAAAAAATGTTGATACTGGGATGGGTGTTGAAAGAACAACCGCCATTTTAAACAAGTTAGATGATGATTATCTGTCAGATTCTTTTCTGCCCTTGGTTAAAAAAATAGAAGAACTTTCAAAAAAAAGATATGTAAAAGAAGAAACCAAAGCAATGAGGATAATTGCTGACCATATCAAAGCTGCAGTTTTCATAGTTGCAGATGGAATTTTTCCAAGCAATGTTGAAAGAGGATACGTCTTAAGAAGACTGATAAGAAGAGCGATAAGATATGGCCGAGAATTAGGGTTAGAGCAATTTATATCAGAAATTGCAGAGTCAGTATTTGATATTTATAGGGATTATTCTCATTTGGCAAAGAATAAAGATAAAATTTTGAATGAGCTTGAAAAAGAAGAGACAAAATTTTTACAAACATTGGGAAATGGAATAAAGATATTTGAAAAACTTGTAAAAGACAAGCGAGAAATTTCTGGAAAAGATGCTTTTCTGCTTTATCAGAGCTATGGTTTTCCTTTAGAAATGACTATTGAACTTGCAAGAGAAAAAAATATCAGAGTTGATGAGATGGGTTTTGAAAAGGAAAATTCAAAACATCAGGAATTAAGCAGGACAGCAACAGAAGGAAAATTTAAATCTGGATTAGCAGACAATTCAGAAGCAACAACAAAACTTCATACAGCAACGCATTTGTTAAATCAAGCCTTAAGAATTGTTTTAAAAAATCAAGATATTCATCAAAAAGGTTCAAACATCACTCCTGAAAGATTAAGATTTGATTTTAATTTTGACAGGAAAGTGACCAATGAAGAACTGAAAGAGGTTGAAACTTTAATGAATAAAAAAATTCAGGAAAAAATGGAGGTTAAAAGAGAAGAAATGAATCTTGAACAGGCAAAGACCAGCGGTGCGCAGGGAATTTTTGAAAGCAAGTATGGAAATAAGGTTTCTGTCTATTCAATAGGAAATTTTAGCAAGGAAATTTGCGCGGGACCGCACGTTAAAAACACCAGAGAGCTAGGAAAATTCAGAATTTTGAAAGAAGAGTCTGTCGCAGCAGGCATCAGGAGAATCAAGGCTTTTTTGGAATAATTTAAAAAGATTAATTTCCTATTCTATAAAATCAAATAAGAGGTCTAAAAATGGAAGTTAGATGGTTCAAAAAACCAAAAGCAGGCGCAACGATAATCAGCGGATTTCAGGGATTTGGATTGGTAGGAACTATTGCAACAGAATTCTTGATAGATCATTTGAATGCAAAGCAGATTGGAAAAATAGAGGGGAATAAGGTTGTTCCAATGATTGCAGTTCATAAGGGAGAAGTCATAGAGCCTCTTTCAATTTTTTATGATGAGAAAGAAAATATTGTGTTGATAAGGTCAATTGTTCCTTTATCAAATCTTGAATGGGAGCTTGCAGACACTGTGCTTGAAATCTGTGATGGAATTAAGGCAAGAGAACTTATAACAATTGAAGGAATCAGCGGTTTCGAGGATAGAGCAAATGAAAAGAACCTCAAAACATTTTTCTTCACTCAAGATGCTAAAAGAATGAAAAAGCTACAATCTGTGGGAATTGAAGAATTAAAAGAGGGAATCATTCTTGGAGTTACTGCCTCTTTAATTTCAAAAATGAAAGGGGCGACATTTATTTTTTCAGAAGCATATTCTGAATTGCCTGATTCAAGGTCAGCTGCAAAGATAATCGAGGTTTTGGATAAGTATCTTAACTTGAAAGTTAATTACAAGCCATTAATCATGAAGGCAGAAGGCTTTGAAAAAAAAGTCAAAGAGTTGTTTGTCAGAGGCGTCGATATTCTAAAACAAAAAAACCAGAAAGAGACTTCTTACGTTGGATAAATTTATTCTATATAAATTGCAGGCTTGCCGGGCTTTGCTTTTCCTGACTTGTTCTGAGGGTCATATTTTTGCTTATCATTAACTGCAAAAATTTTAACTTCAAGATTCAAGCTTATTTTTATTGATTCCAAAGACTCACTATAAATATCAAACTCTTTAGGCAGAACATAAAGATAAATTTTCTTTGCTTCCTTGTTCTGTTTTTCTTTTATGATGTTAATTATATTTCTTATGTCTCCAATCAAAGAATCAACTTGCTGCTCCTGCTTTTCAAAAGTTTCATTTATCTTTTTTTCGTCAGCAACGGGCCATTTTTCCAAAGAAATAAATGTCTTGTTGCCAAGTTTGTGCCAGAATTCTTCTGCAATATGTGGACAAAATAGGGATAACATTTTCAAAAATCCTTCAAGAACTCCGAGACTTTCTTCATTGCCGAGAACCTCAAAAAATTCCCTTAGCTTGATTACTGCAAGATTATATCTGAAATTATCTATATCTTCTGTGATTTCTTTTACAGCTTTGTTGAATTTGCTTACTATTTTTTCAGTGCTCTTTCCTGACTTAACACTTTTAAAATAAGTTATAACTTTGTTGACAAATCTGAAACTTCCATCTATGCCTTCATCACTCCAAGAAAAATCTTTGTCTGGAGAGGCCACAGAAACAAGATAAAGCCTTAATGTATCAGCGCCGTATTTTTCAATTATATCTGTTGGGTTTACAACATTTCCCAATGATTTTGACATTTTATTTCCATCTTTTCCAAGAAGCATGCCTTGATTGAATAATTTTGTAAATGGCTCATCAAAAGTTAAAAATTGAAGGTCTCGCAATGCTTTAGTAAAGAATCTTGCATAAATCAGATGCATGCATGCGTGCTCTGCTCCGCCAACATATTGATTTACAGGCATCCAATATGAAACTTTCTTTTTATCAAATGGCTCTTTATTATTCTTGCTATCACAATATCTCAGGAAATACCAGCTGCTGTCAAAGAATGTGTCCATTGTGTCTGTTTCTCTTCTTGCCTTGCCATTGCATTTGGGGCATTTTGTGTTTACAAAATCTTCATTTGTAGCCAATGGATTTCCCTTGCCGAATTTCACTTTTTCAGGCAGCAAAATTGGCAGGTCTTTTTCTGACACGGGGATTATGCCACATTTATCGCAGTAAATTATTGGAATCGGTGTTCCCCAATATCTTTGTCTTGAAATAAGCCAGTCCCGCATTTTGTAATTTACAGTCTTCTTGCCCAATTTTTTGCTTTCAAGATGATTCGCAATCTCGTCAATTGCTTTTTTGCTTTCAAGTTTTGAAAATTTTTCTGAATTTACAAGAATTCCTTCATCAACAAAGGCTTCTTTCATTGTTTTAGCATCAATTTTCTTTCCAGAAGGCATTATCACAACTTTTATTGGGATTTTATACTTCTTTGCAAATTCAAAATCGCGTTGATCGTGAGCTGGAACAGCCATCACCATTCCGCTTCCATATTCAGCGATGACAAAATTCCCTGTATAAACAGGAACTTTTTCATTTGTCAGGGGATTTTCAGCATAGCTTCCTGTAAAAACTCCTTCTTTTTCAAGCTGTTCTATCTCTTTTTCAGAAACAGATTTTATTTTATCTAAGAATTTCTGAACTTCTTTCTTTTGTCCTTCGGTAACTAAGTCCATCAATCTTGGATGCTGGGCACTTACAACCATAAAAGTCACTCCATAAATTGTATCTGGCCTTGTTGTAAAAATAGGCCATTTTTTTCCATTTATGATAAAATTTATTTCTGTTCCAAAACTTTTTCCAATCCAGTTTTCCTGCATAAGCTTTATTCTTTCAGGCCACTGCAGATTTTCTATAAATTTCAGAAGTTCCTCAATATAATCAGTTGTTTTGATAAACCATTGCTCTAATTGCTTGATTTCCACATCAGTATCTTCGTGCCTCCAGCATTTTCCTGAATGAACTTGCTCATTTGCCAAAACTGTTTTGCATTTAGGGCACCAATTGACAGCAGCTTTTTTTCTGTAAGCCAGATTGGCTTCAAAAAATTTCAAAAAGAAAAATTGATTCCATCTGTAATATTCTGGATCACAAGTTTTCAGCATTCTATTCCAATCATAGCTTAGTCCTAAAGATTTCTGCTGGCTAACGAAATTTGCCATTGATTTTAGAGTGTAATCTTTTGGATGTTCTCCTGCTTTGATAGCCGCATTTTCTGCTGGAAGCCCGAAGGCATCATAGCCCATGGGATGAAGAACATTAAATCCAGACATTCTCTTGAATCTTGCCTGAATGTCGCCAATAGTATAGTTCAAGGCATGCCCCATATGCAAGCCATAGCTTGAAGGATAAGGAAACATTTCAAGGCAATAGAATTTTTCCTTTTTAGAATCCTCAGAAACCTGGAAAATTTTTCCTTTTTCCCACTCTTTCTGCCATTTCTTTTCTATCGCATTTAAATTAATTTTATTCACTTCTGCTTGCTTAACCATTTTAGTTTAAAAAAAGCATTGTTTAAATTATTTTTGCTTAGGAGAGAATGCTGAAGCTAGGAGCATAGCCGTTGCCCTGCTGAATTTTTGCATTATTTGTAAAAAATTCTTCAACCCATTGCTCAAGATCTTTGGAGCCATTCATCCCACTGACTTTAATTCTAAATTTTTCATACTGGCTGTCTTCTCTGTCTTCATATGAAAAGATATCAGACCATTCAAAAATTGACAAGGGCTCTGAAAGACTAGGAAGAAATGTTAATTTGTAATTAATGTATATCTCAAATTTTAATGAGCTTGAAGAAAGCGAGATTCCATGATCATCGCAAGATTCAAATTCTGCGACGTAGAAACTGTTGTGGGAATTTTTTGAATCTGACTTTCTTTCAATATTCTTAAGTTTGTAAAAATAGGGAGCCTCTTCATAAAGCTTTGAAGGCGGGGCAGCGAAAATTCCTTTCTTTGTTAATTCAATGAGTTTGTCTTCTATATCTTTGCCGTATTTTTCATCAAAAAACTTTTTAGTATTAGTCATAATGCCTCCCCAGAAAAATTAAAGAGGCCTTTATAGCAAAACGACTACGAGTACTAGAACTAACATGCTCAAATTCTGTAGTCTTGCTATGAAAGGCTTTTTCATAGAACTTCGAAAAGATTCTGATTTAAATATTTTTCGTCGATAAAGAATAGATATTAAATATGGGCCTGGGAGGATTCGAACCCCCGACTTCTAGCTTTCTTTCTTCTTTCCGAGGTCGCGAAAACTTTTGGTTTTCGGGAACCAGAAAAGCTTTTGCTTTTCTTGTCTTCTTTTTAAGAAGGCTCTTAGAAGGCTAGCACTCTATCCGAGCTGAGTTACAGGCCCATAAGCGGGGAGAGGGACTCGAACCCTCGAAAAGTCGGGTTGCAGCCGACTGCCGTAGCCGCTGGGCCACCCCCGCAATAAATTCTCAAATAAATTTATTCTTATAAAGTTTATTGAAGTGAATAATGCAAAACCTTTATAAATTCTATTCTATTTGTCCATTCAATTTAAAAGAGGTAAAATGAGTGTTGATTGGAAAACAACGCTGCCACTTGTATCAGTGCTTTTGGCCGTTGCAATTTTAAAATGGAATAACTTAGCAATTACTTCCGGATTTATAGGGGGCATTATTGTTTTTGCAGTTTGGATGACTGTAATTCCATTATTGAATTCAATGGGTGTAAGAGCTGCTGATTCATGGTTAGTTAAGGCATCTATATTTGCAATTTTGGCTGCTTCCTGCTCTTTGATACCAATATTGCTCAAAGGAGCTTTTTTCAATGGGGTTTGGATTAGCTATGTTGTAGATAGTGCAATGACCTTATCTTGGCTATTTGCATTTATAGGCGGCGTTGCAGCATTGATGAATGCAAAATAAACCTAAGAATTTTTCTTTTGTTTTTTCTATAGCTAAGCATATCTAGAAATAGTTTAATTTAAGAAAGAATAAAAATTTATTTCTTTACAATTAGCCAGACAAAAACATAGATAATTGCCGCAATTAAAGCAATATCGATTGTTATCCAAACAGGGTTTCTCTTCAATTCAAACATCAATTGGTCAAACCATGAAGCGATTGCTGAAGAGCTTTGCACATTAACAGATGCAGTCTGAGACGTGCTTTTTCCACCATAAGTTGTTGTAATTGTAAATGATTGAACACCAGTAGCATTTGATTTTGGAGTCAAATAAACAAAGGCAGTCCCGCTATTTCCTGCTGCAATAGTTAATGAAGCAGGCTCTATCTTGCTTACATTTGCCCAGGATTCATAGCCTGTAGCTGAAAATGTATATGTAACAGATACTGATTCATTATTTGTTATAGAAACTGGAATTGTTAATTCAGAGCCAGCAATGCCTGTTGAATTTAAGATACTTATTTGACTTTTATTTGTAACATTTCCAACACAACTTCCCCCTTTCAATTCTAAGATTGTTGTTCTTGCATTTGAATCATGATATGTGCCGCTTTTGTAATAAAATGAAACTTCTGCATTCAAGGTATAATTTCCAGAATTCGTATTTGAAGGAACAATTAATGTAAATGGTTGTGTTGAATCATCCCCGCTGTCAATATTATCGATTATTTTTGAAGAATTTATTCCTAAAACAGTGTTATAAACTCTTATCCTTACAGATTCTTCATCATTGTCTCCAACATTTTCAATTCCCAAAACAGCTTCAGTAGTATCCCCGCAAGCCATGCTTGCTGGGTTCAATTCGAATGAGGCAATTTTAACATCATGCTTTTGTCTTTTAACATCAATATTTACTGATTTCTGGATGCATTGTTCATCTTCAGCATAGTCAGAATCATCAATATATGCTTTTGCATAAATTGCAATAGTGTGATTTTTCTTTGTATCAGAAGGAATTGTCAAAATCAAATAAACTGTCTCGGAATCATCTTCATCAATTGTAATTGTTGTTTCATTGTTTGCATCAAGCATTTTGCTGTTATTCAAATCATATAAATCAGCAGAAACAACAAAATCATGAGATTCATCATCTGTATTTTTAATCTTTAATTTTAATTTGATTGATTCTCCAACATAAAAATCATCGCCAGAATCTGGATCATCAATAATAAAATTAATAATGCTTCCTTTGTTTCCTTCCTCACAATATTGTTCAATAACATCAATGCTTAAGGATGTTGAATCATTTGCGCCTGTTGAAGAATTTGCAATAATGCTTGTTGAATATGAGCCAAGCATCATATTTTCTGGAACTGAAACATTAAAAGTGACAGTTTTTGTTTCTCCAGCATACAATGAAAAATTGGCTGGGAAAGTGAAGGTAATATTATTATTGTCAGAATCATTCAATACACTTGTATTTCTTAATTGGATTCCGGAAAGATTGATGTTTCCAGTATTTTGAATTGAAAGGCTAACTGTTGAGTTTTTTTCTGCAAAAGTTGAAAGACTTAAAGCGTTTAATATATCTAATTGGGATTTAGGATTTACAACGACCTGTAAATCAGTTGTATTAGAAACATTTGTTCCGTTCATAATCCCTGAAACATTGATTTTTGCAGTATATGTTGCATTAGCAGTATAACTCGGAATTGCAACATTAACTGTGACTGTTTGGGTTGAATTATTCAATAATGTTGAAGAATTGCCTGAAAAAGTGACTGTGCTTGCATTTGTCAGATTAGAATTAGTCAATGCAATAGCAACGCTTGTAATATTATAAGTAGCATTTACATTTGTAACATTAAAAGTTGATGAATTTGACGTGCCTGCATCAAGATAAATTGTAGCTGGAGCACTCAACTCAATTGGGGCTGCTGCAACTAATGAGATGCTAACCAAAAACAACGCAATCAAACTTAACAAAAATAATTTTTTCATTTTTGCATTTATACCTTAGCCTTAAAGTGTTACGATTTTGAAATTACTACACCTTTTTAAACTTTTCTATTTTCAAGAACGTATCAAAATTTTCTAGAAATATTGCAGAATTTCTTCCATATTAACAATTCGGGCGTCATCCAATGCAATTCCTGGGCATGCAGTATTTATCCAAATATCACATTTAAAATTCTCTAATTCGTTTTTATCAAGAAAATCACAAATAAAAAGAAAAGCCTTTTTTTTCATTTTTTCAAGTTTCTTTTTTAATTCCAAAGCCATGCTTATGTTGTTTTGGCCAGGTTTAGTGGAAACAATTATTCCTACAGTAGTTGAAACAAGAAATTTCTTTTTTGATGCTTCTATTTTGTTCTGGAAATGGCGGATTTCTTCTTTATCTAACTTAGATATTTGAAATGTTTCTGGATTCAGGATAAAAATTGGCTTTTTTGTTTTCAGCGCTAAGTTCAAAAGATGAAACTGCCCTGTTCCGATAAATAAGAATGCATCAATCTTATATTCTATTTTTGTTGCTGCAGATACATCGCAGCCTAGAATCTGACCTACATATTTGCCAATTCTACCTTTTGCAGTAAAAACCTCCATTTTATTAGATTCAAGGATTTTTTTTATTTCAGATACTATATTAATATATTGTATAGATGCAATAATCCCAATTCGGTTATATTGAATCTTTTTGATTTCACTATTTAGCTGTTCTTTCAATCGTTCGGAACCGTATTTTCTTTTGGCTTCAACAAAAATTATTTTTGACATGTGAGAAAGAGAGAAATATCTTATTAAAATTTAACTGAAAGATCAAAATTAAGCTGAACTGAAGCCCTTATCAACCACAGGTTGTATTTCTTTTGCTTTGTATATCTCTGCAAAAGAAGGGGTTGCAATTATTACATTTTCCCCGAAACCGGCTACGCTGCCTTCAAGAGCATCACAAGTTTTCTTTATTTTTGAAACTGCTCTTTTAAGCTCTACAATGTCCTTGCTTTTCAGGGGCTTTATATCTATTAAGGCGATAGTATAGCCTTCCCTTAAAACTTCAAGAATCTTATTTACATCATCGAATTGTTTGAGAATAAAAGGCCTTATGATGACTTTAGTTTTCTTTGATATCTCTTTGCCTAAGTCAATTTCTAAATATTCAGTTTCAGGAGCTTGTTCTTTTCCTTTGAATATTCTATTAAAAATTGAACCTGGTGCCATCTTAAATTTTCCTAAAATTATTCATATTTATAAATATTTCTATTCAAAAAATTATATTTTTTTAGCAGTATTTTTCTTGTCTCTTTCAAAAGAAGTCATAATTTCCTGCCTCAATTCCAATAATTTATCTCTTGTATCATGCTCTTGTTTTTCTATTGATTTAATCCTCATATCAAGCAGGGCTTTTTTATTTTTCAAATCTTTGTCTAAATCTGGTTTAGACATTTTTAACATCGCTGGACCAATAATTTTATAAACTTCTTGATCTGCATTTTTCAATTCTTCGATAGCATTTTCAACATCCAAAGATTCTAATTGAAAAGATTGTTTTTGCATGAGCAAACTTTGGAGGCTTTGCTCTAAAAGCTGCAAATCTTGAATCTTCACATTAATATCTTCTTGTTTTTTTTCTTCCATTTTAAATTAAAAAATTATATTGCCCTAACCTTTGTAGGCTCTTTTCTTGGCTTGAAAAAAATTCTTGAGCCACAATGAGGGCAGACAAATCTTGTCTGAAGAACTTTCTGTGAAAGTTGCTTGCCACAAAAAAAACATTTGTAAATTGCCATTTTAAATTATTGAAGATAATATGCTTGCGCTGTAAATTTTTTCTTGCAGCTTTTGCATTTCCATATTCCCTTAGAGAGTCTTTTGCACGTATATTTTTTACAAAAAGGGCATCGTTGCTTTATGCGCTGTTTTTTTTCTACAGCTGCGACTGCTTCACGAATTTTTTTTCCATATCTGACTCCAAATCTTCCTGATGCACCAACTATTCTTGTCATTTTTTGTTTTAAAATTTAATGAATTTGAATGGGGCTACCCGGATTTGAACCGGGATCGCGAACTCCCAAGGCTCGAAGGCTAGCCAAATTACCCCATAGCCCCATGGGGTATTTAAAAAAAATTTGTTTATAAATATTTTGAGTTGATGAATTTTTGAATTATTTTGCCTTTTCTTTTGCGACTTCTTTTCCTTTTGCAGGAGTCGCTGTAGGAGCTGTTGTTGGTACTCCTGGAACTGCTGTTGGCGCTGCGACTGCTCCTGGGGCTGGGGCTGCTGTTGGCGCTGCTGCGGCCGCTGCGGCTTTTGCGGCCTCTTCTGCAGCTTTTGCTTCCTCTTCTTTCTTGAGCTGTTCTTCTTGTTTTTTTCTCAATGCTTCGAATTCAGCAATCAATTTCTGTTTCTTTTTCTCATCAACAGTAGTCTTTTCATCTTTTATTTCTGAAAGATATTTGCCTTTGTTAATTGAACCAATCAATTCTTTTGCCTCAATCCCCTCTATTAAAATTCCAAGGCTTTGGCATGTACCAAGAACAGATTTTACAACTGATTTAAAATCATTTGCGAGCATTCCTTCTTTTTTTATTTTTGCAACACTAATCACTTGCTCAATTGCAAGATTTCCAACTTTCAATTTTTTGTGAATTCCGCTTCCTTTTTCAATTCCAGCTTCTTTTTTAAGAAGTTGAGATGTTGGAGGGGTCATAACTTTTACTGTAAAATTTTTTGTTTTGCTATCTATATCAAGAATTACGGGAACCTTCATGCCCTTGAATGAAGATGTTGAAGAATTAACTTCCTGAATGACTTTTCCAATATTAATTCCTAATGGGCCAAGTTTTTGTCCAATTGAGGGACCAGGCTTCATATCTCCACCATCAACAAGTAATTGAATTTGCATTTTAATCTTCGTATTTATCCTTTTCTTCCTCTTCAGCCTCCTTTTCTTCCCTTCTTATTACACGAACATTATCAATTTTAACAGTTATTGGAATTGGAACTGCTGCTTCCAGCAATTCAACGACAACTTCTTCTTTTGATTTGTCAACCATAATTACCTTTGCTTTTGATTTTTTAAAAGGCTCTGCGATAATTTCTACAATATCGCCTTTTTCAATTTTAACTTCAGCAATGATCGGTTCGATCATGTTTTTAATTTCTTCATAAGAAACTGTTTTGCTGATTATGCCTTTAACGTACTGCAAATTGTAGCAGGCTTCCTCTAAAGTTTCTCTATTGTCAGCTTCGATAAATAAATATCCTCTTGTCCCGTGAGGTCTTGTAATGCTTGCTACATTGAGAGCCTTTCTTTTCGCTCTGTCTGCGATCAAGTCTGCAACTTGATCTTCTTTATTTGTTGTTACCCTAATCACAAATATCATTTTTAGAGAAGACGTCAAGATAATTTAAGATAATAAAATTGAATTTTAATCATTTATAAATGTTGTGATTTATTATTGTTTTTTTAATGATAATCAAAATTTCAAAAGACGCATTATCATAAAAATTAGGAAGCCAACCAAACCAATAATTAAAATACCAATAGCTGAAACTTTTGAAATTAGTTTAAACTCTGACATGGTTGGTTTTTTTGTGATTCTCAAAACACGACCGCATTTCAGGATAAAATCCTTAAGCTGAGTTAAAATATTCATTTTAGTATAAGAATTATTCTACAAATTCAATCCCTAATTCATCCTGCATTTCTTTTTTTCTCCTGTCCATTGAGGTTTCATCATGTCCAAGAATTTGTGGGGATTTTACTCCAGTAACAATTAACATAACTCTCATTGATTTGTCCATATCCTCGCTTATTTTAGCTCCCCAAATCATTTTCGCGCTTGGATTAAGTCGAGAACCAACTGTTTCAATAACTTTCTTTGCTTCATCAAGGCTTAGATCAGGGCCTCCAATAATATTGACAAGAGCACCCGATGCATTAGTTATATCTACATCTAACAAAGGATTGTCTATTGCTTTTTCTATTGATTCTAGTGCTCTATTTTGTGAATCTGATTCTCCTAATCCAATCATACTTACTCCGCCACCACTCATAACTGCCCTTATGTCTGCAAAATCAAGGTTTACAAGCCCAGGTTTTGTTACAAGTTCAGTAGTTCCTTTAACAGCATTGGTTAAAATTTCATCTGCAACCTTAAAAGCAGTATGCAATGGCAATTCAGGAACGAGCTCAAGCAATTTATCATTTGGAATAACAATCAGTGTATCAACAATGCTTTCTAATTTCTCAAGCCCATCGATGGCATTTTCATATCTTTTTTGTCCTTCTATTGAAAAAGGCAATGTCACAACTGCGATTGTCAGAGCATTTAATTTTTTTGAGATATCTGCAACAACAGGAGCTGCGCCGCTTCCTGTTCCACCACCTAATCCACAAGTGATGAAAACCATATTTGCACCCAATAATTTTTCTTTTATTTCATGCTCGGATTCACGAGCAGATTCATTTCCAACCTGGGGATTGCTTCCAGCACCCATTCCCTGAGTCAACTCTTTTCCAATAAGAATTTTAGCATCTGCAGAAGTATAAAGTAAATCTTGAGCATCGGTATTAATTGCAATCAATTCTCCCCCGCTTATTCCAACATCCTTCATTCGACTAATAGTATTTCCACCGCTTCCGCCGATTCCAACAACTTTTATTCTGGCCTTGTGCTTCTTCAAAAGCTCTTCAAGTTCTCTGTCTACTTCAGGAGATTCATGCGAAAAGGATATTTCTTCAAATTTTTTTCCTTGAGTAACTGCCATTTTAAATGCTTATTTTAACAATATTTTGATAACAGAATAATAAAAAAGAGATTAGTATATAAATTTTAGTATTGATAAAAGCAATAAATTAAAATTCAACAATCAAATCAGCATTCAGAAGTTTTTTTGCTTTTTCTATTAGAAGTTTGACATTCTTGTCAAGAAGTTTAAGCTTCTCTCCAAGATGCTTGTTTTGCTTATCAAAGACAAGAATCTTTTTGCCATCCTTTAGCATTATTTTATAGTCCTCGCTTTTTGCCCCTAAAAAAAATTCTGCGAGAACTTTTATCTTATCATCCTCATTTTCGATCATTTTATTGATTTTGTATAAGTAGATTATGTTCTTGCCAGAAAGGGGGTTATTAAAATCAGCCATGACTCTACCAGAAGAAACAGAAATAACTCTAACCAAAAGGCCATCAATATTATAAAAAGTTCCTGCAACAGGTTTTATTCCTTGTTGGCTAAAAACAACAAGAGGGATAGTTTTAACAAGAGAATTGTCCCGCTTTCCAAAGGCATTTTCAGGCGAAAGCTCAAGAGAATAATCTTTTCCTACTTCTTTTCCTTCAAAATCTTTTTCAAAAGCGGGCAAAACCATTTCTTCCCCAATACAAATTTTCAATGGTTTTGTTTCTGTCTTTCCACCTTTTGTCAAAGAAGTGCTGTCAAAAACCTCTCCAGTCTCTTTTACCTTGGCAGTAAATTCCAATTCTATAAAATCGTTTTTCTTGATTTGCATGAGATTGCAACTTTTATTTGGTTTTTAACTTTTTCTATATTTTCTATATGTTCTATCAAAACTTTTATAAATGGTTTTTATCTTTAACATATAATTAAAATAATTTTTATCTAAAAATGAGTGACAGATCAATTGATGCGTATAGTGTTAAGCCAGGAAATACAGTGATAATTGATGGAGCTCCTTGTGTTGTTAAAAATGTCGATATAAGCAAAACAGGAAAGCATGGCGCTTCAAAAGCAAGAATAGAAGCTGTCGGAATTATAGATAATAAGAAAAGAATAATAATCAAGCCCGGACATGAAAAATTAGATATTCCAACTATCGATAAGAGAAGATGCCAAATAATCACAATTTCAAATAATATTGCAAATGTAATGGATTTAGAAACATTTGAAACTTTAGAAATAAAGATTCCAGAAGAACTTCTTCCAGACTGCAAAGAAGGAAGCCAGGCAGAATATTGGAATATAGAAGGAGAAAAAATATTAAAAAGGCTACTCCAATCTTGAACTTAAATTATTTTAAAAATGGCAACAAAAATTCCAGCAACACAGGCAAGACTTTTTCATAATGTATTTGTATGCAAACGCTGCAGCAGAAAAACGCATGCCGAATCGAGAAAGATCAGAGAAGGGCTTGTTAAATGCAGAGCCTGTGGTGGAAAGGCATTTAGACCGATAAAAAAGAAATAAAGGTAAATGAAAAGAGGCGATAGATAGAAAAATGCATGATGGTTTTTTGATTTTTGACATTATCTTCTTTATTCTATTCACTATTTTTGTAATTAATTTTCTTTATACGCATAGAAAAAAAGTTCAGGTTGAAAATAAAATATTTTTTCTTTACAGGACAAAAATCGGATTGAAATTAATGGATAAAATCGCGAGAAAATTTCCAAAATCACTCAACATTATTGCAGTAATAAGCATAATTACAGGATATATTGGAATGCTAGCATCTTTTTTGTTGTTAATTGCTGCAATTTATCAGATAAGCACGATTGCAGTTGTTCCAAATGTTCCGCCAGTTATGCCATTAGTGCCCTGGATACAATTGCCAGGACTTCCAATTCTATATTTTACTTTCTGGATAATTGCAATTTTTATTATAGCAAGCGTTCATGAAACGTCGCATGGAATCTTTTCTCGACTCTATAAAGTAAAACTGAAAAGCAGCGGTTTTGGTTTTGTTGGGCCACTGCCAGCAGCATTTGTAGAGCCTGATGAAAAACAGCTCCAGAAAAAGTCAATGAAACAACAAATTGCTGTGCTTTCTGCAGGAAGTTTTTCAAATCTTATTACTGCGGCCATTTTCTTATTGCTGATGTTTTTAACAATTTCATTGATGGCTCCGGCAACAAATCCAGCAATTGTCAGTGCACCAATACAACTTGTCAGCATTGCAAAATTTTCTCCTGCATGGAATGCAACCCTGAATGAAAGTGATGGAAAAATAATAGAGATAGAGACTGCAAATGAAACAATAAGTTATTTTTCAAATTTCTCAGATAGCCTTGATAAATTAAAGCCTGGCGACAATATCACCATTAATGTCTATGAATCAAATCATACAAAAATACGAGAAGTAACAATAACAACAATTGAAAATCCTCAGAATAAGAGCAAAAGCTATTTTGGGATATCCACACAGCCATACATTTCAGATATGAGCTTAAAGATTACAATATGGTTTTGGAAATTATTTCAATGGCTTTTTTTAATCAGTTTTTTCGTTGGACTTTTTAATCTTCTCCCTTTTTCAATTTTTGATGGCGGAAGAATCTTCTATCTAACTATATTAAAGATAACAAAGAATAACAAGAAAAAAACAGAAAGAATTGTAAAAATAACAAATTTCATATTGCTTCTTCTTTTATTTGGAATGTTTTTGATGTGGTTTATCAGAATATAAACAAATATAAATCTGAAAAATAAATCTTTTTCATTGGGCTGATGATTCAACGGCAGAATGCTTCCTTCGCAGGGAAGATATCTGGGTTCAATTCCCAGTCAGTCCATTTTTCTAAATTTTTCAAATTTTAGAAAACTATTTAAAGAAAAAGACATTTATTTTTAATTATATTTAACATAAAAAGAGGTAATAGAAAATCTAATTCTAAAAATGGCGAAAAAGAAAGCAAAGAAGAAGAAAAAGAAATAAATCAATTTTTTATTTTTATTTTTTATTTTTATTTTTTATTTTAATTCTATAATTTTTCCATAACTACCCGGGTTTATTACACGGGTTTTCTTAATCCTGTCAGAAAGCTCTTCGTTTTCATGAATGTGCCCGCAGATGTTCAAGATTGGCTGAAATTTTTCAATAAATCTTCTTATTGCAATGCTTCCAACATGGGATGAATCAACCCGGTCTAATTTTGTTTTAAAGGGGGGAGTATGAGAAATTAAAATTAATTTTCTATTTTCTATTTTTTCCTTGATTTTTTCATAGGCTTTTTTAATATTCTCTTTTATTTGATGTTCATTCATTTCAAAAGGCGTGTTGAATGGAGTTATATTGCTCCCGCCAATTCCAAAAAAGAAGAGGTTTTTGAAAATAAAAAAAGAATTATGAATATTTTGGATAAAAGAAAATTGCCTTGAGGCTGATTCTATTTGCCTCGGCATTTCATGATTTCCGGGAATTATCAGAAAAGGAACGCCAAAATTCATTTTGTTGATTGTTTTTGAAAAATCTATTCCAAAAGTCGTTAAATCACCAGCGCATACGACAAGCTCAGGCCCATATTTTTTAAATTTCTTCTTTAATATTACAATAGCCTGTTCAGAATCATGCAAATCTGAAAAGCATAATATTCTTGTCATAAATTACAAAAAAAATTGAGGTTTAAGAATGTATTTAATTTATAATTTACAGCAAAATAACTCCATCTTTTGTAAGAACAACGAACTTTACACCCACGGGAATTCTTAGAAGTGCTGAAATTAATGCCATATGCTCTTTGCCTTCTCCAGAAGCAATTGAAAGAGCAACCTCTGTTCCATGAATTCTTGGCTTTAATTTTGCTATCAAATCTTCTATAACTGCAGTTATATTTTGGCTAAAATCAACAGTTACAAACTCTGCATTTGGAGCTTGGAATCTTTGCTTTACAAAATCCTCTCCAACGAGAATAATATTTTCCCATTCTCCTCTGCTGAGCAGTCCTGAAACCTGCCCCCAGGTTCCCTTTCCTGTTGATAATAAAGCCACCAATTCCATTTTTTAGTTTTAATTAGCCAAATTTATAAAGATTATTGTAATGAAAGGATTATGGAAGAACCGCTTACAGAAATAACATTAAGGAGATATGAAAAGCCCTATCAATTGACAAAACGAGAACTTCTGAAAAAAATCTGCTTAAGTTTAGGATTACTGCAACCAGCTGATTCCCGTGATGTTGTAATTGATATTCTACAAATCATGATAGATGCAAAGGAAAAAAAGCTGTTGCTAAGCTCAGAAGAAATCAAGAACCAAGTTATTGAAATAAGAAAGAATCAAAATCTGAGTTTGAATGGAATTGCAGATTCAAATATTAGAAGACAGCTTAAAAAATTAAGGGATATTTTCATTGTCGAGAAAATTGAAAATAAGTATAGAATAAATGAATTTGAACAGCTTGAGAAAATTTTTGAATCTAAAATTGAAAAATTTCTTCTGCCCCAAATTACAGAAAGAATAAAGGAATATTTGAAGGAGCTTTAGTATTTTAGAAAGCTTTTTAAATCGTTATTCTCTTAAATTTTTATTAACCGTTTGTACTACTTTCTTTGGAAAGTAGGAGGCGACTATGAAGGAAAAATTTGTTGAAGCATTAAAAGAATTGAGAAAAAGTTCAGAGAAAAGAAAATTTGAACAGACTATTGACTTAATCATCAATCTCAAAAATTTTGATATTAGAAAGGAATCGGTCAGTTTATTCATTCCTTTGCCACATGAGAGCACAAGCAAAAAAATTTGTGCTTTTCTCGAAACACCAAGTGAGATTTTTGACAAGGTAATTACCAAGCCAGAGCTTGAAAAATGGAAGGATAAAAAGAAATTAAAGGGACTTGCAAAAGATTACTCTTTTTTTGTTGCAATTGCTCCACTTATGCCAACAATTGCTATGCTTTTCGGAAAAACCTTGGGTCCTCTTGGAAAAATGCCTGACCCAAAAGCTGGAGGAGTTCTAATGAGATTTAATGAACAGGAAGCAAAACAGCTCGCTGAAAGGCTTAAAAAAAGCGTCAGGGTAAAAACCAAAGAAGCCTCAATAAAAGTTTCAATTGGAAAAGAAAATATGTCTGATGACAATTTAGGTGAAAATGCAGAAGTGCTGTACAACGCTGTTATGAATGCTTTGACAAAGAAAAAAGAAAATATCAAATCAGTCATGTTAAAATTTACAATGTCAAAACCTATAAAAATAAAGATATAAAATGAAAAACGAAAAGACAGAAAAAAGCAAGGCGCCAAAAGCGCATGTCTCTGAAACCAAGAAGTTAGTTGTAAAAAGAATAAAAGAATTATCAGGCAAATATAACATGATGATGATTATGAATATTATGGGGCTGCCATCCTCGCAATTTCAACAGCTCAGAAAAAAATTCAAAAAAGAAGCAGTTATGGAGGTTGTGAAGAAAAAGCTTGCAATCAAAATTCTTGAAGAAGATGAAAGAACAAAACCGCTGATCCCTTCTCTTGAGCAAAGTGCAGCTATTTTATTTTCAAATTTAGATCCTTTTGAATTATCAATTAAATTCGATGAGCAGAGGAGCCCTGCAAAGGCAAAACCCGGGCAAATTGCAAATAATGATCTTGCAATTGAGGCTGGACCAACAGATTTGATGGCAGGCCCTGCATTGTCAGAATTAAGCAAGGTTGGATTGAAAGTTGGTGTCGAAGGAGGCAAGATTGCAGTTAAAGAAAGAAAACTTCTTGTCAAGAAAGGAGAAAAAATCTCTGCTGGAATAGCGGATGTTTTATCCAAGCTTGAAATAACTCCTTTTTCAGTAGGACTTGAGCCTCTTGCAGCATATGACAAGAAATCTGGCAAAGTATTTGTAAGTTTGAAAATAAACAAGAAAGAAAAGATCGGTAATTTAAAATTAGCAAGTGTACGCGCGATTATGCTTGCAATAAGCGTTGGCTATACTGCAAAAGAAACAATTTCAATGCTTATTGGCAAGGCTGGAATGCAATTCAATAAATTAAATTCATTGATTAATCAAAATACAACTCAAACTCAATAAAATGGAATACATATATGCGGCGCTTTTGTTGCACAAGCTAGGGAAGTCTGTAGATGAAGGCTCTATTTCAGCAGTAATCAAAGCAGCAGGCTCTGAAGTTGATGAATCAAAAGTCAGAGCATTAGTTGCAAGTCTGAAAGGAGTGGACATAGACAAAGAACTGCAATCAGCAGCAATGCCTGTTGCGACAGCTGCAGCAGCGCCTGAGAAGAAAGAAGAGAAAAAGGAAGAAAAGAAAGAAGAAGCGAGTGCTGAAGGCCTTGCTGCATTGTTTGGATAAAATAGATATTTATTATTCAGCAATGCAAGACTTCGGTTAGTCTTGCTTTCTTCCAAAGAATTAGTTTGAACTTTCAGACTTGATTAATAGAATTTCTATTTTAATTCTTATTTGTGTTTAATGTTATAAAGCAAAACCTTTATGTCTGAATAAATTGGGATTTCTCTTAGCTTAAAAATAAAAACAGTAAGCAGCCATATAAAAACAACATAAATCGTGCTGATCCCATACCAAAAGAATTTATGAGTTATGTCAAAGGAACTTGAGCTCATGTTCAACCCAATAATTGCTAAAACAATTATTCTTACAATATTCATAGCAAGTAAAAGAATTGCATCAAATGAAAAAATCTTAATTCTTTTTTTCCAAGGAATGTTTGCGGTAGTCAAATTTAATATGAAAAGCAAAAAATACGCTGAACCTGCAATACAGGCATCTATGATTTCCAGTCTAAAACCACTTACTGTTAAATAATTTCCAAGGAAAGAAATGGGATAGAACAATTTCAATAAGAGAACAACAGGCCATACTGTAAGAGGCTTAAAAACAAAATAAAATATTGCCAAAAAATTATTGAAAAATGCAAATGAAAGTAATGGAATTAGAAGTAATAATACATATCTCAAAACCAGATTTCCTAACAATGCCCCTTTTTGTCCTGCCATTTAATGAGGTTAGTAAAAAATATTTAAATATGTTTGTTTGCATATAATAAGAGAGGTAAAGATGGATAAATTGATAAAGAAAATCTGGATTATAATGCTTGTTTTGGCATTATTTCTAGTGGTTTCTTTCTTCATAGATCAGCAAACAGTTCTTTCAATTCAAAAATTGAGAAATCCTATCCTAGACAATATCATTCTAATTCTGTCTCTTGAAAAAATACAGTTTGGATTTATAATCCTCATGGTCATTTTAGTGGCAGTCTTATTCTTATTAATTAAAAAGAAAAGAAAAGTCTTCTTTCCAGCAGCTTTGGCAACAGGCATAACCTTTGGATTGGTTTATGCACTCAAGGAGATTGTTTCTAGAGTGAGGCCAGACTCTTTTTTTGGGTTAAACAATTCAATCAATGCTCTTGGAAGCTCATTTCCAAGCTCACACGCGGCAATTGTTTTTGTCTTGCTGCCATTTATATGGAAGAATTATCCTAAATTAAGATATGTTTGGTTAGTTTATGCAATTTTCATAGCCTTTTCTAGAATATGGTTTGGAGTTCATTATCTCAGTGATGTAATTGCAGGCGCATTTTTAGGACTATTGATTGGTTTTTTATTTAATATCAAAAAATGAAAATGAATAAGATAAGCAAATTTGAATTCAGGCGGGCAGTATTTCATGTTTTGCTGGGCATAGCAATCATAATTCTCGCGCTCATTTTTCCACACAGAGTTCAGTGGATTTTATTTGGCATATTAGTGGTTGGAATAATCATTTCAATAACCTCTTTGAAAATTAAAATGCCTTTTATTTACCGGATGATTGTGCTTTTTGAAAAGCCAGATTATATTGAAATTTTCCCTGGAAAGGGGATTTTATTTTTTATTGCAGGCTCACTGCTTGCATTAAAACTTTTCAGCCAACAGCCCGGAACTGCATTGGCTGCAATCGCTATTCTGACATTTGGGGATTCTGTTTCACATATTATTGGGTTGGCTGTTGGAAAAATAAAGCACAAACGGCCATTTTCAGAATTTAAAAATATAGAAGGAACAATTGCTGGAATTATTGTGTCTTTTGCAGCAGCAAGTTTTTTTGTAAAACCTATTTATGCGTTGATTGGTGCAGTTATTGCAATGCTCGCAGAAGCATTTACTATTAGAATGGGCGGCGACAATGTAGATGACAACTTAATCATTCCACTTGTGGCTGGAACGGTAATCTATCTTCTCACCAACTATGGAATTATCTAAATATTGCTGAAAGTCAAAAAGTTTAAATAAATCCTTATTTTGCTAAGAATATGAAAAAAGAAGAGGCTGAAGCTGTCAAAAAAATAGGGGTAGAAAAAAGTCTGCTTGATGAGATAAGCAATCTTGCTGCAAGAAGAGGTTTTTTCTTTCCAAGTTGTGAGGTCTATAGCGATGCAAATGCGGGGTTTTATGATTATGGGCCTTTTGGAGTTCTATTGAAAAACAAGATCATTGAACAATGGCGCGAACAACTTGTTAAAAAAGATGGTATGCTTGAAATTGATGGCTGCCAAATTATGTCAAAAAGCGTTTTCGAAGCCTCAGGGCACCTTACTTCATTTTCAGATCCGCTTGTTCAATGCGAAAAATGCAAATTTATCAGCAGAGCTGACAAATTAATTGAAGAAAAAGCTAAAAAAAGCGTCCCTGAAAAGCTCGAGCCTAAAGAATATGACAATTTAATTGAAAAACATAAAATAAAATGTCCTAAATGCGACAGCAAGCTTGGAAAAACAAGAAGATGGAATATGATGTTTGGGCTTGGAATCGGAGCAGAAGGAAAAGAAGGCTATCTGCGGCCTGAAACATGCCAAAGTATTTTTGTGGATTGGCCAAGGCTTGCCGCGACGATGCGAATCAAGCTTCCAGTAGGAATCTGCCAGATTGGAAAGGCATTCAGAAATGAAATTTCTCCAAGACAATCCTTGCTTAGAACAAGAGAATTTACGCAGGCTGAAATTGAAGTGTTCTTTAATCCAAAGAAAACACAGATAAAAGAAAAATTCAAGGAAATTGAAAATTATTCTCTGCAGCTGCTGCCTGAAAAGAAGAAAGAGATAATGGCAGTAAAGGCAAAAGAGGCAGTTTCAAAAAAAATTATTTCAAATGAGCTTTTAGCATACTATCTTTCTTTGCTTCAGAGATTCTATGAAAATATTGGCTTCAGAAAAGAAAATATGAGATTTAGAGAGCTTGGAAATGAGGAAAGAGCATTTTATGCAAAAGAAGCATGGGATTTTGAAGTATTGACAAGCAGTGGATGGGTTGAGCTTGTTGCATGCAATAACCGAGGAGATTATGATTTAGGAGGGCATGCTAAAAAAAGCTGCAAGAATTTTGAATTTATGGATGAAAATGAAAAAGTTCTGCCATGGATTTTTGAGCTTTCAATGGGTATTGATAGAACGTTATATTGTTTAATGGACAAGGCATTCAAAAAAGAGAAAGTTGAGAAAACAGGAGAAGAAAGAATTTTGATGCAGTTCCCTGCAAAAATTGCGCCTATTCAGATTGCAATTTTTCCTTTGGTAAATAAAGATAGATTACCTGAAATTGCGCTTTCAATTTACAATCAACTTGAAGACAAATTTGAAGCGTTATATGATAATGCTGGAAGCATTGGGAAAATGTACAGAAGGCAGGATGAAATTGGAACGCCGTTCTGCATTACTGTTGATTATCAATCAAAAGAAGATAAAACAGTGACGTTAAGAAATCGAGATGACATGAGCCAAAAAAGAATAAAAATTTCTGATTTAGACAAAGAGCTCGGCAAATTGCTTATGTAATTTTCAATCCAGCCGATTCTTCAAATCCATACATCAAATTAAAATTCTGAATTGCCTGACTTGCGGCTCCTTTTCTTAAATTATCAATTTCTGAAATAATCCTGACGGTTTTTCCTTTTTGCTCTACAGAAAGATAGCAAGAATTCTTTTTAGCAATATTGTGCTCGACCCCAAACTTCACAAATTTCTCATTTTCATAAAAAATCTTTGATTTCTTTTCAACATCGGGAATTTTATTATCACAAGGGATTTTAGTGTCATAATGGATTATTGCAGTAATCCCTCTGTCCTGCGCTTCGTTAACCTGAGGATAAAAAGCAATTTCCTTTTCAAGAAGAAACTCAATTTCAGGAACGTGCTTATGCTCTCTAAATGGAGCGTAGGGCTTTATTGAACCATCAGGAATAGGATATTTTCCAGCTCCTGAAATTCCGGAAGTTGCATCTATATGTATATTCCTTGTATAATTTCTTACAGGATAAAGAGCAAGAAGGATTGCAGTCGCATAACATCCCGGATTTGCAGCAAAACTCGCATTTTTGATTTCCTCTCTATTTATTTCAGGCAAGCCATAAACCGCTTTTGCTGTTAGCTCAGGGGAAGTGTGTTTTATTTTATACCATTTTTCAAATTTTTCCTGAGGCAAACGATAAGCGCCACTCATGTCGATTATTTTCTTTTTTTGCTCAAATAATTGTGGGACTTTTTTCAAGGAAGTCTCAGCATCTACTGCAAGGAACAAAAAGTCTGCATCATCAATTCTTCCTTTCCAGCCATCACTCTTTTCATAATAAACCATATTAATTCTTGGATGATTTTCCAAAAGCTCTTGAAGTTCCATTCCTGTTCTTCCTGTGTATCCGATAATTCCAACATTTACCCTTTCTGTTTCTGCCATAAGAAAAGCTTTTAATTCATGTTTTTATTCTTTTCCTTATGGGCCTGTAGTTCAATGGTAGAATGCGGCCATGGCATGGCTGTGGTCCGGGTTCGACTCCCGGCAGGTCCACTCTCTTTAAAATGAATTCAAGTAAGGCAATCAAACAATTACGTTTTCTTGAAAAGCTTGTTTCAAACCATAAACTAAGGCTTGCTGCAGAATGGAAAGAAAAATGGAAAATATTAATCTCAACAATTCTCTCGCCGCAGACAAAAGATGAGACGACAATCAAGATTTCAGGAATTCTTTATAAAAAATATTCTTCACCTGAAAAACTTGCAAATACATCCCTAAAAGAAATAAAAAGAATCATCAAACCAATAAATTATTACAAGACAAAAGCAAAGCACATCAAGGAGACTGCAAAAATTATTAGCAAGCATAGAATTCCAAAAACACGCGAAGAACTCATGAAACTTCCTGGCGTCGGCAGAAAAGTCGCAAATGTTTATCTTGCAGAAGCATACAATGCCCAAACAATCGGCGTTGACACTCATGTCTCAAGGATTTCTCAAAAACTTGGCTGGACAAAAAATAAAAATCCTTATAAAATTGAAAAAGACCTTGAAATCTTGTTTCCAAAAAATTATTGGAATTCTATAAATTACATTGTTGTTCGCTTTGGCAGGATTTATGGCAAATCAAGAAAGAATGAAGACAAAATCTTAAAAAGAATAAAATCTCTTAATTAACATGGCAGACTGCATTTTTTGCAAAATCATTAAGGAAGAAATCCCATGCGCAAAGGTTTATGAAAATGATGAGGTGCTTGCATTTCTTGATATTTCTCCTGTAAATAAAGGCCATGTTCTTGTCCTGCCAAAAAAACATTTTGAAAATATTGAAAATTTGCCTGATGAAATTCTTTGCGAGATTGCAAGAACAATCAAGAAACTTTCAAAAGCAGCGTTGAAAGCTGTTGGAGCAGATTCTTTTAATTTAGGCCTGAACAATGGAAAAAACGCAGGACAGCTTGTGCAGCATGTTCATTTTCATATAATGCCTCGTTTTGAGAATGATGGTTATAAATTATGGATTGGCAAAAAATATACAGAAGGTGAAATGGAAAAAATCGCTAAATCCATAAAGAAAAATCTTTGATTTTTTTGTCTCTCAGAAATTGAAATTTCAGAGATAAGAAAAGCCTTATAAATTATCTTTTTCTTTTGACATTATGCCAGTGTAGTTCAGCCTGGTAGAACACGGCTTTCATAAGGCCGCTGTCGGAGGTTCAAATCCTCTCACTGGCATGTCTATATTTTATCAGAAATTACTCTTTTTTTATTTTAGAAGCCTCAACCTTTTTTAGTCTTGTTAAATATCCTGCAATGCTATTCCTAAATTTTTTGGATTCTATAATTTTCACAAGTATCTCCTGATTTTTGTCAAAATCAGTTGTAAAACTAGCTGAGAAATCTTTCATCAATTCCTTTGTGATTCTTTTAATCAAGGTTGTTTTTATACGCCCCATGTTCCTATGAATTTTTTGTTTTACAGCGTATTTAAAGTTTTTTATAAGTTTAATCTATTTTTTTGAAAATAATCGGGCCAAAATTCACATCTTGTTTGGGCAATTCATTTACGAGAAAAAGAACAGGCAGGCCTAATTGATTGGCTTGCTGCTGGCTAAGCAAGATATCAGAAGTTGTTGGTTTCTTTTTATTTTTAGCAACAGCAAGAAATTTTATCTTTCCAATGTCTGAATCAAGAGAAACAATTGCTGAAAAGTCCTTGCCTTCAATTATTTTTTCAATACCAATATTTTTGGTTTCAAAAAATTCCTTGATTTTGCTGACAAATGCTGAATTGTCTTTTTTTGAAGAACTTTTTCTTCTTTTAGGTTCTTCAGAAAGAACTTTTTCTTCTTTTTTCTCCTTTTCTGGCTTTTCAGATTTTTCAGCATTTATCTGAAGTTTTGGTTTTTCAAATCTCAAAAGCTCATGAATCTTGCTCATTGAATCCTGCTCTGAAAAAGTATGAAATCTCCAAAAAATTCTCTCACTATTAGCATCTGTGACTTTTATCGGAACTGCAAAATCTTTCATGCTCCTAAGAGCTACGCGCTCAGCAGGCATTACTTTTTCATCCTCAAGAATCTGATTTTTTTTCAATAATTCAAATGTTTCTTTTTCTTTTTGAGGCAGGAATTTGGCAAAAGCATCAAGCTTTTCCTCTTGCCCTAGAACATAATACAATGGAGAGCCTCCGACTTTCATGTTGCTTAACTTCAAAAGGTCATGGTCATGCATTTCAGCTATAATTGCTGAAACTAATATTGGCGACATTGCCATTTCCCGGCTTAGCTGGACAGGCAAAGATGGCCCTTTTTCGTTTATGATTGCAAGAATCTTTACTTTTTTTCCATCTATATCCTGCATTTCTGATTTGTCAAACATTTTTAAAAATAAAAAAGAACTCACGGCTTAAGCCATTTAATTTCATAATATGTAACATCGCCTTCTTCATCAACAATTCCAATAAGTAAATTCTTGTTTGTTGAATGCGCAACCCTGTTTTTTGCGGCGAAATCATGCCAAGTCAAGATGGAATTTTCAGAAACAGGATAAAGAACCCATTTTGCATGCTCCTCGCCAGGCTTAATGCCTTTTTCATAAACCCTGAAATCAGCGCCGAACTTCAACGCTGTCTTGACAACATAGCCGCGATTTCTCATGTCTCTGAATACTGAATATTTAGCGAAAAAATTTGGCTCAAGCGCTCTGGCTTTCTCTATTAATTTTTCATGGCTTATTTTTTTCTTGGCTGAAAAAACATCAAGTTTTCCCTTTTCAACAAGATAAATCGCTTCAATCATTGAATAAAAGACATTTCCGTGCTCAAGATTGCCAAGCCTTGACTGCTCATAAAGCGAAATTGCCTTTCCAGAATTGGAAACTATTCTTTCTCCGATTAAAACAGCCTTCATTTTTGCGGCCTCTTGCAGCTTTTGCACAATTTTTTTCTTTTTAGCCATGCCATGAAAAACCCAGGATTATATTTAAACTTTTTTAAAATGAAAAATCGAGATATTTAAAAACAAAATTCTCTTAATAAAAATGAGAAAAATGATAGAATTAAATTTCCTTGGAACATCCCAGGCAATTCCAACCGCGAAGAGAAATCATACCGCCATTTTGCTGAAATACTTAGATGAAGCTCTATTGATTGATTGTGGCGAAGGCACTCAGAGGCAGATGAGAATTGCCAAGATAAATCCCTGCAAGCTAACGAGACTGCTGATCACCCATTGGCATGGCGACCATATCTTAGGAATTCCTGGGCTGCTGCAGACTTTGGCATTAAACGGCTATAATAGAACACTTCATGTTTACGGACCTAAAGGAACCAAAAGATATTTTGAATTGATTCTGAGCATGTTTATCTTTGAAGGCAAGATAAAAGTTGTAATAGAAGAAATTGATAAAGATGGAATTTTCATTGAAAATGAAAAATTCTCGCTTTCAGCATACAAAATGATTCACGCAGCTCCATGCCTCTCATATGTTTTCAAAGAAAAAGACAAAAGACGCGTTAACATGCAGGCTCTGAGAAAAATTGGCTTGAAGCCATCTCCAATAATTGCAGAAATCCAGAAAGGGCATAATATAAAGCATGAAGGCAAAACAATCAATGCTGAAAAATACACTTTTTTCCAGAAAGGAAAGAAAATTTGCTTCATAATGGATACAGCAATAAATGCGAATTGCATTAAAGCAGCTGAAAATTCAGATCTTCTTATCAGCGAGGCAACATATGCCAATGAACTTGAAGAAAAAGCTTCAGAAAATAAACATCTGACTGCAAAGCAGGCAGCTGATATAGCAAAAAAAGCGAAAGTAAAAGAATTAATCATTACTCATTTGTCGCAAAGATATGAAGAAATACCCGAAATAATTTTGAAAGAGGCTAAAAAAGTTTTCAGCAACACAAAAATAGCGCACGATTTTATGAGTGTACAATTATAGAAAAAATAAAAATTTATTTTTTTGACTTTGATTTTTTCTCTGCTTCTTTTTCTAATTTGGCTTCTGCTTCTCTGATTTTCAATCTTTCTTCCAAGCCAAGCTTGTCTAAAAGTTCCTTGTATCTGTTCCTTATTGTAACTTCTGTGATTCCGGCAACATCTGCCACTTCCCGCTGGGTTTTTTTCTCTGAGTTAAGTAAAGCAGCGACATACAGCGCTGCTGCTGCTATTCCTGCAGGACCTCTGCCAGAGGTTAATTCAGATGCCTCTGCTTTTTTCAAGATTCTTAATGCATCGCTTTGTGTTTTTGGCGATAAATGAAGTATTGATGCAAATCTTGCAATGTAATCTTTAGGTGAGCTCGGGGTTACTTTCATGCCGAGCTTTCTTGTAATGAATCTGTAAGTTCTGCCTATTTCTTTTCTTTCGACATCAGAGGCTGCTGCAATTTCATCAAGGGTTCTTGGAATTTGATAGGTTCTGCATGCTGCATAGATGCATGCAGCAATAACTGATTCCATGCTTCTGCCTCTTACAAGACCTCTTTGCAAGACAAAATTGTAGATTCTTGATGCTTCTTCTTTGACAACATTTGGCAGATTGATAAAACTGGCAACTCTTCTTAATTCAGCCATTGCCAAACGCAGGTTTCTTTCAATTGACGTTGAAACTCTTTCCTGCCATTTCTTAAGCCTGAAAAATTTTCTTGTCTGTTTGGCTCCTAATTGATAGATGTCTGATAATCCTCCGATGTTAGTAGTCAAACCTTTGTCGAATTTCTGCCATGAAGATGGAGCTCCTGCCCTGCCTTTTTTTTCGCCTTCTTCAAACTGTCTCCAGTCTTGGCCCATATCAACCATCTTTTCTTCCACAACCAAACCGCAATCTCTGCAGTGAACTTCACCCTTTCCCTCGTCGTAAACTAAGTTTACAGAGCCACATTCAGAGCACTTTTTAATAAATGTTGATTTTGGCATTTTTTGGTTTTTTTAGAAATCTTTATAAATATTTCTATAAATTTTCCTTTATAAAGCTTTCTATGGCTCTCCTTGAGAAATAGAATAAATTAGTGTTTAATCAATCAAAACCGCGTGAACATCGCCAGTCTGGCCTGGCCTGTTTGTTATCCTCGCCTTGCCAAGCTCTGTATCTATGATTGAACCTTTCATCATGAGGTTTGATCTTGCAAGGAATTTGTTTGCGGGAGTCTCAAGAACTGATTTTATCTTTGCAGATTTTATTTTACCTGTTTTCTTATCAAGAACAAATGCTTTGTCAGTGCTTAATGTAAATGTCTTCAAAATTCCACTTCTTCCAGGAAGAGTTTTTATTTTTTCAGTTCCTAATTTAACTGGTCTTGGCTTTCCGGGCATTTCTCTTAATTTTCTTTTTCTGGCTCGATGATATTTTCCGCCTGAAATTTTTCTTCCTTTTCTTAACATTTTATTCAAAGTTATTTAAAACAAAGAAAAAAGGCTTGTTTAAAAATCTTTTCATGCTCTGCCACATCGTCGTAAATAGAAGAACCAATAATGGCTAAAATCTGAGCAAAGATTTAAAAACTTCTCATTTTTGTTAGATTTATTGTTTAAATTTTTTAATTGAAATGGCAAACGGATTTGAAAGACCTTTGGATTTGTTGAACAGTGCAAGAGGCAAGGAAGTCATTGTGCAGCTGAAAAACGAAAAGCAGCTGACAGGAATACTTCTTGCTTTTGATATCCATATCAACATTGTTTTAGACAACGCCAAGGAAATAAAGGATGGAGAAGTGAAAAGAAGCATCGGGCTCACATTTTTGAGAGGCGATACTATAATCTTTATTTCACCTTCTGTCCCGTCTAAATAAATTTGGAATTTTTTGGATTTTCCTTAAAGAATTCTGAAAAAATTGTTTTTAGTTAGCAACAGCTTTTTATATTCTATTTTTGTTAGGAAATTCATAAGAAACCTTGGTTTCCAGAAGAAATCAAAAGATTTCTTATGTCCCGAAAACATTATGGTTTTCGCGATTATTAGGCGGGGATGCCGGAGCGGTCAAACGGGTTGGGCCTAGGAGAGCTTTCTTGGGAAGAAACCTCAGAAAGAAAAAATCTACGAAACCCAATAGCTTAGTGCTTTCACAGGTTCGAATCCTGTTCCCCGCATGGATTCTCAGCATCTAGCAAGCAATTGAGTTGGAAGAGGAACAAAACAGATTCCTCTTGTCTGGCATTTCTGTATTGGTATCTCTAAGACATCAGGGTTTAGAAGTTCAATAAATTTACCGTCTGCATCCATCCAAATTTTATCACTTTGACTCAATTGTGATAGTATAATTTTCTGAGCAAAGAATCTATTGCCCTTTAAATCATAATAAGAAACTAAGCTTTTATCAATAGTTTCACTATAAATTGTTTTTCTGACTAAACCCTCAATTTTTACAAGTGAAATCATCAAGGTGGTACCTGAGGAGGCTATTTCAATTTCATATTCCCTATTATCAAGTTTAAAAATAGACATCACGTTTTGATAATTAAAGTTGCATGCACAGGACATTGAGCTACTTTCAACGCAATTCTTATAAGGAGTTAAAAAAGAATTTTTGAATGGATCTAAATTAACAGCATAAGCCTGACATTTTCCACCGCTCCATTCACAATCTATTCTTTTTGAGCAGTCCGCAGACTTCGTTAATTTGTCGCATGTTTGAACAGCAGGAGTTGTTGTTTCAGTTGTGACTGGAGTTGAAGTTGGAGTTTTGCATTTTCCAGCTTCCCAAATGCAATTTAGTTTGCAGTTATTTTGTTTGCAATCTTTTTCTGTGCTAAATTTTGCACCTTCAATCTTCCCAGTTATTGGATTTAATGAATGCGCTTCGCAAGAAGTAGGACAGATTTGACAGGGAGAAGCAAAGAAACTGAAAGCATGATTATACCAGCATTTTCCTACATTAGTCAAACATTCAGGTTCAGCTATCTTATAACATATGGTAGTTACATTGAGATAATCTGATTGCAGAGACTCCTTTTCATTTTTATTATCTGCAAAAAAAGTTAAAAGGGTTTGTGCTTTAGTTGGTTTCCAAGAAACCTGCAGCAGGTGTGTGTTTTTATCAAAAGGAATTTTCAAAAATTCTTTTATTTTTAAAAAACGCCGAATAGTCAAATTATAATATTCAGATTTACAATTGTATCCGGCTACAACAAGCATTATATCATCACCAACTGATGCTTTAGAAATAATGTTTCCATCTTTATCAGTCCAATACGCTTTACAGTCTTGAGGAATAATTAATTTTTGTTTAGAAGGAGCTGCTGTTGCAAAAACTTGCTGATATTGCGCAGCACTGAAAATGCCATTTACAACAACTTTTTTTTCTTCCTGCCATTTAATGACAGCCGCGGCTGTCAAAGGACCATAAACACCATCGACAACAGAATCTTGAACTCCTTCTGTGCATGGAGGCCATTTTCCTTCCACCCAATTTGATTGCTGGTTTGGAATTGCTGATGTTGCTTTATTATTTAGAGCCAAAAAAGAAGCATTGAATTTTGATTCAAATCCCTTAAAAGCAATTACATAAAGATTACTTGGGTTTGGAGATTTTGATTCAATAACAGTGTAAATAGAATATAAATTTGGTTTGTTATAAAATCCTCCATTACATAACATTTTCTGAAGTTCTTTGACATTATTGCCTGACATGTAAGGACTTTTTAGTTTCAAGTCAATGGCTGCTTGTGTTCCTCCTGCATTTATTCCTTCTGTTCCTCCAGTGTTGCCAAGGGGAGTTATTTGTTTTTCAGGAATTGCTGTTGGCGCGACAATTGTTCCTGCTGCTTTTGCTAATTTATATTCAATTCTGATTTTTTCTTCATAACATCTGCCTGAATAAAGTTGTGCCTGGGTTTTGATGTCTAGCTCTGCAGTATTATCCCGCAAAGTATCAAATTCTCCTGCAAGAGTTATGAATTCTGGAATTGAACCTTCATCTGTTACTTTTTGAGTTGTTGTTTTGCTTTCAGAAGTCAAATTGACAAAAGAAATTACTGCAACTCTGTCATCTGAAAGCAATGCAAGAAACTCTTTTTTCTTTGCTTCATTGGCAGAATTCTGATACCAATCAGAAGTTTGCCACAATTGAATTGCTATTTTTGTATAATCTCCAATTATTCCATCTATCTTGCTTGCTTTTGTTGTGTCCTTGCAATCTATTTTAGAACTATATGCAGTATCTATAAATCCATTGTCGCATAAAAATTGCTGAAGCTGTTTGACCTTGTCTTTTCCACTAAAATCAGATGTTGTTCCTTTTCCAGTTGCTGTAATTTTATCCTTAAGCTCTGGCTTCAAAGTTAAAATATAATTCTTAACAGCATCTGCCCTGTCTTTAGAAAGTCCTGTGTTGTCAAATCCCTTAAGTCCTTCTACAGACGCCCAGCCTTCTATTTTGATTTTATCAATAGTGCTTAAATCAATTTTGCCTAAACTTCCCTTAATGCTTTTCTTCGCAGAATCACTCAATGCATAGCTGCTGAAATCAAAACCAACTGAAAATGTATTTTCTGATAAAGTTGTTTCTGGCTGCGTTACAGTATCTTCTTTAATTCCATTTTTCAAATTTTCAAATTTCTTTTTCAAACTATCTAATTCGCTCTGACTTTTTTCTGGAGGATATTGCTTGCCTCTCTGCTCAGAAAGAAGAGCTTTTTCAACTGATGCTGCATCTTGCAAGGCTTGTTGCTCTAATGCCAAGTCAGTTATTGCTCCTGTTGCAGAATTTCTATCGAGCCAGCATCCAAGCTGTGCTGTTTGATTGCACCAGCCAACTCTGCTCCATCTTGCCTCGTCACTTCCTGCGCCGGGATTTCCTCTGTAACAAATTCTGTTTATTCCTCTTGCATAAATATTTGGATTCAATGTCTCAGAAACAGCTTCTTCTAAATTTGGATTTGCCAAAACAGCAGCATATAATCCTGAAGTTCCTGATAAACAATCCTGGGAATTTGTTATAGTCTGATTCAATTGGTTTTGCAGATATAAATCATTAAGCTCTGAAATTCCAAAATCACTTGTAACCTGCTTGAATCCACAATATTCTTCTGTATTAATCTGCACGCACAATTTTTGATATCCTGAAGGAAGCAGTTTGTCAATTTTTTGGTTGACTGCATTTCCTGCAGTTAAGTATCCTGAATCAATCATCACATAAGGCGCTACATAATCAGTCCCCAATGTTTGTGCTGTTGGAGGCTCTGAAAGATAAACGCGATATGAAACTCCCTGATTTTCTCCTGAATAAATTTGATATGACACGCTGTATTGCGATGAAGGAGGAACAGTGACTGTTGTGTAAGGAATCTCGTCGAATTTTGCCCAGAATTGAGGCGGAGATTCTGGTTTTGTCAATTGCTTCAACAAATCTGCCTGATTAGGATATGCAACAGAATATGCCATTTTGCATATTTCTGTGCCTATCTGTGCCATGCTTTTTATTTTGAAAGCCTGCATTATATTCTGAGACTGATAATTAAACATGTAACTGAATGTATCTCCTACATTTTTCAATGCTGCATCAAATGTGAGATATTCTCCTCCTGTTTTTGACTGTTTTGAACCTGGAATAATTATATTGAACAACGAGCCTATCAGATCATTCAATCCGCCTGTTTGTATAAGCGGCAAAGTTTCTCTCCATATTAATTCACACCAATAAACACTTTGAATTTCATCACAAATTCCAACCACTTTTCCAGAGGTTAGCTGTTCTTGCAGACAGGATTTGTATAATCCAATTGTCTTCTCAATATTCTGCAGGCTTGCATATATTCCTGAGAGGCAAACAGGGATTACCACATCTCCGCCTGTAACAATCCAATTTGGAGAGCATAAAACAAAACTTCCAATCAAACCAGAAGAAATTGGATTTGCCACCTGCCATCTTCCGCCAAAATTGCATCTTGAGGGAGGGCAGATTACAGGGTCGCAAACATTAAACATTATAGAACATTCTGTAGGAGACATGAAATTTTGGCATTGAACCTTTGGAGTCTCAATATAAGGAGAACCAAAACCTCGAATAACTCCGTCACAATTGATTGATTTTTGCCCTGAACGCGCTGCTTTTATCGCGGCATCGAGACATTTTCTTGCAGTGCTCCATATTTTTTGGTTTGCAGAGATTGATTCTAATCTTGTTACTGGCTGGCTGCCAAAGCTGCAGTCATCATTTTCTCCATTTTCTATTTTTCCATTGCCCCCAACATTAAAAACTTGGATTGTATTTGGCCTTGAGCTCATATCATAATAAGTTGCGTTCATCAAGACATAATATCCCATATTATCGACAGTGAAAGGAACAACAGCAGGCAATCCTCTTGCGCTTGTCGCATCAAACAATCTTATCTGCTGCAGCGCAGCTTTTGAAAAAGGATATGAACATTCAGAGACCGCACTGACAATTGTTGGATTTTTGTTACGTAATTCTGTTTTTGCATTTTCTGGAATAGCTGGGTCAGCAGTAATGCTTCCATCTTTTACAAGATTATATTCATTGCTTGAAAGTTTGGATTCTTTTATATTATAAACTTCTGCAAAAACTAAATGATTTATTGTTTGTTCAATTCCTTTTTCATCTTTGGACTTATATTCATAAGTAAACATTGCAAAATCTTTTCCATCCATTTCAACTATTGCTGCAGGAATTTTATTTAAAGCAGCTGAAAGTCTGCTGTTCGCTGCAGAAATCAATTCTTGTTTTTTAAGGGCATCTTTTGCATTAATCTCGGCTTCTTTGCTAGGATTTTTGCCAAACAATTTCCAATCTTTAGAATTCATACCTGTTAATTTTCGTGCTTTTTCCTCTGCTTGGCTTACAGAAATATAACTTGTTTTGTAATTTGAAATGATGTCTGTTAATTGTGACTTGATTTCTTTTTTAAGGCCATTATCAATCTTAGGATCTTGCAAAAGACTCAATGAAAGTTCAATATTTTTTGTTGTTGTCGCGTCGAATTTTCCTTGCTTGGCTAATAACTCAAAAAAATCATAAGATTCTTTTGTTGGATCTGGCCCTTTTGGAATTGCTTTGTCCCCAGTCAAACCAAGTAAATTATTTATTGTTTTAATTTTATCTTTGTCATCGAGAACTCCAGGAAGTTCAGTTATTTTTTTGCCGGCAAGTTCCTTATTTATGCCGCCAATATTTGATTGAAGACTGCCCATTAAGGTATTTATATTTCCTTCATTTTCTGCAAGGCACCTGTCCATTGTCAATGTCCATACCCCGCCTTTCCT
>Ga0210049_1000243_pt1 | contig 41995 bp, 35 predicted proteins | sample CryGeyCG2014_300_2_FD_183964 | JGI IMG/M metagenome (GOLD analysis project Ga0210049, IMG submission 183964) | Groundwater microbial communities from aquifer - Crystal Geyser CG06_land_8/20/14_3.00 (SPAdes) (version 2) | ecosystem: Environmental > Aquatic > Deep subsurface > Groundwater | place... | reverse complement strand
GTGTACTCTGTAGAAAATGTCTTCATCTGTTGGGTGCCTCCTATAATCGTTATTTTGGAGGCAATTATAACTTAATAAACAGTAAATTGTCAATAAATTTGCTAAATTAAATGGCCAGTATTAGGTATAAGCTTAAGGACAGGGGGAATGACCAGTTTGAGGGAAATAAAGGAGGTATCTATCACGGCCATATCTATCCCATCATGAATGCCGTCACCATCGAAGTAGCGGATGTTTGTCCGTTCTATAACGGTTACCCTTTGGTCCTGCCTCAGTTTCCACGCCAGTTGACCGTAACCGCAATCAAGGGCATAGACCTTTCCTGCCCCTTCCTGGAGGAGGCAGTCGGTAAAACCGCCCGTGGAGGCGCCCACATCGAGGACAACGAGACCTTTTACACAGATGCCGAACGTCAGGAGAGCCCCTTTAAGTTTCAACCCTCCCCTGCTCACATAGGGGTTATCGTCGCCCCTGATCCTGACTTCTCCGTCCCGGGGCACAAGTACGCCCGGCTTATCCACCAGACAATCCCCAACGATCACAGCCCCGGACATGATGAGCGCCCTTGCCCGCTCCCGTGTCATGGAGAGACCCCTGTCAACCAGCAACTTGTCTAATCTTTCTCTGGTGTTTTTTACATCCATATTCGGCAATCATACTTCGGGCAGCCGCGATGATACCATCTTCATCAATACCGTACATCCTTCTCAACTCCGCCTGCGTGGCATGTTCCACAAATTCGTCCCGGATACCAAGCCTTTTTACCGTGATTCCGTGAACTCCTTTTTCCTCAAACAATTCGAGGACGGCACTCCCGAACCCCCCCATGAGGACATTTTCTTCCACGGTAATGATTTTCTTCAGGGATGCCGCCACCTCGCAGAGAAGGTCACCATCAATGGGCTTTACAAAGCGGGCGTTGATGACCATGGCGCTGATACCTTCCTGGCGGAGTTTTCCGGCAGCCGCCATCGCAGGATGAACGGTAGACCCGATGGCAAATATGGCCAGATCGGCCCCCCTTTCTCCGAACGCAATCTCACCTTTCCCGATTTCAAGAGAAACCGGTATGTCATCGAGGGGTACACCCACCCCCTTTCCTCTCGGATATCTCACAGAAACGGGCAATCCACACTCCACCGCTGTTTTTAGCATATGCTGGAGTTCGTTTTCATCCTTCGGGGCCATCACAACGATATTCGGCATAGAGCGCAGATAGGCGAAGTCAAACACTCCATGATGGCTGGGACCGTCTTCCCCCACAAGCCCTCCACGATCGAGGGCAAGGACAACCGGCAATTTCTGAAGACAGACATCGTGGAGAATTTGATCGTAAGCCCTCTGCATAAAGGTCGAATAGATGGCCACCACCGGGATCAGCCCTTCCGTGGCCAGACCGGCAGCAAAGGTCACTCCATGCTGTTCGGCGATACCCACATCATAAAACCGCTCCGGGAACTCCCTGACAAACTGATCGAGTCCCGTCCCCCCACACATGGCAGCCGTTATCGCTACAATGCGGGAATTGTCATGGGCCAGCTTTACGATTGTCCTGCCGAATATTTTCGTATAAGATTGGGGAATAGCTCCTTCGGTAACGGTTTCACCCGTATCAATCCGAAAAGGCCCTATCCCGTGAAACCGTAAAGGATCCTCTTCGGCAAAGCTATAGCCTTTCCCCTTCCTGGTGAGCAGATGGACAAGCGCCGGCCCTTGGAGTTTCCTCACGTTTTCCAGGTTTTTAATGAGATGATCCAGGCGGTGTCCCTGAAGGGGGCCTACATAGGTAAATCCCAGTTCTTCAAACAGGGCGCCCGGCACAACAAAGGTCTTCATTGATTCCTCGATCTTTTTCGTGAATTTCAACATCTGTTCACCAATCTGAGGGATGGATTTCATGAAGTTCTTGATCTCCATCTTTAATTTGGTAACCCTCTGACCGGTCATAATACGGTTCAGATAAGAGGACATAGCCCCGACATTGGGTGAGATACTCATCTCATTGTCATTCAGGATAATGATCAGGTCCTCGTTGCGGTCTCCCGCCCAGTTGAGAGCCTCAAACGCCATGCCGGCCGCCATGGAGCCGTCACCGATGACGGCAACTACCTTAAAGTCTTCACCTTTCAGACGTCTCGCTTCTGCAATGCCGGCCGCAGCCGAGATGGATGTGCCACTGTGCCCTGTATTGAAAACATCATAGGGGCTCTCCTCCCTCCTGGGGAAACCGCTGATTCCCCCCCTCTGGCGAAGGGTATCAAACAGGTCTTTTCGCCCGGTAATGATCTTGTGGGTATAGGCCTGGTGCCCCACGTCCCAGATGAGTTTGTCCTTTGGAGTATCAAAGACATAGTGGAGCGCAAGGGTCAATTCCACACTGCCCAGAGATGAGGCGAGATGACCGCCGTTTCTGGATGTGGTCTCGATAATCTTATTTCTTATCTCCTGGGCCAGCATATTTAGCGCCTTAAGATCAAGTTCCCTGATATCCTCGGGGGAATTGACCCTTTCAAGAATGCTTTTTTTATTTTCTTCCATCTTAACGAATACCTCAGTCTTGAAATTAAAATGTAGCCGCAAACTTTAGTTTGCGTGTTCTCTTTGTTTTCAATATGTTACAAAACGCAGGCTAAAGCCTGCGGCTACCAGAATTGGACTTTTGCAATTACCTCAAAGATAAAAACTTATGATTTCCTTTCGATGACATACCTTGCTATCTCCCGCAGAGGGCGAGCCCGGTGATCAAAGTCTGCAATATCGGTCAGGGACTGTTCCACAAGGTTCCGGGCCTCCCTGCGGGACGTTTCCACGCCCATCAGGGCAGGAAAAGTGATCTTAGCGCGCGAGGCATCGCTCCCCGTGTTCTTTCCCAGCAACTTCCTGTCCCCTTCAATATTGAGAATATCGTCTGTTATCTGGAAGACGAGGCCAACATGCCTGCCATATTCGGAGAGGGCATGGAGCTCGTCCTTGCCGGCGCCGGCCAATAATGCACCCGCCCTGACAGAGGCAGTGATCATCGCCCCCGTCTTATGGGAGTGAATGTAATAAAGCGTTTCGCGATCGGCCTCTTTCCCCTCCGATTGGAGATCAACCACCTGCCCCCCAACCATGCCGAAGTGTCCCGCTGCTTCTGCGATATCATGAATTACGGTGAGAAGCAATTCCGGCGGGACATCTCCCATCATATCCCGCCTTGGCATGAGGTGGAAGGCTTCCGTCAGAAGGGCGTCACCGGCCAGAATGGCAATGCCTTCACCAAATACCTTATGATTTGTTGGCTTCCCTCTCCTGTAATCGTCATTATCCATAGCGGGAAGGTCATCATGAATCAGGGAGTAGGTATGGATAAGCTCCAGGGCGCAGGCCACCGGCAGGATTGAATGCAGACTCTCCCCGCTTCCTCCTCCCACTGCCTCTGCAGAGGCCAGACATAGGATTGGCCTGATCCTTTTCCCCCCTGCAAAAAGGCTGTAGCGGACAGCTTTAAAAATTACAGGGGGGTAGTTTTCCTCTCCGGGGAGGTAACGGTCAAGGGCCTCATCAATGATCCCCTTTTTCTCCTTGAGATACGCCATCAGGAAACTATTGTCATGTTCCACACCACTCACTGCTCTTCCCCTTCTTGAAATGGCAAAATGGCCGGTTCTTCCCCCTGTTTAAGGAGGATATCAACCCGCCTCTGCGCCTCATCGAGCTTGGCGGCACACAGCCGGGCGAATTTTATCCCCTCTTCAAAGGCCTTGAGGGATTCTTCAAGGGTCATCTCCCCTGTCTCCATCCTTCTGACAATCTCCTCCAATTTCCCCAACATATCTTCAAATTTCTCTTTCGCCATCCCTTTCCCTCTCCTCATAAACCCCGGTTACCTGCGCACGAAAGCCCCCTTGTGAAACCTTGACATCTACATCGCTTCCCACCGTGACGGCATCCGCCCTTCTGATGATAAGACCCTCGGGAAGGCTTTTGACGATACTGTAACCCCTGTTCAGGACAGCCAGGGGACTCAGGGTATCCAGTATGGCCATGTCTGATCGTACTCTTTTTTTCAGGCCTTCTATGGCATTACGTAATTCGGCTATCATATTTTTCTGCAAATTTTCAAGGACAAATCGCCCATCCCTTATCCGTGACAGGGGGGCGGTATGTCTTAAACGGATATTCAGATTGAGTTCTCTCCCCCTCTGCATGGTCAGTTTGTTGTTCAGGGCCGATTTGATCCGCTCGCAGCGATCATCAAGGGTGATGAAGAGATCGGCAATTCTTCTACCCGGGTCTCTGAGCCGCTCTCTCAGGGTGGACACCCTCTCGCGAAGCCTCTCCATGATCCGGTGTTGATGGACGATCATTCTAAGATGCAGGGATTCGAGGGAGGTGATGAGTTTTACCTTTACCGGGACAACCAGCTCAGCCGCCGCAGAGGGCGTAGGGGCCCTGAGGTCCGCCACAAAATCGGCGATGGTAAAGTCCGTTTCATGTCCCACTGCCGAGATGATTGGAATCCGGGAGCGGTGAATAGCCCGGGCAACCCTTTCATCATTGAAGGGGGCAAGATCCTCAAGCGATCCCCCTCCCCTGGCCAGAATAATTACATCTATATCCCCGACGGTATGCATATCGGCAATGGCGCCGGCGATTTCATCAGGCGCTTGCCCACCCTGTACACGGACCGGGGCAATCATGATATCCACTGAGGAGAACCGCCGCCCCGTGATGTTCAGGATATCCCTGATGACCGCACCGGTCGGTGAGGTAATCACTCCGATCCTGTGAGGGAGAAAGGGAACAGGTTTCTTCCTCGCGGGATCAAAGAGACCCTCTGCCTCCAGGCGGGCTTTCAACTGTTCAAAGGCCTTCTGGAGGGCGCCGAGACCTGTGGGTTCCACGGCGCTGACAATTAACTGGTACTCCCCCCTCGGCTGATAAACACTTAACCTGGCCCGACAGATGACACTCATTCCCTCCTCAATAGCAAATCCCCGGCTATCACCGTTGTCGAGACCCGGTCTCTGCCCGAAGGGAGACCGGAAGATGACGGCCCGGATCTGGCTCTTTTCATCTTTAAGGGTGAAGTATAGATGACCGGAAGCCGGCCGGCGCAGGTTGGAAATCTCTCCTTCCACCAGCAGGAGATCAAAGCTCGATTCGAGAAGATGTCTGATGTTTTCGTTTAATGCGGAAACAGTAAGTATTTCTCTGGACATGAGACATGGGACTACCAGAGATTGAACCGAATGACAAGAACAATTTAGAGCCTGCTGCCGGGGGACCCTTATGTTCCACGCCTGCCGTCTTAACTCATCTCTTCATGTTCCAGAAAGCTGTAGTAACCCTTCTGGTTAAAGATGATGTGATCCAGAAGACGGATTCCCAACACTTCCCCTGCCGCCAATAGCTTTTTTGTGATTTCCATGTCTTCCTTGCTTGGCGCCAGGTTGCCGGCAGGGTGATTGTGGGCTACGATGACGGCCGCAGCACGGTCGGTAATCGGGTCTGCAAAGACCTCCCGCGGGTGAACCTGTGTCTTATTCACCAGACCGACGGAAACTACACGGGACGCAATCACTTCGTTTGCCCCGTTGAGTGAAACGCATAGAAAATGCTCCTGTTTTCTGTCGGCATAATGCTGTATGAGGGGCAGGACGTCGGGAGGAAAGGAAAATTTAATCCTTCCGGCCGGATGCGGCGGCGAGAGAATTCCAGGGCCGCAGCGATCATCGTTGCCTTGGCCGGTCCGACGCCCTCGATCTTCCGGAGTTCTTCCATGTTCACCTTCCCCTGAGAGGCGTCCAGTGTCTTCAGGATGTGCTCCGCCACGGACATGACATCATGTCCCTCTGTACCCCTGCCGACCAGTATGGCCATCAGTTCAAGGTCCGATAAAGCCTCAGCCCCTTTCTCCTGCAATTTTTCACGGGGACGTTCATGCTTGGGAATATCAGATATTTTCTTCATCTTCATGACCTTCTTGTCAAGTCGTCATCGAAAGGCACGTTGTTGGCCTCGGCCCATACGATGACGAACTCCTTCATCGCTTCATCCCGATACCGGAACCATCGTTCCAATAACCCCAGCCGTTCGGCAGTGTCTTTGAAATACCGGAAAGCCCCTCTACCCCTGATGGCCCGCCAGAGGGCCTCGGCGGCTTTTTCGTTCTCAACTGTTTCGATGAAACGCTCCATGTGACGGTATTCGTGGAATTCGAACTTGTCCGGAGCGCTAATGAAGCGTTCACCGTTGTCGTCACAGACAGCCTGGGCAATCTCCACTTCTTCCTTCTGCCAGTCTGGCAGCCCCTGAAGTTGTTCCTCGTCACCTTCCTCGACGCCGCTCATTACATCGCGATCCACGCTGACCACACGCCCGGTCTGGCGGTCGAAGTACATGATGTGCATGGACGAGTCGAATTCCAGGGCTTCGATCAAATCACTGAGTTTGGCGGGTTGGTTCATCGTGATTTCCTTTCTTGCCGGATGCGCTCCAGCAGGGCGGAGGCGGGTTCGTCGTTTGGGTCTTGGGGGACGAGTTCGCCGCGGAAGGCATTGGCGAGGATGGCTTGGGTGAGTTTGTCAACGTATGCTTTTGCCTTCTGGTAACGCGTCTCGATCTGGTCAGCGATTTTGAAGAGGGCTTCGACACGACGGGCGATCCGAAATTGCTCGCCAATATCTATCCGATTTCAAATAATAGTAACTGCTCAGGTAGCCACAAAGGCACCAAGACACAAAGGATACATATAAGTTTATCAACCTTATCTGACAATAAACAAGACATTCCAACAACACAGCAGATACTGTGCCCCCATAAAAAAGGGTATTAAAAGAATAATTCTCTAATCTTAGTGCCTTGGTGCCTTAGTGGCTGAATAGTTACAAATAATATTCGATAAATCGTGGTTCCACGCATTCCAAGGTTTGAAATCTTATGAGATATGAGGCAAAAACCACGTCAGATGGTATACTTTCAATTCGGCAACTGATCCCAACAGATCCGGCGCGGGAGACAATAATATCATTTTTCTGAATCTCGTATTTTTCAGGTTCAGATGGTATCTCCTGGCAATAAGGTACTGTTTCCCAGTTGATTTTACAGGGGGTGGGGCAGATTCCCGACCCGTTCGGTGAGAAAGCGTTTGTCAATGGTGATGATTTGCGAAACGTTCGCCACTGAATCTTTGGTCAGGCCAGTGCTTTTCCTGGGTAGGAGAACATTTCCGGGCGCCTCGGCCAGACGCAGGTTGCCCGTGATGACAACGACGACGGTCGTGGCGATCTGGCTCTCGTTGAAGGCGTCCTTCTGGACCACCAGGACGGGCCGACGGGAACCCGGCCCGGAACCCCCCGGGATCGGCGAGGGACGCCCACCAGATTTCCCCCCGTTTCACCACTCCTCCTGAGGCTGGCTTGCGAGTTGCATGGCAGCCAGCACGGGGTCAACGCCGGGGCTCCCGGAGGCATGGACTTCGTTCAATTTTGCCTTGATGTCATCTTTCCGATATCTGTTCAGAAAATCGGCAACTGCTGCCGAATATAGCCGGCTCCGGGTCATTCCCAGTCTCTTTGCCGCATCCTCAGCGTCTCTGTAAATATCTTCCGGTATCGATATAGCGGTTTTCAGGGATTTCATACAGGGGAACATCCTTTTTTCGTCAGTATGACAATAGTTATACCGCCTGTCAAGTCTTTCTTTGGCCATTCCTGCCGTTTGTTTCGAGTTGTTCCATGATGTTGTCCAGATCCGCAATCGCCGCTTCCAGTTCGGTGATCGCCTCGGCGACGAGGGTTTTTTGTAAATTTTTTTGTAACTGTTCAGGTAGCCACCAAGGCACTAAGACACGAAGGATAGATATGAGTTTTTCCACTTTGTCTGAAAAGGAATAAGGCATTGCAAGAAAAATAGTAGATGCGGCATACACCGTACATAAAATACTTGGACCGGGTTTGCTTGAGAGAGTTTATGAAGTCTGTTTCTGTCATGAGCTTTCTAAACGAGGATTAAATTTTAATGTGTCCCTCATCAAGAAGGGTATTCAAAGAATAATTATATGATCTTAGTGTCTTGGTGTCTTAGTGGCTGAATAGTCACCAAAATACAAGCCTTTCGATTATGAATGACAATGAAAGTGCATAGGAATCTCTCTTATGAGACATCCGCAGAGCAAAAAAAGCGGGAAATTTTTATCAATGAAATCCAGGCCATGATCTCCCGTTTCATCAAGGAAAAAGAAATACTTCATTCTCTAAGCTCATTTTTATTGTTGCCGTTCAAGATTGATAATAAATCATTCAGTTCATCCAGGGCGGCCTGAAGTTGTCCGGTTGCTTCTGCAGTAAGGTCTTCCGGATCGGGCAGGTCATTGGAATCTTCGAGGGCGGAGTTTGTATGAATTCGATGGAATGAATATAGCAGTATGATTTGATTGGGACTATGTTTCCCCCCATTAAATCACCATGTTCCGTACTTCAGTCAGGACACGTAAGGATTTTAACTCCTTTCCGAGGAGATGCTGGATAAAACTGACAAGGAGATGTCTGCTTTCCTCTGCCGAGGGCTCCGACAGTAGCAACCGGTTGATCTGACCCGGATCAACCTCCTTTCCCATCAGGAGCGCCCTGATAGTGCCAAAGGAAACAGGGAGGGAACCGAAGCCACTGGAGCAGCAGGTGTTGCATCTCAAGCCACCCTCTTTCACATGAAATCTATAAGTATGTGTATTAGTGACCTGTTTTTTGCAGGCCAGGCAACGATCCAAGACCGGTTCATACCCGCTGAGCTTGAGTAGACGTATCTCAAAAAACCGGACCAACCACTCCGAGGTCTCTCCGGTTTCAATAAGGATCAGGAAGTCCTGCAATAGTCTGAATAAGTTACCGTTTTCTTTCCCTCCCCTGGTAAACTGGTCAACAAGCTCAACCAGATAGGAGGCGATAAGCGTTTTCTCCAGGTCCCCCTTGATATCAGGATAGGAGTTGATGATGTCACAGTCTTCGATGAAGGCCAGAGTATTGCGACCTTTTCTCGAAAAGAGGGTATAGGAACAGGAAAACGGCTCCAGGGCACTATTGGCAAATCTCTTGCGACTTCGCCTGGCCCCCTTGGCGATTCCCTTAAGTTTGCCGAAATCGCTGGTATAGAAGGTTACAATCCGATCAGATTCTCCATAATCCAGTGAGCGAAGGACAATTGCTGGCGTCTTAAAGCTGTTCCTTGTATTCATACCCACATAATACCTTTTAACGCCTGTCGTACGTTAGATGAAGTTGCGACAATCTAAATTGGTAACTATTCAGCCACCAAGGCACAAAGACCCAAAGAGAAGATGGATATAAATTGAATAACGGAGTTTTCTCATTAATTTCAATGTGCCATGCATTAAAAAGGCTATTATAAAGAATTAATCCTATAATCTTGGCGCCTTTGTGCCTTTGTGGCAAGATACCTGAGTAGTTACCTAAATTGTATAGTATAGGAATTTGCATTTTTTCTTGAGTAAAATCAAGTAAATTGTGATAGGGGGAGGTGAACCGAGACTCATCAATCCTTTTGAGGGGAAAAAGGTGATTATTCGAAAATGTAAAAAACTCCCGGCTCTTGTCTTTTTGCTAAATATCTTCTTGTTAATTATTTTCATCGTGGCCGGCTGTGGGGGACACCGCGCCGCTTCCTATCCTCTCCATCGGACCACGAAAAAAGAACTGGCAAGGATGGGTTATACCATCCAGACCGGCGCCTTCTCAAAGGTCGGAAATGCTGCCCGAATGACAGAATCCCTGCGGGATAAAGGGTTGAATGCCTTCTATTTTGCCGCTCCCGAGAAGATCTACAAGGTTCGCTTCGGCAATTTTACGTCAAGAGAAGATGCAAGGAGGAAGGCGGAACATCTCGCATCGCAAGGAATCATTGATGAGTATTATATCGTCGCCCCCGGTGATTATACCATTGCAAAGGAAAAGGATACCGTGTATCTTAGGGAAGAGATTGTTAAGACGGCAAAGAGCTTTATCGGTGTCCCCTATCTCTGGGGCGGCTCTTCCCCGGATACAGGCTTTGATTGCAGTGGATTAACGATGGCTGTTTATCAGTTAAATGGCCTCGATCTTCCCCGCTTGTCGTCTGAACAGTACGAGGCTGGAACTCCCGTCTTGCAGGATAATTTGTTAAAGGGAGATCTGGTTTTTTTTGCGATTTCCAAAGGTAAAAAAGTCTCTCATATAGGTGTGTACACAGGTAAAGGCAGCTTTATTCATGCCCCGGGAAGGGGCAAGAAAATCCGTATGGACTCCCTCTCCGACAGTTACTTCCAGAAGCGATACACTGCCGGGATGTCTTATTTTTAGTAACATTTCTTGTAACTGTTCAGGTAGCCACAAAGGCACCAAGACACGAAGGATAGATATGAGTTTTTCCACTTTGTCTGAAAAGGAAGAATAATTATATGATCTTAGTGTCTTGGTGTCTTAGTGGCTGAATAGTCACCATTTCTTAAGTGCTGACTGTCATCATTACACCATTGGTCCAAAAGATATGGAAATAAAGAATCTGATCCTTACCGGGGGATGCGGCTTTATCGGCAGCAACTTCATCCGCTACCTGCTGGAGGCGCCGGACTTTACCGGAAGAATCATCAATGTGGACAAGCTGACCTATGCGGGAAATATCGAGAACTTAAGCGGTATCGGCGAGAGATACCCGGACAGATACATCTTTCAGAGGGCGGACATCTGTGACCTTGATCTGATGAGGGATATTTTTTTGCGTTACAACGTTGATGCTATCTGCCATTTTGCCGCCGAATCCCATGTTGACAGATCAATCAAACATCCGAAGGGTTTCATTCATACCAATGTCATTGGCACCTTCAACCTCCTCGAAATAGCAAGAACCAATGCGGAAAACTTTGTCCTCTTTCATCATATAAGCACCGACGAGGTATACGGCAGCCTTGGGCTGGAGGGATATTTTACCGAGGCCAGCCCCTACCGGCCCAACAGTCCCTACTCCGCCTCCAAGGCCGCTTCAGATCATCTCGTCCGGGCCTATCATAAAACCTACGGCCTGCCGACAACCATTTCCAACTGCTCCAATAACTACGGCCCCTACCAGTTTCCCGAAAAGCTGATTCCCCTGATCATCATCAATGCCATGCAGGGGAAGCCCCTCCCCGTTTATGGAGACGGGAAAAATGTGAGGGACTGGCTCTACGTCAGGGACCACTGTGAGGCCGTCTGGACGGTCATGCAAGCGGGAAGAAGGGGGGAGACGTATAATATCGGCGGCAACTCGGAGATGGAAAACATTGTCATTGTGGAGATGATCTGCGATCTCCTCGACGAGATCATACCGCCATCCACCGGACGCTCCCGGCGGGAGATGATCACCTTTGTTAAGGACAGGCCGGGGCACGACCGCAGATATGCCATTGATTTCAGTAAATTACGCGAGGAACTGCATTGGGACCCGCGGGAATCTTTTGCCTCCGGCCTGAGAAAGACCATCCTCTGGTATCTCGATAACGGGCCCTGGATTGACCGCGTGCAAAGCGGTGCTTATCAGACGTGGATCGCAGAACAATACGGCGAACCGGAAAGTTAAGGTATGCCCGGGGAGTTAAGACAATTCATCCTCTCTCAAATCAGAGAAAGGGGACCCGTTTCCTTTTCTCAATTTATGGAATGGTCTCTCTATCATCCGGAATACGGCTATTACCGCTCGGAAGGGGTGAAAATCGGAAGGGATGGTGATTACTATACGGCGCCCTGTGTCCATCCCCTCTTCGGACATCTTGTTGCCAAACAGCTCTTCCAAATGAGCGGGATCATGGGAGGGGAGACCTTCGACATCGTTGAAGCAGGGGGAGGTAGAGGTTTTCTCTGTGAAGATATCTTAAACTGGGCAAAGGTCAGCGCCCCCGTCTTTTACAGCCGTCTCAGATATCATATCTTAGAGCTGGCACCCCCTTTTTTAAGGGAGCAAAGGGAGAGACTCTCGGAACAGGAAAGAGAGGGGAAGGTTTTCTGGATAGATATTGAAGACCTGAAAAGGGGGAGGGGCCATATTCACGGCTGCTTCCTCGGGAATGAACTGATTGATGCGTTTCCTGTACACCGGGTGGTTTTTCACGAGGGAAGCTTAAAAGAAATCTATGTGGATGAGCAAAACGGCCGGTTTGAGGAGGTATACGGTAAACCGTCTGAGCCGGTGATTTTAACCTACTTTTCCTCCCTCGGGATCACTCTGGCGGAAGGGCAGAAGGCGGAAGTAAATCTGCGGGCCTTGGACTGGCTGGAAAGGGTGGGGCAATTCCTGGAGAAGGGGTTTGTCGTGACGATTGACTATGGCTATCCCGCTTCCGAACTCTACGCCCCCTGCCGTTCCCAGGGGACGATTATGTGTTATTTCCGTCATCAGGCATCGGAAAATCCCTACGAGAGAGTGGGAGGGCAGGATATAACCTCTCATGTCAATTTTACATCTCTTATACAAAAGGGAGAAGAGGTCGGTCTTGAGTTCACCGGTATTGTTCCACAGTACCGGTTTCTTATCGGACTGGGACTCCTTCAGGAAATGGAATCCGCGGGGAGAAAGATGTCCCACGTAGAGGGGCTGAAGATGAGACTCTCACTAAAGCATCTGATCGAGCCGGAGAGGGGACTGGGCGAAATTTTCAAGGTCTTGATCCAGCACAGGGGGATCGAGAAGCCTCAACTGGACGGCCTGAGGAGCCTCAGTTCAATTCCATTTTGGAGGTACGAAAAATGGACGAGGAACTGAAGGCGGCTGTAGAAAACTGGGAAAGAGAAAAACTTCTTCCCGCAGAAAAAAAACTACCCTCCCGGAAAGGGCGTTTTACTGCCGGTTCCGACATCGAGGTGGAGGCCCTTTATACCCCTCTGGATGTGGCGGATACTAACTATTTAGAAGATATAGGTTTTCCCGGAAGCTATCCCTATACGAGAGGAATCCAGCCGACCATGTACCGTGGACGGCTCTGGTCTATCCGCCAATATGCCGGCTTCGGCACGCCGGAGGAGAGCAACCGCCGCTTCCGTTTTCTGCTGGAACAGGGACAGACGGGGTTGAGCATTGCCTTCGACCTCCCCACCCAGATGGGTCTGGACTCTGATCACCCTATGGCGTACGGCGAGGTGGGAAGAGTAGGAGTCGCCATTGATTGTTTGCATGACATGGAGACGATGCTGAAAGACATCCCCTTAAACAAAGTCAGCGCCTCCATGACGATCAATGCCCCCACCGCCATCATCCTGGCGATGTACGTGGCCGTGGCCAGACGGCAGGGGGTGGCGCTGGCAAAGCTGACAGGCACGGTACAAAACGACATTCTGAAAGAATACATCGCCCGCGGCACTTACATCTTTCCCCCCAGACCTTCTCTGCGCCTTCTCGCCGACATTGCTATCTACTGCGTCCAGGAAATGCCCAGCTTCAATTTTATCAGCATCGGCGGCTACCATATCAGGGAAGCGGGGGCTGATGCCGTTCAGGAGGTAGGTTTTGCCTTCGCCAATGCTATCACCTATGTCGAGACCTTGATAGCCGCCGGCCTGAAAGTTGATCAATTTGCGCCCCGCATCTCCTGGATTTTTAACACACAGAACAACTTCATGGAAGAAGTCGCCAAGTATCGCGCTGCCCGCCGGCTGTGGGCCAGGATCATGCGGGAACGCTTCGGCGCCGAAGACCCCCGTTCCTGGATGTTCCGCACCCATGTCCAGGACGGCGGTTCTTCTCTCACCGCCCAGCAGCCGTTCAACAACCTGATCAGGGGAACCATCCACGCCCTGGCCACGGCGCTGGGAGGCGTCCAGTCCATGGCCATTTGTTCTTACGATGAGGCTCTGTCCATCCCCACCGAGGAATCCGCCACGCTTTCCGTAAGGATCCAGCAAATTATCGCCCATGAAAGCGGTGTGGCCGATACCATTGATCCCCTCGGCGGTTCTTACTATCTGGAAACGCTTACCAACAGGATGGAAGAGGAGATCAAGGCCTGTATCAAAAGGGTTGAAGAGGTGGGCGGGGCGGTGGCGGCTATTGAAAACGGATATATGAGCGGGCAGATAGAAGAAAACGCTTACCGACACCAGAAAGAAATAGAGAGCGGCGAAAAGATCGTTGTAGGTTTAAACAGCTTCATTACCGATCAGGAGCAGCCGATAAGAATCCAACCCGTTGACCACAAAGTTGAGAAGCAACAGGCGGCGCGTCTGAAAAAGCTCCGGGACGAACGAGACAACCGGCGTGTAAAGGAGGTCCTGTCCGGTGTGCAGGAAAAAGCCCGGGGCGATGCCAATCTGATGCCCGCTTTGATTGAAGCCGTAGAGGCCCAAGCCACGATCGGCGAAATATGCGACACTCTCCGGGATGTTTTTGGAGAATTTAGAGAAAATCAGGGAAGACAGTATTAGAGAACGTAACTGATAACAGTAGTCGGAGAGTTTAAATGGTTCATGCTATGCTAAATAGCGGCTTTTCGAGATCATATATTATTTCCGGTGAAGACGGCCTGATGGTGGTTGATGTGGGCAGTATCGGGACGGCGGAAGATGTGGCAGCGTATATCAATAATACTCCTGGTATGATGCTCCACGACGTGCGGTATATTGCGGCTACCCATTTTCACATTGATCACATCGGGGGAATCGGCCATTTTCTTTGCAAATGTCCACCGGAGACAAGGGTTCTCTTCCATCGTTTTGTGGAAGGTTATCTGGCGGGAACAAGGGAACTGTCCCTTATCAGGCACTGGTTCGTTGGTCTTGTGCCCGCATCTTTAGCCAGTGCCCGCTACATCAGGAGGTTTTCTCATCTGAAGTTTGAGAGTCTCTCCGGCATCCCCTTGCCTGGCCTGAGGAATATAGTGAAACTTCCCTATGAACACAATAAAATAGGTTACTTCGGTGATGGGAAGTCTGTCAGGTACAAAATCGGCTTTGATGATTGGGAGGTCATCGAGACCCCCGGCCATACGGAAGATTCGGTTTCGTTTTACAATGAATCTTCGGGAGAGTTGATCTGCGGTGACTTGATCGTGAACACGGAGAAAAACGGCAAGGGGAAGTTGAATCTCTTTCACTGGAGCAGAGAGGTTATTACAAAAACCTATCGTGACCTCTGTAACACCACTAACCCGAAAATAATCTATCCCGGTCATGGAGAGATCATCACGGGTGATGGGAATGCCCTCCTGACGGTTAAAGCCTTTACATAGCTTTTAAAAAAATGGTTCAAGGTTCAATGGTTTCATATTCTATTAACCCTTGAACCCTTGAACCTTTGAACCTTTGAACCCTTGAACCCTTGAACCCTTGAGAAATAATATTTTTGTTATCGGAACCGATACCGGGGTGGGAAAGACCGTACTATCCCTTTTACTGGTACAGTTTTTCTATGCAAAAGGTTATTCCCCTTTTTACCTCAAGCCCATCCAGACCGGGTGCAAAAATCCCTCGGATGTCAACAGCGATGCCGGCTTTATTTACAGGTATGTACGGCCTTTAAGAGGGAAAGACCCTGCCGAATCTGTCATTTACTGTTTTGAGAATCCCAAGGCGCCTTGGTTTGCCGCTCAGGACGAGGGAAGAAAGATAGATGTCAGGGTAATAAGGAAAGTTGTGGAAGAAAGGAGTTTGCTTTATTTTCCCGTGGTTCTGGAGGCGGCAGGAGGCTTGCTTGTGCCGGTCAGCGAAAAAATATTGATGGTAGATATAATCAGGATAACGGGTGCCAGACCGATTATTGCTGCCCGGCCCGGATTGGGGACGATCAATCATACCCTCCTTACCATCGAGGCTTTGAGGAAAAGACGAATAAGTCCGGCAGGTATTGTTTTCATCGCCTCCGCACAAGGGGACACATCGGAAGAGCCGGTTATGATACATGAAAATATGGAGGCTATCGAGAAGTTCTCCGGAATAAAAGTCGCGGGATTGATCGGCAAAATTAAGGATTTTTCAAATCCCGATCAGAGTTGTTATCAGCCCCTCGAGAGAATACCCGGTATTTTTTAATTGTGGAACCTATTGTTGAAGCGATACATTTAAAGAAGAGATTTGGTAACCTGGTGGCCGTTGATGATGTTTCTTTTGAGGTGTTTCCGGGAGAATGCTTCGGGATACTGGGACCTAACGGGGCAGGAAAGACATCCACCATCCGCATGATCTATGGCTTCTCGCCAATGACGGACGGCAGCCTTAAGGTTTTCGGCCTCGACATCTCACAGAATATGCGCGCCGGTAAAGCCCGTATCGGTGTCTGTCAGCAGGAAAACAACCTTGATCCTGACCTTACCGTACTGCAAAACCTGGAAGTTTTTGCCCGCTACTTTGATATTCCTCTTAGGGAGGCCCATGAGAGGGCTCGGAGTCTCCTCCAGTTTATGGCCCTCGACCACCGCCGGGAAACCAAGGCTATAGAACTGTCAGGAGGGATGATGCGGCGGTTGGTTCTGGCCCGGGCGCTCATCAATAATCCTGAACTCTTGATCCTCGATGAACCCACTACCGGCCTGGATCCCCAATCACGTCACCAGGTCTGGGAGAGTCTCGAACAGTTAAGAGCTGATGGTCTCACGATCCTCCTGACCACCCATTATATGGACGAGGCGTCCCGGCTATGTGATCGGCTGTTGATCATGGATGGGGGCCATATCCTGGTACAGGGGAAGCCTTCTGACCTTATCCAGGAATACATTGGTCATGGAATTATTGAGGTTAATGAACCGACCCCGACTCTGCGTTCGTATCTTCAAACCCTGAATCTGCAGTACGAGGACACAGGGCATCGTCTGATCATTTACTCTGAAGGCAGCGGCAGCCTGTACCAAGAAATAAGAAACAACTACTGCAAGGGAGGGTGTCTCATGCGTATGGCAACTCTCGAGGATGTCTTCTTAAAATTGACCGGAAGAGAACTTAAGGAATGAAGAAGCTGATTTTGACAGGGATTTCAAGACGTTTCATACGGGTATGGCAGAGGAACTTCACCGTCTATCGTCAGAACTGGAAGATCAGTTTTATTACCCCCATGCTGGAACCGCTTTTCTATCTCCTTGCCTTTGGGGTCGGCTTGAGCATGTTGGTGGGGAAGATACATTTTCAGGGCTACGAAATTTCCTATCCCCGTTTTATTGCTCCCGCATTGATTGCCATCAACATCATGAATACCGCCTTCTTTGAGAACACCTACAGTTCATTTGTGCGCATGTACTATCAAAAAACGTTCGATGCCATGATGGCAACTCCGCTGACCCTGGAAGAGATTATTACCGGAGAGATCATCTGGGGGGCCACCAAGGCTGTTATCGCCACCGCCATCATGCTCCTCGTAATCAGTTTATTCGGTCTTATCCGTTATCCCCATGGTCTCCTCGTCATTCCGCTGGCCTTCATCGGTGGGATTGCCTTTGGCTCCATCGGCATGTTCTTTACCGGCATTGTTCCACGGATCGAACAATTCAACTTGCCGGTATTTCTCTTCATTACACCCATGTTTCTCTTTTCCGGGACATTTTTCCCCATAAAGAATCTCCCCTTCTGGGCCCAGCATCTGGCCGTTTTCCTTCCCCTGACGCATCTTGTCAGAATGACCAGGTCCTTCAGCTTAGGGTTGCTCAATATGGAGATGTTGTGGGGGTTCGGCTATTTTGTAATCGTTTCTCTTATCTTCTTCCCTCTGGCAATTAACAGGATGCGCCGGCGACTAATTAAATGACAGTCTGTGGGGAAGAATGATCGGTAAAAGCCCATCTCCTGTATCCAGAACTCTATTTTGAAGAATCTATGTACTGAACAATTTTTTCCGCAACTGTTTTCACAACAGATTCAAACTTCTTTTCATCTTTCTCCAGCAGGGTCATCCTGAAACCGGGCATGGATGTAAGAAAAGAAGTCAGGGGTATGACGCAGATACCCGTGGAACCTAAGAGATAATAGACAAAACGCTTATCATACAGGATATTTTCACCCACCAGCTTTTCGACATATTGTTTAATATTGGGAAGTTCTATCGGCAGTGTCTGACTGTTGTCTAAGACCGCTTCGTTGAAGACCGCTGTCATGTAAAAGGCGCCGTTGCTCCTGTTAACAATGATATAAGGCACATCCTTGAGAATATTAAAGGCAGTGTTGGAAAGCCTTTCATAATGGCGGACACGTTCATCCAGATAATTCCGATACTCCGGATGGGTGAAGATCTTGGGGATCGCAATCTGTGGCAGTGTTGTGGAGCAAACCTCCGACATCTTCTGATTCAAAATGGCATCAATGTAACGGGCAAATACCTCATCCTTATCGGCATTATACACTTCCATCCACCCGCATCGGGCGCCGGGCCAGGGGAATTCCTTGGAAATCCCCTTCATGCTGATACCGGGCACATCTTCGATGATGTCTGAAAGGGGGACAGTTTTCTTCCCATTATATACGATATGTTGGTATGTTTCGTCGAAAACAAGGAAGAGGTCATATTTCCTGGCAATTTCCACAATCTGCCTGAGGATATCTTCTGGATAGACAAACCCCGTGGGATTGTCGGGATTGATGACCAGAATACCGACGATTGCCCTATGGCTTCTCACCTTCCGCTCCAGTTCACCAACATCCGGGCACCAATTGTTGTATGGGTTCATCCGGTAGGTATTGGGAGGAAAAGAGGCGTGGAGCACTTCCGCCAGTAAATGGGTCGAATAGGTCGGCTCCGGCATAATGATCCGTGCATCCACCCGGATGGAACTATATGCACGGGCAATTGCATCACCGAGACCGTTGAAAAAAATGATGTCTTCAGCGGTTATCTGGACCTTACCCCTTTTGTTGACACGTTCCACAAGAAACTCCCGGGTTTCTTGTATTCCTTTGGTGGGGGAATAGGCATAGGAAAAATCATCGTTCCTTAAGATATCGGACAGGGTTTCTTTCATCCATTCAGGGATTTTCTCTCCTTTCTGTATCGGATCGCCAATATTTTCCCAGTTAACTTCCACCCCGTATTCTTTCAGCCTGTCGGCCACGGAGACAATATTGCGTATCTCATAAACGAGTCCACTACCGGTTTTTGCAATGTCTAATCTCATAAACACCTCTTTATATTTTTATAAATATATCATAAAGGTTCAGTCTTGACAAAATATATTATAGAAGGTATTAAGTAGGTGTACTTATAATAATGCGCCTGTAGCTCAGCTGGATAGAGCAACGGACTTCTAATCCGTAGGTCCCGGGTTCGAATCCCTGCAGGCGCGCCAGGCATTGATGGTGGGTGTAGCTCAAGTGGTCAGAGTGCCGGGTTGTGGCCCCGGAGGTTGAGGGTTCGAGTCCCTTCACTCACCTAACAATTGGATAATTTGTAAGAACAAAGATACGATGCGCCCGTAACTCAGATGGATAGAGTGGCAGACTTCGAATCTGTTGGTCGTAGGTTCGAATCCTACCGGGCGTGCCAGATATGAGGCTTTAGATAAAAGAATATGTGGGCCCTTAGCTCAGCAGGTAGAGCAACTGACTCTTAATCAGTAGGTTGCCGGTTCGATCCCGGCAGGGCTCATCAACAAAATCGAGGGGTTAGGCGATACTCGCTAACCCCTATTTCTACCCCTAAACTGTCTGCTGATTCTAAAAAACGCTTTTACGGCGAGTCAAACATGAATACATTTAGCCAATTTAGAAAAAAAATGGTTCTTTTTACCGCCATTATTGTCCTTTACCTGTTTCAAACCGCGGAACTTGCCCATGGCGCCTTTACCATTGATGATGAGAAAAAGCTCGGGAAAGAATTTTTTGAAAAGTTGGAACAGAGTGGCGCTCTCATCCAGGACCCAAAGGTTAATAGTTATATTGACCGGCTCGGCAACCGGATCCTCTCAAACAGTCAGAAAGCCCCCTTCAACTTTCGGTTCTCCATTATTAAGAGTTCCGCCATCAATGCCTTTGCCACCCCGGGAGGTTACGTTTATGTCAATAGGGGCCTCATCAACCTGGTGGAAAGTGAAAGTCAGCTTGCCGGTGTCCTGGCACATGAAATAGCCCACGTAAATGCCAGGCATATCGCAGATATTATTGATAAGTCTAAGAAGGTCAGCATCGGTACCCTTGCCGCAATTCTTGCCGGAGCCTTTCTCGGCGGCGGAGGTGATGTTGCTGCGGCAGTGACGAGTTTTGCCATGGCAACCGCTACCGCCTTGAATCTGAATTACTCGCGGGAACATGAAGAAGAGGCTGACAGGCTTGGCATTTCCTATCTTGTTAGCGCAGGATACGAGGGAAAGGCCATGCTGGATTTCTTAAAAATTATGAGGAGGTATGAATTCTACTCAAACTCTGTTCCCTCTTACTTTCTGACTCATCCGGGCACCGACGAGAGGATCGGATACCTTGATGGACTACTTCAGACCATCTACACCCGCCCTGGGGCGGAAAACATCATCGGTCAGTTTAAAAGGATTCAGATAATCCTGATCCTCAATGACGATAGGAATCTTGATACAAAACTAAAGCATTTTCAAAATGAATTAGAGAAGAACCCCCATAGCGTTGATGACCTTTATGGCCTTGCCGTGATCCAGGAAAAGCTCGGTCTCATTCCCGAATCCCTGAAAAATTTTCACCAGGCGTTAAAACTCTCCCCTAATGACAAGGATATCCTTAGAGATACAGGCATTGCTTATTTTAAGACCGGCCGTTCAGCCGAAGCCATTAACTTTCTTAATAAGGCCCTAAGCATTAATGAAGACGATGTAAATACTCTTGTCTACCTCGGAAGATCTTATGAGGCGCAGGGAGATTACGCCACGGCCCTTACCCTCTATAGAAAACTTGAAAAGAAAAATATTGATGATGAAGAGGCATATTACAACATCGCCATGGCCTACGGCAAAACAAACAATCCCGGTGATTCGCACTATAACTTTGGGATCTACTTCAAGAAAAAAAATAAAAGGGAGTCCGCCCTGTTTCACTTTAAAGAAGCGCTGAAATATTTTCCCAAAGACTCTCAAAGAGCAAAAGACATCAAAAAAGAAATGGAAGCCATGAAAACAGTTCCTTTAGGTCGGAAAGCTGGGTCTGGCCGCAGTGTAAAAGACATAAAAAGAGAAATTAAAACCCTTCCTTATTAGAATCCCCGGATTAAAACACGACAAACGTCTCTTTCAAATCTTTTCCTTATGTTTTCTATTTCCTCGTATGAATAAGTCGTTTCTGTAAGAAATTCCCTGTCTAAGGTCTTGGAAGGAATAAACGGCTGCAACACATAGAGGCGGGCATTCTTTATTAACTTTCCGATACTCAAAATGTCCGATTTTGTCAACTGTGATCTTACCAGCGTCGTGCGGAACTCGTGGGCGATACCTGAATGCATAACTATCTCAATGCTCCGTTTAATCAGTTCCTGGTGAATTTGAGTCCTGGTGAGCGCGCCATATTTTTCCAGGGGTCCTTTTATATCCATGGCAATATAGTTTACTAATTTATCGGCAATGAGTTTAGCGAGAACCTCAGGATGTGAACCGTTTGTATCAATTTTGATCAGGTAACCCCATTTTTTAATACGTTTTATGAATGCTATCAAATCAGACTGTATGGTCGGTTCACCACCGGTAATGGTTACCGCATCCAACCTCCCCTTCCGTCTTTTTAAGAAGGGAAACAACTCTTCCTCTTCCAGACACTGACCGTAAAGAGCAGGATCTACCAGTTCCGGATTATGGCAGTAGGGACATCTGAAGTTGCAGCCCTGGGAAAAGACAATAGCGCATATCTGTCCAGGATACTCAATTAAAGAAACCTTTTGCAGCCCCCCAATTTTCATCTTTTGTAACTATTCAGCCACTAAGGCACCAAGGCACTAAGATTAGAGAATTATTCTTTTAATACCCTTTTTTATGGGGGCACAGTATCTGCTGTGTTGTTGGAATGTCTTGTTTATTGTCAGATAAGGTTGATAAACTTATATGTATCCTTTGTGTCTTGGTGCCTTTGTGGCTACCTGAGCAGTTACCATCTTTTTAAAAAGTAAATACCCTTCTCAAATGGAATTCTTCCTGTTTTCCCCTGTTCCACTGCTTGACAGGGCGCAGATAACCAACCACTCTTGAATAGACTTCACAGTGTTCCTCACATCTCGGGCATGTCGCTCTCTCACCGCTTAAATAGCCATGCGAGGGACAGACACTGAACGTGGGGGTGAAAGTAAGATATGGCAAATGGTAACGGGTGCAGATCTTACGGACAAGAGTCTTTACCGCAGCAGGATCTGGAAGCCTCTCCCCGGCATAGGTGTGAAAAACCGTTCCCCCGGTATATTTTGCCTGGATGCTATCCTGGAGATCAAGGGCTTCAAAGACGTCATCTGTAAAATTGACCGGCAGTTGCGTTGAATTGGTGTAGAATGGATCGGGGACAGATCCCGTCTCACTACCTGACGGGACAGGCTTTAAATCTGTCCCTATATCATTGGCACAGATGATGTCAGGATATTTTTTCTTATCAATTTTTGCCAGGCGGTAGGATGTCCCCTCCGCTGGTGTCGCCTCAAGATTGTAATTATTGCCCGTTTCTCTCTGAAATAGGATTAATTTATCTCTCATAAAATCCAGGACCTTCCGGGTAAATTCCTGCCCGGGAGGGGTTGCAATATTTCCCCCCAAAAAGTTCAGACAGGCCTCATTCATACCCACAAGACCAATTGTGGAAAAATGATTCTTCCAGTACTCATCAAATCTCTTCTTTACATCCCTCAGATAATACTTTGTATAGGGGTAGAGGTTTCCCTCCGTGAAGTTCTCCAGGACTTTTCTCTTCGTCTCCAGACTTTCCTTGGCAATAATCATCAGCCTTTCCAGCCGCCCGAAAAATTCGTTTTCGCCGTCAGACAGGTAACCGATCCTGGGCATATTTATGGTGATCACCCCAATGGAACCGGTCAAGGGGTGGGAGCCAAAAAGCCCCCCCCCCCTTTTCTCCAATGACCTGTTGTCAATCCGGAGCCTACAGCACATACTCCTGGCATCCTCCGGGTTCATGTCTGAATTGATAAAATTAGAAAAATAGGGCACCCCATACCTGGCCGTCATCTCCCAGAGTCCATCGAGATTCCGATCGTCCCACTGAAATTCCTTCGTAATGTTATAAGTGGGAATCGGAAAGGTAAAAACCCTGCCTTTGGCATCTCCAGCCGCCATTACCTCGAGAAATGCCCTGTTGAACAGATTCATCTCTTCCTGAAATTCCCCATAAGTCTCCTTCCGTGGCAGACCGCCAATAATTACATTCTGATCTGCATAATACTTCGGTACAGTTACATCCAGGGTTACATTTGTAAAGGGAGTCTGAAAGCCGACCCTTGTAGGCACATTGATGTTGAAGATAAACTCCTGCATGGCCTGTTTTATTTCCTTAAAATTCAGACGGTCGTATCGTATGAAGGGGGCCAGAAGCGTATCAAAATTTGAAAAGGCCTGGGCGCCGGCCGCCTCTCCCTGAAGGGTATAGAAGAAATTGACGATCTGCCCCAATGCGCTCCGGAGGTGTTTGGCCGGTTTACTTTCCACCTTACCCGATACACCTTTAAAACCTTCCCTGAGCAGGTCAAAAAGATCCCAGCCCACACAGTAAACAGAAAGGAGGCTTAAATCGTGGATATGGAAGTCGCCCTCCGCATGGGACATTTTGATCTCCGGGGAATAGATACTGTTCAACCAGTAAACCTTACTGACCTCAGAAGAAATATAGTTGTTCAACCCCTGTAAAGAATAGTCCATGTTAGAGTTTTCATGAATCTTCCAGTCAACCTTCTTCAGATATTGGTCAACTAAATCAACCTCCATCTTATTAGTAATTTCCCTTAATCTGGCATGCTGATCACGGTAGATGATATAGGCCTTTGCGGTACGGCGATAAGGGGAAGATAAGAGTACCTCTTCCACAATATCTTGAATCTCTTCCACGGTGGTGATTTTGTCGTCAAACAGTTCCTCTGCTAAATTAAGCGCCTTAATGGTAAGTTTTCGCGCCGCCGCGAGATCGAATTCACCTGTTGCTGCCCCTGCCCTGGCAATGGCGTTGGTGATCTTTTCAGCGTTAAACTTTACCAAACGGCCGTCCCTTTTTCTTATCTTCGCATGCATAATAACCTTCCCTCCCCATCTCCACATATAACGAGAGATTTTTTATCTATTTTACAAGATAAAAGACTCAATATGTTGAACTATTTTTAAGCATACTACTATATATAGATATAAGCAAGCAAAAAATTTTAAGACTCAGTTCCCTATCGGCCGACAGCTTGAGGCACAAAGGCACAAAGGCACAAAGGGATATTGATTTTCCTCTTTGTGCCTCTGTGCCTTTTCTCGCCCCTACCTTTTGGTAAGGATTTCTCCGACTCTCTTCCCTATTTCGGCGGGATTCTTTTCTACAATGACCCCTGCCCCTTCCAGGGCCTTGACTTTTTCCCCGGATGTTCCCTTACCACCCGCGATAATGGCTCCGGCATGTCCCATTCTCCGCCCGGGAGGGGCAGTCTGGCCCGCTATAAAAGCCACAACCGGTTTACGAACATTGTCCTTTATAAATTCCGCTGCCTCTTCCTCCGCGGTTCCTCCGATTTCGCCAATTAAAACGATGGCCCCGGTCTGAGGGTCCTGCTCAAAAAGACCCAGCAAATCTACAAAGGTTGTCCCCACTATGGGGTCCCCACCGATGCCAATGGATGTGGATTGACCAATTCCTATACTGGTAAGCTGCCAGATAACCTCATAGGTCAGGGTTCCACTTCTCGAGATCAGTCCCACGTTGCCCTCTTTATGGATAAAATTGGGCATAAAACCGATCTTGCCCGCTCCCGGGGTGGTTATCCCCGGACAATTGGGGCCGATCATCCGGGAAGCCGATCCCTTCAGTGCCTGTTTGACTTTAATCATATCCAGGACAGGAATCCCTTCGGTTACACAGACGATCAAACGGACACCTGCTTCGATTGCCTCAAGGATGGCATCCGGTGCGAAGGAAGCAGGGGTGTATATACCGGAAGCATTTACGCCCTGATATTTCACCGCATCAATCACCCGGTTATAAATAGGTATTCCATCAAAATCCATGCCTCCCTTTCCCGGCGTGACTCCAGCTACTACCCTGGTGCCGAAGGCAACTGATTCCCGCGTGTGAAAACTTCCCTCTGTACCGGTAATCCCCTGTGAAACTACACGAGTATTTTTATCAAAAAGTATTGCCATTTTTAATTCATCCTTCCTTTTCGTTATCTTTTGCTTAATTCCACAGCTTTTTGGGCCGCTTCATAGAGTTCATCAGCTACTTCAAAGGTTAAATCCGATTCCTGAAGAATTTTGCGGCCTTCTTCTACATTGGTTCCCTGAAGTCTCACCACCATCGGTAGCTTCTTCTTTATTTTCGAGGCCGCTTCTACCACACCGGTAGCCACCCGGTCACACCGAAGGATACCGCCGAAGATATTTACCAGAATGGCCTTTACCTTCGGGTCGGAGGTTAAGATACGAAACGCTTTCTCTATCTGTTCCGGTGATGCTCCACCGCCTACGTCAAGGAAATTCGCCGGTTCTCCTCCCGCCAATTTTATCAGGTCCATCGTCGTCATGGCCAGACCTGCACCGTTGACCATACAGCCAACATTACCGTCCAGTTTGATATAATTTACCCCCGTATTTACCGCTTCCACCTCCAGTGGCTCCTCTTCCGTTTCGTCCCTCAATGCCTTTATCTCCGGATGGCGAAACAGGCCGTCGTCATCGAAGTTTAGTTTTGTGTCTACGGCCATGAGGTTGCCATCCGCCGTGATTACCAGGGGATTAATCTCCACAAGAGAGGCATCCTTTTCCACAAATAGCCGATGCAGGCTCCTGGCAATATTTGAAAACTGGGCGCTTAAAGACTTATCCAATCCCAAGCCGTAGGCTATCTTCCTGGCCTGAAAGGGGCTGAACCCTATAGCAGGGTGAACCGCCGCCTTTACTATTTTCTCGGGAGCCGTCCTTGCTATTTCCTCAATGTCCATCCCACCGGCTTCTGAAGCCATATAAACCATGCATTCCCGCTCTCGCGAACGGTCCACCACCAGACCTAAATAGAGTTCTTTCTCTATTTCGGGAGCTTCTTCGACCAGGACCTGACGTACCAACTTTCCCTCCGGTCCTGTCTGATGGGTAACTAAATTCATACCGATGATCCCTTTCGCAGCCTCGAAGGCCTCTTCGGGAGAGGCGGCTAAACGGACACCCCCTCCCTTTCCTCTTCCTCCAGCATGTATTTGAGCCTTTACAACCACCCTCGTTTTCAAAGAGGCGGCAATTTCCCGGGCCATCTCGGGAGTGGTGGCCACCTCACCGCGGGGTACCGTGATATTGTATTCCCGCAAGATATTTTTAGCCTGGTATTCGTGAATCTTCATTCCAAATCCCCCTTAATTATGATCAGTTATAATCTTAAACAGATGTTGTCCTTTTAAGGCTTTTATAGATACCATAGAAACAAAAATACGTCCAGGAATAAATAAGGAAATAAGGAAAGGTGAATTTATCCTTGACAATAATAAGGAGCTTGAAACAGAGTTATCAATAACGTGATTATGAAAAAATAGCCCTTATTGTGCCTAGGAGGAACTTTGGATACCATCACCCTAACGGTAAACGGAACCACGGTAAGCGGAAAAACCGGGATGACCATCCTTGCCCTGGCCCAAGAGATGGGCATTTACATTCCTACTCTTTGTCACGACCCGCACCTGAAAGATATCGGCGCCTGCCGGATATGCCTCGTGGAAGAGGAAAACCGGAAGGTTCTCCTCCCTGCCTGCGTCACTGCCATCCAGCCCGGCATGGTCATTAGAACCGATTCGGCCCCGGTTCTGGAATGCCGGCGCATAGTGGTGAAGCTGCTTCTCGCCTCGCATCCCGAATCCTGTCTGGTCTGTGATAAGGGGAACCGGTGTCAGCTCCGTCAGATTGCCAGCGATCTGGGAGTAGGCCTGATAGATATGGATCCCATGCCCCAGTATTTCCCCTCAGAGGACAGTAATCCCTTCTTCAAGCGGGATATGAGCAAATGTATCCTCTGCGCCAAATGTATCCGGGGAGATCAGGACCTGGTCGTGGAAGGAGTTCTTGATTATCTAAACCGTGGTTTCGAGGCCCGCCCCAGCACCCTCTTCAATCAACCCCTTGAGAAGTCCGACTGTACCTTCTGTGGGACATGTCTTTCACTGTGTCCTACGGGGGCTCTCACAGAGGTGGGGCTGCCCTGGCCGGGAACGGGGAAGGAAGTGTGCCAGACCGTTTGTCCTCTCTGTGCCTGCGGTTGTTCTGTCGCACTGGAATCGGTAGATGGGCGACTGATCAGAGTAAAACCCGAGGGAGAGGGTTCCAGTAACGCTGTAACTCTCTGTGTCAAGGGACACTTCGGCCTGGATTTCATCCATAGCCCGGACCGGTTGCGTACCCCCCTCTTACGTGAGGAAGGGGGCTGGAAGGAGGCATCCTGGGAAGAGGCCTTGGAACTTGTGGCGTCCTCCCTGAGCGCGATAAAGGATAAGGAAGGGGGGGAGGCGGTCGGATTTTTGGGTTCCCCACGCCTGACCAACGAGGAGAGTTACCTCTTTCAGAAACTCGCCCGGTCTGTCTTCGGATCTCCTCATGTAGATAATGGAAGCCGCCTCTATGCCGCACCGGCCTTTAAGGTACTGCTCGATGCCCTGGGCCGCCCGGGGACGCTCAAACCCTTTAGTGAACTGGGGAAGTCGGATCTCTTCCTCGTAGTAGGGGCCAATCCGGCGGAGACAGCCCCCGTCCTGAGTTACTACCTTAAACGCGCCGTCCGTGACTCCGGCGCCCGCCTGATTATCATTGACCCCCGGAAGACCCCCCTCTCCCGTTTTGCCACCCTGCACCTGAGACCGGCCCGGGGAGGTGATCTCTCCCTCATCCACGGTATTACCCGGATCATGCTTCAAGAGGGTCTCTGGAACAAGGGGTTTGTCCAGACCCATACCGAAGGGTTTCAGGAGTGGGAAGAAAACTTTACAAGGAAAGACCTGAACCTACCGGCCGTACAGGCCGGCGTCGGCGATGAGGAACTACACGGGGCAGCCAGGCTCATCGGTGAGGCCGCAAAAGTCCTCTGTATATTTGGAGATGGGGTTACTCAGCAGTCAGGGGGAGTATCCCTGGTAAGGGCTTTGTCCAATTTGATGATCCTGAAGGGAGAAGCGGGAGAGGGGGGCGTTGGCATCCTTCCCCTTCTTAAGGAGAATAACACCATCGGAGCATGGGCTATGGGAGTGGTTCCTGAATTCTTGCCCGGTTTTGTGCCCTCGGGGGCGGCCTCCGATCAGGTGCCGGGAAAAGGGGAGATGACGGCCCTTGAGATGATACAGGCCGCTGACGAGGGAAAACTCAAGGCACTCTATATCGTGGGGGAAAATCCCCTGCTTTCCTTTCCCGATCGCGCCTGGGTGGAGAGGGCCCTGTCCAGGATTCCCTTTCTCGTGGTACAGGACCTCTATCTCACCGAGACGGCAAACATGGCCCGGGTGATTCTCCCGGCGGCATCTTTTGCCGAGAAGGAGGGAACGGTAATTAATCTTGAAGGTAGAATCCAGAAGATCAACAGGGCTTTCCCTCCCCTGGAAAAGAGTCTTCCTGATGGCCAGATCTTCCGGCGTCTGGGGGAAAAACTGGGCCAGAGGATTGCCCCGGAAGAGACGACGGAACTCTGGGAGGAAATCGGAAAGAGGGCGCCTCTCTATGGGGCCATCCCCCTACATCTCCTTGCAAAGGGGGAGGGCCGGCTCTCCCTCGGAGAGGTGCGACCGAAATTTATCCTTCCTGTGGTAGATGCACCTCAGAAATTTTTAGAAAAAGAAAAGGATTTCCCCTTTTACTTTATGGCCGGGGCGGTCAGACACCACCTCGGGTGGGGGACCCGTACCTCCCGATCTTCACGCTTGAAAAAATTGGCGCCCGCTCCTCACGTCTCCATCTCGCCGGAGGAGGGGGCAGCCCTGGGTCTTGCGGAAGGGGACGAGATACGGATAATTTCGCACAAGGGGGAGATACAGACCAGGATTCACTTTGATCCCGATCTTCCCCGGGGGCTAATCTTCGCTCCCCATGGCTATCCCGGCATAGAGGAGAACCGTCTCCTCGATCACCTCTGGGATGAGGAGACCAAATCACAACTTCAGAAAGGTTGTGCCGTCAGAATTGAGAGGATTGACGATGAACCAGAAAGGGATGATGCTGCCTAAGTTCAATGAAATTCTGAACCATCACCGGGGTGATCCCGAGGCCCTCATTGTGGTCCTGCAAAAGACCCAGGAGGTCTTTGGTTATATCCCCTCAGAGACTATTTCTCCCATTGCCGGGGCCCTGGGGGTTTTCCCCAGTCAGGTGCAGGGAGTCATTACCTTTTATTCCCAATTTTATACTGCGAAACGAGGCAGGAATGTAGTCAGGGTCTGCCGGGGCACAGCCTGCCATGTGCGCGGAGGGCGCGGCGTCCTGAGGGTGGTGCAGAAAACCTTGAATTTGCAGGATGGGGAAACGGCCACGGACTATTCCTTTACCTTGGAAACTGTGGCCTGTTTGGGGGCCTGCGCCCTTTCCCCGGTGATGGTGGTCAATCAAACCTATTATGGGAAGATGAACCCCAAGAGGATTGAAACGATCCTCCAGAAATACAAATGAAAATCCCCCCTTACCCCCCCTTTAGAAAAGGGGGGTAAGGGGGGATTTTCAGGTGAGGGAAGGCGAGGCATGGAAGAGATAAAGACCTTTGACCAATTGGAGCAATGGCGCAAGACCATCCTGGAACAGCATGACCCCGACCAGACGGTGATCTATCTCTGTGACGGGCCTGGCTGCAGCGCTTACGGGAGCGGGGAGGTATATGAGGCCCTTCGTGTGGAAATCGAAAGGGAGGGGCTTGACCGGGCAGTAATGATTAAAAAGACCGGGTGCCACGGTTTTTGCGAGCGGGCCCCCCTGCTGGTCATTTCCCCACAGGAGATCTTTTATCAACGGGTAGCCCCGGAAGATGTCCCGGAAATCGTTTCCGAGACCCTGAAGAAAAAGAATATCATCGGCAGGCTCCTCTACCGGGACCCGGTGACCGGGAAACCTTACATCTACAGCCACGAAGTCCCCTTCTACCAGAAACAGAAACGGGTGGTTTTAGGGGAAAACGGCCGCATTGACCCGACCTCCCTGGAAGATTACCTGGCCTTTAACGGGTATGGGGCGATCAGCAAGGTCCTGAGTTCCATGACCCCGGAAGAGGTGATCGAGGTGGTGGAAAAAGCCGGTCTCAGGGGGCGAGGCGGGGCCGGGTTCCCTACTGGAGTTAAATGGCGCGTTACCCGACAGAATCCCGGAAGCCTGCCCCGGACAGCGATCCGGGAGAAATATATCATCTGTAACGCCGATGAAGGGGATCCCGGGGCCTTCATGGACCGGAGTGTGCTGGAGGGGAATCCCCATTCCGTCCTGGAAGGAATGATGATCGCGGGATTTGCCATTGGGGCGTCCCGGGGATACATCTATGTACGGGCGGAATATCCCATTGCCACCAAACACCTCGGTATAGCCATTGCCCGGGCTTCTGAGTGCGGCCTTTTAGGCCGGGACATCCTGGGGTCGGGCTTTGATTTCGAAATCATCATTATGGAAGGGGCAGGGGCCTTTGTCTGCGGGGAGGAAACGGCACTCATCGCCTCGGTGGAGGGTAAAAGGGGGATGCCCCGCATCCGTCCCCCCTTTCCGGCCCAGGCCGGACTGAGGGGGCAGCCCACCTCCATCAATAACGTGGAGACTTTTGCCAACGTCCGGTCCATCATCCTGAAGGGCTGGGAATGGTACGCAAATATAGGGACAGAAAAAAGCAAGGGAACAAAGATCTTTTCCCTCACCGGCCGGATCAATAACACCGGCCTTGTGGAAGTGCCCATGGGCACAACCCTGAGGGAGGTGATCTATGACATGGGGGGCGGGATTCCCAAAGGCCGTAACTTCAAGGCCGCCCAGATGGGGGGGCCTTCCGGAGGATGTATCCCGGCCCGTTTTCTCGACCTGCCCATTGATTACGACTCTCTGCGGGAAGTGGGCTCCATGATGGGATCGGGGGGCCTGATCATCATGGATGAGAATACATGCATGGTGGATCTTGCCCGTTTTTTCCTCACCTTTACCCAGGATGAGTCGTGCGGCAAATGCTCCCCCTGCCGCCTGGGAACCACCCAGATGCTCAAGATCCTCACCCGCATCACCCGGGGAGAAGGGCAGGAGGGTGATCTGGAGCGGCTGCAGAAGATCGGCGAGGCCGTAAAAAAGACTTCTCTCTGCGGCCTGGGGCAGACCTGCCCCAACCCTGTGCTTTCCACCCTGACCTATTTCCGGGAGGAGTACGAGGCGCACATCAGGGAGCGTAAGTGCCCGGCGGCAGTCTGTGATGCCATGGTTATCTCGGCCTGTCAGCATGCCTGCCCGGCCGGAATAGATGTTCCCTCATACGTAGCTTTGATTGCCCAGGGGAAGTACGCTGAGGCTGCGGATCTGATACGGGAGAGAAACCCCTTCCCCGCTATCTGCGGGCGCATTTGCAGCCATCCCTGTGAACTCAAGTGCCGAAGGGGAGAGCTGGATGCTCCGGTGGCCATTAAGTCTTTAAAACGTTTTGCCGCCGATTGGTACTTTAAACATGTCGGGGAACCGCCGTCGCCCTTTCCCGTGACCAGGAAAGAGCGGGTGGCCGTTATAGGGGCCGGGCCGGCGGGGCTTTCCTGCGCCTATTTTCTTGCCCGACTGGGGTACCCCACCACGGTTTTTGAGGCCCTGCCGGTGGCAGGGGGGATGTTGGGGGTAGCTATTCCGGACTTCCGGCTCCCCAAAAGGGTGATTGAGGAAGAAATTGCCCATATTCAGACCAGGGGGGTGGAGATCCGCTACAGTACCCCCATCAATGTGAACTATACGGTGGATGACCTCAAAAAGGAGGGCTACGCTGCGGTCTTTATCGCCGCCGGGGCACAACGAAGCAGTCAGTTGGGGATACCCGGAGAGGTGGAGGGTCTGGAGGGATTACTCTACGGCCTGAGATTTCTGGTGGATGTCAAGGTAGGGAAGCCCGTCTCTGTGGGGAGGCGGGTAGGGGTCATCGGCGGCGGAAACGTGGCGATGGATTCCGCCCGTACCGCTCTTCGTCTGGGCGCGGAAGAAGTGGATGTCTTCTACCGGCGTAGCCGTGAGGAGATGCCGGTTACCGAAACTGAATATCAGGAGGCCGTGGAGGAGGGGATCAAGTTTCACTTTCTCGTCAGCCCCACCCGCATTGTAAGCGAAGACTGGAAACTCAGAGGTATGGAGTGTATAAAAATGCGTCTGGGGGAGACGGAGGTCTCCGGCCGCCGCCGGCCTGTCCCTATAGAGGGATCGGAATTCTTTGTGGAACTGGATACTCTGCTTCCCTCGGTAGGCCAGGCGCCGGACCTGAGTTTTCTCCCTCCGGACAGCAAGTTAGAGCGGGCGCGCTGGGGGACCCTCCAGGTAGATTCAAATACCTTATCTACCAATATCCCCGGGATCTTTGCCGGGGGGGATTTTGTTACAGGGCCGACTTTTTTGATCCATGCCATTGCGGCCGGCGGGCGGCCCTGGCCATTGATAAATACCTGAAAAATGATGCCTCTCGTATCGAGATCAGGGATGAAAAGGTCCATGTGGCCGATGAGGCGCGCCTCGCCGCAGGGGAAGAGATGGTGGAGGCCAGACCTCGCCAGAAGGTTCCCGCCCACCAGCCGGAAGAGAGGATTCAAGATTTTCGCGAGATTGAAACAGGTTTTTCCGAGGAACAGGCCCGAGATGAGGCCACCCGTTGCCTCCGGTGCGACCTGGAGAGATAGAGAAAGGAGTGTTCCATGATTCGGTCTATTACAAGTCAAAAGAGTATGGAAGAGATAGAACGCCTATTAGGGGATTATAACCGGGTTTTCATTATCGGTTGCGGGACATGTGTGACCCTCTGTCGTACCGGGGGGATGCCGGAGGTCCTCCAGATGAAAGAAAAATTAGAGGCCGCCAATCGTCTGGTGACCGGATACATGGTACTTCCCGTGGCCTGTGATGAGATCACCCAGGAGGCGCTGGCCGCGAACCAATCAGCGATCTCTGAGGCCCAAGTCCTTCTGATTATGACCTGTGCCTTTGGGGTACAAACCGTGGCGAGGAGGATGGATAAGATTGTGATACCCGCGCTGGATACACTTTTTATCGGGAAAGAGCGGGGACTGGGCGAATTCCACGAAGTATGCAGGCAGTGCGGGGCATGCATTATCGGGGAGACGGGGGGGATCTGCCCGGTCATTACTTGTCACAAAGGTCTCGTCAATGGTCCCTGCGGCGGAACCAAGGAAGGAAAGTGTGAGATTGACCCGCAAAAGGATTGCGCCTGGACACTGATTTACCAGCGCCTGAAGGACATGGGAAGACTGGACCTGATGCGGAGGTACCAGGGACCGAGAAATCACCAGGTAGTTCCCCGTCCGGGGGTCTTTTTCGTTCCCCAGGAGGGCCACGCTCTGTCGTGGCCGAAAGGAGCAACTAAGCCATGACTATAAGCTTTAAAGAAACTTTAGCCTCCGGCAAGTTTATCGTCACCAGTGAAGTCGGTCCGCCTAAAGGGACGAACCTGGAAAAGATGATCCATCATATCGCCCTCCTGAAGGAGAGCGTAGCGGCAATAAATCTTACCGATCACCAGAGTTCCATCATGCGCTATCCCTCTCTGGGAGCAGCGCTTCTGGTAAAGGAACAGGGAGGGGAACCTATCCTGCAGATGACCTGTCGGGATCGGAACAGATTAGCCCTTCAGGCCGATCTCCTCTTTGCCTACAGCCGGGGGATAAAGAATGTCCTCTGCCTGACCGGTGATTCCCTTGTAGTGGGTGACCATAAGGAGGCGAGAGGGGTTTTTGATCTGGACTCTTCCCAGCTTCTGGCGGCCATCCGCACCCTCGAAAAAGGTAAAGACATGGGGGGAAATGACCTGGACGGTACGGTATCCTTCTGTGCCGGGGCTATTGTGACCCCGGAGGCCAATCCCCTGGAGCCTCAGTTGATCAAATTTGAAAAGAAAATAGAGGCCGGGGCAGAGTTCATTCAGACCCAGGCCGTCTACGACCTGGATAAATTCAGAGATTTTATGTCCTATGCCCGTCAATTTCCCGTGAAGATACTGGCGGGGATTATTCTTCTCACCTCAGCCCCTATGGCCCGCTACATGAATAAAAATGTACCGGGCGTCAGGGTGCCGCAGGAACTGATTGATGAAATGGCCGCCGCCCCCAAGGGAAGCACCCTGAGTAAGGGGATCGAAATAGCCGGGCGCATGATCCGTGAGATCAAGGATGACCGTATCTGCGATGGGGTTCATGTCATGGCTATCGGGAAGGAGGAAGTGGTGCCGGAGATTTTAAAAGAAGCTGGGCTTTGACCCCCTAAAAGATACTGAAGATGGGCAAAGAAGTAATCCACCTCAAGGGACAAAGAGGTGCATCAGATGCACCTCTTTGTTTTCTTAGTCCCCTGAGGAGAAATAATCATTATTCTTGATACTTGAAAGAAACGTTGATTCTTGCCCGGTAAAAAGCAATTTTGCCGCCCTCAATGGTCATGTCGAGTTTAACAACTTCAGCAATCCGCAGGTCTGTAAGGGTTTTGGATGCAGTTTCAACGGCATTTCTTGCCGCCTCTTCCCAGGAATTCTTACTTGTTCCCACGATCTCAATAATCTTGTAAGTGCTTTCAGGCATCTTTTACCTCCTTTCCTAACAGTTAAGGTTAGTATGTTAGATTATAACTACTCATCAGTAGATGATAACTTCCACAAAAAACAAGCTATGTCAACAAAAAAATGCTACAATTATTGTCCAAGATATTTGGTTCGGGTTACGGAGTAAAGTTGCGTGAAAGTAAAATATCCTTCGGTATCGGAAGCAAGGGAAGACGAACGTATAGTCATGGTTAAGGATATCTTCGGTACCGTTACCGGTAAATATGACTTTCTTAATCATTTTTTGAGCCTTCGGCGCGATATTGCATGGCGTCGTTTTACCGTAAGGCAGATGCGCTTCTTTGAAACAAATCGTTTCCTTGATGTGGCATGCGGAACCGGTGACCTTGCTATTGCTGCCGCCTCCGTCTATTCGCACGTCCACGTGACAGGAATTGACTTTGTAAAGGAAATGATCGGCCAGGCATGCCGGAAGGTCGAAAAAAGGCAACTTTCTCAAAATATCCGGTTTATTAAAGGCGATGCCCTCCATCTTCCTTTTGGCGCCTCCAGTTTCGACGTCGCCGGGATAGCCTTCGGTATCAGGAATATTCCAGACAAGATGCAGGCGCTCAGGGAAATGGCCAGGGTCGTGGCGCCCGGTGGTCAAGTCATGGTACTGGAGATGATACCTCCCCGCCATACCCTGTTCCGTGGTATTTACCGCATCTATCTCCGTAAAATACTTCCCTGGCTTGCCCGATTATTTTCCTCAAACCCTTCTGCTTATCACTACTTAGCTGATTCCATCATGAATTTTCCTACGAAGGATATTTTTTCCGCACTCATGGAGGGGGCAGGTCTCATAAAGGTCAAAACATACGTCCTTACCATGGGCATTACCTGTCTTTTCGTCGGGATCAAAGCAAAATAGAGGAAACATCTAATGCCAGAAATTTGATTGAATTTTTGTAACTACTCAGGTATCTTGCCACCAAGGCACCAAGATTATAGAATTATTCTTTATAATAGCCTTTTTAATGCATGGCACATTGAAATTAATGAGAAAACTCCGTTATTCAATTTATATCCATCTTCTCTTTACTTATGTCGTTCACTATAGTGAGGTCCGGCAATGCCAATCTATGAGTTTTACTGTAAGAAATGTAATACCGTTTACAACTTTTTTTCCAGGTCCGTCAACACCCAAAAGGTCCCCCACTGTCCGAAATGCAGAATAGTCAGCTTAGAACGCCAGATGTCTGTATTTGCCAGGATTTCAGGAAAAAAAGATGCGCTAAGCGATGACCTTCCCCCCATTGACGAAGCAAAGATGGAAAAAGCGATGGCCATGTTGGCCGGGGAAGCAGATAAAATCGCCGAAGACGACCCCCGTCAGGCGGCCCTGCTGATGAGGAAACTCTCTGACGTAACGGGTCTTAATCTGGGGCCGGGGATGGAGGATGCCCTCTCCCGCATGGAAAGGGGGGAAGATCCTGAGAAGATCGAAGAGGAGATGGGAGATTTACTGGAAACGGAAGAGCCTTTTCTCCTCGAGGCCAGGACAAGGAAAAGGAGCAAACGACCAAAGCCGCGTGTTGACGAAACCCTCTACGACCTGTAAGTTTAATCTTCGTATCTACTCAGGTTCAAAGTTCCATGGTTCACGGTTCAAGGTTAGACTAATGAAATATGAAGAACGCAAGCCAACCCTTAACCCTTAACCCTTAACCGTGAACTGTGAACCTGACAACCTGAGTAGTTACTAATCTTTACGCCTTTTCCACCTTAACCGCACACACCTTGTACTCGGGAATCTTCGCTATCGGGTCAAGGGCGTTTATCGTCAAGGCGTTTGCCGGCGATTCACTGAAGTGAAAGGGAACAAAGATAACCCCCCTGCCCGGTCTTTCACTTATCAAGGACTTTACTTTGATATCCCCGCGACGGGATGCGATGCGGATAAACTCACCGGAGCCGATACCCAGATGCACGGCATCATCCGTGTTTATCTCCGCGAGAAGCTCAGGATAAAGCATATTGAGCCCTCTCCCTTTACGGGTCATTGTGCCGGTATGGTAATGCTGCAATACCCTTCCTGTGGTAAGCAGGAACGGGTACTCCTCATCCGTCGGTTCTGCCGGTGGTTTGTAATCAATGGCAAAAAATAGCCCTTTACCCCTCACGAACTTTTCTATGTGGAGGATCGGTGTTCCCTGGTGGCCTTCATCGGGACAGGGCCAGGGGATACCGGCCCCTTCAATACGCTGGCAGGTTATACCGGCATAGCTCGGAGTTACGCTACGGATCTCTTCCATTATATCCTCTGGACCTTTATAATCCATCGGGTACCCCATCCTTCCGGACAACTCGCATATTATCCGGTAATCTTCTCTCGCCTCCCCCGGTGGAGAAACGGCCTTCCTTACACGCTGAACCCTTCTTTCAGAATTTGTAAAGGTCCCTTCCTTCTCGGCGAAAGATGTGGCGGGAAGGACAACATCGGCGTACTTCGCCGTCTCTGTAAGGAATATGTCCTGGACTACGAGAAACTCCAGCGATTTTAGGCAATGTTCTATATGATTCATGTCCGGGTCAGACAGGAGCGGGTTCTCACCCATGATATATATCGCCTTTACCTTCCCCTCTTCGGCGGCGCTGAACATCTCGGTAACTGTAAGTCCTGGTGTGCGGGGGAGGTTATTCACACCCCATGCCTCTTCAAATTTCTCCCTCACCTCATCACCGGTAACCGGTTGATACCCCGTGAAGACATTGGGCAGGGCGCCAAGGTCACATGCCCCCTGCACATTGTTCTGCCCGCGGAGGGGATTGACCCCTCCCCCGGGAACACCAACATTCCCGCAGAGCATGGCCAGATTCGCCAGGGATTTGACAGCGTCGGTCCCCGTTATATGCTGGGTAATTCCCATCGTATACAAGATTGACGCCGGTTTTGCCTTGCCATAAGCGCGGGCTGCCTCCATTAAATCTGAAGCCGGTATACCTGTAATACCGGAAACATACTGGGGGGTATATTTTTCGACGGCGGCCTTGAGCTCCTCGAAGCCTTCCGTCCTCTCTTTTATATATTCAGAGGCCTGCAAATTTTCCTTAATAATAAGGAGAATAAGCCCGTTGATCCAGGCAATATCAGTACCCGGTTTTGCTCTGAGCCAGATATCTGCATAGTCAACTAAATCTATCTTTCTTGGATCTACAACGATTAATTTTGCCCCTTTTCTTAGAACCGCCTCTTTTATGTAGTTGGCAAAGATCGGATGACATTCCGTGGTATTGCTTCCCGTTACTAATATGACCTCCGATTTCAGGAGATCGGCGATGGGATTTGTCATCGCCCCACTGCCAAATGATGCGGCAAGACCTGCCACAGTAGAGGAGTGCCAAAGCCGGGCACAGTGGTCTATGTTGTTTGTTCCGATAACCGCCCGCAGGAACTTCTGCATGAGATAATTCTCCTCATTGGTACACCGGGCGGAAGAGAGACCGGCAATGGCATCGCTTCCAGCGGCGGTTTTAATCGCTGTCAATCTTTCTGCAACCAGATCCAACGCCTCATCCCAAGCGGCCTCGTGGAATTTCCCGTCCCGTTTAATAAGAGGCTTTGTAAGGCGCTCCTCACTTCCGATAAATTCATACCCAAAGCGTCCCTTGACACATAAACTCCCCCTGTTTACTTCATCATCATCTTTTGTCGTGATACCGATAACCCGGTTATTCATCACATTGAGTTCAAGCTGACAACCGCATCCACAGTAGGCACAGGTAGTCTTGACACGATTTACCATCCAGGTGCGCCCCTTGTACCGGCTCAGATTTTCCGTTAAAGCTCCGGTGGGACAAACCTTGATACATTCACCACAGGACTCACACTTCTCCTTATTTACCGGAGATATACCTGCTCCAAAGCCTGAACCAACAATATCAATGGCTCCTAACGCTTTTATATCCCGGCAGGCGGCAACACAGCGCAGACACATGATACACCTGTCCGGCCAGTAGCGGATAAGGGGGGTAGCATAAATCGCCTCCCGCTCTTTTTTCTCCGCCCGGTATTCTGCGGTCTCTATCTCAAACTCATATACCAGATCCTGGAGCGAGCATTCCCCACCCTTGTCACAGACGGGACAGTCAAGGGGGTGGTTGACCAGCATCAATTTGAGGGTCTCCCTTCTCATCCGTTGCAGACGTTCGGAATTTGTGACCACCTTGATGCCTTCCGCAACAGGTGTCGTGCATGCCGTCATGGGATTAGGCAACCCCTCGATTTCTACCACGCACATCCTGCATGAGCCTATGGGGTTTAATCGTTTATGATAACAAAGGGTCGGAATCTTGATCCCTGCCAGTTTCGCAGCGTCAAGAATTGTGGCGCCTTCCTCTACCGTGATCTCTCTTTCATCAATGGTTAGCTTCACCATTTTCCATCCTCTTTAATGTAATAGTTTTTGTGTTAAACCGCTATCATCCCCACCCGGTAGCATCTCAGGCAACGATCTGCCTCAGCTTTTGCTTCGAGAAAATGGTATCCTTTTTCTACTTCGGCAAATGTTTGCTTTCTCTCTTCCGGGGGAAGCATCGGCAGGTGCAACATCTTTCTTCCCCCTAAAAATCCTATCTTCTCCCTGGGATCGAAAACTTTGACATCATTGAATAGTCTGTCAAAATAATCATCATCAGTGGCCTCTAATCTCTTGCCATTTATGAAACAGTCTATATTAACTGCGGCCCTTTTGCCGCCGGCACAGGCATTGATAAGTGCGGAAGGACCGGTCACGCAGTCGCCGGCAGAAAATATCCTGGGATTGCTTGTCTGCATGGTGAACTCATCTACCACCAGGGTACTTTTTCTCGTTGTTTTTACATTATCACCGGATTTACCCTCGAGGAGCCCCAGATCAATGGCCTGCCCGATCGCGGGAACCAGGATATCACAATCTATTACGAATTCAGAACCCTCCACGGGAACGGGACGTCTCCGCCCGCTTTCATCCGGCTCACCTAATTCCATACGGATACATTCGACACCGATTACCATTCCCTCTCTGGTGAGTATCTTTTTAGGATTGGTCAAATAATGGAATGTTACGTTCTCTTCCTCGGCATCTTTGATCTCCACGTGATCTGCCGGCATTTCTCTCTTTGTTCTCCGATAAACGAGATTTACGTCCTCCTTCCCGATGCGGAAGGAAGAGCGCACACAGTCTATAGCCACGTTCCCACCACCTACCACGACCACCTTTTTCCCCTCCGGGTAAGGATCAACTCCCACGTTAATTTTCTGAAGATACTCAATACCGGGAATGAAGCCCCCGTATCCCTTGTCCTCTCCCTCCACTCCCATGGCAGTGCTGGCTTGAGCCCCGATACCGATGAATATTGCTTCACTTTCCTTTTCTATATCAGAAAGTTTAATGTCCTTTCCCACCACTGTATTGTATTTTATGGCAACGCCCATCTTTTGAATCTGTTCCACCTCAAAACCGAGGATATTCCTCGGGAGACGATAATCAGGAATACCCATTGCCGCCATCCCGCCTGGTTCTCCAAATCTCTCGTAAATCGTGACCGTATGCCCCTTGAGCGCCAAGTGATAAGCACAGGCCAGTCCGGCAGGTCCTGCACCGATAATGGCAACTTTACCTGTTTTTTCCGACGGTGTTTGTTTAAACGACACCTTTTTCTTCTTTTTCAGATTATCATCCGCCACAAAGCGCTTGAGATATTTTATGGAGATCGGTTCATCCAGAATTGTTCGGCGACAATGCATCTCACACGGTCTTACACAAACTCTCCCGACCACACCGGGAAGTGGCAGCTTCTCTACAATGGTATTCAGTGACTCCTCGAATTTTCCTTCCTTTATGGATTCTACATAGCGGGGGATATCCAGATGTATCGGGCAGGCATCCATGCAGGGGGCGGTAAGTTTATAGTGATAGTTGCCTTCTAAGATGGGCTTCTTGTCCTGCACTGCCCTCTTAAAATCTTCAGCAAATAATTTTACCGCATCTAAAAGGGGAATCGGTCCGGTTTGCCCCAGGTTACATTTTGAACCTTCCCGAATAACTTCCGCGACCCGGACAAGGGCATCAATATCTCCCTCATCACCGTTTCCCCGGCAGATCTTTGTCAGGGTGTCTGCCAGGACCATGGTGCCGACACGACAGGTAAAACATTTGCCGCAGGATTCACTCTGCACCGCTGTTATGTACGCCCGGCACAGATCAACAATATTGACATCCCGGGATCTCAATACAATGCCGTACCAGCCAATCAATGCCCGAATGTCTTCCTTCCCCGCAAATTGCGAGGGTAGTGCAATCCCTTTAATTTTTTCATAATTCTCAGGTTCCTTACCCCTGTTATCTACAATCTCCCCCCCCCATGAGCTGAAAAAAACATCCGTCATCATCTTCCCCCATTTAACTTTCAAAGTTTTAATTTTTCATCTAAATTGCAGATTTTCTATATTAGAGATGAAATAATTGTCAAGGAAAATATCAGGACTACGTGATGGATGTCTTTTTCTTTTCCATGGCCTTCTTCAGTTTCTCCCCCACGACTCCCAAGCCGGAGGGAGCTGTTTCTTTCCTTTCATCTTTATACACGAGACTGCTTTCATCGAAACTGCATTCATCTGTCCCGGACGACCCTTCCAGATAACTTCCAAGAAGAGACCGGCTATGAATATCCTCATGACAGTAGACACAGAGATTTTCCCAGTTGCTCCCGTCCAACGGATTGTTGTGATGGTTGCCATCCCGGTGGTGAACCGTCAGCAGATGGCGGTTAGTCTCGTTAAACTCCCTCCCACAGCGGGCACATATAAAACCATAAAGATTCAGCGACCGTTCCCGGTAATCTTCCCCTCGCAGATCCTCTTGTCCTTTCTTGATTTCCCTTACCACATCTTCCACTGGTCTCGTTGTCCCGGGCCTCGCGGCCACGGTATGGGTACGGACCCGCCCCCATTTGTTCCCGTATGTTACCCTCGACACAACTCTCCCCTCCGTTTAAAATCTATCTTTTTATTTTCTAAGATTGTAAGTAGATTAACGGGCAGAACGAAAAACATTTAGGAAAGCTCGTACACCTTTTAGAACGGCAGATAGAGTCACCAGTGTCTTGAAAAAAGGAAGTCTTATCACGGCCTCCAAATTTCCAAC
>Ga0210049_1000239_pt1 | contig 42398 bp, 35 predicted proteins | sample CryGeyCG2014_300_2_FD_183964 | JGI IMG/M metagenome (GOLD analysis project Ga0210049, IMG submission 183964) | Groundwater microbial communities from aquifer - Crystal Geyser CG06_land_8/20/14_3.00 (SPAdes) (version 2) | ecosystem: Environmental > Aquatic > Deep subsurface > Groundwater | place... | reverse complement strand
CTCTGACGAAAGTTCCGGCGACAATTCCGGAGTTAAATTAGGCTGCGGTCCTGAAATCTGTTGCAGATCGCTGGATTTTTCTCCAATGGCAAAAGACAATTTAATTTTTGCCGAAACAAATTCTTTTTCTTTCAGCTCTTCGAAATTAGGAATATGCTTTGCTTTTACAATATTGCCAAAAGTATTTTTTAAACCCTGAGCAATAAACTTCTTTGCGGATTGGAAAAAAGAAGTTGGCGCTTCTTGCTGGCTGTTTTCTGTTTGCTGAATTTCGGCCGCTTGAGGTTTTGGAACATTTGAAATTTCTTCCATCAACGGAGTTTCTTCAGTCTGTTGCAATTCGGTTGGTTGGGGTTCAGCAGTTCCCATAGATTCCTCTATCAATGGCGTTGCCAAAGGCGTTTCTGATTCTGATAAAGTTTCTATTGGAGTCTCTGCCTGACTCTCTAAGGGAGTCTCTAATAAGGTTTCTGTTGGAGTTTCTGTCAGATTCTCTAAAGGAGTTTCTAATGGAGTTTCCGAAGGAATTTGAGTTTCGGCTGGGTTTTCATTTTGGACGTTCTCTTCTGGTAAAGAACTTTCGTCTGGCTTGCCCTCCATAGCTTCCTTGTCCGCCGTAGCTTCAGCAGAGGCGGAAGCGACGGAGGGTGTTGGCGAAGGCGTTATCCCGGATATTTGATTTTCTTCATTGTGATTTTCATTTTCAACTGATGGCGTTGGTTGTTCTTCTTGGTTTTCTGTTTGCTGCCCTTCAGTGTTTCCTTCTGGTTCAGGCGTTATCGATGGCTCTGGAGTTGGCTGCGCTTGTTGAATCTCTTCTCCTGCTCCTTCGAAAATTTGCGGTATCGCGCTAAATTCTGAAACAATCAAACTCAATAAACCTTGCTGGTAAGTAGCAGAATTTAATTCTGAAAAAGAACTAAGATCGCCATTTTCGGCAACATCTGGCTGACCCATTGCGTTTTGAGAATTCTGCCAGTCGCCATCAAACTGAACTGGAAAAATTTCAATGGTCTGAATAGGATTTTTTGGAGTAACTGCCCAAACCAAAAGCACGCCGGAAATAACTATTCCAAGAATTGCAAAAGCGGTGCCGTATTTCGAACTTTTCAAAAACGCGCGAACAGCTCTTGTCCAAAGAGAAATTTCTTTTCTGACAAAAAGTAAGCTGTCTCCAAGCAAAACAGCTCGATTTTTGTCGGAATATTTTCTTCTAGAATCTTTCTTTTTAATTCCTGATTCTAGGTATTGTCTAAGAATTTCTTCGTTTACCAGCCAAGAAATTCCAGAATAAATTTTCTTGCCGGCGATTTTCTTTGACCTAATAAGGTAACCAACGTAATCTGAGCTATAACCGGAAAACTTTGCGGCTTCCTTGAGTGTAAGATATTTTTTCTTGGATAAATGGAAGTCTCGAGACTCGATAATTGCTGATTTCTGGCTTTTGCAGTATTTGGTTAAACTCTGTACGCTAACCTGCCAAGAAACATTGGTATAAACTCTTTTTCCTTGAATTTTTCCTTTCCTAATCAAAAAACCAACATAGTCTGGCGCGTATCCGGACATCTTGGCAGCTTCTCTGAGAGAAATATATTTTCCGTTCTGAAAAATACTCATAATTTAACTTAAATCTCGACCATCGATATTCGGTAATTATAACATAAAGAATTCTCACCAACCTGTGGAAAACTAGAAAGTCCAGCGGAGGGTCCAGCGGAGGACATTCCTCCGCTGGACTTTTCGCCAGTATGTTTTATAAAATTATCCGAAAATAATTACTCTAAAATAATGTTTCCGAGTGTTTTTATTTCACCCTTATATTTAACCCAGGCCTCAACATATTTCCTGCACCCTTCTGTCCCGCTGAGAATCTTTAATAAATATTGTCGATTTGTGACAGAGGGAAAATTTTTTTTACCAATATAATCCTGATAGCTAGACCATTTATAATTCTCTAAAAACTTAATTGCTTTCTGCGGGTTAGATATACCTTTTTCCTTCCAGTTGGGTTCTATTAAGGAAACTGGATTGGTATGGATATAAGCAAATGCATTTTTCAATTGTTCATCTGTTTTGATATGAATGGCACGGAATCTGCTCTGAAAAAGATGACCTTTACGTTCATATTTTTTATTGAAATAAGAAACGTAACCTGTGCCGTACTTTCTCATAAAGTCAGAAATTCCATTATTTTTTATTTGGCGTAAAAGCAAATGAATATGATTGGGCATAAAACAAAACGCTAAAATCTCTACGAATAAATCGCGAATATCTTCGCTTTGTTGATCTCCACGAGCTTTTATAAGCCGGCGTTTTTCTCGTTGTTTACGAATTTCTATTGGATATATGGTATTAAATTCGTAAAGAGAAAAAATTCCTCGGTAATAGTCGTCGATATCCTGAAAAGTTAAAGAATCTCCCACTCCACGGTTAACAATATGATAAATTTCATTGTTCAGTAACGGCGAATAATCTATGTCAACATCTAGCGGCATAATCGTATGCCGTTTTATGTTTAAGCATCGCAAAAATGATGTTAATTATTCTTCTTTTCAAACAGCACAATGCCTGAGCCTTATTCTTCCCCTCGGCAATCTTTTTCTTAAAATATTCTTTGCCATAGACATTGCCTTGTCTTCCTATTTGAGCTAAAGCTATCCTATGGATGGCCTTATTCAGTCTTCTGTTTCCCGATTTTGTTTTAATATGCTTTATGCTCTTTCCGGATGATTTTTCTTTGGGGCACAGCCCTCCATATTTTGCCAAAGACGAAGAGGATTGAAATCTGTCAATGTTCTTTATCTCAGCCAGAACCGAAGAGGCCGAAACCAATCCGCAACCGTTTAATGTTTCCAACTTTTGATTCATTTGGTTCAATAATATATTCATCTCCTCTTCTATTTCCATCACCTCTTTTCTTATATCCTTTAATCTTCTAACCTTTCTCTTTATTTGGTTCTTGAGAACAAGGCTTTCTTTCAATTCTGCCGGAACAGGATTTTTTAACCAGTACCGCAGAGCCCTGACAGCAAAAGGATTCTTAAACTTCAATCTATATTCAGAATTGTATGCCTTATGGAACAATCTGTGCAGCTGGTTTTTGATCCTAGTTTGCTCCTTAACTAAAAACTCTCTGTCTATCACCAAATCCTTAAGCTCTTTTGTTATTTCGTTCGTTTTTGATATGCTGAAATTGGGTAGCGTGCCGATCTTTGAGATTAAGGCCTTTGCTACCCCTAACGCATCCTGTGAATCTGACTTTTCAGGATGCGTTAACTTTCTACGTTCTCTGTCAACCAGCACAGGGGAAACCACCTTTACGGGAAAATTCTCTTGGCAAAGATGCCGGGCCAATCTTTGTCCGTAGGCAGATGTATCTTCTAAGCCGAAAATCACTTTTAGATTCTTGGCTTCCGCTAATGTTTTTACCCCTTTAACCAACTTTTCGAATTCTTCTTTAGAATTGTTAATCTCTTTTTCTAAAAGAGCTTGGCCGAAGCAATTGGTGGCTACGGCCGTATGTTGGTCTTTGTGGACATCCACCCCAACATACAGGAAGTTAATTGGATTTGATTCCTTTGTTTCCATATATTTTATTATTATTTTTAATTGTTTTCCTTTGACCTTTGTTTTCTTTGCCAATGAAAGATCAGTATTCAAGCCATTCCTTATATTACAAAGGTGGCAATAATCTATTTGTTCATACTGGCAAAGGTAAAAGGCAAGTTGCAATTCGCCGTGAGCTTTGGAAAAAGCAGGTTTTTTGCAGCAATGCTTGCCTTCTACCTTCACCGTATCACAAAAAAACCAGTACGTTTTCTTTCTAACATACTGGTCTTTTGGTGGGCATATTTTATGTAAAATTCCCTGAAGTCCAGCGGAGGACATTCCTCCGCTGGACTTTTACGGATTTAAGCGTCTTCTATTGTCTCTAGAAATATCCAGAAAAATGTTCTTGAGAGACTTGGGAAGTATTATTTTTGTTAGTCCAGCGCGGCGATGGCGACGATGGAAATGCCAAAGGGAAAATTTATATTGGTCAAAAAATGCTTTTCTGAAGAAAATAACCATTTAAAAAACCGATCAAATGAATGAAGGGACATTTGGAGACCAAGTTGATTATTTTTTTCGCTCCGCGAAAAAATATGCTCTAAAAATTTTACTACAACTGCCGGCGCGAAAGGGAACGTGTCAAAATAAGAAATTTTTTCAATTTTAAAACCTGCTTTCGTAATTTTTTCCGACAACTCTCTTCTGGTATATCTTCTTTTATGCTGGTTGACCTCGTCAAAATGCGTCCATAAAAATTTATAGGCTGGCACCGTAATAATTAAAATACCATTGGGTTTTAAAATATTCTTTATCGCTTCCAAGGCTTTTGTGTCATCATCAATATGTTCAAGCACGTCTAAAACTGTAATCAAATCAAATTTCAAGGGGAGCAGATTTTGCATATTTTCCGGAAACGAGCCCAAGACTATTTTTGCCTTGGGCGATCTAATCTTACTGTAGGCAATCGCTTTTTCATTTTTGTCCAAACCATAAACTTCGCCGTATTTTGATAAACTTTTAAGCATCATTCCCGTTCCGCAGCCGATGTCCAAAACTTTTGAATTAGGTTCGGGTCTATAATATTTATCGATCAAGCGCAAAAGAATTTCTTTTCTGCCTTGAAACCACCAGTGTTTATCTTCTATTTTATAAAAGTAATCGTATAAAAATTTTTCCATTTTTCTTTTAATATTTTTTAGAGTACCACCACTTGAGCATATCGATAAGATAACTGCAAGCTGTAGACGGTCTAACTTTCGATTTTCCTCTTTGTCGGCGATTAAATATCACGGGAAACTCGCCTATCTTGTATCCCCTTTTGATGGCTTTAATCATAAATTCATTATCAATAAACCAGGCTTTTGATTCAGGTTTTATGTCTTCGTAAAAATGCCTGGTGAAAACTTTTGGCTTTCCGCCGATATCGTCAAAATTGCCACCGAACATCAGTCTGAAAAGAAAATTATAAATTTTACTGAAAAATCTACGCTGCCAACCGTCATTTCTTTTTACCCTCTTCCCTTTGCAAATATCAAGATTATCTTTCTTAAGTTTTAAAAAAATTTCAACAAGATATTTGGCATCAACTTGGCCGTCAGAATCCATAAAAGCCAGAGCATCGCCTCGGCTTTCTCCCAAACCGCGAATCACAGCGGTACTAAATCCTGAATTTGGCCAAATCCTAATATTTTTCAATGCCGGTATTTCTTTTTTCAAAGAGTCCAAAATTGCTTGAGTATTGTCAGTTGAGCCATCGTCAACGACAATCAACTCATACTGGATTTTCAGTTTATCCAGTTTGTCTCTTAAGTCCCGAAGCAACGGTGTTAAGTTTTCGGCCTCATTATAAGATGGGAGAATGACCGATAATTCCATGTTTAAAGAATTACTTTAATTTTCTAATCATCTACGCTAACAAAGATCAATGTTTGAAAAATCCAAATGACAAAATCCAAATGACAAACAAAATCCAAAATCTCAAATAATTTTTGGCATTTAGTTTTTGGATTTCATTTGAAATTTGAGCTTTGAAATTTGATATTTTGATTGGTCATAGTTTCCCAACATTGATTCGAATTCCCATCGCTTATACTAATCCCCCGTCGCGACTTCATAATACACTCCCTCGCAGGTTGGAAAATAAAAGGTAATTAATCTGTCTTGATATTTTTTATCCACACTTATAGCTATTTCGTTGGTTTTTTGGTTAAACTGAGGATTACTAACTTGGACTATTTCTTCGGGAAAAGCTTTCGCCATAATCAAAAATGGCAGCATAATTTCGTTTTGAGGCAATTGCGGAGAAAAAACATAAAAACAACTATCATAGAGACATTCCTTTCTTTTGAAAAACACTCTTTGAGCTTCTGATTTTTTAAACTCTTGTCCGTCCATAACATCCATATACAGAAAGATAAAGTTCTCTGAATCAACTGAAGCTACCATTGAGGCAATTCGGTTAAAGTTATTCAATGGTTCCGGAGCCAAAGAGTCTACTTTTAAAGCTTTGCAAAAATATAAAAGTGCTTTAAGGTATTGACTCTGCTCTATCATCAAAGCTCCCATATTGTTGTAACTTTTGTAGTTTCCGTCTCTGTCTGAAGCTTGAATTGCTTTTTCGTAATACTCTTGCGCCTTTTCAAAATCACCTTTTTGCCTGTAATAATCGCCAATATTATTGTAAGAGTGGCTTACGTATTTCCAGTTCGGGTCCCTTCTGACAATCTCTTCCCATTGAATTTTAGCGCCCTCAATGTCGCCTTGCTCTCTTAAGACGTCTGCCAGATATTCCCGGTTTTTTGAAACATTTGGGTTTTGTTTTATATTTGCTTCAAAAAAAGTTATATCGCTTTTCCAAGTTTTATTTCGGTTATAAACTATCCAAAATGATAAGCAAATAACTAAAAACAAAAATAGAGAAACCATGTATTTTAAAGTTTTACCTTTTCTCCAAAAATAATTCAAAAAATATGACGCCATCAAGCTAAAACCAATAGTGGATACAAAAAGATATCTTTCGGCAAAAATGTTGTCTCCTGCAACATTGTAAAAAACGAGCATTGGTAAAACATAAATAAATATCCAAAACAAGGAAAAAGCGACAATTTTTCTTTTTGTTTTGACAGCGAAAAAAAGAAAAACCCAGAATGCCAAAAATAAAAAAACTAAAGCCAAAAACTTGAAACTAGATAAGTTCAGCTTTTCGGTAAGTTCGTTGATAAAGATCAAAGGATAAGGAAAAAATAGTTTTTTTATGTATTGCCAGAAAAGCCAAAAAAAGTAATAAATCCTAGAAAAAGAACCAAGATGGGTCACTTCACTTGCCAGCCCACCAAACGCGCCGATAACCGCATTCCTTATCGTAAAATAAAAGATAAATACTGCGCCAAAGCACAAGTAATTTTTAATTTCTTTTTTAAAAAATTCTCCAACTTTCCTGAAAAATTGATTTCCCGATATGAAAAGCTTCACATAATCCCACGAAAAACGGAAAGTAGCTTTCTTCTTTCTCTTTCTTTTAGAAAAGAGTGGAGTTAAATTAAGTTTTTGCCAGAATAGCAAGTCTAAAGAAAAAACAAGCAACGGAACAGCTACAATCGTAGGCTCTTTAGCGAGCATAGCCAGAAAATAAAAAATTAAAGCAAAAATAAAGTATTTGCGAGAACCTGTTTGGCGAAATTTCGTGAAAAGCAAAAGACTCAAGATAACAAAAATAGCCGCCAGAATATCATTGGCAGTAGAAATCCAAGCAACTACTTCATTGTTTATGGGATGAATTGTAAAAATTAGCGCTGTAAAAAAAGAAAGATAAAAGTCGTCTGTTAATGTTCGTACAAAAACAAAAACGAGCAAAACCGCTGTTAAAAAGTATAAAAGGTTAATCAAATGGAAAAACCATGGACTTGAAGAAATCTGCCAAGTTAAAAGATAAGTGAGGGTATGCAATGGTTGATAGTGGAGTGTTTTTCCTTTGCAGCCGCCAATAGCATTCTCCCAAATGCAGCCGGTAAAAACTTTTGGCAAATATTCTAAAGAGTGAACATAAGGATTATCCCTGATTACCGCTCTATCATCCAAAACAAAACCGTTAAATAAAGTGTTACCGTAAAAAACAGCGATGAGAATGAAAAAAATAGCAAAAGCAAAGTACTCTTTTTTGATTTTGGTTATGGAATTAAGAAACATAATGAATAATTTTCAATTATCAATCAACGATTTTTAATTATTTTGTAAGCCCCGCCGCTCTGCGGTGGGGAACAAAATAATGAGGTTTCCAAAGGAGCTAATTCCTTTGGTCGCGGGCGGGGTAAAAGCCCCGCCCGCAAAACACCTTAAAAAAATATATTATTTACTACTTACTACTTCATAATATATACCATCGCAGGTTGGGAAAAGGAAAGCCAAAGTTTCATCTTTATATTTTGAATCAACGACAATGTTAATCAAACCAGTTTGATTATCAAAGCCAGAATTTTCAATTTTGACGCCATTTTGTTTCTGGTCGCCGACTGAAATCAAAGATGGCAAAATAATTTCGGAAGATTCAAATCCTGGGGTAAAAAAGAAAACGCATTTTTCCTCCTGGCAGGATTCTTCCTTAAACCGGATTTTTTCTTTGTCACTTTTAATAAAAGTTTTATTTTCAGAAATCTTTTTATAAAGCAGGGTCTGATCGTTTTCATATGCTTTTGATGATAATTCAACCGCCCTGTTAAAATTCGCCTGGCTTTCTTGAGATTCCGGATTTGCCTGCAACGCCTGGCAAAAATATCGTATTGCGGAAACATAGTCCTCTTTCTTTGCATAAAAAACACCTAATCTGTTCCAGCCAAAATGGGTTTTCCAATCATCAGAAGCGGTGGCGGATTTATGGTAATATTCCAATGCGTTTTCTTCTTCTCCCCTATCTCTATAATAATCTCCCAAATGCAGATAGACCATAGAAATATCTGCCCAGTTAGGTTTTCTTTTAACAATCCCTTCAAGCTGAATTTTTGCTGCTTCAAAGTCCTGCTTGTCATTTCTTAGTAAAACAGCGTAGTTAAAGCGAATCGGAGTAGCGTCGGGATTTTGGGCCAAAGTCCTTGTGTATAGCACTTCATTGCTGGACCAGATTGAATTTCGGTCAAAATAAATCGTGTACCAAAAAATCCCGCCAATTATTACTAATAAAGAAATGACAACTGCTTTTGTTTTTTGATTTTTCTGAAAAAAATCGGTCAAAAAATAACTTAATAAAAAAGAAAAGCCAATTAAAGGCACAAAGGCGTATCTTTCAGAAAAAACGCTTTCACCGGCAGATTCCACGAAAATTAGCACCGGCAAAAGAAAAATAATTAACCAAAGTCCAGAAAGAAAAAGCAGATTTTTCCTCTTCCTGTAAAAAAGAAACAGAACAGCAGAAAAAACAAGCACGAGAAGAAATAGCGCCAAAAACTCCAAACTTAGAATGTTGGATCTTTTTACAAAATGAAAAAAGAAAACTCTAGGATATGGAAACAAAATATTCCGGATATACTCAAAAAGAAGATAAAAAAACGTATAAATTCTTTCAGCAATAGAAAACGGTGAAAAGGGGCTTTTGCCACTCTGGATTAATCCCCCGCCCAAAACCGCTGTTCTCATTACAAAATAAAAGACAGCGAAAAAGACGAGTATAAGATAATTTTTAATTTCCCGCCACTGGAAAAAGTCTTCAAAATCTATTTTAAATATCTGCCAGTCAATCAAAAAGAAAATTAGCGGCAGTACTATTGCCGGCTCTTTTGAAAGAATTCCCAGAAAATAAAGGAAGGCGGAAATTAAAAATGTTTTAAAAACTCCGGTTTTACGGTACTTTATGTAAAAAAGAGTTGCCAATAATACAAAAATTGCAAAGGTAAGATCTGGAACTGCGGCTGCCCAATTTACTACTTCGGCATTGATCGGGTGAATTAAAAAAATCAAAGAGGAAATGAAGGCAAAAACAGAATTTTCTGTTAGAACTTTGGCTAATATAAAGATTAGAAAAACAATTATTAAAAAATAAACAATGTTAACCAAGTGAAAAGCCCAGGGTTTTGAGGAAATTTGATAAGTTAAAATGTATGACAAACTTTGGACAGGCCGGTAATAAATAGCCCTGTCTTTGCATCCGCCAAAAGCGTGTTCCCAGATGCACCCAGTAACAACTTTTGGCAGATATTTTAAGGATTGGATGTATTCATTTTCAACTATTTGCTGATAATCATCATAGATAAAACCATTTTTTAGGGTATTGCCGTAAAAAATAACAACTAAAACAGCTAAAACAAGAAGTAATTTATAGTTTTCTTTAATTATGATTTTAAACATTATTGGATATTGTTATTTAAATCGGCCTTAACTTTAAAGTATTTGCCTTCACAAGTCGGGAAAATAAAATCGATTATTTCTTTTTTATATTTTAAATCGAGCTCTAAAGAAATCCTGCTGGTTTTAGGATCAAAACTTGGCTCGGTCTTGAAAACTTTATTCTTCGATAATCCCAATATCAGAGACGGCAAAATCGTTTCATTTCCTTTTCCCATAAATGAGAATCCAAACAAACATTGTTCTCCTTGGCAATCTCTACCAAGATATTCTATCACATTATCTTTGCTCAACTCATAGGAACTATTAGCTGTAATGTCATTCCATAATCCCTGTAGGTTGTTTTCATATTCAGAATCAATCATCGGTAAAATCCGGCTGAAGTTTTCCTGCGGTTTTTGAACATCTGGAGATACCTGAACTGCTTTGCAAAAATTAATAAGAGCCGAGAGGTAGTCTTTTTTTTCTACGTAGATAGCGCCAATATTATTATACACTCCATATCCAAAATATCCCGCTTCTGCCGATTTTTTGTAATATTCTAATGCTCCGTCCAGATCCCCTCTCATCCTGTATATATCGCCAACATTGCTATAAACATTGCTGATCTGAAACCATTGAGGGTTTACTTTTATGAGATTTTTGAAAGCTTTTTCGGCTCCTTCCCAATCTTTTTTATCCATGCCCAAATAAACTCCGTAGTCGCTATAAATCGTATAAGCTTTTGGATTATCTCTAATGGTTACAGAATACAGAGTGTCATTGTTTTTAAAATCCGGAATTCTTTTATTTATTATATAAAAGGACGTTCCGACAGCTAAAATTAGAGTTATCAGCCACAGGATCCTTAAATATCTTAGTTTCCGCCAAAAATATAGAAAAGCGGAAGACAGAAGAAAAGAGAAAGCAATGCTTGGAGAAAAAAGGTATCTTTCCGTAAAAATATTTTCCCCTACGCTGGTTATAAAAAAAAGAACAGGAACCAGGAAAATGAAAAACCATAAAAAAGCTAAAGCTAACAAATTTTTTCTTTTTATTAATAAAAATATAAAAGCGGCAAAAAAAACGAAGAATATAGCGAAAGAAGATATAAATTTTAAGGAAAGGAAATCAGACCTTTTTTCATATGTGTAAAAAAGCAATAACGGAAAAGGTTTGATAAATTTTAGTACGTAGTCAGCAAAAAGAGTAATAAAGGCAAAAATACGTTCTTGAATAGTAAAAACTCCATAATATTGGTTAGTTACTCCGCCAAAATGTCCAAGTACGAGTTTCCGCATTGTGAAATAAATAACGAGAGAAGCGAACACCGCTAAATAAGGTTTTATCCGGGAAGCGATAAACCATGGATCTGATTGCAAGCCAATATTGGTTTCGGTTTTTTGACTCTGCTTCATTGACAAATCAGACGAGTCTTCTCCACCGGAAGAGCCATTGGCTGTTTTTAAAACAGATCCTATCTTACCAAAGTTAAAAATTTCTTTGATTGGTGTTTTGAAGTAAAAAAGGTCAAGAAATACAAAAATAATAGGAGATAAAACAGCAGGTTCTTTGGATATAATTCCTAAGAAAAAGAACAGAAAAAACAACAGAAGGTTTTTAAAAATGGGGTTTTGTCGGTACTTTATAAAATATATCGTTGAAAGTAAAACAAAAATAGTAAAAGTAACATCGGGAACAGTCGCAGGCCAAATGGCGACCTCGCTATTGACTGGATTGATCAGAAAAATTAAAGCTGTCAAGAAGCTAAGAATAAAATTCTTAGTCAAGAACTTTATCAAAAGAAAAACCAAAAAGCCAGCCGTTAAAAAATATAAAAGATTAACCAAGTGAAAAAACCAAGCCCCAGAACTAATCTGCCAGGTTAAAATATAAGACAAGGTCATCGTTGGCCTGTAATAACTCAAGGCATTGCACCCGCCGTAAACACGATGCTCCCAAGGACAGCTGGTTATAACTTTATAAAGATACTTCAAAGACTGGATATCCGGATTATCGACTATTTGAGAGAGGTCATCATGGACAAAACCGTTCCATAGCGCTTTACCGTAAAAAACAGCGACCAAAAGGGCAAAAATTAGCAAAACTATGTAGTTTTTATTTTTACGGCGAAAATAGCTTTGGGCCGCTCCGCCCCCGGGCAAAAGGCGCAAGGATGTTTTTTCTCCTTCTTTTAGGAAAAAATTTTTACTGTCTTTTGTAAAGAAATTTTGGTTTTCCATAAGTTTCAAAAAGAAGAAAAAAAAGATTATTTTTTATCTTCCGCCGTCTTTAACGTTCCTTGAACCTTATAATATAAACCGTCGCAGGTCGGGAAAATAAAGGTTATCGCTCTTTCTTTTTGTTTATCTTTATCGTCAAAAAGCAACTCAAGTCCTATCATTTTTCTTTGAGGATCAAACATTCGATTTGTGATTTTCATCACTTCGCTTTTATCATCTACCGCTAAAATCAGAAAAGGAAAAATAAGTTCTCCTTGTGGAGCGTTTGAAATAAATATGAACTTACAACCGTTTGCATCGCACGAATCTTGGGAATAACTAATTTTATTCTCACTGTTTTCTGTAAAAACGCCGCCTTTAGTTATGTCATCGTAAAGGGCCTTGAGCCCTTCGGGAGTTTTGACCGCCTCAATTAAGGTTACTATCCTGTTTATATTATTATTTACTTCTTGGGCGGTAGGATCTAAAAGAGATGCTTTACACAAATACGTCAGAGCTTTAAGATGTTCATTTTTTTGAATGTAAAGAGCGCCTAAATTATTATAGGGTTTGTAGTTTTGCTCTTTGGAGGCTTTAATTGATTTATTGTAAAAATTTACAGCCTCATCGAAATCTCCTTTTATCCGATAGTACTCTCCAAGCTGGTTATAAACTTTATCAATTTCCCACCAATCAGGAGCTAAATTAACGATAAAATCAAGCTCTTTTTTGGCTTCTTCTAACTTTCCTCCGTCCATTAATTCAACTGCCAAGTTTCTTCTAATAGAATTAGCTTTTGGATTTAAAATCAGGGTTGCATTATAAAGGGACTGGTCGTCATGAAAAATTTTATTTCTAGGATAAACAATGCCCCAGCAAACTCCAATCAGAAAAATTAGAAAAACTAAAAAATATATTCTGATATTCTTCTTTTGACGCCAAAAGTAATAAAAACAATAAGCCAAAAGGAAGGAAAAACCAATACTCGGCACAAAAAGATACCTTTCCGAAAATATGTTCTCGCCGGCAGAGTAAACGAAAAAAAGAACTGGCCACAAAAAAAGAAAAACCCAAGCTAAAAAAATCGCTAAAACTTTTGCTTTTTTTCTTATTGCAAAATAAATAGAACTAAATAAAATTATCAACCCAATAAATGAAAGGATGAATTCAAAACTTAAGAAGTTTGACCTTTTTTCAAAGTAATAAAAAAAATTCTGCGGATAAGGGTAAAAAAGCTTTAGCATATACTGGCCAAACAAAGAAATAAAAGCATAAACTCTCTCTTTTAAAGAAAAAATCCCGTAATACAAAGGCTGTAATCCTACTAAAGTCCTTAAAACGGCAAACCTTAAACCAATATAAGCCAAGAAAAAGATAGTAAATCCAAAATAAGGCTTTATTTCTTTAAAGTTTAAACGAATGCCGAGATCAAAATCGTCTTTATTGAAAAAAACTTCATCATCTACGGAAACTTCAGATAAAACTGGTTTTTCAATACTAGCGGCTTTGCTAAGGTGTATTAGTTTTTTATTGAAAAATTTCCAGTCAAGCAAAATAAAAATTATGGGCAATGAAACCGCCGGCTCTTTTGCCAGCATAGCGAAAAAATAGAAAACGATGCACCAAGTTAAGTCTTTCGTTAAGTTTTTCTCTCTATATTTTATGAAAAATATTGTGGAAGACAATATAAAAACAGCAGCTAAAACTTCGGGGGTTGTAGCCACCCAATTAACCATTTCGCTGTTTATGGGATGGATTAGAAAAAAAAGAGCCGTAAGGAAAGCAAGAAAAAAGTTTTTAGTAAGTTTTTTTGTCAGAATAAAAAGCAAATAAACCGCAACAAAAAGGTATACAAGATGAACCAAGTGGAAAAACCAAGGTTGGTGAGAAAACTGCCAAGTTAAAAGGTAAGACAGGCTGTGGAAGGGTCTGTAATAGTTGGAGTCGCGGCATCCTTGAAAAATATATTCCCAAGTGCAACCAGTTATGACTTTTGGCAGATATTTTAGAGAATGGACGTATTCATTTTGAACTATTTGACCGATGTCATCGTGGACAAAGCCATTCCATAGGGTATTGCCGTAGAATAAAGCAACTAACAGAAAAAAAACAATTGCGGCTATTTTGTCTTTTCCAAAAACTTTTAGTTTCATAAATTATTGTGGTAAACCCCGTTAGAAGTCAGACACACATAGGTTTTTCATAAGACATGGCACAAACAAGAAGAACGGAGTTCAATTAAAGACCTTTGTCTTCCTGACTTCTAACGGGGTAAAATCGTGACGCGGTAATAAATCCCGCGGCAGCTTGGAAAAATGAAGTCTATTTCTTTTTTGCTATAAGATTCTTCTATTTGAACTTCAAATATTCCTTGTTCCTGGTTAAAATTAGAACCTTTTATTTCTATTTCTTTTTCGCTTCCGGAAATGACTGCGGTAATAAATGGAGCTAACAAAATATCCTGTTCTCCTTGGACGAAAGAAAAACTGTAGGCGCAAGTTTTTTCAGAACAGCTTTTGCCAAGGTGCTGGATTCTCCATTCTGAAGACTCTTTTAACTCTTCTGCAATTTTTTGGTAGAGAATTCCTTTCTGAATGTAAGCTGATTCAACCATTGACAAAGCTGCGTTAAAATTATTATTTACTGTCTCGGCGTTTGGCAGCAAACCAAGGGATTGGCAAAAATAAACAGCGCCTTTAAGATAATCGCCCTTATCCATATAAGCTACACCCAAATCGTTAAAAACTATAAAATCTCGGGCAGAAAGAGTGGTAGTTTCAACCGCCTTTTGATAAGATGCGATGGCGTTATCTAAATCGTTTTTCGCCCGATAATAATCTCCTAAACTCTTATATGCCATAGTAATATCTTTCCATTCTGGATTTTCAGCTATAATTCTTTCAAGCTCAAGTCTGGCAGGTTCCAAGTCCCCTCTTTTAAGATAAATATTAGCCAATTGATAACGCAAAATAGAAGCCTTAGGAACTTGAGATAAGGTAACCTTAAAAAGCGTTTCTTCGTCTTTCCAATTCTGATTGCGTTTATAGTTAAAGAAGTAAAGGATAAGAATCAGAAAAACAAATAAGAACAACAAAACTTTTGCAAGATACGACTTTTTCTTTAAAACTTCGCCAATCTTCAAAATAGACAGCAAAAAATAAGCCAGGAAGAAAGCAAAACCAACGGAAGAAGCAAAAAGATAACGTTCCAAAAAAGGGCTCATGCCGGCTCCGACAGCTTGTAAAAAAATTATGGCCGGAATTAAAAAGCAAAAAAACCAAACAACCGAAAAAGCCAAAAATCTCTTTTTTCTCTTTAGCGAAACAAAAAACGTGGTTAAAAGTCCTAAAACAATCAAAAAGGAAAAGACGAATTTTGAACTGAAAAGATTATCGGATAACTCGAAATCGTAAAATGCCTTTAAGGGATAAGGATAAATCAGTTTAGTTAAATAACCAGCTAAGAGGGTAAAAAAAGCATAAAGGCGTACCCTTAGAGGAAAAACGCCAAGATAGTTCCCGTTGCCGATAACCGAAGATCTCATCAAATAATAAATTACAAACGGAACAAGAAAAAATAGATATTTCTTAAACTCTTTCCAGCTAAAGATTTCCTTTATTGTTATCTCAAAAAAAAGAAGATCGGCGGTTATTAATACTAGCGGCAAAACAATTGCGGTTTCTTTTGAGAGCAGACCTAAAAAGAAAAAAATATAAACTAAGATAAGATTTCTAGCCGATCCAGAATCGCGGTATTTTAGATGAAAAATAACCGCTAATAAAACAAAAATTGTAAAAAGAATTTCGGCTGTTGCCGACGGCCAGTTAATCACTTCATTGACAATCGGGTGCAAAAGAAAAATTAAAGCAGTAACAAAAGCCAAGGTGAAGTCCTTGGAGATTGTTTTGACCAGCAAAAATACTAGAAAAACCGCTACTAAAAAATAAACAAGGTTAATTAAATGAAAAGCCCATGGTTGCGATGAAATTTGATAGGTTAGAAAATAAGACAGATAGGTTACTGGTCTATAATAAAAGGTGCGACCCAGACATCCTCTGTTAACATATTCCCAGGTGCAACCGGTCACAACTTTTGGAATGTTTGTTAAAGATCTCAAATAGACATTGTTTTTAATCTGGCCTAAGTCGTCTAAAACAAAACCATTGAATAAAGTATTGCCGTAAAATAAAAAAACTAAAACAATAATGATTCCAATAATTAAATGATTTTTATTAATCTTGTTTAATTTTGCGCAAAAGTCAAAATTCATATAGAATATATCCAGAAAAAATTTGGTTACGATTGTTTTAGCCGAAATTTAATCATTTCCAAAATAATCTTGAACACCTCTAATGGATTTTCTAGCGAAGATTTGCCTAACATTCTTTTTTTTGAGTACACCCTTGTTTCTTTAATCATAAACCCAGCTCTTTTGGCTTTTATTAATACTTCCACTTCCCAAAAAAAACCGGAAGAATCAACTGAAATTTTCTCAAAAACATTCCTTTTAAAAAGCTTTATAGAGGTTGAATCTTCAAATTTAAGGCAAAACATCAAATTAAGAAAAATCCGGTAAACAAAGGTGGCGATATTTCGCCAACCCCTGTAGTCTCTTTTTAAACGCGAGCCGATGACAATATCTGCTTCCTTGATCGGCACTAAAAATTTTTCCAACTCGGAAATGTCGTATTGCAGATCAGCTGAAATTGTAAAAATTAAATCGTTTTTAGCATTCTGGATGCCAGTTCTGACGGCGCTTCCCATGCCTTCATTTTTCAAATGATGGAAAACTTTTAAATTTTTAAATTGATTTTTCAAACTTTCCAAAATTTCTCCAGTCCTATCTTTACTTCCGTCATTGATTGCAATAATTTCAAATTGCTCAAATAATTTTGGAAGAACTTCCAAACATCTCGTTATAACCTTTTTAATATTTCCTTCTTCGTTAAAGGCTGGAATAATAATTGAGATGCTTTTTCCCATATTGTTTAACTCGTTTCCTTTTCCTTTTTTTAGCCGGCACTCCTGCCCAAAGTTCGCCCTTGGGGATAGACCTTGTCACCACGGCCCCAGCCGCAATAAAAGCCCCTTCTTCAATTGTTATACCTGGTAAAATAACAGCTCCTGCGCCAATCGTTACTCTGTTTCTGACTATTGTCTTTTTCCAATCTTTTTTTGGTGCCGGAGGATATTTGTCATTGGTGAACATCACCCCTGGACCGATAAAACAATCTTTTCCTATCTCAACCTCCTCTGGAATAAAACAAAATGGCTCCACCCTTGTTCCTTCTCCTATTTTGACATTTTTGCCTATCCAAACAGGCGCGTGTATTTTACAGTTATCACCAATTTGGCAATCCAAAATGACGCTTTTTTCCGGATGATAAACAATTGTGTTTTTACCTGTCTTCATAAGAACCTTTCGCCTTCGGCTCAAGAACCTTGAACGCCTTCGGCGTATTCTAAGAACCTTTCGCCTTCGGCTCAAGAACCTTGTTTCTCGCTTCGCTCGAAATAAAATTCTTTTATTTTTTTTGCCGCATAATAAACCTGCTCTTCCTTCAGTTCAGAACAAATCGGCAATCTCATTTTTTCTCTGGTTATTTTTTCTGTTATCGGCAAATTAAAATGCTCCAAGCCCAAACCCGGCTGTTTGTGGTTTGGAATTATTTCTCTGACTAAAACTTCGACGCCTTCCTTCAAAAGATGTTCAGCCAGCTTATCTCTATTTTCAGCCCTCAAAATATAATCTTGGTAGGTCTGAGAATTGGGTAACCTAACCTGACTTATGTCTTTTAACTCGTTATTGTAAATTTCGGCCAGCTTTTTTCTCTTTTCTATGTCTTGCGATAAATACTTAAGTTTTACATTTAAAATAGCGGCTTGAAGGTTATCTAAGGTGGAGTTATATCCATGTCTGACTATTTCTGTCTTGCTAGCCCTGCCAGCGTCTCTTAATAATTTTACTTCGTCGGCAATTTTTTCATTATTGGTAACTATTGAACCGCCATTGCCAGCGGCTCCCAGTATTTTAGCGGGATGGAAACTGAAACAACCAACGTCTCCAAAAGAACCAGCCTTTCTTCCTTTTTATTCAGCTCCTAACCCTTGACAGGCATCTTCAATAACAAACAAATTATTCTTTCTGGCTGTGCTCATTATTTTTTCCATATCGCACATTGCGCCAGCCAAATGTACGGGAATTATGGCTTTTGTTTTGCTATTCAAAACCTCTTCTATTTTATCTACGTCCATTAGCATATCTTCTTTAACGTCTATCAAAATAGGTAAAGCTCCAATGTTGACTACGACCGAAATTGTAGCAATAAAAGTTTCAGAAACAGTAATAACCTCGTCTCCTTCCCTTATTCCTAAAGCTCTTAAAGAAAGAAAAAGGGCGTCGGTACCGCAACCTACTCCCACGGCATATTTTGTTCCCACGTAATCGGCTAAGTTAGTCTCAAAGGAAGCTAAATCTTCCCCCAAAATAAAATTTCCCCCTTCAAAACAGCTCAAAACAGCTTGGTCTATTTCTGGCTTCATTCTGCGATATTGCTCTGGGAAATTTACGAATGGAACCTTATACTTCATAACTCTACGAATTACTAATTTTGTACGAATATACAAAATAATCAATTAACGTTTTCGCATATTCGTATTTCGTATTTCGTAGTATTTTTAAAGCGATACTATTTTCCCTCCGTTGTTTGCTGACTTTTGGATTGTGTCTAAAATTTTAACTATCTTAAGCCCTGACTCGCCGTCGCTTTGAGGTTTTCGAGCGTATTTAAGGCAATCTAAAAAATGGCGGCATTCAGTAAATAATGGTTCCTTAGCGTTTTTCGGCAAAAAATAAGTTTTTTTGAGAATGTCTTTTTCGTAAATTTTAAGCGGCACTTTGGCGTCCAAATCGTCGAAAATGGCAGTTTTTTTACTGCCTACTATAATTATCTTTCTATTTTTTAAGGGTTCTAACCAACTAACATAAGAATGGACAATAAGCTCTTTGGGATAGTACAAAGCGATAAATGCAAGATCTTGTATGTCTTCTTTAAGGTTGTACTTGGCTTCAGCCCTAACTGCGATTGGTCCTATTCCCAAAATATAATTTAAAATAGAAATATCGTGAGGACAAAGGTCCCAGATAACATTGGTATCTTTTCTGAAAACTCCCCAATTTGCCCTTGTCATATTGATGTAAAAAATTTTCCCCAACTCTCCTTTGCTAATTAGTTTTTTTAAACTTTTAACAATCTCATTGTATTCAAGAATATTCCCGACCATTAGCACTCTTTTTCTATCTTTGGCTGTCTTTACTAACTCTCTAGCGTCTTTAAAACTCAAGGTCATTGGCTTCTCAAGTAAAACATGTTTCCCAGAAAGCAAAGCTTCTTTGGCAATTTCAAAATGAGTATTCGCCGGAGTAGCTATACAAACGGCGTCAACTTTTTTATCCTCAAGAGTTTTTTTATAGTCGCGGCAAATCTCAATAGTAGGATAAATGCTTTGAATATACTTTAATCTTGTATCGTCCAAATCGCAAACATAAATAACCCTAGCCTCCTTAAGAATGCTAAAATTGCGAATTAAATTCGGCCCCCAGTGGCCGCAGCCGATTACCGCTATATTAGCCATAATTGATTCTATTTTAAGTCTAGCAAAAATAAAGTAAGAATAAAGTCTTTTTGACCATATTTAACAGATCTGATAACCTAGAGAAAAAGAGACAAATATGAAGTTTTTTTTAGTATTTTTAAGTTTTGCTGTGGTTTTTGCCTTTTTTCTTTTTCCGGTAACTGATTTTGATATCTGGTTTCACTTGGCTGATGGCAAATTTATCGCAGAAAATTTGAAAGCACCAACTACTGATATTTACTCCTACACTGCCTACGGTCAGCCGGCTCACACAAATTCTTGGGGATTTGCCGCCTTTTCTTATTTAACATTTAAAATAGCAGGTTTAGAAGGATTAAATTTTATTAAGGCACTTGTCTCTTTTTTAATTTTTTTGGTTATAATTTTATATCTTAAAAGCAAAAAACTACTCAATTTAGCCGCTTTAATATTTGTAGTCCTGGCTCTTTTTTCAATAAGAGAAAATTTCAGTTTAAGACCGCATACTTTTTCATATCTAATATTTGTTATTTTTTTAATCTTTTTATTCAAATACCAGGAGTCAAAGAAACCAAAATATATCTTAATTCTGACGGCTATCCAGCTTTTTTGGGTTAATTTTCATGCCTCTTTTATTTGGGGCATTGCCTTTTCGGGAATAATTTTAGTTTCTGAAACAGTCAAAAATAAAAAACTGAATAAACTGGACTTAATCTTATTTGGCTCTATTCTGATTTCATCTTGCCTTAATTTATTTTACGGCCCGGCTTACCTTTTTAGGGTTTTAACTGGATATGTTTCTTCTTTTAACGCTCCGATAAGAGAGCACTTACCGCCTACTTTTAAAACTTTTCTTTCTTTATTAGGTTTTATTCTTTTATCTTTAATCCCAGTTGTTTATTTTAGTTTAAAAAAGAAAAAATTTGATATTCTGTTAATGACAGCTACTTTACTTTTGATTGCCTTAACCAATGGCCGTTTTTTGCGCGATTTAGTCCTTTTTATTTGTCTTACAGCGCCAGCTTTTTTTCAGAAAATCCAAATGGAACTACCCCGCCCACGGAGGGGCGGGGCATCCCTTCGGGCAAGTTCTTTCAGCGGCGAAAAGCCGCGTTGCGGCCACGCCGCTTTACGCGGCTCCATCCCCGACGACGGAGCGTCGAGGTATTCCGCCGCTGAAATGAAAAAGTTTAGTTTAAAACTATCGGAAAAAACTCTAACAATATTTTCTATAGTTGTTTTATTCGCCATTTTCCTAGCAACCAAAAATAATCCGTTGGGCATTAAAAACGGATTGCAAAATTTTACCTATCCGGTTGGAACCGTAGAATTTATTAAAAAAGAGGGGCTGTTGGAAAAAACCGGCGGCAATCTTTATAACACTTATAATTTTGGTGGATACCTGATTTGGAACTTACCGGAACACAAGGTTTTTGTTGACGGCAGAATGGAGCCTTATGAAAAAGTAGCTTTTCAGATTTATTGGGATAATTTTGAAGGCGGCTTAATATGGCAACAAAGCGTTGAAAAATATAAAATAACTGCGGCTTTAATGACTCTTCCTCATACTGACGGCAAAAAAGTTTATAATGATTCAACCAAAATGTTTCCTAAAGATGAGTGGGCACTAATCTATTATGACGATGTGGCTATGCTTTATGTTAAAAGACTAGATGAAATTGGAGATTTAATAGAAAAATATGAATATAAAATAATAAATCCTCAAGCTATGGATTTTAGTTATCTGCAAGAAGCGATTCAAAGCGAAAAAGGCTTTAACGAAGAAGAGTTTAATAAGGCTTTGGCCGAAATTAAAAAAGGGCTAGAGATTAACCCTGAAAGCTATAGACTTCACTTTACTCTTTCTTATTTATATAACCTTGCTGGAAAGGGCGATTTATTGAAAATGGAGATAGAAAAAACTTTAGAAATAAACCCGTATTTTAAACCAGCGCGGCAAATTTTAGAGCAGCTCATTAATCCTGTTAACAGCTAGTACTTGCTTTTTGGCGAAATACCCTTTTTGGCCGTACCCGAAAAATACTTAAAAAATCCGCAGAGTAAACCCAAGCCGTAGCTAAAATGCATTAAAAAAGCAGCAGGGATTGAATAAAAAAATACCAAAATATTTCTTTCAAATTTCAGGAAAATATAGAAGGCATTAAAAAGACTGGCTGCCAAATAGATATCCATAATTGCCAAAAGAGCATAAAAAGCCTTGTTCGAAAAAAGTGAAAGAATTGCCAGGAAAAAAATCGTTAAAACAAAAATGGTAGGTATCAAATAAACTAATTTTACAGCTTCTGGTTTTCTAGCTAATAATAATCCCCTACCCGATGAATAAAAAAATATTTTCTGGGATAACGGTAGAAAAATAGGTTTTGCCCTATGCCAAACAAAAACATCTGGCGCATAAAGCAGCTTATAGCCTGCTTTTTTTGTTCTAAAATATAAATTACTTTCTTCTGCCGGAACTTGGCTGGTATCAAAACCAGCAATTTTTTCAAAGGCGCTTTTTCTGACAAAATTATTGGCGGTTAAAAGGTTATATTCTTGAACTTCCCTGACCGAGGGCAAGATTTTGTAGCGGGACGTCGCAAAGCCGGCAGAAAAAGAAGATTGCAGCAAATATCCTCCAATTCTGTAAGGTAATTTTTCTTTTTCAAAAGGAAGGGCTGGTCCGCCGACAATGGAAATTTTTTCGTCCTGAAAATACTTTACAGCTTTTGAAATCCAGTCTTTGGGAATAATGCAGTCATCATCAACAAAAGCCGAAATTTCCCCTTTGGCGATCTTAGCGCCGGCGTTTCTGGAATTTGCATAGTCAACACCGTAAATAATTTTTACTCTTCCATCGCTAATATCGATTTTTTTATTAGCAATAAGAATAATTTCATACTTATCTTTCGGATAATCCTGCCCAAACAAAGAATCCAAGCACTTGCTTAAAATTACCGCCTCTCTCCAAGTAGGTATAATTATTGAAACAAATGGTTTTTCACCGCTGTTATTTTCCATTGCGTTAAAGCAACTTTTTTGATTTTAGCAAATAATGTTCTCTTTAACCATCAAACAACAGAAACTCTAACGCCTATCAGTCTAATTAACTTTGGATTCTCCATTATGAATCTCAATAACAGTTTTTTGGTTTCACTTTTTAACAGTTTCAAATCTCTACTCGGTTCTTTTAATGTTTTAGCTTTTGTATGAGTCTCAAAACCATGAAATCTACAAACGACAGTTATTGTTTTGAAAAGAAATTTTTCTTGCACTAATTCTTTATAAACATTTTCAGTAAGTTCATCAAAAACTCTAAAAATTATTTCCGGATCTCTGGTGTCTTTTTCGAAAGTATATTGTCTGCCAACGGATTTTATCATCTCTTCGTTTGTTACCGGTCTGTCATCTATTCCTCTTGCCATTTCATAGAAATCTTTACCGACCTTGCCAAATAATTCGTGAAGCTTCTCTATTGACTCATTTCTTAAATCGTTAACAGTATTTATATCTCGCACCCGTAAATTTTGTGCGGTTTTAACCCCAATGCCCGGAATTTTTTCTATATCCAGAAAAGCTAAAAAACCCAAAACTTCATCCGGTTTTACCATCAAAAGACCGTCCGGCTTTGCTTTACTACTGGCTATCTTTGAAATCAATTTATTGGGACCAATACCGATTGTACATTTTAGTTTTTCTTTTCCGAAAATTTCTTTTTTGATATCTTTGGCTAAGCTTTCTGCTTCCTCATAAGTCTTTTCAAGATTGTTTGTTTTTTCTAGTAAAAAGCTCAAATCAAGATAGGCCTCATCTACCGATGTAATCTCTATAGTCGGCGAATACTTACTCAAAATCAACATTATTTTTTCTGAAACTCTACCATAGAGTTCGCCATTCACAGGCAAAAACACAGCTTCTGGACAAAGCTGCCAAGCTTTTGAAATTGGGAGAGCCGAATGAATACCGTATTTTCTTGCTTCGTAATTCGCCGTGGACACGACTCCCCTTCCGGTAGCTATGGTAATTAACTTTCTTTTAGAGCCTACCCCGTACCAAACTTGTTTTGGTGAGGGGTCAGCTCCAACCACAATCGGTTTTCCTCTAAACTGCGGGTTTTCCCTTTCCTCGATTGAAGCAAAAAACGCATCCATATCAATATGCGAAATGATTCTCTCCATATTTAAATTGTACAACCAAATATAGTTTTATAAAAATAAAAACCTTTCGCCTTCGCCCCGCTAAGCGGGGCTTCGGCTCAAGAACTTTGTTTCTTTCAGAAATAAAAACCTTTCGCCTTCGCCCCGCTAAGCGGGGCTTCGGCTCAAGAACTTTGTTTCTTTCAGAAATAAAAACCTTTCGCCTTCGCCCCGCTAAGCGGGGCTTCGGCTCAAGAACTTTGTTTCTTTCAGAAATAAAAACCTTTCGCCTTCGCCCCGCTAAGCGGGGCTTCGGCTCAAGAACTTTGTTTCTTTCAGAAATAAAAAAGGAGTCTTATTCAGACTCCCAACCCATCACGTAACCTCCTTTTACGATTTATACTCAAGGCCAACTATGGCGCACAATCTCTCTATGTTTTGAGAATCAGGAATAAATGGACAACTAAAGTCTATCTCTTCCAAACTGGGCAGATTTTCTGGCGTGATGGCGTTAAGAATTCTAGACAGGCATTTTACTGTACCGTCACAATGTTTAATAGCTTCTGTTAATACTTTTCGTTCTTCCTCGGTTAAGCCGTATTTTGCGATGAAATCTTGAACGAGCTGACAAGCCGACAAGCCTTGAATAAGAATCGCGGCCAATGCACGAAAAAGACCAATCAGCTTTTCAGTAGAAATCTCACTTTCCATATCTCCTTCCCTCCCTAATTAGCAGCGATAGATATTCTTTTATTTTTCTTTTAAAGAACTGACCGCTTATTCTTATGAACTAATAATAACTCGTTATGATAAATTTTTCAAGTTTATTTTTTAAAAAAGAAAGTCGACTATATGGAGTCAGCTTTCTAAAACTTTAAAATTTGAAAAAACTATCCTAGGAAAGGTGTTTTGAAACTAGCTTGGTCATCTCAAACATATTAACAACCGCTTTTCCCTTGAAAACTTTTTTCAAACTTTCGTCAGCATTGATATTGCGTTTATTTTTTTTATCTTGAAGACCATGCTTTTTGATGTATGCCCAAAGTTTTTTAACAACTTCTGATCTGGGCATTGGTCCTTTGCCGACAATTACAGCCAGTTCCGAACTGATATTCATTGGCTTCATAAACGCAGATTTAGCTTTTACCATAAATTTTTTTAAGTTATTATGACTTTTTTATGACCTTTCTACAATAATAATATCATGATTATAAACGATTGCAAAGTCTATGTACGTGAAGGGTACATCGGTAACACTTTTGTTTCGCTGATTTACGCTGATCCGTTCACTTTCGTTCGCGGGACGGCTGCCAGGATTTTAGTAATAGAAGATTAGATAAAGCCGTCTTCCGCTGAATTTACGCTGAAAATATTATCCCGATTTTATCGAGGATCCTCGATTACTTTTGTAATCGGGATCAGCGTTTAATCAACGTTAAGTAGGTGTTACTTATGTATTTCATCATCTTCAGTCTAAAGCTCTTAAAAAGAAAAAGCCCCAAGTGGATTCCACTAGGGGCTTGACGAGAAAAAAGGCGAGATGAAGTAGGTGGGTGATTCACTGAACTCTTTGGAGTTCCGTTTCTCCTCGTAGTTCGGCAAAACGTCCCTCTGGGTCTTTTTTATCCCACTCGAAGGTGAGTAACCCTTTCTTGTTGACGTACCGGCAAAATGGCCGATACTCCACAACTTTGGCAAAGGCTTCAACGAGAACCTGTTCCTCTTTGGACGTGCTCACAAGCAGGAACGTGTCCGGAACCCAGGTAATATAAAACGTTGTGCCTTCTTTGGTTTGACCACCGCAACCATGAGCGTCCATGGAAAGCGGGTCAATAACCACCCCGGCGAGACCTCCCTGTTTTTCGAGATCGTTCATCACATTATACCAATGCCATTTCTGTGAACCATCACAACCTCGCTCAATTGTCTCTGCCATTTTTCTACCCTCCTTTTAGGATTCAGATTTCCACGAGTCCCTCGTGGTTAGGGGCTATCTACTGCGATTCGATAACGATTTATCTTAGCATAATTGCTGATTTATGTCAAACCAAACAGAAGTTCGCAAGAATTTCTGCAACAGAATAGTATAAAAAATTTACTGCTTTGGTGGTAAATTCTTTTGTTCTTTAGAAATAAAAAAGCTAGTTGTTAATGGACAACTAGCAAACCAGTGCCATGCGGTGAGTTACACCTCCTTAGAAAGAAAGATTCCTGGCTCTTGCGGCAGCGGCAAGTTTACCAATAGGTTTCCCTTGGCTGGCGCGAGATTTGATCAGTGATACGAGATCGTCGTCAGACAGACGGCCAGTCTGCTCCCTGTTGAGCGCATCAAGCTCCGAATCAGTGACTCCCGTTTTCCCTTGGGCCTCGAGTTGCTTGATCCTTTGACGGAGTTCCGCATCAGAAAGATTTGACATGACCTTTCTCCTTTCAAAGCGCTGTTGTGTGGCGACCATCTCGCTACATAGATTGCCGAATCACCACGATTCGACTAATGTCATCCTATTGTCTCTGGATAATCAACTACACAAGACTTCTTAGCAATTCCTCTCTAAAGAAAATTTCAATATCCAGGTTTTTTGCTCCGACAGGAGGAAGAAGAAGAATAGGATGCGCTCCTTTTCTGTCATCGAAATCAAACCTTATTAATCTCGTACCATCTTTATCATCAACAATCCATTTCGTCGCTCCTTCACCGCGGTGAAAATCGCTAGCAAGTCCTCTAAGAATATTTTCCTCTCCTAGTGTCTCGGGAATTAGTCTAATTCTAATTGCTGGCCCAAACCTGGTTCCTGAAGTATCTATCTCGATTACTTCCGCTTTCATTGTTCCCTCCTTCTCTTAGTATTTTCAGGTTACTAAATATCTAAAGATTTGTCAATTATTGGTACTCTATTTTAAAAATAGTCCGAACCCCCTTTCGCTAAAGCTTCAGAAGGGCAAGGCGCATTCCGCCGCCGCAGGCGTCTACCCCGCATAATCACGAAGTGATTTGGGTAAGGGCAATTTTCCGCCTTCGCCTTTTAGGCTACGGCGGACAAGCAAGTTTTTCTTCGCTTCGCACATCCGAAGCTTTAGCGAAGGAGTGGCGGCAAATTCTTTTTCGGATCGGAAAAGAAAAATAAATTTTTAGTTCCAAAGGAATAGGAGCGAGCGTAGCGAGCGACGTAAGGGAACTGCTTGCCAGTCCCCTTAAGGGAGGTGTGGAACCAAAAATAAAAGCGGCTTCGTCTTTTATGACGGGTGCCGCTAGACCCTTTGTTGTTTAGTTTGCTCTCTTTCTAGCCAGAAATTCTCTGCCTTTGCCAACGTCCGTGTTGATTGGTACATTCTGGGCGCAAAGCGGACAACCTGCTTCGTCCCATGCGTCGAGCTTGACATTGACAAGCGCAAACAGCTTCGGCGGATCTGCCACGTCCTGTGGCGTGATTCCTCCGCGATTGCAGAGAACGCCGAGACCGACGATGTTGCCACCAAGGGCGCGAGTTGCTTCGACGACTTTCTTCGCCGAACCACCGGTGGTAAGCACGTCTTCCACCACTAGAACATCCTTGCCAGCGACAAGCTTATCATAGCCCCGTTTGATGACGAAAGCGTCGCCACTCTCCACCTTTTCTGCATAGACACCGAGCACTTCGCGTCCGGTGATCTCCGAGAGATGATGAGCCGTCCACTGCGAAAGAATCACGCCGCCGATAGCCGGAGCGATGACCACCTCCACGCCGTCGTCTGCAAACTGCTCGGCGATTGCCCGGCACAAATCCGATGTCTCCTTGGTATGCGGATACACCGCGTCCTTGTTAACATAAGCTGTGCCGTGCTTGCCGGAAGTGTAGACAATGTGGCTGTCTGTGATTACCGCGCCGACTTTGCTGAGGATTTCCAGAACTTCCCGCTCGGTCATTGTTTACTCCTTTTTCACTCGGAGGTGAGAAACTTTTATCGAGTTTCTCACCTCCCGACGATCCTGTCAGCCAGCAATAGCTACTTCTTTCATCCCAGAACCATTCCGATTTCTTCTGCGATCTTCTTTGCCGCGTCTATGGGAGTGCCTATTTCCGCCGGCGGTTTCGTGATCGGCCGACCGATAACGAGATAATCCGCCCCAGCTTTAATAGCTTCCGCTGGAGTCATAACTCGCTTCTGATCGCCAACAGCCGCCCATTCGGGACGAACACCGGGTGTAACCTTCAACAGGTTATCAAGTTCTATCTGTCCTCCGAGAAGCTTAAGCTCCTGAGGAGAACAGATAATGCCATCAGCTCCTACTTCAGCGAGCATTCTGCTAAACTGCAAAACCTTGACCCCGGGTTTATCGCCAAATATAGAAATACATTCCGCTTCATCAATCGAGGTTAGAACAGTTACACCCAAAACTAGCGAAGCGCCCTTATTAGCAACGGCAGCTTCAACCGCTTTTCGTCCAGCGGAAGCATGAACATTGAACATCTTTACGCCCATCTTGGCAACAACTTTTGAGGCGCCGGCCACAGTGTTAGGAATGTCGGCAAACTTACCATCGTAGAAGACCCGACCGCCTGATAATTGAACAGACTTAACAACGTTAGGAGCTCCTTCTGCCGTTAGCAATTCTAGCCCAACTTTGAAGCAACCAACGTGTGGAGCAAGTCTTCGCGCTAGAAAACCAGCCATAGCCAAGTTATCCACGTCCAATGCCACGATAATCCTGTCCTTTGCTTCCATTGCCTTTCCTCCTCAGAGTATTTTGACTTTCAAGGTACAAATTCTGTCAGATCACTCCTTAACCTCCTCCAGCGCTAAATTACCCTAAATCAATAAAAAAATCAAGATTAAAACAAAAAACAGTCCGATCTTTGACGCAACTGCAACAAATAGTATGAAAAAATTTACTGCTTTGGCGGTAAATTCTTTTGTTCTTTAGAAATAAAAAAGCTAGTTGTTAATGGACAACTAGCAAACCAGTGCCATGCGGTGAGTTACACCCCCTTAGAAAGAAAGATTCCTGGCTCTTGCGGCAGCGGCAAGTTTACCAATAGGTTTCCCTTGACTGGGGCGAGATTTGATCAGTGATAGAATCTCCTCATCAGACAGACGGTCAGTCTGCGCCCTGTTGAGCGCATCAAGCTCCGGATCAGTGACTCCCGTTTTCCCTTGGGCCTCGAGTTGCTTGATCCTTTGACGGAGTTCCGCATCAGAAAGATTTGACATGACCTTTCTCCTTTCAAAGCGCTGTTGTGTGGCGACCATCTCGCTACATAGATTGCCGAATCACCACGATTCGACTAATGTCATCCTAGTACAAGTCATAGCAAAAAGTCAAGAACGGCTAGAAGTCAAATCGAAAAAAAATTTAATTAAAACAAAAACAGAAATTCCCAAGAATTTCTGCAACAGAATAGTATAAAAAAATTTTCTTTTACTTTGAATTTAATTCAAACAAAACCGCCACTTGATTTTTTCCGCCCGCCTGCAACACTTCGCGTAGCGACGCGGGCAAGCCCGTCCGCAATGCTATGCATAGCATTGCGGACAGACCCAAAATTCCCTCTTCTCTCTCAATAATTTTGATATTTAATATTTAATTTTGATATTATTACGGTGCCCCCAGGAGGAATCGGACCTCCACTTACTGCTTAAAAGGCAGTTACTCTACCGTTGAGTTATGGGGGCACGTGGTCGCCGAAGGCGACCTAAATTAAAAATTCAACATACAAAAATTAAAGTTTCAACTTTATGCTTTGCCTTTTTCATTTACAATCCCTCCTGCTTTAGTTCTTCCAATAATTCCTTTTGTTTCTTTGTTAATCTCTTTGGCGTCTTAATAACTAATGTAACGTATAAATCTCCCCGGCCGTAACCAGAAAAATGCGGAATTCCTTTTCCAGAAATTCGCAAAACTTTGCCAGACTCAGTTCCTTCTGGCACTTTTAATAAAACTTTTGTCCCTTCCAGTAAAGATACTTCAATTTCATTTCCTAAAGCCGCCTGCGAAAAAGAAATCGGAGTATTTACAAAAAGATCGTCTCCTTTTCTCTGAAAAACTGGATGCGGCTTAACAAAAATTCTGACATACAAATCTCCAGGTTTAGCTCCCTTCTTTCCAGCCTCTCCCCTTCCCTCAACTTTTATCACTTGATTGTTATCAACTCCAGCTGGAATGAAAATTTTTATTTTTTCCTCTCCCTTTACTCTCCCTTCGCCCTTACAAACATTGCAAGCTTTTTCCGGTCGCCGACCTTCGCCGCCGCACTCAGGACAAACAGTTGATCTTGTAAAACTGCCAAGAAAAGTTCTTCTTATTTGCTGAACTTCTCCTGTCCCGCGGCAGGAAAAACATTCATTAATTTTGCTCCCAGGCTCTGCTCCTGTTCCTTGACAACGAGGACATAAAACTAATTTTGTTAAAGAAATTTCTTTTTCCTGCTGTTTTAAAGTATTTTCTAAAGGAACTTCTAAATCAATTTCAATATCTCTTCCTTTTTTAATATTTTTCTTCTTTCGAGGAGTGCCAAACCCAAACATTTCTTCCATCATTTCTCCCAAATCTCCAAAGTCAAATTCAACATTCTCACCCGGTCTTCCCCACGCCCAATTAAAATCAAACCCCTGGCCTTCCTGACCAGAATATCCTCCGGCTCCCGGAGCGCCTTCAAAAACTTGGCCGAACCTATCATACTGTTCTTTCTTTTCTTTATTTGACAAAATCTGATAAGCCTCGTTTATTTCTTTGAATTTCTTTTCATCGCCTCCTTTATCCGGATGATACTGGTGAGCCAACTTTCTATAAGCCTTCTTTATTTCTTCAGAAGATGCGTTTTTAGAAATGCCTAGAATTTGGTAGTAATCCTTAGCCATAACGAAATTTTCAATTACCAATTACCAATTTTCAATCAATGTTTTAATTTTCAAAAAGTTGATAATTGAATCATTGAAAATTCATTGATAATTGAGAATTGTAAATTGTAAATTATTTCTCTTTGTACTCTCCTTCTTCCGGCTTTTGGTCTCCGCCTTCTTCTGGCGGTTTTTGACCACCACTCTGGCCACCGCCTTGCCCACCACTCTGTCCGCCTGTTTGTTTATACATTTCAGCTCCGACTTTCTGAATTGCCTGCGATAAATCCTGTGTTTTCTGTTTAATATCATCTATATTATCACTATCTTTGACTTTTTTCAACGCTTCAATTTTTTCCTCCGCCTGCTTTTTGACATCACCAGAAATCTTGTCCCCGGCCTCTCTTAGAGCTTTTTCTGAAGTATAAATCAGGTTATCAGCCATATTTCTCGCTTCAATAAGCGACTGTTTTTTCCTGTCTTCTTCTGCGTGCGCTTCTGCGTCTCTTTTCATTTTTTCAGCTTCTTCCTTGGAAATGCCGGTGGATCCTTCAATTCTTACAGTTTGACTTTTTCCAGTAGCCTTATCCTTGGCAGTAACATTCAAAATGCCGTTGGCATCAATATCAAAAGTAACTTCAATCTGCGGAATGCCGCGAGGAGCTGGCGGAATACCATCTAGCATAAATCTTCCCAGAGTTTTATTGTCCTGCGCCATGGGCCGCTCTCCTTGCAAGACGTGTATTTCTACTGACGGTTGATTATCTGCCGCTGTTGAAAAAACTTGAGTTTTTGCTGTCGGAACTGTAGTATTTTTTGAAATCAAAACTGTATTCACTCCGCCCAAAGTTTCAATACCCAAAGAAAGCGGTGTTACATCTAAAAGCAAAACATCTTTCACTTCGCCCTGTAAAATTCCTGCCTCAACCGCGGCGCCAACCGCAACCACCTCGTCCGGATTTATTGAACGGTTCGGTTCTTTGCCAAAAAAGTTTCGCACAGCCTCCTGCATTGCTGGCATTCTTGTTTGGCCGCCAACCAAAACAATTTCCTCAATATCTTTTGTGCTTATATTTGCTTCTTCGAGTGTCTTTTTAACTAATTCAATGGATTTATCAATATATTCTTTCAGAAGGCCTTCCAGCTGCGCGCGTGTCATTTTGTAATATAAATGCTTGGGACCTGCTTGGTCAGAAGTAATAAACGGCAAATTTAGCTCTGTCTCCATAGAACTGGACAACTCGATTTTTGCCTTTTCTGCAGCTTCTTTTAATCTTTGCAAAGCCAAAGTGTCTTTTGACAAATCAATCCCCTGATCTTTTTTAAATTCTGTAACTAGCCAGCTCATTATTTTCTGGTCAAAATCATCGCCGCCCAAATGAGTATCGCCGCCAGTAGCTTTTACTTCAACGGTATCCGCACTTACATCCAAAACAGAAATATCAAAAGTTCCACCACCAAAATCGTAAACTACAATTTGCTCATCTTTTTTCTTGGTCAAGCCATAAGCCAAAGCCGCGGCTGTGGGTTCGTTAATAACTCTTTTTACATTAAAACCCGCAATCTCGCCGGCAACTTTTGTTGCTTTTCTTTGAGAGTCGTCAAAATAAGCCGGGCAAGTGATTATTGCGTCGGTAATTTTTTCTCCGAGTTTCTCTTCAGCATCTTGTTTCAGTTTCTGCAAAATCATCGCGGAAATCTCCGGAGGCTTATACCATTTATCTCCCATTTTTACCTCAACTCCGCCGTCAGACGATTCGCGAATTTCATAAGGCAAAAGTTTTTTGTCTTTTTGAACTTCAGCATCTGTGTATCTCCGACCCATCAATCTTTTAACGGAATAAATAGTATTGTGAGGATTGGTAATTTGCTGACGTCTGGCTAAAATGCCAACTAATCTTTCGCCATTTTTAGTAACAGTGACAACTGACGGAGTAATTCTTCCGCCTTCTTTGTTTTCAATAATTTTCGGCTCGCCTGCTTCAACAACTGCCATCGCCGAGAACGTTGTACCGAGGTCTATACCTAAAATTTTCATAAAATATATTGTTTCATTGTTATACTGTTAAATTGTTGAAATCCTAATAACAAAGTAACAAGTTAGCAATGGTTTTAAAATAATTAAATTCTTGATTTTGCCCCCGCTCTTGGCGGAAGCAATATCAAAAAATCAAGTTTCATTTAAAATCCTATTTTTGCTTCCGGGGCTTCGGCTTCTTGGATTTTTCCGAATTTTCCTTCGTATTTTTCTAGATTTTCCTGAAGAGCTTTAATCATTCTTTTCAAGTGACCTGGGCTCATAATAATTCTTGAATTAAGAACACCCGTTGGCGGCGAAACCAAGAAAAAATCTAGAATAAACTCTTCTTTCGTGTGAAGTATCTGCATTAAATTAGAATAAGCCCCTTTTAAATCATCATCTTTTGCTTTAATTTGAATTTGTTGGTCCATACTTTTTTAATTTTTATTTATTATTTTCCTTTAATATATTATAGACATCACCATTTAAAAAAAAGTTACACTTGATTTATTTTATAAGTTCTTTTGCTAAATTAATTGGTTTTGCCCCAGCTATATGCATCGGCTCTCTTATATCTAGATTAGGTTGTACTTTGGATTGCGTACGAAAAGCAATAGTCATTATTCCGATAACCTTATTGTTTTCTGCGTCAATAAGAGGACAACCGCTATTTCCCGGATTACTAACAGCATCAATTATCAACCAATTCCTTTTGTGAGCCGGATCAACTCCATCTCTTTTTATATTACTAATAACGCCCCTATTTATAATCAGAGTAATACCGAACCCATCGTTTATAAGTTGTGCAGCGTAAGGAAAACCGATGAAATAAACCTCTTCTCCTACCTCAACGACATCTGAATCACCTAGCTCAAGTTTCTTAAGTAATGTTTTGTTGTAATCATCTAACTTAAAGAAAATTACATCATTGGAATCGTCCTTCTTTTCCTCGTCTAGACTAATTGGGAACCATTGATAATGTTCAACCCCATTCTCGTCTTGTTTTACCATCGCCATCGCCTTCAATGTTCCTATTTGTTCTGGGTTTAACTGATTATACAGATGAGCTGCACTAAGAATTTTTCCATCATCAGAAACAGCAAAGCCACTTCCTATAATTGTTATTTGCTGTGGATTAGGATTAAAGCCGATTGCCACTATTGATTTTTTTACTTCTTTTATTTTTTCTTGTAGATTGTCCAACATTTTAATTTTATTAAATTTATTAATTATTTTTAGGTAAATCCTTCTCTGTAGAAATTATCCCTGGTACAAAGGCAGTAGCGGTGCTTTCGGTAGAGGAAATTTTTAGAGGAATTTTTTGACTAGGATCCTCGTAATAATTATTAGTAATATTAAAAATATTTATTGTATTATCGCCATTTTTATTTTTCTGCATGTTCATATTTTCACTTTTATTCGAAAAGTCATTGGTATGCTTATCTTTGCCAGAAATTATATTCAAAATCCGCGAGGCAATACGAGATAAATATGAAAAAATATTTTTCAAAAACATTTTTTTATTTTGCTACTTTAACCTTCGCCGGTCGCAATAGGCTACCGTTTATTAAATAGCCTTTTTGGACTTCCTCGATAATAGTACCGGCCTCCTTGCCGTCTGTTTCAACTTCGGCGACGACTTCGTGGAAATTTAGGTCGAATTTTTTTCCCAAACAATTTATCGGTTCAACCTCTTGAATTTTTAAGAAATCCAGAAATTGAACTTTAATCTGTAAAATTCCTTTAACGTATTCGTTATTTTTTAAATCTTCTGTAATGTTTTTCTCTACCAAATCAAAATTATCCAAAATCGGCAAAACTTTTAAAATAAATTCTGCATTAGCGTATTTCAGAATTTCATTAAATCTCTCAACTTCATCCTTTTTATAATTCAAAAAGTCGGCCCTTGCCCTTTGCCAGCCAGCCACGTATTCTGCTTTCTGTTTTTCGCATTCTTCCAGTTTCTTTTTAAGCTCTTCAATTTCCCCGCCAGCCTCATTATGCGAAGCATTATGGGCGGGTTGTTTTTCTAAATTTTCTTTTTTTTCATTTTCCATAGTGTTTAACCCTCCTATAAATTTTCCATTAATCTTGTTAATGAATTAAGCAAAGATATATTTCTATCATAATCCATTCTTTTGGGTCCCAAAATCGCAATTACCCCTTTTTCGTTTTTAGGAAATAAACACCGAGAAACTATCACGCTAAAATCTCTGGCTTTCGGGAACGGGCTTTCTTTGCCAATATAAATTTGGGGGTTAGTTTCATTCTTCAGATCATTAATGTTTTCCTCAAGATTTTCAACCATATCGACAAACTTAGAAAAAAATTTAGAATCCTCAAATTCCGGCTCTCTGATAATTTCTCCCCAGCCTTCTTTAAAAAAAACCTCTCCTTCTGAAAAATAGCTTATTGTTAAGCTCGATGTTGCTTCGGATATCTTTTTCATCAGGTTTTGCGCAAAACGGATTGAGTCCTGGATATTCTCTTCCATTGTTTTTATCTCCTCAAGAAAGCTACTATCGTAATTATGCGAATTCTGACTCAATAATTCATCAACGAAAAATCTGTAACCCTTATCCGTTGGAACTCTGCCAGCCGATGTATACGGCTGCTGGACATATCCTTTATCGCTAAGCTTTTGCATATCAGTTCTGATGGTGGCTGGACAAACGCCAAAATCAAACTTTTTTTCAAGCAGCTGCGAACTTACGGGTAAAGCAGAATTTATATATTCTTCAACAATAATATTTAATATCTTTTTCTGGCGCTGGGTTAAGTCCATATTTCAATAATAAGGCAATTAGCAATCTCATGTCAAGAGTGCCAGCCGTCAGCAAAAACAAAAAAGGCAGGAAAGCTCGTGGGTGTTCGAGTCAATCCTGCCTTGCACTGCTGGTCAGATATTTTTGCCAACCAGCAATCTTTTAGATGGAAATAAGGGGGTGACCTTATCCCATCTCTACCAAAGAGCCTTTGTAAGGCACTAGATACGGGTTTGTTGTATGGCGACTATAACCTGTGGGATTACCCTGTCGCTGAGTAATCTCTGCTGAAATTCAAGGGCCCCTTTCTTTCCTGCGGGAACTCCGTTAGCTAGTTTCCTTTTGATGCCTTCTAAGTTGACACAACACCTGTCGTACTTCTGCCATAGAACCGGGTCTCCGCCACAAAACTCCTCATACACCGCTGCTGCGTCTTCTACCGCCGTTACCATCGCCTACTCCTTCACTTTGGGTTTTCGACTCGGTTTAAAAGAAGTGGAACTATTCTGTCCTAAAGGACAGAATATCCCTTCGGGCAAGTTCTTTTTGCGGTTGCATCCCGCAAAAAAGAAAAATCTGGCCGATGCTTGGCCAGATTCGTTGTTTTTTATTTTATCTTATTTTTTATTCAACAAACCTAACCAAGCGCCTTTGTGAAAGGATGAGAGTAAGGACAACAATAACTTTTCTGCTTGAATTAGGTTTCATATCACCCTGATTTTAGATTAGCAAAAAGCATAGAGGCGTGTCAACCCCCACACCAATCCCCAGCCGAATACATGCATAATAATGGTTAAAAGCCGATAGGCGGCTTCGCCTTAAGTATCTTTGAAATTCAATAACCGTGATAGAGACTGGTGTGAGAGTGGGGACAATTAGCTATTCTTAAAAACTATAAATCTGTTAGAATACCTTAATGAAAAAGTTTATTGAAAAAAACAAAATTTTATTGATTTTGATAGCCATAATGGCTATTGCTGTATTTTTCCGGTTATGGAAACTTGATTCAATTCCGCCGGGATTATATCCGGATGTGGCCATTAACGGAAATGAGGCACTGGAAGCCTTAAAAAGCGGAAACTTTAAACTTTTTTATCCCGAGAATAACGGCAGAGAAGGTTTGTTTATAAATTTAATCTCTCTTTCTTTCGCAGTTTTCGGAGTAAGTATCTGGTCAATTAAAATAGTAGCCGCGATTTTTGGAATTTTAACTGTTCTCGGAGTTTATTTATTAACTCAAGAAGTTTTCCAAAATGGAACAAGTTCGTCCTGCGAGACAGCAAGATACAAAATGGAACAAGTTCGTCCTGCGAGACAGCAAGATACAAAATACATTGCACTGCTAGCTAGTTTTTTCCTAGCTATTTCTTTCTGGCACACTAATTTTTCCAGAATTGGCTTTAGGGTTATTTCGCTCCCCTTCTTTTTGGTTTTTTCTTTTTATTTTCTACTCAAAGGTTTTCGGAACAAAAAAGCGCTTCATTTCATTTTAGGCGGCATATTTTTCGGCTTAGGTTTCTACACCTATACGTCTTTCAGATTCGCTGTCTTGCTTTTGCCAGTTATCTTTATTCCTTTCTGGTTAAATTCTAAAAGAGAAGACTATAAAAACCTTGCCTTTGGCAAGAACCTTGTTTCCTTCAGAAATCAGAAAGAATTTTTAATAAGAACCTTGCCTTCGGCAAGAACCTTGTTTCTTTCGGAAATAAAATCAGTTTATTTTTTACTGGCTGTTTTCTTAATAGCGCTCCCGATTGGCATATATTTCCTGAAAAATCCGGCAGATTTTGTTGGTCGAGCCGCACCAATTTCAATATTTGCCGCCACAAATCCTCTGAAAGAATTCGCAAAATCTTTAGTTTTGCATTTGGGAATGTTTAACTTTTATGGCGATGGCAACTGGCGCCATAATTTTGCCGGTTCTCCAATGCTTTTCTGGCCGATTGGAATTCTATTTTTAATAGGGCTGTGTATTTCTCTTAAAAAAACCCTCACAAAATCAAATTACCAAAAAGAAAACTATCGTTCACTTTTTCCTTTTTACTTTTTAATTTTTACTTTTCTAATAATGCTTCTGCCCGGCGCACTTACAAAAGAAGGTTTGCCCCACGCTTTAAGAGTTGCTGGCGTGATTCCGGTCGTTTATGTTTTTGCAGGAATGGGAGCGTGGGAAACCTATAAAATGTTGAGCGAAAACACCAAACGTAAAAAAATGCTGTTTTTAGCTTCCACTTTATTTCTTTTGGCTATGACCAGCTACGAATTCAATAAATATTTTATTGTCTGGGCGCAAAAAAAAGAAGTACGAGACGCCTTTTCAAGTAATTATATTGAAATAGGAAATTATTTGAACTCGTTAAGCCCTGAAATTAAAAAATACGTCATAGTTAACCAAGATGGCGTTGCCGTGCCTTGGCCAGACGGACTACCAATGCCGGCCCAAACCGTAATGTTTATTGAAAACGCGAAATACGGCAAAATTCAATCGATTTATCTAAAGACCAGCGAAATAGACGAAATAACAACCGATTCCGAACGCAGCGAGGAACAAGGTTCTGAGGAGCGAAGCGATGAAGGTTCTTATAACAGAAAAACCGAAATCGTTATGCTGCAGAACGACGCAGAGATTTTTGTCAAATTGAAAACCAAGTTTCCCGACGGAAAAACAAAAATAGAAGACGATATTTGGCGTTTTGAAATAGATTAAAAATTGATTTTTGTGGAAAATCATTCCATACAAAAAAAAGAAGGTTTTTTGTCTTTAAATTACGCCGATGCCATCCCGGTTCTGCTATTGATATTAATCTTGGCTATAGCTACTTTTTTCAGGCTTTATCAATTAGATAGTCTTCCTCCCGGCCTCTTCCAAGATGTAGCGTTTAACGGAATCAGTGCTCTTGATTCTTTAGAAAAAAATGAATTCAAAATGTCTTATAAGGGCGACGAGGGGCTTTTCATTTATTTAGTTGCTTTAAGTTTTTCCATCTTCGGGGCATCTATTTGGTCAATTAAAATTGTTGCTGCGGTTATTGGCATATTAACCGTTGTTGGCTTATATTTATTTGCAAAAGAACTGTTTAGTTTAACTAACGATAAACTAAGTAGCGAAATAATAGCCCTAGTTTCCTCGTTTTTATTGGCCATCAGTTCTTGGCATACGAATTTTTCTCGCCTTGGTTTTCGGGCAATTTTGCTTCCTTTTGTTTTGGTCTTTAGTTTTTATTTTTTATTTAAGGGGTTTAGAAGAAAAAAAGTTTTAGATTATATAGTTTCTGGTATCTTTTTGGGTTTAGGTTTTTATACCTATACTGCCTATAGAGTAATTATTTTGTTATTACCTGCGACAATATTCTTTTTGTTTTTAATTTATCGTGATAAAAAAGAAGAAAAACAGTTTGCACCACTTGCCACTTACTGCTTACTAACGATTGCTCTGGTTGTTTTGCCTTTTGGAATTTATTTTCTACAAAATCCCGATCAATTCTTTGTGCGAGCAGCCGATGTTTCTATTTTTAAACAAGAAAGCCCTCTGGGCGCCTTATTTAGCAATCTTATTAAATACTTGGGAATGTTTAATTTCTCTGGCGACCCAACTTGGCAACATAACTATCCCGGCTCAACTCAGTTATTCTGGCCCGTTGGAATTCTTTTTTTAATTGGTTTTTCATTCTCTATAAAAGAAGTAATCGCAGCTGTAAAAAATAAAAATTATCCATTGCTTTATTTGCATGGCTCTTTGTTAAGCTGGTTTTTTATTTTTCTTTTGCCCGGAGTCTTAAGCTATGGCGCCCCAAGCTCGCTTAGGACAATCGGTATAATTCCCATAGTTTTTATTTTTGCCGCAGAAGGTGGTTGGTTTCTATATAACTATCTAATATATGAACTACCCCGCCTCAAGGGGCGGGGTATCCCTTCAGGCAAGTTCTTTTGCGGCTTATCGCTGCTACCAAGACCGCAGGGTATTCTTCCGCAAAATAAAAAAGAAAATTACAAAAATTTACTTATTTTGGCATCAGTTATTTTTTTATTGATAGCCGGGATTGCCGAGTTCAAAAAATATTTTATTGATTGGGGACGCTCGCAAGAACTTGAAAATACCTTTCTTACTTACCAGCTAAAAATCGGGGAATATTTAAATTCGCTTGCTCCCGATGTTCAAAAATATGTTATTGCCGATTATATTTTAGTGGATAATCTTGGTAGACAAGTACCATTCTTAAATTTTCCAGAATTAGCCCAGGGTCCATTTTTTATAGAAAAAGCTTGGATGTTCAACCATCCCAACGATCCACCAAAAGAACCGACTATTTACCTAACGCCAGAGGCTCTTGATAAAATTAATACAAATGGAGAGTTGTCTATTTATAAAAGTGGGAAAGTAGTTATTGTACCGTTATTTCACTATCCAGATTTTCTTGAAAAAATTTCTGAGAAATTCCCGGGAGGTAAAATAGAAAATCATAACGGCGTTTGGTCGTATGAAATTAATTAGTTCAAAACTCATTAGACAAAGCCGATAAACAGCAAAGCTGTTTTGAGATCTGACTTTTGAGTTTTTTAAAATGTCTAACCGTACTACAATTATTATTGCCATTTTTTTATTAATCTTTGTTTTTATCACAACTGTTTCAAGTATGGCAGGAGATTCTTTGACAATGGATGAACTGGCCCATTTGCCTGCAGGATATTCCTACTTAACCCAGAAAGATATGAGAATTAATCCTGAACATCCACCATTAATAAAGGACTTATCGGCGATTCCCCTGCTTTTCATCAAAAATATCAAATTTCCTTATGAAATTAAGGCTTGGAAAGAAAATGTTAATGGTCAGTGGGATTTTGGGAATAATCTATTGTTCAAGAACGAAAATCCTGCTGATAAAATGATTTTTTGGGGAAGAATGCCTATGATTTTTGTTTTGCTTTTGCTTGGGTTTTACATTTTCAAATGGGCGCGAGAACTTTTTGGTAATAAGGCTGCTCTTTTTGCTTTGTTTCTTTTTTCTTTCTCGCCAACTTTTTTGGCCCACGGAAGATTTGTGACGACCGATGTCGGCGCTGCAGCCGGTTTTTTGATCGCCTCTTATTACTTTATCAAGTGTCTCAAAAATCCTACCAATGGCAATATTATTAAGGCAGGAATTTCTTTGGGATTGGCCGAACTCGCAAAATTTTCCTTAGTGATTCTGATTCCTCTTCTTATTTTTTTGGCATTTGTTTGGTGGATAATAAAATCAAAAAACTTTAAGGACTTTTTAAGAGTAGTTTTCGGAGTATTTATTATCGGTTATCTTTTGCTCGGGCTGGTTTATATTTATCATGTCTGGAACTATCCTGTTGAAAAACAAGTCGCCGATACCAAATTTTTACTTTCTTCTTTTGGAAGTAAATTTTTGGCAAATTTTACTGTTTGGATGGCCGGTATCCCAATTTTAAGAGCATATGCCCAATACTTGCTTGGTCTGCTTATGGTAATGCAAAGGTCAGCTGGAGGTAATACTACTTATTTTTTGGAACAAGTTTCCGGTGCTGGCTGGAAAACTTATTTTCCGATAGTTTACTCGATAAAAGAACCTCTATCTTTCCATATTCTTACAATAATTGCGGCTTTATACGGAGCCTGGCGAATTAGAGATCCTTTCTGGAAAAACACTTTACAAAGAATGAAAAAATGGCTTCAGAATCATTTTACCGAATTCGCTATGTTATGTCTTATAGGAATTTATTGGGTAAGCTCTATAACGTCTCATCTTAATATCGGGGTGCGCCACTTACTGCCAACTTTTCCTTTTGTAATTTTGTTGGTAAGCGACGCGACGTTTTCTTGGTTAAAGCAACCTTTCTTGAAACTAAAGTATGTCTTATTAGGCTTGTTTATGTTGTGGCAAGCAGTTTCAGTAATCTCGGTTTATCCTTATTTTCTCGCCTATTTCAATGAATTGGTTGGGGGACCAGATAAAGGCTATATTTATGTAACCGACTCGAATTTAGATTGGGGACAAAATTTAAAGAGGCTGAAAAATTGGGTTGACAAAAATAACATTGACAAAATCTATGTCGATTATTTCGGTGGCACTGATGTGAAGTATTATCTAAAAGAAAAATTCGAACCTTGGTGGGGTTCGAGAAATCCAAATGAATTGCCAAGAGGAAGTTATTTAGCGGTTTCAGCCACTTTTTTACAAGGTGGCCGAGGAGAACCAGTCCCGGGTTTTGACCAACCAACTGGCTATTACAACTGGTTAAATCAATATAGTCCTGTCGCTAAAATCGGATATTCTATTTTTGTTTATCGTATTCCGTAACTTAAATTATTTTTTTCGACTAAATATGAACTACCCCACCGCAGGAACGGTGGGGTATCTCCTACGGAGCAAGTTCTTTCGGCGGCTTTCATCCCCGCCCTCGGAGGGGCGGGGTATTCTCGCCGCCGAAATAAAAAAGCTCTTCAGCAGAAGAGCTTTTTTCTCATTTGTATTTATAGTAAACCTTGGTAAACCTTAAGTCGATATATTCAAGACTAGGTACTTTCTCAATTGGGATTTCTTTTTCCAAAACCAAACCCAGCTCAACAACCTGCCAATTAATATTCCCTTTTGGATTAAAATAAATTTCCCAGCCCTGTAAGGTTTTAACATTTAACCTTTCGTTGCTTAGAATATCAAATTCTGTAATCCAGATTTTAAGATCTGAGCTCAATTTTTGTTGAATCTCCAGAATTGATTTTAAAAGACTTTCTTCTATTACTTTTTGACCTAGGGTAACTGAATTTGGTGCAACTTGAGATTTAATAACTAAGCCCTCTGTTGGCGTTGTTTCTTCAAAAGCAACTCCGGTTTCGTCAATGGAAAAACATTTATTGTCTTGCTCTCCCGGCTTTTGCGAAGCAAATTGTGAACTAATTCTACACCAAACACCAGCAGGGGTTCTTTCCTTGGCCTCAATAATTAAGATATTAGGCAATTCT